>Ga0302282_1001760_pt1 | contig 15214 bp, 13 predicted proteins | sample III_Fen_E1_3_FD_198763 | JGI IMG/M metagenome (GOLD analysis project Ga0302282, IMG submission 198763) | Peat permafrost microbial communities from Stordalen Mire near Abisko, Sweden - III_Fen_E1_3 | ecosystem: Environmental > Terrestrial > Soil > Wetlands > Permafrost | place: Sweden: Abisko... | reverse complement strand
CACCCCGTTCCTGACCGAAGCGCAACTGGCCGATGCCGGCCGCCTGATCCTCGAACCATTCATGCGCGGTTGCGCGGCGGAGGGGATTGATTACCGGGGCATTCTTTATCCGGGCGTGATGCTCACCAAAAACGGACCCCGGGTCTTGGAATTCAACGCCCGGTTTGGCGATCCGGAAACCCAGGTCTATCTCCCCCGGCTGGAAAATGATCTGGTGGAATTGCTGGAGGCCAGCGTCGCGGGCACGCTGGACCAAGTGGAACTAAAATGGAGCCCGCTCGCCGCCGTTTGCGTGGTCATGGCCAGCGGCGGTTATCCGGGGAATTATCGCCGGGGCAAAGTCATCGGCGGTTTGGACGCCGCCAACGCCCGGCCCCGCACCAAAGTCTTTCACGCCGGAACCGAGTTGAACGACGGTCAGATCGTCACCAGCGGCGGTCGCGTACTGGGCGTCACCGCGCTGGGCGCGGATTTAAAGGCGGCCCAAGCCGCCGCCTACGCCGCCGTGGACGAGATCGAGTTCTCAGGCGCGCACTTCCGCCGCGACATCGCCGCCAAGGCGTTGGGTTCCCCCGTGGCAGCCGAGGTGACGAGGCTCTGAATAATCCTGCCCCGTCCCGCTCCGACCCCGCAAAATACGCGGATATTTTTGACAGAATTGACAGAATGAACCGAATGGGAAATTGCCCGATCAAACCGGGTTCCTCACTGCCTGCTCTGCGCAAAAAGGCGTGCACTTCCACAACTTTCGGCCGCCCGCCACCCTCCCTCCGCCAAGGATTGGGGCGTTCGTATCCGTCGTGCTTTTCCGTTTGGTGTTTGAAACCGTTTGAAATACACTGGACGCCAAGGCACTTGGAATTTGAATATGCAATGGATTGCTCCATCGGAAACGGATACCGCCGCCGAAACGCGCGAAAAGCGGCTCCGGGCTGCCGCCGACCCGTTCCGGGCCAATTCCGGCCTCAAAGCCTTGGAATCTTCCGCCCCAGTCCTGAGCCTCATCTTCCTGCGGTTTGCCATCTGGCGCGCCATCCTCGCGCCGAGCTTCCGAGTCATTTACAAGCTTCATTTACAAATCCAAAACCTCCGCCGGACGCGCGACCTGCTGCTGCCGCGTCTGCTGTCGGGGCAGGTTAACCTCACAACGATTTCTAAAACGCAGCCAGTAAGAGCTACCGCATGAGCAAGAACCTGAGCAAGCTGGAACGCGTGCCGCTACGAGACGCATGGAAACATGAAGCCAACGAGTTTACGCCTTGGTTGGCCGAGACTGATAATCTAAATGCCTTGTCCGATGCTCTGGGCTTGAGCGAACTGGTGCTTGTCGCCACTGAACATTGGGTGGGTGACTTCAAGCTGGACATTCTATGCACGGATGGCGACGAGCAAGTCATCATCGAAAACCAACTTGAAAAAACCAATCACACTCACCTTGGACAAATCATTGCTTACGCTGCCGGTGTAGGTGCAAAAAAAGTCATTTGGGTGGCTGAATCATTTCGACCGGAGCACGCCGCCGCGCTTCAATTTCTGAATGACAACACAACGGATGACCTTAACTTCTTCGCTGTTGAAGTAGAGCTTTGGCGCATCGGCGATTCACCGCTTGCCCCAAAATTTGAGGTGGTGGTAAAACCCAACGATTGGGTCAAATCCGGTCGCGAACAAGTTCGCGCGGCAGCAGCAACGTCACCAACCAAGCAATTGCAGCAAAAATTCTGGATGGCCCTGATCGAATACTTGACCGCAAAAGCGCCACAAATTCGCCCACAGAAGCCTCGTCCCCAGCACTGGCTCAATAATTCAATTGGCCGCGCTGGGTTCGGGCTGAATATCACCGCCAACACCCGCGACGAGCGCCTTGGCGTCGAAGTGTGGATTCCCGGAGCTGAGGCCAAGAAGCACTTTGCGAACCTCTCCTCACAGAAGAAGGACATTGAAGGCAAGTTGGGGTTTGAGTTGGATTGGCAGGAACTTCCAGACGCGAAAGCGTGCCGAATCGCCAGTTGGTATCCTCACGCCTCTATCGAAGAAGAGTCCCGTTGGGGAGAATATTTGGAGTGGCTGACGCAGCGGCTGATTAAGATGGACCAGGTTTTTCGGCCAATAGTGAGGGCTTTGCCATGAACGTTAGTCTGCTATGAGTTCTACCAACAACCAGTTCTCCGCTGCTGATTCCGCGCTAGGTTATCTCTACCAGGCGAGGCTCGGATTGCTTTGGGCGCTCAAGCGCCTCAAGGATAGTTCAGACTTTGTTGTGTCGTTAGAGACCCTTGATGATGTTGCCTTTGAGACTAAAGGTCAACCGGATGAAGGGGAACGGTTCGACCGGCTCAAGTGTTGGCGGCGGTTTCAGTTGTCCACCCCAGAGGTTCATGGACAGGGGGGCGGGATGACGGTTGAACCTTTTTAAATCCATGACCAAACGCCTGCAAAAATCACCCAAACCGGCCGCTACGCTACCGGCGGACTACGCGCCGTTGCTGGCCGAAATCAAAGCGCGGGTGCAATCGGCCCGGATCAAGGCCGGGCTGGCGGCCAACCGGGAATTGCTGGCGCTGTACTGGGACATCGGCCGGCTGATTCTGGACCGGCAGAAACAGGAAGGCTGGGGCACCCGGGTCATTGACCGGCTCGCGGTGGATCTGCAACGCGAGTTTCCCGGCCAGCAGGGATTTTCCCCCCGCAACCTGAAATACATGCGGGCTTTTGCCGAAGCGTGGCCGGAGACAGTAATTGTGCAGCAGGCCGCTGCACCATTAGCGAAGACCACAAAATCCGCCCCCGCAAGGGTGCCCCAGCCCGATGCCCAAATGGCCCGGGGCCAGTCGGCAATTACGCCGGCGCCGCTGGCACAATTGTCCAAAACAGTGCCGCTAATTGTGCAGCAGGCTGCTGCACAATTACCTTGGTTTCATCATTGCCTTCTAATTGATAAGCTAATCTCATCCAAGGACCGCCTTTGGTATGCCGCCCAAGCCGTGGCGTTTGGCTGGTCGCGGGATGTGCTGGCGCTGCAAATTGATTCCGCGCTCCACCTTCGTCAGGGCCAGGCCGTCAGCAATTTCCAAAAGACCCTGCCCCCGCCGCAGTCCGATCTCGCCCAGCAAATCACCAAAGACCCCTATGTTTTCGATTTTCTCGCGCTGCGCGAGCCCGCCAATGAGCGGGCGGTGGAAACGGCCCTGATGGCCCACGTCGAAAAATTCCTGCTGGAACTGGGCGTCGGCTTCGCGCTCGTGGGCCGCCAGGTGCATCTGGAAGTGGGTGACCAGGATTTTTATCTGGACTTGCTGTTTTACCATTTGAAGTTGCGGTGCTACGTGGTGGTGGACCTCAAGGCGCGGGAGTTCACGCCGGAAGCCGCCGGCAAGATGAATTTTTATCTGTCAGCGGTGGACGACCGGTTCCGGCAGTCGGCCGATCAACCGTCCATTGGCCTGATCCTGTGCCGTAGCAAGAATCGCGTGATCGCCGAATATGCCCTGCGGGATTTGAACAAGCCCATCGGCATCTCCGGGTATGTGACCAAACTGATGGCCTCGCTCCCCAAGGCACTGAAAGGGGCGGTGCCCAGCGTGGCGGAACTGGAAAAGGGGTTGGCCGGGGATTAGCCGATGAGCTCCCCACGCCGATACTGGGGACCAGCTTGTCCCCCGCAGACACTCGGTTTTTATTTGGCGGCGGTGGATTTTACCAGGGCGATTTCCGCGGGGGTGAGCGCGTAGAGGCGGTAAACGTGCCTGTCTATATCAGCTTCCAAGCCGCGCACTTCCGCCGCGACATCGCGGCCAAGGCGCTGGGTTCGGAAGCGGATCACCAGAAAAAGCTGTAGCCATTGGTGTAAATGGCCAGGTGGTCGGCCGAACCAGCCTGGACGGTGTCTTTGCCGGCAACCACCCAATCGGTTTTGACCCCCTGATCCCTCAGGGCGCTCGGCGGCAAAACGCTCCCGGGTTTGATTTCATAGCGTTGCTGCAGGATGGCTGCCACGTCCGGATCACAGAACGCCCGCAACTGGGAAAGCTCCCTCGGAAATCGCCCGTGATTGGCCCCGGCGTATTTTTGTAAAATGGGGCTCACCACATTGGCAAACCGGCTGATCGCCTGGGATTTTAACGATTCCACCGCGCCCGCAAAATCAACGGTGGGCGCCCCGGGATCCACCACAATCAGCCATTCCCGGTCCGTCAGATATTGGAACTCGGGAATCGCCGCGTCTGGATGTTGCCGGATATACTGCTTGAGCCGCCCGACCCGCTCCCGCCACGTATTGGCGTCGGCTCCCGCCACATTATTTTCCGGCGGAACTTCAGTGGCTTTCAGCCGGGACAGTTCCCCCCGCAATTGGAGCAGTTCGGAAATACCGGGACTGGCTTTCAACCGCGCATTTTCCGCCAACAAAACGCCCAGGCGGCGGGTCGCGTCCGTCTGTTCCTGTTGCAGTAGCCGGGTTTGGGCGGCAAGCGCCACCTGCTGTTGTTGGAGCGCTTGAACCGATTCGCGGAGTCGCAAGGCTTCATGGTGTTCGTAAATTCCAGCTCCCAGTGCGACCGCCAGTATCGCCGTGATTATTTTTCCCGGCGGCAAAGTCACGCCCCAGTTTATGTTTTTGGATGGGTTCATATGCCTTTAATCATCCCGACCCGGCGGGGATTGCCAACTGGCGCAGCCATTGGCAAAAAAAGCCGAGCGGGAAGTCGAATTGGGAACCGCCCGTTGCCGGCGGGTGACCACCCACTCCGACGTGAGCCTTAATTCCTTGATTTGATCCGCCGGCAAAATGCGCGCCGGTTTAATGACATAGAGTTCCTGCAGCACCGCTTCCACTTTTGGGTCACAGTAGGGCTGCAACTGGGAAAGATCGGTGGGAAAAGTGCCGTTGTTGGCATCTGCATACTTTCCCAAGGCAACTTGGATGAACGTCCCAAATCCATTCTCAGCGTTCATTCGCACCATTTGCGACGCATGGTCGTAAAAATCGTTCCCTTTCAAAAAGGCCATGCTGGGATCCACCGCGCCTAGCCATCCCTGTAGGCTGAGAAAATCAAGCTCGGGGATTTTTTGGTCAGGATGCTGCTCCAAATAGTCTTTGAGCTGACGAACCCGATCCAGCCAAGCCTCGGCGGCGGACCGAATCGGATCCTCTGACTTTTGTTTTTCGGCGGCTTTCAACCGGGCGATCTCCCCGCGCAAACGCACCAACTCCGCTTCATTCGGCGCGGACTGCATTTGCTCGTTTTCTGATGCGAGGGCCGCCAGGCGCCGGGAGACTTCATCCTGCTCGCTTTGCCATTGCCGCCATTGTTCCTTCGCCGGTTCCAGTTGTTGCCGGAGCGATTCCGCTTGGTGGCGCAAGGTCGTGGCTTGATAGGTCTGGTAAATTCCCGGCCCCGCGACCACCGCCAGGGTGGCGGCAATCACGGTCGCTTTCACGGTGGTCAGGGCCAGGGTTTTGGCGACGATCAAGGTTCCCGTCGTGGATACGGCCGCGCCGGCCAGGGCGGCGGTGGAAATCGCGAGCGCCAGCCCCGCCGGCGCGGCCTGGATGGCGTTCGCCGAGAGGATCACCACCAAGCCGCCCACGCCAACGCTGACGCCGTGCCGGGCAAAATAATCCCGCAACCGCTCCACGGCGCGACTCACGCGCTTTTGCGCGGCATCGTCCGTGATGCCCAGCGTCTGACCGACTTCGCGCAGGGATTGATTCTTAAAATACCGGAGCAACAGGGCCGTGCGGTCGGCCTCGTCCAAGGCCGCCATGGCCTCGTCCAGCAGCGGTTCGATGCGGGTCCAATCGGGGGCGGAAGCATTCATGGCGTTAAGGTCGCAGGCGATTTGTTCACGAAGCTGGCGGCGACTCTCACGGCGGACCACATCAATGGCCGTGCGGCGGGTCACCTGATAAAGCCAGGCCGCCAGGGTGGTGTCCGGCGCGAGTTCGGCCGCCCGCCGCGCCAGATCGGTGAAGACGGATTGGGCGACCTCCTCGGCCAGATGCGGGGAACGCACTTGGCGCAACGCGGCGGAAAACACCAGGTCCAGATGCCGCCGTACGATTTCGGCGAAGGCATCCTCGGCGCGGTGCCGGGCGTAACGGGCCAGTAATTGCAGATCAGGATCGCTCATCTTCACCTACCTATCGCCACCGCCCCGGAGAATCCGCCCCGGAATTTGGGAATTCTTTCACCGGGGTGAAGCAATCACGGGCAAGCCGATTTCAAAGTTTTCAACCCTGCGATGGTGCCCGGGATTTCCGCTCTTGCCAAGCCGGGGTTCGGCTCGCCTTCCGCGTTCTGTCCGTGTCCATCCGTGAAATCCGTGGTCAAAAAATCCCCGTCTCGGTTCGGCCTCTGCGCCCTCTGCGCCTTAAGAAACAGGTTCTTCGCGGTTTTCGGTGGAATCCACCCGGGCTTGGCCCGATGCACCGGGGCCAGCCACAGGGTCTGACATCGTTCCGCGACCGCCAAACCCGAGGCTGAAAACTTATGCTCGTATCGGCTGGTTTAACCTGGTTTCTTGGAAATTTAACCTGGTTTCTTGGGCATTTAGCCTGGTTTCTTGCTGGTTGGGCTGGTTCCGGCGGGGGGCCGACACGGTGGCCGGCCGGCGTTCCACGGTGAGCCGGGCGGACCCATGACGGCTCAAGGCCACGCCACCGACCCGGGCGGCGGGGGCCCGTTGGCGGATGAGCCGGGGCCGTTCCGGTGGTTGCCGCCAAGGTTGATCCCCCCACGCGGTACCCATGGCTCAGGTTCTGCCGGCGGATGGGGTGGCCAGCAAAATCCCGGGCCCGGCTTGCCGGCATGGCCGGGAGGGCGTTCCGCCATTCGGGTAGGCCCTGCATCCCGAGGTTATGGGTGGGTCGGACCAGTGCGCGCATATGAACTTGACGATCCCGCGACGGCGGGACCGCACTCCCCAATAGCCTTCGGCCTGAAAACCGCCAACCACCTCGGGCGGCACCGTCGAGCCGGGGTTCCCCGCTTTCCCCGGTCTCAAGTCGTTGGGGCAATGGCTCTCCCAGGCCGGCGGGGAGTCGTCCGATTTTGCCGCGAAAGAGATTCATAATCCTGCCTTCAGAATACGCATCTATATGCTTTATGTCAACATTATAATGGCATTATATTGCGTTTTTGTACCGCGCCTGAAATCCCGCCGGGGGGACACAATATCCAAGCGGCCCGCCCGGGTGCAGGGCCAAGTGAGTGGTGATTCCACCGAAAACAGCGAAGAACCAGAAACATCTATGGAACATGTTGATTGGTAGTCAGTTGCATTCAGGGCCAAAGGCCCGCCTTTATCCCAGCCTGGGGCCCTCGCCCCAGGTTCCCGGACAATGAATAATCAAGGGCTGAAAGCCCGATCCAATCCTCAGTCGCCCGTCTGAGGAACGTTTCTTCCGGCATCAGCACCCGCAGGGCGTCCCCGCTCTGCGCGATCATCACTTCCCCGCTTTATCTTTGTCTCTCCTGGTTGCCTCGTCCCCGTTCCCGCTCTTGTCGCGCCGAAGCGCAGCGAAGGCGGATTCCCGATTTCCGCTTTGGTCTTTCGTGGTTAACACTCCGCGCAACAAAAACGCAACTTTATGCTATTACATATTTACAATCAGCGCAATACTGCGTATTCTAAGTGGAAGATAGCGAGTGAACGCATCAACATCAGCCTCCCACTTGAAATGGCGGCCGACGGTTTGGCGGCGCGCTGCCGCCGGACGTCCGTGCGGTGCGGGTCAAAGAGCGGAGCCATACCCGCATCTTGCGGTAGTGGCGGCCAGCCTGCCTGCCCTGCCCCGCGCCTTCTTTTTCCATCCAAAATCCGTTCAGGGGACTTTCGGCGATTTCAGCCCGGCCCCGGTCAAGGTGGGTCAAACCCAGTCAAACCCAGTCAAGCTCTGGCCTGCCACACGGCCCTCCCGGACCCCAGACCCGAAACCCCAGACCCGAAAGGTGGGTCAAGCCGGGTCAAGGTCAGTCAAGCTTGGTCCTGCCGCCCGGCACCCCAGACCCAAGACCCGAAACCCCGGACCCGATGGTCAGTCAAAGCGGGTCAAACCTTTGAAACCGGCCTCACCATGTCCGTCAAAGCCAATCAAGATAACGACTCATTAAGTCGTCATTTAGCTTTATGAACCAGATGTGGGTTCAAGAATTTCGGTATTTCAGTATTTCCGATATTTGCTAACCTGACCCCATGGACGCCACCGCCCTGCCGCCGCTCACGCCCGGAACGCTTTACCTCGTCGCCACCCCCATTGGCAACCTCGAGGACATCACCCTCCGCGCTTTGCGCGTCCTGCGCGAATGCGACGTCGTGGCCGCCGAAGACACCCGCCGCTCCGGCCAGCTCCTGAAACATTTTGGCATTTCCCGGCCCCTCCTCAGTTATTATCAATTCAATGAGGCCCGGCGCAGCGAGGAGATTCTCGAACGCCTCCGGCACGGCGGCAAAGTGGCGCTCGTGACGGACGCCGGCAGCCCCGGCATCAGCGATCCGGGCGAACGCGTCGTTAAAGCCGCGCTCGCCGCCGGTTTCCGGGTCGAGGCCGTGGTCGGCCCCTGCGCCTTGGTGGGCGCCCTCACCGCCAGCGGCCTGCCGGCGGATGAATTTCATTTTATCGGTTTTCTCCCCCACAAATCCGGCCAGCGCCGCAACCGCCTGACCGCGCTCGGCCCCGTGCCCGGCACCCTCATCTTTTATGAATCCCCCTACCGCATCGAAAAACTGCTCGGCGAACTGAATGAAGTCTTTCCGGCGCGCGACGTCGTGCTGGCCCGCGAGTTGACCAAAAAATTCGAGGAATATCTGCGCGGCAAACCCGCCGAACTGCTGGCCCTCGTCGCCAAACGCTCGCTCAAGGGTGAATTTGTGGTCCTGGTTTCCGGGGCCGGGTCAGACGGGGTGGCCACCCCGGACGCAACCCCGGTGGATCAAGCTCTTCTTCCATGAATGTCCGCTGCTTTGAACCCGTGATCCGCCGTTAAACTGGGCCCCATTTTATGCACCCCTACTGGTCCGGGTTCTTGGTATTGTTGAAGACCCCCTTTGAGCATACGGCGCTCATTTGGGGCATCGTGCCGCTGTATTTCGGCTGGCTGCTCAATGAGCTGACCTCGTCCAAGGCCAGTTACCGCACCGCCCTCCAGACCGGCTTCAGTTTCCTCTGGGCGGCCGCCCAATGGATTTATTCGTCTTGGGACAAAAACCGGCCCCCGGCGGTCCACCTGGGTCTAACCGCCATGCCGCCGGTCAACTGGGCGGTAACGGGTTTGGTGCTGATCCTGGGGGCGGCCGCCCTGGTGAGCGGCCTCCGCCGGCGTTTCCCCAAATACGGCCGCTTCCTGGGCCACACGCGCTTCGCCAATTATTTTATGATCACCGTATATCCCATGCAGGCCCACTGGCTGGATTGGACCTGGCTGCGGCTGGAGATCATAGTGTTATTTGCCGTGCCGGTCTGGCTCGTGCTGTATCTGGGTTTGATGCCCGTGCGCATGGGGAAATGAACTACTCGGCCGCCAGCGCACCGGGGACCGGGCGCTTGACACTGCCCACACCTAGCAAGACGGTGGGAGCGCGGTCCCGCGCTTTGCGGGACCGCTTCATTGTCCGGCAGCCGGCTGGCCAATCGAATCGCCAGCACCCACTCGTCCATTGAAGCGACTGAAGTCCGCGCCCCGGGGGAGTCACGGCAGTAGGTGCGGACTGGGAGGGGGCCGGTTTGCGTCCCGGGTTGGCAGGTTGTTTGCGCACACTCTGTCCGGCCCCCACCCCACAAATCGCGCCTCGAAAAATTGGCGGATTCAGGCAGCGACATAAATGGTCGGCCCAATTTGAAGGGTAGCCGCGACTGAAACACCGCCCGAATCCTGTCTCCTATCAGACCAGATTATTTGGATTTGGTCAAAGACGGATCGGAAACGAAACGGTGACAATTGGGCAACCTGCGTTCAGCCCGGTCTTTTTTCCGCCGCCGAGACCAACACGCGCTCAACCAGGGCCGGCGGCACGGGACAGCCGTAATCCACGGCCCCGAGGCTTCGGGCCAGGACGAACTTGATTTCCCCGCCGCTGACTTTCTTGTCCAGCAGCATGGCGGCGCACAACTTCCGGCGTTGCGGCGGCGTCAAGGGGATGCTGACGGGCAAGCCGGCGCGCAGGAAGAGTTTCGCAATCCGTTCGGCCGCCGCCGCCGCCAGGCCATGCTGTTGCACGGAAATGGCCGCCGCCAGCACCTGCCCGATGGCAATCGCCTCGCCATGCAAATATTTGCCGTAACCGGAGATGTTCTCGATGGCGTGGCCGATGGTGTGGCCGAAATTCAAAATGGCCCGCAAGCCCCGGTCGGTTTCATCCTGTCCCACGACCTCCGCCTTGATCTCACAGCACCGGGCGATGACGGCGGTCAAAACGCGGGGATCGAGCGCCAGCAGTTCGGGCAGGCGACGCTCCAGGCGCGCAAACAAGGCGGCGTCGTAAATGATCCCGTATTTAATGACCTCGGCCAACCCGCTGGCAAACTGGCGCGGTGGCAGGGTTTTCAGGGAATCGAGATCGCACAGCACCAGCTTGGGCTGGTAAAACGCGCCCACCAGGTTTTTGCCCGCCGCGAGATTCACCCCCACCTTGCCCCCGACCGAACTATCCACCTGGGACAACAGCGTGGTGGGCACCTGCACAAACGGGATGCCCCGCAAATAGGTGGCGGCCACAAACCCGGCCAAGTCACCAACCACACCGCCGCCGAGGGCCACCACGAAGGATTGGCGCTCCAACCGGTGCGCGGCCAGTTGATCGTAACACGCCCGGACAGATTTGAGATTCTTCGCGGTTTCCCCCGCCGGAACGGTGATCAGCACCGGGTCAAAGCCGGCGCTCACGAGGGATTCCCGGGCGGCGGCGGCCAGCCGCGGCCCGACGTTGGCATCGGTGATGATGGCGGCGCGCCGCCCCAGTTTCAAGCGGGTGCATTCCGCCCCCAGCCGCGCCAGCAGCCCCGCGCCGATTTTAATGGCGTAGCTGCGTTCGCCCAGCCGGACCGGAACCATGCGCATAAGGATCCTAATAACCGAAGACGAGATTGTCCCCTTTGATGTCTTCCGGCGTGTATTTGGAGTTCTCCATTTTTTCCGCGATGGTGATGATCTGATGCGACCACGAGGGCAGCAGGGAAGCCAACCCCACCGCAAACTCGCCGATTTTGGGCAGATAAATGGCGTTCCCAATGGATTTTTCGTGACGGAAACCGTGTTTGGACAACGCCAGCTTCATGCTGCGCAGCGTGAAATCCCGGAAGTGGGGCGAGCGGTAACGGGCCGAATACATGGGCGGCATGTCGAAGAACAGCATCATGGCGATGCCCGTGGGGGTGCGGATGTTGGGATAGGTGATGACCACCCGGCCGTGCGGCTTGAGCACGCGGTTGAACTCCTTCAAAAACCAATCCGTATCCAGTTGGTGTTCAATCGTTTCACCGCTGAACACATAATCAAAGGTGCCGTCCTCGTAGGGCAGCCGGTCATTGAGCAGGTCATGGACCCGGGCGTTAAAGCCATTAAGGCGCGCCTCCTTGATGAGGAATTCCGAAATGTCCACGCCGTGCAATTCATGCTGCTGGTTGAACTGCCGGAGGATGGCGCCATTGGCGCAGCCCACGTCCAAAATCTTCTTCCGCCCCTGGAGACCGCCAAAGTAGCGCCTGACTTTGTCAATCCGGGGCCCGCGCACATCATTGGTGGTGCCGCCGCCATCGCCGCTGTAAATCAACTGAATTTCGGAAGAATTTAACGGTTTATTGTTCATTTCGTCACTTTTGAAGCCGGGTTTGCCGGTTACGCCACATCCCCCCGGCGGGTCAGTTTATCCGGGCGGCAAGGCTGCCCACGGTGGATCATAAGGCCCGCGCCAGGCGATGTTTTGCTTCCATAATCGGGCAAATGTTCCAATATTGAAGCGGGCCTGTCGAGCAAGAAAAAAGCCCGGACCACGTCGCCACGTCGCGGGCGCATCTTGGCACTGCCCCCGGTTTCCACCGGCCGGACGCCAAGTACCGCAGACTTCCAAGTCTGCTGTCTCGCAGGTTTCCAAACCTGCAGGCCGTTAAACCCGGTGACGCTCAGGATCTTCGGATAGTCCGCCGATTTGGATATTGGCGCTCCGGGGGCAGTGTCAAGATGTGTCCCAGCGGCAATTTTACGAAGGGAGCGCCCAACGGCGGGGTTACTTCGTCTTCGGGGCCGGATCTTCCTGCCATTGCTTCACAAGCGGGGCGCGCTTTTCGAGATCGCGCAACACGTCCGCCGCGTCGGCGGCGCAGGCCACCACATGGGGACGCAGGAACACCATGAGTTCCACCTCGTTATCGTCCTTGTCCTTCTTGTTCACCAGCCACTTGAGGCCGGGGATGGAACCCAGTAAGGGGGTTTTGCGCAACGTATCGGAGATTTGTTTCTGGATGATCCCGCCCAACACCAGGGTCTGGCCGTTTTTGGCGGTCAGGTCGGTGCGGAAATTGTCGGTGTCGAACACGGAACCGTTGTTGACGGTTTCGCCGGACACGAGGGAGGAAGATTCGACGTGGATTTTTAATTCCACATCCCCGGCGGTGTTAATATGCGGGGTGACTTCCAGAACGATGCCGACGTCCTTGTATTTGTAGGTGGAAGTGGTGGTGCCCACAGAGGAGTTGAGGCTGTTGTCAGGCACGGGGACTTCCTGGCCCACAAACAGGCGGCCGGTTTCATTGTCGCGGATGTTGAGTTGCGGCTCGGCCAGCACGGTGGCTTTGGTGGTCTCTTTCAAAAATTGCACCAGAAAGTCCAGGCTGATCGTATTGTTCACGACCCCGGAACGGACCGACGCCATCAGATTGGCCGGGGTCAGGGTGTTCGCCAAAGACCCTGCGGCCGTGTTGTTGACAATGGTGCTGCCGCCAAACCCTTTTTGATAAGTGCCGTTGCCGGCGGCAAGGAAGGAATTGTCATAGTCTTGGGCGGTGAACGTGGCACTGCCATCGGGCGACCAGCGCACCCCGAGTTTGTCCATGAAATCACTGGACACCTCGACCAGCCGCGCCTCGATCAACACCTGGTCGGTGGGCGCGTCCAAATCCTCAATCAGCTTCATGATCTGGGGGAAGAAATGGACGTTGGCGGAAATCAAGAGGGCGTTGCTGCGTTCATCGGCCACGGCGCGGACGCGACCGACGAGGTCGCTGACCGGGCGTGCCGTGGTGCTGCGACCGCTGGATCCGCCCTGGGTGGGGTCGGGCTGACCGCCCAACCAGGGATAATAGCCGTCCTCCTTGGTGGTTTGCGGGAGATCAAAACCGGCCTGCGTGGAGGTGGTGGTGGAACTGGTGTCCTGCGTGGAAGTGGATGGGTTGTTATTGCCCTGATTATTCTGCTGGGCGGTCTGACCGGTGCCGCGCAGGGGCGGCGACCCGTTCTTGGCAAAGAGAATGTTGATGCTGTTGGCCACGGTGCCGGCCTTGGCGAATTTCAAGTTGCAATGCAGGGTGCTTTCCCCGGCCTCGGACGGCTGGTCCAATTGTTTGATGACCTCCTCGACGGCGGCGAGGTTCTCCTTGGAATTGGAAGTGACGATGAGGGCGTTGGAATAGGGCTCGCTGGTGATGCGCACCTTGCCATAGAGCCGGCCCACGTCGCGATCCGGGGTGGCCTCCGAGTCGGAGTCATCGAAGAAGTCCCAATAGGAGCGCTGCTGGGTCTTTTTCAAAAACAGTTCGTTCAGAACATCCTCCAAATCGGTGGCGCTGACGTATTTCAGGGGATAGATTTTGGGGGCCAGACTGTCGTCATTCACGGCTTCATCCAATTCGGCCACCATTTGCTCGATGCCCGGCATCTGCGCGGGCGGGGCCTGGACGATGATGGCGTTGCGCCGGCGGTCGGCCACCACGGTCATTTTCCGTGAGTTGCCGGTGTTCAGCGAGCCAAAGTTATAGAAGTAGCGCGACGAGGAGGATCCCTGATCCTGGTTGAGGTCCTGCAGTTGCTTCGCCACATCCTGGGCGTCGGCATTTTTCAGCGAGAAGGTCTGCATGATTTTGTCCTGGGCATCCTTGGTGTCCAATTGGGAGACAAAATCCTCGATGGTCTTGAAATTGGCCTCGCTGGAGAGGACGAGGAGGGAGTTGGCCTGCGCATCGGCGTTGACCTCGACGGTGTCCTTGAGGGCCTTGCCGTTTTTCTTTTGATACAGCGGTTCGATCTCCTTCATCAAATCGGCGGCCTGCACGTTCTTGAGGGCGATCACGCGCACGGTCACGTCCTCGGGCTTTTCCGAGTCCAGCGCATTGATCAGCACGCCCACGGCCCGGATGTTGTCGTTGTAATCGGTGATGATGAGCTGGTTGGCGACTTCATCAATCTCGACGATGGCCTTGTCGGAAAGCGCGGTGTGGATGCGGTCCTTCAAATCGGCGGCTTGAACGTGTTTGAGCGTGAAGACCTTGACCAGCCGCTGGCGGCCCTCGGGCACGTTCGTCTGGGAACTGTCCAACAATTCAGGGCTCATCATGGGCTCCTTGCCCTCCGGGACGATGATGATGGAACTGGTGAGTTCAATGGCCGTGTAGCCCTCGAGGGCCAGCGCACGGTAAACGAGATTAATGGCCTCGCGCTCGGTGACTTTTTTCGAACTGGTGATGGTCAACTGGCATTGCACCTGGGGATGCTTGAGCACGGTTTTGCCCGTCGTTTGCGCCAGCCATTGCACCACCATGTCAATGTTGGCCCCCTGGAAACTCAACTGGATGCCCTCGGGCGCGTTGGTGCCGCCACTGGCATGGTTGGTGCCATTGAGCCCGGAGCCCAGGGCTTCGGAGGGCACCCACGGGCCGGTGGCCGCCGGGCCGGAGGAATTTGGCGCGGCGGAACTGTCCGGCGGCGCCGGCGGCATCCCCCCGGGAAAACCGGGCGGCATGGAGGAACGCGAGGATCGGATGACCACTTGCGCGCCGGCCGGCCGGGGCCCGAAACCGGCCAGCAGCCCGAGCACAAGACACAGAACCCTGGCCGTCACGACCGGGATTGAATGATTAATGGTTCGTAGTTTCATTGGAATTATTGTCTGGTGTGGTTAAGAGACTTTCACCGCCCATGCCTGAAAAGATGGTCAGTTCCTGCTTTTGTCCGTTCTGTTCAATCAGCACCCGGTTGATGCCGATGCGCAGCAACTTAAGATCGCC
>Ga0302282_1001752_pt1 | contig 15245 bp, 7 predicted proteins | sample III_Fen_E1_3_FD_198763 | JGI IMG/M metagenome (GOLD analysis project Ga0302282, IMG submission 198763) | Peat permafrost microbial communities from Stordalen Mire near Abisko, Sweden - III_Fen_E1_3 | ecosystem: Environmental > Terrestrial > Soil > Wetlands > Permafrost | place: Sweden: Abisko... | reverse complement strand
CATTTGCGTGTCGTTCATTCTGAACACCAGAGATTCGATGTCGTAGCTGGAGATCGTCACCTTGTCTTCTGAATCGTATTTCAGAGATTTCAACAGGCGAATCAATTTACGGGTGCTTCCTAGTGTAGTGAGGTCCTTATGTTCGATCCATGCGCCGTGGATGAATGGCTGATCCGACTCTCGTTCTGGCTTATGCGCATTGAGAACGTGCACGCCACGTAAAATTTTCTGTTTCTTCTCTGCGTAATCGTTTGTGTCATACCAATTGGCCGGAACGATATCCACTGTTCTAACAAGTGACCCGCCAGAGATTTTCACCGACCTTGGGCCAGAGTCATCCACAGTTGCTTTTGGGAATGAAGTCTTTAGATGCGAAATGCAGACCCTGCGAATTTGAAGCAAATCTTGAACAGGGTCGCCCTTATAAGGGCTCGCTGGCTGTTGCGGAGCTTGTAGCGAAAAGAAGCGTGTTTCGAGAACCAGCAAGTCAATGTCACTGTATGCTTTGATGTGGGTGTTCTTCGTTACCGATCCTTGATACTCATAATCGGCTTTCAAACTCTCGGCGGCCAGCCCTGCCGAGATCTGATTGGCGACCCTGTTTCCCTCTTCATAGGTTCTTTTTGTGAACCCAGGTTCAACCGCCTCCATTGCGCCGATCAAATACTGAACGGCATCGTCTTCCTGGACGCTCGCGTAGGCTTCCGTTAGCAGACCATCGGGATTGCGCCGTGCGCGAAGGTTTTCTAGTGATCGTGTGCGTATTGCCATAATTATGTTGCGTGAATGATTTTGACGTTGTCTCGGAACTCACTAGCTGACGGGTCATTTGAAAGCAGAATTCGAAGTGTGCGTTCGAAATTCCGAATCTCGCGGCGATCCAAAACCGAATGGTGTTTGCCATATCCCATGTAAGGCCCAGCGAGCGCTAGTCGCACACACTCGTGGGAAGCGTGCAGCGTTGTTGGGTAATCGTAAAACGCCAAGCGACCAGCTTTGACTGAAGAACTGACGTAAAACGGGTAATTCCGCGAACCTGTTTTCAATTTGAACTCTGCTATCTTGTGCGCTTTACAGAATCGTTGAGCACCTTCGACCGATGCCTCTGACAAAGATTTAGGGAGCACAACAGTAAAATCAAAATTGTCACGACTGATATCGATCTTCTTGCCAACAATTGAAACCGTCTTTTTCTTGGCCAGCTCTCTGCAAACGGGAAGGACAAAATTCTTAAAGTAGCCGATAGCCAACGCAGTCGAGGGCAAGTGTTGGAGATTGGACTCCCGGCTTCGCTCCTTGAGCGTTTGGATCAGCCTCGTCAAATTAGCGCGTAACGCTGCCGGCGTTGATTTTTTAGCAAACCCTTTGGGCAAATAGACCGCTGTGGTTCCGAGCAGGTCGGAAGGTGTTTCCACACGCTTTGCTTTTGCTGGAGCTACAATTGGAAAAGCACGTCTCCTCCCCAGGGCCCCCATGAACAGTCCAAGCTCGAAAACTACATTGTCACGGGGAGTTTTTACACCTTTGCCGCGAATCTTCGCAAAATCATCGCCTGTGAGGACAAGCAAAGCGAAATCGTAGCACTGAATAAATCGCAGCAGGTTATTTAGTGTGTCTTCTCCTAGCTCAAAAAGGTGCTCGTTCCAGATATCGACATTGAAATCCATTTTGAGCACGCCCTTGATTGCCTTGGCGAGGGCGAGTGCTTCTGATGATGAGCCAATAAAGATACTCGGTTTCATAATATTTATGTGAGTTCACCTGTAAATGCTTTTTGGAGGATGGACTGACGGAGGCGGGTGGCGCGCTGGAGGTTGGCGGTCACCACCGACTCCAACTCCTCCACCACGCTCAACCGCCGCTCAACTTCCGCCACGATTCGCGTCTGCTCGGCCAGCGGGGGGAGCGGGATTGCCACTTTCTGTAAAACATCAAGATTGATGTTCTTCTGCGCGGTTGCTGGTGCGAACTGCGCCAACTTTTCCTTTGCGGTGCGAATGAAGAACTCAACGTAACGTGTTGTGTCGGGATGGGCGTTGTTAGTGAAGCCGACTACGCTGTCCGGGAAACAGGATTTGAATTTCAGAATCCCTGTCTCGGCAATGTTTGCGGCAATTGTGATGCAAAGCGTTCCTTCCGGCCAGAGACGGCTCTGTTGCAAACCAAATTCGCTATATGTCTGCGTGTGTTCACGAATCGTCCCTCTTGACCTCCGAATGTCTCCGGTCTGAATGAATGGATATGGACCATCGTAAAGCCGAGAGTCATCGCGAGGACGATGCTTAGACTTTCCCCGGTTGAGTTCGCCGAGTTGCGGCATTGTGGCCCACGTCCATCCTTCCGGTAGCGGCGGAAGACCAACTGTGTCTGGGGCGGCGGGTTCTTTGTACTGGCCACGGCCTTGCCAGTTTTGGCGGCGCTCGGTGAGGATGCGGGCGAGCAGTGCTTCGCCAGTTTCTAATTTCGATTTCCGGTTTCCATTTTTGGCGAGCTCGACCTCGGTGGGAACTAACTTTCCTTCGCAGGCGGCTTTGAGGACGGCGGCGCGGTAGTGTTTGAGGTTGGCCTGTACCCGCCGCAACGCCGCCACCCCCGCCTCCAACCGCGTGAATTGCTTCTCAATCTCTGCAACAATTTTGTGCTGCTCGGGGAGCGGTGGTACGGGCAACGGAATTGTCGCGAGGTTTCCACGTGAAATCCGCTTCCGCGTTGAGCCTGCCTGCAAACCGGAAATTGCGGAACGAAACTCGTGAGCGTTTACGAAATTGGCCAGCCAACTGTGGTCAAATTCGCCTTTGCCTGAGCGCACAATGGCGACATCCACCACTGTAACGGATGGCTTTGGGTCGCCAGGAAAGATACAAGCGCGGCCAAGGGGGTCAGGCATCCGAGCTATGAGCACGTCGCCGTCCTTGAGAAATGTGCATCGCAACTCATCGGCTTTCTTCTTCGTCATGAAGCGGTCTGACTTGTCGCGGTAAACACCATCGCCAACGTCCGCCAACTGAATCAGTCGCACGTTGCCGTTCGAGTCTTGGTCTTTGCTCTCCACCCAATCGCCGTCAATGAAAACACCGTCGTTCCTGACTAGGTCAGGAATCGTTTTCCACGCCCAGCCTTTCGGGAGATGACTTGTGCCGAGTTCACTCATGCCGCCAGCACCTCATTGAACATCCGCTGCAACACGCCATTCGCCGGTTCTGGCAACGGCTTTTCCTTTTGCAATAGCGCCAGTTTATCTTTGAATTCCAGGAGGATGTCCGGCCGGGCGCGTTTCATGGCTAATAGTGTTTGGGCCAAGAGAATCCGGGTGCCGATGTTCTGCGGATTATCGAGGCACAACTGAAGATTGCCATCAATAATTTCACGTTCGCCACTGAGAAAACCGGCGGGAATACCATCCATGCCCCCGCAGCGCACGGCCAGCAGTTGTTCCAGCCGGAGCAAGTAATACGCGAAGTGCGGCGCGCCGGGAGTCTGATAGAGCGATGTAACGGTGACAGGCTCGACTTCGGCCTGTTCCTTCAGCAGAGTCAACAACTGCCGGGCGAGTGCAGGAATTCCTTCCTCCGGCTTGGCGGATGGAAAGGAACCGCTCAACGTGCCAAGGCATTTTGCGTCAATAGTTCGGATCAAACGCAATTCTGCCGTCCACGGTTCCGCGTTTGGTTTCAAATTTATGGTCACCACGTAATCGCTTTTGGTTTCACCCTGCCGGGCATAATTGGCCGCGTCGTCATCTTTCCAGGGGACGCCGCTGAAAACGAATCCGCCGCCGGCATTGGTAATCCACGGAACCAGGGTTTGCACGCGCGTCTGGCTGCCGAACTCAACTTGCTCGGCTAGAAAAAGCGGCAACGCCCGGCTCATGCGGCCAGACGCATCAGTCATCTGGCGTTCGATGCGTTTTGAATTGGTGGCTACTTCGGCGCTGCATCCCAGAAAAGCGATTGTGACCGCGTCCGCCGTCCTGGCCGGGAACAGTTCAACCGCCGGCGAAGTGGGTTTCAACCACACCGGGCCTTCGATAGTGAGCATCGCTATTTGCATCGGCGTCTTTTGATCCACCGGCGCGGCTGCGACCCTGGCCTTGGCCAGCTCCGTGTCCCAATAGCTCAAGTTTTGTTTCCAGTCCATCCGGTTTTGGGCGTAAAGCTGGTCGAGAATGCGGCGGCCAGCGTCAATCTGACCGAGATCGAGATGGGCCTTGATGAGGTTGTTGCCAACGGGGAGGCCGTGAGTTTTGGCGTCGAAATGCGGTTCGACCAGTTGTAGGATTTGGGGCAAATGCCCGGCGTTGCCTAGGTCGCCGCTCATCTGCATGAGCAAATCCGTTGGGACGGGTTTGGTCGCGCGGGCGAGACATTCCTGATACATTGAGAGGGCTTCTACCGTTTTGCGGGCTTGCAACGCCTGTCTCGCCAGCCAGAGTTTAGCCCGCCAGCTGCCGGGCAACGCGGCAATTCGACGCAACGCATCCTGTCCGGCCGGTTCACCACCGCGCTCGCGGTAGATTGTAAAATACCACCCCATGCCGTTGTCTTGATTTGGATCAAGCTCCAAACCGTGCCAGAGGACCTCCTCGGCCTTTCGATGATCGTTGCGAGCGGAATAAACTTTGGCAAGATTGGTTAGGATGGAGCCTTCTTCGCCGTGCTTCTGAATGTAGGATTGAAACACCTTCTCGGCATCGTCGAGACGATTGATTTTCATCAGCACGATACCATAAGCGCAGGTGCCGCGCGCTGGAATTGGATCAATGCGGTAAAGTTGTTCCGCGGCTGCCAGGACATCGGCGAAAAACCCGTCATTCATGGAACCGATGACAACGCCGGCGAGTTGTTCGGCATTATTCCAATTTGATTTGAGTGTTCCCGGCAAGACCTGGGTGCGCCAAACCTCCTTCGTGATAAACATTTCGCGCCCGTAGGCGTCGAATACTTTGATCATGTTCGGGTCCTTGGAGGGATCGCCGGGCTGATTCTTCTTCGGAGGTAATACCGCAGGTGTGGACGGCTTGGGCGGAACCGGTTCAGGATCGGGCTTCTTGCGGCCAAATAGATTATCAAACAGGCTCATGCGGCGAGCACCTCGTTGAGTTCGTCCAGCAGCTTGGGCAGTTGCTCGCCGAAGAGTTGATGGGCTTTGCCCAAGCCACCGCGCTGATTGAACGGCGTGAGATCCAAATCCTCCGCCTCAATGCTGATGGCCGTGGCGATGTGGTCGCGAATTAAATACAGCCACGCGAGTTGTTCGGCGCTAAAGGACTTGCGTCCAGCCGCCATGTCGGCCTTGGCTTTGTTCATGAGCCATTCGTTGAACCGTTCGGTTACAGAGTCGGCGAAAGGCGTGAGCACGGGCTGTTGTTCCAGCGCAAAGCGTACCAGGGCGACGAGGTCCGCAAAGCGCCCGGCCTGCGAGCGACCCTTGACCTTGCCGGGATTGGCGGCGGCGAACGCCGCCCAGAGATTGTCCTCGGTCCAGGCGGCGTGGTTGTCGCGCAATCTCTTTTCCAATTCCTTGAGCATCGGCTCGGTGAGGCGCTGTTTGAACGGGCGGCTATAAAGGATTTGTAGCGCGGTGATCTCGGCCCGGTGCTGCTCGATGTAGTCACGGAAGGATTTGGCAATCTCACCATTGTTCGACGTGGTGGCCTGCGCTGGGCCGGCGTAAATCAGCGTGTCGCGGGAAATAATGTCAATCGTCTGGTCGGCGGCCTTGGCGATTTTCTTGAGCAGATTGCGGAGATCGGGGTTGGTGGCCAGCGGCGCAAGGGCCGATTTGATTCGAGTTTCGCGAACGGCGGCGATTTCTTTATCGGTCGGCTCGACATATTCGGCTTTGCCCTGTTTGGCCTGCGCAAGAATTTCGTCGGGATCAATCGCGCTCAACATGCCTTTGGAGATCTGGGCCAACGTATGGCCCTTGGCGGTCTGCACGACTTCGGCAGCCACCTCGGCATCGAAGCGGCGTTCCAAACGGATGAGACGGCCGGCGAGCGATTCGACGGCGGCCACTTCGGTTGTGCCCAGCGCGGCGGCATCGAGCAGTTTATCGAAGCTGACGGTGGGTTTCTTCTCCAGCGGCCGGGATTCGGTCTGCACCCTTTCGCACACGCCGACGGCATCCACGATGACGTAGCGGGTCTTGCGCTTGATACCGGGGTTAACCTGTTCCATCTCGGTGTCGGACACCACGCGCACTCCTCGGCCTTTCATCTGCTCGAAGAAGTTTTTGGATGCCACGCTGCGCATGAAGAAGACGATTTCCAGCGGCTTGATATCCGTGCCGGTGGCTATCATGTCCACGGTGACGGCGATGCGCGGGAAATAGCTATTACGAAAGGCGGCGATGAGGGCCTTGGGCGATTCGCCGGTGGTCTTGTAGGTGATTTTCTTGCAGAAGTCGTTGCCCTTGTCGAACACCTCGCGGCAGATGCGAACGATGTCGTCGGCATGGGAATCGTCCTTGGCGAAGATGAGCGTCTTGGGCACGTCGGTTCGGCCCGGGAACATTTCGGTGAAGATGCGATCGCGGAATGTGCTGAGGATGGTGCGGATCTGGCTCGGGGCGACGACATCACGGTCGAGGGCACTGGCATCGTAGGCAAGCGGTTCGTCGAGCTGTTCCCAGCGGACTTTTCGGGTGGCGCGCTCACGTTTGTCCACGAACAGGCCGGCTTCGACCTTGGAACCAGCCGTCGTGATGGCGGTATTGATGCGGTAGATGTCGCAGCCCACATTCACGCCGTCGGCCACGGCCGTTTCATGGCTATATTCCTGAACGAGATTTTGCTGGAAGAACCCGAATGTCTGCTTGGATGGCGTGGCGGTGAGGCCGATTAGCGAGGCATCGAAGTATTCCAGAACCTGGCGCCAGAGATTGTAGATGGAGCGATGACATTCGTCCGTGACGATAAAATCAAATTCCTCAATTGGAAACGCGGGATTGTATTCGACCGGGACTGGCTGCTTGAACAGAGTTTCAGCAGCCTCGATCGGCAGGTCGTCGAGGTCGGGTGCCGGCTCACGCTCGCCCTTGAGCATGGAGAACACGCGTTGGATCGTGCCGATGACAACGCGGGCGGAACTGTCGAGCGTGTTGCTGGTGAGATGCTGGACGATGTATTCCTCCGTGAACTTGTATTGGTTGACCGGCGAAACGAACTGCTGAAATTCCTTAAGCGTCTGTTCGCCGAGGTTGCCGCGATCCACTAGAAACAGCACGCGCTTGGCACCGCCGTATTTCACGAGGCGATAGATGAAATTCACCGCCGTGAACGTTTTGCCCGAGCCAGTGGCCATCTGGATGAGCGCACGCGGCCGGCCGGCAGCGAAGGATTTTTCCAGATTGGTGATGGCCTCGAACTGCGCGGGCCAGAGTTTGGCCCGGGCCAGCGGCGGAAACTCCTTGAGTCGCTGACTCAACTGTTTTGCTTGCTGTACCCAGGCAAGCAAGGTTTCCGGGCGATGGAACGCGAAGACATTCCGGCTGCGTGGATCCGGGTCGAGGCGGTTGGTGAAGCGGGTTTCCGCACCGGTGGACTCGTAACAGAACGGCAGCGGATTGTGCCAATGCGGCAAGTTTGAGGGAACGCCAGCGACATATTTTGTGGATTGCTCTTCAACGCCCGTGAGCGTGTGGCCAGCGGGCTTGGCCTCAACCGTACCGAGGGCTTTCGCGTCCACGAACAGCGTGTAATCTGGCTCACCAGTAGCGAAGGAGAGTTCGCAGACCGCTACACCACGGGATGCGGCGAGGTTGATTTTGTCTTTCGTCTGGACGACCCAGCCCGACGCGATGAGTTGCGCGTCAATCTGCTGGCGGGCTGTTTCCTCTGGAGTCATGGCGACATCTTCCCAAGTACGATGAATGGGCAGTTATCGTAATCCGCAGGCGAATTTAGGCAACCGAAAACCGCCGGTGGTTGCCTCAGCGCTTACTCAGCAAACCGTTCCGACAATGCACAGCCCAGGGTTAACGTGCGTTTATCTCGATGCCATGGATCCGAAACTTGCGAACCGGGCCGACCAATCCCGTCATTGCAACCCAACTGAACCAGCGTCAATTCCGAGCCACCCCTTTTCCGTACGACAAGCCGGGAATCGTCTGGTCATCAATGTCAGGCCCGGGTCGTAAAAACCGCTCTATTGGAAACGGGGTGGGGGAGAAAAGGTGGTTGGCGTGGCCGTCCGAGCAGCAACGTCTAACCACTGTCATAATTGCATCGTGAACCGGCAGCGTGGATACGCTGAGCAACCCCAGAACTGATTGCCCTCATTCGATCCCTTGGTGGCCGTTCGCAAAACCATTTCGCTTTCACACTTCGGACAAAACTTTCGTGTGTCGAGCAACAGGTCGAATACGTCGGAATCGGCCTTGGCATTCGTTGATTCCAGCAGTTCAGCCAAGCCGACTTCGTTCACGATTTCAATGCCATGTTTTACCGCTAGTTGTTTGGCATCACCGGTATACCCGCGGAGTGTTATGAAGATGCCCTTCTGGATGCCCGAGTCCTTCAGTGCCCCGAGGAACTCCCGCACGGCTTTCACGCCGACATTCCACGTTTTCCATTGCTTGCACTGCACCGCTGTCGTTTCGTCGTCCTTCTCGATGACGAGATCAATGCCGCCGTCCGGATTTGCCCCGCCCCGCCGCGTCACGGTGTAGCCGAGCTTTTCATAGGCCAAGGCGACGATCTTTTCAAATTGGAACCAGTCGATGGCGCGTAATCGTTCCAAAAGTTCGGCTGTGGTCTTCGGCTCGGTGCTTCGAGAATACTCATCCACTTCAATTACGATTCGAGGTGAATTCCCCGTCAGGCGAGTTGGGTTGGTCTCGGCATATTGATAAAGCGAATCAACAGCGGCTGTACGTTTGGAGCGGGTGGCGAATCGGAAAATGACGAAGCCAACAAAACCGCCCAGTGCCACACCAGCCAAGCAAATGGCAATGACCCCGATGGTGCTGATCAGTTGACGCCCCTGCGGCGTAATTACAGCGCCCAGGATTAATAAGGCACCCACCTTGATGACTGCCTCGATCCAGTCATCGTCATTTTTTCTGCGTCTTCCCATGATGCGTAGTGGTTTCCACAGGCAGCATGACAATCTGATGCCGCATTGACTAGCCGATTTCGTTATGGCGCTGGAGGCACTTGTCCGACCACCGTGTGACCGTTAGCGCACGATGCGCTCCGTTGACTTTCTGCCGGCAACTTTTCATCCTTTTGCGTGCTTCTCAAACCCCTCAAAATCCAACAGCTGACTTGGCTGGATTTAGTGGTGTTGCTTGCGGCACTGACATTGAATTTGGCTGGTGCGGATCCACTGAAACCGGAAACAAACCGCTACGCGGCCTATGCCGGTTCGGCAAGCTGCCGGGATTGTCACCGTGCCGAATATGACCTATGGGCGCAGTCAAATCATGCGCTCGCGGAACGGCCGTTGCAGGCGGTCACAGACCGGACGGCTTTTGACCCGCCCCGCGATTTCAAGCACGACCATCAAACCACTACTGCGCGCATTAAGAACGGACAATTTCAAATCGTCACCCTCGGACCGGAAAGCAACCGCCAGCCGTACCGCATTGAGCGGGTCATCGGGCACGATCCCCTTTTGCAGTATTTGACGGCCATGCCCGGCGGCCGTTATCAGGTTCAGGAGGCTTCCTTTGATCCGAAATCAAACCAGTGGTTTTACGTTTATGGGGATGACTTCCGGTATCCCGGCGAATACGGCCACTGGACCGGCCGGGGCATGAACTGGAATTCCCAATGCGCCGAATGCCACAACACCCGCTTGCACAAGAATTACGATGCCGGCACGGACAGCTACCATACGACGATGGCAGAAATGGGCGTGGGCTGTGAATCCTGCCACGGCCCGCTCAAGACGCACAATGAATGGCAGCACGCACATCCCCAAACCAGCTTGCACGATCCGACGGTCTCGGCATTGTCCCCGGCCCGGATGCTCGGTTTGTGTGGTTCGTGTCATTCGCGCAACACCGACCTGACCGAGGATTTCAAGCCGGGAGATTCCTTTTACGACCATTACGTGCTGGAAACATTGAACGGTGGCCAGCGCTGGTATCCTGACGGGCAAAACAAGGATGAGGACTATGAGTTTGAAGCATTCCTTGGCAGCAAAATGTATCAGGACGGGGTGACTTGCCTGGATTGTCACAATCCGCATTCTTACAAAAATACGCTATCCGGCAACGACCTTTGCCTGCGCTGCCACGATGGCGGTTTTCCGAAAGCGCCGAAAATTGTTCCCGCCGAACACAAGCACGAATGCCAGAGCGATTGCATTGGCTGCCACATGCCGGTCACGGTGTATATGCAGCGGCATCCGCGCCACGACCACGGCTTTACCATTCCCGACCCATTGCTGACGCGTGAATTATATATCCCGAATGCCTGCAACCGCTGCCACGCAGATCAAACGACGGATTGGGCGCTGAAATACACGCAAGCTTGGTATGGCACTAACCTGAACCGGTTTACGCGCGAGCGAGCGCGGTGGATTGCGGCGGCGGAAAATGGGGAAACAGGTGCCGGCGAGAAAATGATAAGGCTGCTGGCCGACACGAATCAAAGTCCATATTGGCGGGCGGTGGCGGCAACTTTCCTCGCCCAATGGGCGACTGAACCGGCAACGCAAACGGCATTATTGGCACAGTTTAAAAACGAGCATCCGCTGGTCCGTGAAAAAGTGGTGCGGTCACTGGAACCGGCATTGGCGGATACAAATGTGGCGAAGGCGTTGCAAGGAATGCTGTCCGATCCGCTGCGGAATGTGCGGGTGGCGGCGGCCTGGGCGCTGCGGGCAACGGTGGATATGCAGGGACTGGGCGGGCAGGACTTGCAGCGATTGTTGGATTTGGAAGCCGACCAGCCGACGGGACAATACGAGGAAGCCATGGTGCTGTTGTCCCGCCAGCAACCGGTGGCGGCGTTGGAACACTTTAAGAAGGCAACGGCTTGGGACAAATTATCGCCGCCGTTCCTTTGTGCTCAGGCAGTAGTGCAAGACCAGTTGGGACAGTTGCCGGAAGCTTTAAAGTCGCTTAACCAAGCGGAAGCCGGAGTGCCGGATGATCCGCACATTCCTTATGTGCGGGCTATTATTTTGGCGCACAACGGGCAGAAAAATGAGGCGATGACGGCCGTCAACCGAGCCTTAGAAATTCAACCTGACTTTCAACCAGCAGTCGAATTGCGGCAAACATTCCTGAAAAAAAAATGAAGCTAAGGCCGGTTTTTATTTCGCCAACTCTTCGGCTAAGTGAAGAGCGCTATCGCTAAATGCTCCTGTATCCATAGCATCCCACAAAGCATTTAATAGTAAATCCCAGCCTGTTTGGATTTCACAATCTGAAAGATCAATGAAACCAGAACCACATAGCAATAGCCCCGCCCACTTCTGCAAATCTTTAGGGACCGACCGGTACTTTACTAGACCATGAGCGATATCTGAGATTTGCAATTTTACTGGTTCCAAATGCGGAGCCATAATATGCCACGTTCCATCAATAAATTCTAGTGTGATGCCCATGTCAGCCAAATCTGTTGCCGCCCTTTCGCCGCGAATCACCTCACGAATGGGCTGGACATGTTTATTGTGTTTTTGGGTCATAGTGAACAAGTTTTCCAGATTGGTCGTAAGCTTTTTGAACAACCGTCTTCGTCCCACTTTCATCAATAGTTGAAACAATCTCTTGGTATCCATTTCTTCCTGGCCTTGTAATCTTTACAATCAGGTTTTCACCTTCTTTTGTAATATTAATAGCTGACTTGGATGTAGCTCTAGCTATCGCACGCAAAGCTGCTTGAAACTGTGCATCTGAAAGCAACATTTGGCTTATAGCATTTCTGGCGGCGTTCTTTGTTGCAAATGCTGATGCAGTTGCTATTGGACAGTCTATAGGTCCTTTTAGAACTGGCAATGGCAGGAAAGAAGAAATAAGTGGCGCTTGAACATCGCGAGCAAAATCCTGTGCAAACGAACTCGACGGATTTAAATCTGAACCCAGGAGAAGTCCGTCAACGACTGCCAATTGTGGCAACAAATATGGTTCTGCATTCGGGTCGGCAGGCGACAATGCGGGGCCAGTTGAATTATTTTGTTGCGTCAATACTATCGGTGCCAAATTATTGAAATCTAATGGCGTATATGAGATTGATTGAGTTTGATTGAACAAGTCATACATTGATGGCGCTATTTGCAATCCATACGGATCAATAAACTGGAGCGGATTATTAAGGGCAAAGCGATACAGGTTAATTCCGCCATTTTCCCCGATGGGGTCTTGATTCAGGAAGCGATTAAGTTCAGGGACATACCAGCGCAAACTAAAATCATAAAGCCCTCGATATTTTGGTTTGCTTGAAAATTGCATCGCATTAGCGTTGGCCATGGAGCCCCACTGGCCAATCAACCGGCCAAACGGGTCATAGAGGTAGCGGGCGACGATGTTTTGACCGGCGTCCATCAAGGCCGTGATGTTTCCCACGCCGTCGGCATGATAAAACGTCGTGCCGTTGGTGTCCGTCCGCGCAAGCAAACCGCCAATGCCACCCGCTCCCCGCACGCTTCCACTCAAATCCACGCCTCGCGTGTACGTCACGAGCGCGTTGCCGTTCGTGTCTCGTTCCTGAATTAGCAAACGCCCGTCGTAAATGTAATGGACTTCATTCGTCAACACCCAGGCACTGCTTTGCCAGGTGAAATCCCTAGCGATGCGGCGGCGGTTGAAGCCATCATAAACGAAATCGCTGCGCCATTGACCGGCCACGGTCACGTTGGTCAACTGGTTCTCCGCATCAAATGCGAACGAACGCGTCCCGTCGTTGGTCAGATTGCCGTTGTTGTCGAAATTCAGCCCGACGCTTGACGGCAGGTTCAAGGTGAGATTGTTCGTTGCGGTGACGCCGTAGGCATTTTGCGCGACGATGGCGAACGTGTTCGCCCCGTTCGCCAACGAAAGGTTCGTGCCGGCAAAGGTAAAGTCCGCGTAGGTCTGCGCCGCCTGTCCGTTCACGGTGACGTTGGTGGCCGGCGCGGGCGTCGCGCCACCCAGCGTAAACGTGCTGGTGCGCGAGACTCCGGTCAATTCATTGGCGGCGTCGGTGGTGAACGTCTGCGACAATCCGCCGTTGTTGCGCGAATGCAGGTTGTCGGCAGCATCAAAGCCAAAGCCAAGCTGCTCGTTCTGCCGGAGCGTCCCGCCCGACTCCTTGGCACTCCACGAAGTCAACTGCCCGATGTTGTCAAAGCCGGCGTTCACGGTGGAACTTGCCAACCCCAGGTTCCGCACGATGTTCGTCCGCAAGCCCAGCGCATCCGGCGTGTAAGTGTAGCTGTCGAGCGGATGGCCCCAATAATTGTTCAACACCGTCTGCCGCAACCGCCCCAGACTATCAAAGCCGTTGGTGACGTTCGCCCAATTGGGGAAATGGATGCCGGTGATCAACGATGAGCCCGGCTGGAAATTGTAGCTATAAACGAAGGCCCCCGCCGGGGACACGGTGTTGGTCATGCGCCATGTCGTATCAAAACCATAGGTCTGCAACCAGTTGCCGGTCGTCTGTGCCAAAGTCAATGCCGTCCGCAATCCCTGCGCGTACGTGTAGGTCAGCGAGTCATTTGCCCACGGCCCGCTCTCACTCTGCAACTGCCCGGCCGGGGTGTAGCCGAAAGCCGTCGAGCCGACTCCGTCAATCATGTTCGTGAGCCGGTTCAAGGCGTCATACGCGTAACTGATGGTCTGCTGCGGATAGACGATGGATTTCAGGTTGCCGACGTTGTCATACGTATATCCGGTGTTGCCCTTCTCCGGCGTCCAGCGGTTGGTCAGCCAGCCGTTGGAATTGTAGGCGAGCTGGAAGGCGTTCCGGCTGAGTCCGTCCACCTTGTTGGTCAGCCAGCCGTACTGGTTGTACTGCCACGTGGTCTGATGCAGCAACCCGTCCATGAGCGAGATCACGTTGTCGAGCGAATCGTAGCCGAACTGGGTGACCTCCAGATTGGCGTTGGTCACGGCAGTCAACCGGCCCGCCGTGTCCCGGCCATACTGCGTGACCTTCTGGTCGCGGTTGGTGTAGGCGATCAGGCCGGCGGCGCTATATTTGAAACCCTCACTGATGCCATCCGGCCAAGTCCGCTGAACCAGTTCGCCAAGGGGGTCGAACTGATTGGTCACGGTAACGCCGTTGGCGTCGGTGATGCTAATGGGGCGGTTCAAGGCGTCATATATCCGCTGCTGTAACACCCCGCCGGCTCCGGTGATGCTGACTGGCAAGTCTTGGTTGTTGTAGGCCAGTTGCAAGGCCCGGCCCGAACCGTCGAACGCGTTGGTCATCCGCCCGGCCAGATCGAACTGATACGTCAGGCTGCTGAAATCGGGGAAGACGATGTTGGTGAGGTTGCCTTGATTATCATAATTCAGGTAGGTGTTATTGGTCAGCGCGTCCGTGATCTGATCCAGCGAGCCACACCCACACCAACTGTAGGTGGTGACGGCGTTGTTGGCGTTGGTCACGGTAATGAGATGCTGCAACCCATCGAAGGCGAAATAAGTCCAGTTGCTCTGGCGATCCTTGCTGCCAACGATGTCCAGCCGGGAATACATATTTGAAACAGAGGTGCCGTCGGGAAACAGGGTGCCGGTGAGGCGGTTCAACCCGTCCCAAGAATTGGCAACCGTCAACCCGCGATCATCTGTAATGCTCGTCGGCAGCCCGGCGCTGTAACTGTTGATGGTATACGTCCGGCCCTCCGGGGAAATACTCATCGTCTGCATTAGCGAACTGTTGGTGGTCGGCGGCGTGGCGGGGGAATAATAGCTGAGCGAGTAGGATTTGCCGCTGGGCAGTTGAACCCCGGTCAGATTGAAGGTCGAAGTATCCCAGCTCAAGGTGGTCACCTGATTCAGGGAATTGGTGATGCCGATGATCTGGTGGCTGCCGTTGTAGCCGTAATTCACATACTGGCCGGCGGAATTGCTGATGCTCAACAGGTCGATGCCGTTGGTCGCATAAGCAAACGCATTGGTCAGTACGCCTGCGGAGCCGTCCGGCTTGGTATAGCTCGACTCGTTGTCGGAAACGAGGTTGCCGGCGGGAGTGAGATTGGGGAAAGTGGAATTGAAGGGGTAATAATTGTAGGTGGTGTACTGACTGGTCCCGTCCGGCAAGATTCGGGCGATGCAAGACGGCTCGGTACTGCTGCCCAGGGTTT
>Ga0302282_1001734_pt1 | contig 15336 bp, 12 predicted proteins | sample III_Fen_E1_3_FD_198763 | JGI IMG/M metagenome (GOLD analysis project Ga0302282, IMG submission 198763) | Peat permafrost microbial communities from Stordalen Mire near Abisko, Sweden - III_Fen_E1_3 | ecosystem: Environmental > Terrestrial > Soil > Wetlands > Permafrost | place: Sweden: Abisko... | reverse complement strand
TTGCTCGGATCCTTGCCGGAGAACGCGCCGCCGCCGTGCCGGCCCATGCCACCGTAGCTGTCCACGATGATCTTGCGGCCGGTCAAGCCGGTGTCGCCCTGCGGTCCGCCGACGACGAAGCGGCCAGTGGGGTTGATGAGAAACTGCGTCTTCTTCGTGAGCAGATGCTTCGGCAAAACTTTTTTGACAATGTTCTCGATGCAAAAATCTTTGATCGTCTTGTGCTTCACGTCATGCGCGTGCTGCGTGGAGATGACGACGTTGGTGATGGCGACCGGCTGGTCGTTGACGTATTGCACGGAAACCTGGCTCTTGGCGTCGGGCCGGAGCCACGCAACCTTGCCGGTCTTGCGGATGCGCGTAAGCTCCGCGCCCAACTGATGAGCGAACATGATCGGCGCAGGCATCAGCTCCGGCGTCTCATTGCATGCATAACCGAACATCAAACCCTGGTCGCCGGCACCCTGCTCGGCGGTGTCCTTGCCTTCGGCGGCCTTCGCGTCCACGCCCTGCGCGATGTCCGGCGACTGCGACGTGATGGCGTTCATGATCAAAACCTTGTCGGCATGAAACACGTCGTCATCGTGCGTGTAGCCGATTTCGCGGATGGCGTCGCGGGCGATCTGGTTGAAATCGAGCCTGGCCTTGGTGGTGATTTCGCCGCCGACCACGACGAGGTTGGACTTGCAGTAAGTTTCGCAGGCGACGCGGCTGAACTTGTCCTGCGCCAGACACGCGTCCAGCACGGCGTCGGAAATGGTGTCAGCGACCTTGTCCGGATGGCCTTCGCCGACGGACTCCGAGGAGAAGATGAAGTTTTTGCTCATATATTTTTTGTTTGCTCGCCAACAACATATTGACGTATCAAGATAGGATGATATAAACATTTTCAGGAACGTCAAACGGTTTTGAAAAATAATTTAACATGACCTCCACGCTGAAATCACTCCGCGCCCTGTCCGACCCGACGCGCTTGCGTATCGTCGCCCTGCTCGAACGCGACGAGCTGTCCGTGAACGAACTTCAGGAAGTCACGCGCCTCGGCCAATCGCGCATCTCCACGCATCTCGGCCTGCTCGCCGACTGCGCGCTCGTGAAATCGCGCCGCGAAGGCAAACGGACGTTCTACAAACTCAATCCCGATGCCGACGCCGTCGCCGGTGAATTCATCCAGCTCGCCATCCGTGGCGCGAAAGAACTGGCCGAACACGGCAGCGACCAGATCAATCTCAAGCGCGTCCTCGCCCGCCGCAAAGAGCAGGCGCAGGTTTTCTTCAACCAAGTCGCCGGAAGATTTGACCGCGTCTATGGTCCCGGCCGTTCGTGGCAGGCGTTCGGACATCTGCTGCTGCGAATGCTGCCAGCCATCACCGTCGCCGATTTGGGTGCGGGCGAAGGCTTGTTGAGCGAACTCCTTGCGCGCCGTTGCAAGAAAGTCATCGCCGTGGACAACTCAGAAAAAATTGTCGCGTTTGGCGCGGCCAAGGCGAAGAAGAACCACCTGAAAAATCTGGAGTTCCGCCAAGGCGATTTGCAGAACCCGCCAATCGAAGTGAACAGCGTGGACCTCGTCATATTGAGCCAGGCCTTGCACCACGCGGAAAACCCGGCGGCGGCACTGGCCAGCGCGGCGAAATTGCTAAAGCCCGGCGGGCAGATTTTGATCCTCGACCTGCTCGCACACAAATTTGAAAAAGCACGCGAGCTTTACGGCGACCGGTGGCTGGGCTTTGCTGAAAGCGATTTGCACCGCTGGCTCGAAGCCGCCGGTTTCAAGAAAATCGAAATCAGCATCGTCGCGGCCGAGGAACAGCCGCCGCATTTCCAGACGATTCTGGCGGGCGGGAAAAAATGATTCGTAGCAGCCGAGACCGAGGAAAAAACCAGCGAAACGGTCATCCAGAAAATCTTTGATGAACTGCCCGTGCCGTGAAAACGAAGGCAGAAGGGAATGTCGAATGAAAGCTGGTGTAATTTGGACGCGGGACTGACCCTTTTACAAACAAACCGCTTCCTGATTGCTGAACAATTTTCCTTTGGCAGATTTACTCAATGCACCGTCCGGCATGGTTGAACAGCCAAACCACCCGCCGCTAAAAACGAGCGCGAGGCCGAGAATGAGTTTGGGTTTCATGGTTTTTGTAGCTTGTCATTCTGCCGACGGTATATTCCGTAACCCATCAGAACTAAAAGTGGAACGCTGATAAACCAAAGATGCAAAATCCCACCACCAAAAATTAAAATAAACGTAAATGCAATATCTCCTAAATGTGCGAATACGCCCGGACTCGGAGATTCCGATCCCATAACTGCCCAGCCAAAAGCTAAAAACGATACAACGGGCAAGGCTAAAACAAATGGCAATAGCCCGGCATAGATACATACCGTTGAAGTCTTCCGGTGCGGTAACAATAAATACCAAACCAGCACAACAAGGTTTAACAGCCACCAAGCAACCGTCAATGCACAACCGCCGAATAAAATGAGATGGCTCATAAATTGCCGCTAAAAACGAGCGCGAGGCCGAGGAGGAGTTTGGGTTTCATTGTCGATTCTTTTCGGTCAGCCGCTGCGAAATTGGCCTCGCAACCTTTTCATAAACTGAATCTCTAAAGCCGTATACGTCAGGAACCCGGATGCGTTTGTTGACGGGGATGGGCGATTGCGGCTGGACCCTGGGATTAAGACCTTGCAATTCGGAGAGCCAAAGGCCGGTAACGTCAGTCTTCACTTTCTCACGGTTCGCTTTGGGGACCCAGTCGCAGGTGATCCAATCAGAATTGTAAAAAACGAGCGTATCGGCCAGCTTGGCAAGCGTCAAAACACCGTCACCTTCCACATAAGATGCCGAGTCGAGATGCACCTTGAGCGGAAAGCGCCCGGAAAGCTCGCCGTCACGAAAAGTCGTATAGTCGGGGGCATCGGCGTCAGCGGAGGCGACCGACCATGATGTCCACTGACGGAGTGCAATCTGGAATGGCGCAGGAGCCGGCTTGGGTGTCCATATTACTTTCATCTCGAAGCCGTCGGATTCGCCCATGCAACCGTGGGGATAAACTCCTTCGTGGCCGAGATCGCCCGTGGCAAGACTTGGCTTCCCATCCGGAGAAATGTAGATGAGGCAGGTGATTACGCCTTCTTGCTCTGCCCTCCATCCGCCTTGGGAACAGTAGGTGAGCTTGAAAATCTTCGCCCCTTGCCGATTAGTTGAAAGCAGCTCGACATAGCTCTGATTGCCATCCCCGTGATCACCGGGATACTCGATTTGCTCACGGTCAAATTTCAAACAGAAGAACTGCTGGATCGGGTCTTGGAAGTCAGTGCCGGCCCCGCTCTGCGCGTCCAGAAAGCACCAAAACGAGCGGTCTTTCTCCTGGATGCAGTAAGCCTGGTCAACGGTGAATGTCCATTGGCTTTGTTCCGGCCCGTGTTGAATCCACAGAAAAATCGGAGAACCGTCCAATTCGGTCCAAGTCAAATCAGCCTTGGCCGCCCGGCGCAGGTCAGACAATGTGCGAGCTTGGGTGAGGAAACGCACGCCTTGGGGAACGTCCATCAAGCGGCAGGAAGAATCGTGGTTGATGCTGGAACAGCCGAACAACCCGCCGCTCAAAACGAGCGCGAGGCCGAGGATGAGTTTGGGGTTCATTGGAGGGCGTTTTTCAACATGGCCGCATTCTTCCTTGAAATCCGGCGCAACCAGATCAACAGATACGCGCAGCCACAAATGAGAACCGCAAAAATACCGACGGTTTGGTAGGCGGATAACGGGATGCGGATGTAGTGCAAACCCCACACCAGAAAAGTTTCGGATTTATAGCCTTGGATGCCGTAGTGATTATAGGCTTGGATACCGTCTGGACAACCGGCCTCTGTCGCAATCGTCCAATTTGGATCATAGATGTTGAGTTCTCCCTGCGCGCGTGCGGCCAGAAATGCCGAACAAACGAACACCAGCAGCCATATCTTGGAGATCTTAGTTATCATGGTCACCTGTATTTTTGTGGCCTTTAACGTCGAACCTAAACGCTGCCAAAATCCCGACTGGCACGCCAGTCACCAGAAAGAAAAATAAGGCCGTGCTCCAATTTTTCCACCACGGACGCAACGCGAGTGACAACGAAACATCGGAAGCTGCCGGAAGCGTCGAAAGCCAACAACAAAAGGCAAACCAGGACACGCCAACAACTCCGCCAACAATCAAACACCAGCGGATGCCTTTCTTGATGTCTGAATATTTCATGGCGTGCGAAGTTTTTAGGCCTTGGATCGAAGACTGGAATCATAACGGTGCCCCTCTCGTGCCAAGAAGCTCCGCAACTCACGGAACTGCGCGTCGTCCAAATGATACTGGAAAACGCTCGGCTCACGCAAATCATCCGCACACCACCAGCGCGGCATATCCTCGCGGGCAGCAGGATGCAGCGGAATGTGCTCATAAAAACACACGGCAACGCATGTCAGCAAATCATCCTCGGCTGTCTGTCCTCGTGGCTGGTCGCAACACCAATCCGAATACTGATAAATCCGCCGGATGAGTGGCTCATCGCGTGGCTGCTTGTCGTAGGCTTTCTCAAACGCTGAACGCAACTCAAACCAAAGCAAGTATGGCGTATCAGCATCCTCGAAGTGTGAAACCAACTCCGGGAACATCTCATCCGCTTTTTGTCGCCAAAGAGTCATCGTGTGTGGCGTGGCCTAGGCCACGTGGTCATATCTAATCCTTCCATCTAACTTCGGTTTTATCACTGGAAATCCCGCGCCAAAAACTGCCGCATCGAACCCAACCTGAATGCTCTCTGCCTTCTTTGTCGAGGACGCGAACAAAATAAACGATTTGATTACGGGAACTCGTCCACGTGAACGGGCCGGCGCACAATGTTCTAATCTCAGAGTGCAGAATCTGGAAACCGTTCTCTTGTGCCCAACGATTAAGCAGCGTGCGTCCGCGTGAAAAGGACCAGACAACAGCCACAACCATGACAATGGCGATGCATATCAAAAGTAAATATGATTGTGTTGAATCCATGTGAGGTGCGAATGTGGCCTAACAAAAAAAGCTGAGGCCATGCCGACTCGCGGCGGGAACCGCGCCAGCGGAACTACAAGCGCCAAAAGGCATTGGCACCGTTAATTTGTTAGGGCACGGGATCATATAAATTATTCCCTGAAAATATGCCATAGGCCGACTCCGCCGCACAACACCATAGCAAGACCCACAATAAAGAAGAGCACAAAAAAAGCCCGGAAAGTTCTTGCTGGACAGTGCAGGGTTCATGCCGGGGCGTCAAGATTGAAAACCTCTGAATATTTGCAGAATCGCGGGCAGATTCTGGACGCCAGGAAATTCTTCAGGTTAAGGCATTGTGGGCAACCCCGGAGAAATTGCGGCCAGGTGTGGCGGAGGGCTTGAGCGACGACCCATTCAGAAGGTGGTTTTTGCGGTGCCGCCGTGCGGATATAGGTGTGGAAATTGGACCAGATGACGCGCCGGAAATTGAGGGCCAGGCATTGCATGAGTCCCTGGGCGATGAGGCCCAGTTGAATGTGACGCTGATAGGCGGCCAGCTTGCGGCGGAGGTGTTGGCGGTAGATTTCTGATTTGCGATGGACATGCTGCTTGCCGCTGCCGCGCCGGATCGGCGTCATGTCCTGCATCCAGAAATGATAGGCATAGGCTCCCACCGTGTGAATGGCCGACTTGAAGCTGACCTCGATTTTAAAGCGCCAGCCATACAGCCGCAGAATCTCCATCGGCTCCAAGGTCAGGTCGGTGCAGAGCAGCACCATTTGTCCGCGCGTGGAATGATCCACCCAGACGAAGCGCACCACCCGCCCCAACTGCCGCCACAACAAGTCGTGGCTGTAAAAGCGCAACGGCACGCCTTTTTCGCCATAGACCGGGCTGGGCGCTAGGCGGAACTCTTGGCGGTAGCCAAACCAACTGCGCAGTTTGGTTTTGTGCCCGTAAACTTTGCGCCGTCCGCGCTTCTTTAAGAGGGTTGGGGGCGCGGGGAAATAGGCGACGGCCGTGGTCTTGACCCGCGTGACCAGATGATGGTTGTTCGCCAGCAGGGTGCGGGCGAATTTTTCGGCGGCGTAATAAGCGTCGGCCACCACGATGACCGGTTCGCTCCATTGCAGGCCCAGAATCAAGGCCCCCATCTTGTCCAATAACGTGCGCCGGTCGCGGTTGGACCAGCCGATGCCCTCGTGAATCCGGGCGGCCAGGGGCACGGCCATGCAGACCCCGGCGGCCTGCGCCAGCACGGCCACGGCCTGCAGCGAGTGTCCCATGATGAAATCGGCCTTGGCATTGGACCCCGATTCTTGATGGAGACATTTGACCGCCGGCATCTTGCGCCCCTCCTTGCCCCGTTTGAGTCCATCGACCAGCAAAATGGGCCGGCCCTTGACGCGCACCAACCGCCTGGCCAGCAGGCGCTCCAGGGTCGCCCGCCAACAGCGGGTCAGCGGGTCCAGGTTCAGCGCGTCGGAATGAAAGAAATGCAGCAGGCAATGATAACTGGCCGGGGAGAGACCCAGGGCGCGCACCAGACTGGTGACCCCGCCCAAGTCGGGCCGGAGGCACAGGGCGGCCAGCACCACGGTCAGCCACAGAAAAGTGGTGTTGCGGGCGCAGGCGGGCCGCAGGGTATCCACCGCCCGCAGCCAGGCCAGCCAGGGCAGGTGCGAACGATTTGGAAAAAAGTTGAAAAAAGGTCTTGCAATATCCGTGAGCATATGTATGCTATCGGACATGAATGCCATCCCATCCGTTCAAACCATCGAAAAGAAAATTCAAACGCTAAAAGCGCACCTGCTGGAGCTAGGGCCGATGCGCCCCGGAAGTTTGTCCCCTCAATACAATGTGTGCGGCAAACCCGGCTGCCGGTGTAAAGACCCGCAGAATCCCCGCCGGCACGGGCCGTATTTTCAGCTCAACTACGTCTATCAGGGGAAAAAGAAATCGCTGTTCATCCGCCGGGAGAACCTCAAGGCGGTGCGGGCCGAGTTGGCCGCCTACAAGAAGTTTAGAAAACTCACCAACCAATGGATCGGCCTGGCCCTTCAAGCCGCCCAGTTGAGATTGAAAAGCGCCGCTTGACCCTGGCTTTCAGGCCGAGAACCTTGCACTGTCCAGTTCTTGGTGTATTGGTTCTTTTAATTTCGTAGCCACCAGAAAACGGGCCTGCGATGGTGTTTCCATACTTGATAGCGAGCAGGGAATGACCGATTAGACAAAAACCCACTGAAAAAACAATAGCTGAGGCAACATTGCGAAAACAATAAGCAAGACACGCAACGACAGCAACCAGCAACCAAGCCCGCAGCCATGGATCCTTCATGATGTCACTCTTATTCATTTTCCTTTAGTTTGTTAGATTTTGTGGTCTGCTCCTTTCAAGTGAGCTTTAATTGGAGTGGAAATCTGAGTCCATGCGGGCTCGCGGTGGGAACCGCGACAGCGGAACGGCCAGCGCCAAAAGGCATCGGCCAAGCCACCGCATTGCTTCGGCTCTGCCTGCCGGCGTCTTGTGGGGCGCACGGCTTGATGCTAAAAACAATAACCTCATGGTCGCTTCTGCATGAAATATCGCACTACCTGAATCGGAATCAGCACGAGTGGCACAAGAAATAGTGCTAACAAAACATCAAACCAGATATACAAAAAAATGACTGGCGTAGGCCAAAGAACAAACAAATAAATCAACAAAGCAGCCATCCCAAACCAAGCCAAGCTCATAAAAATAATGGATGCTGGCCGCGCAATCTTGCGGTCTGGCTCCGGCGAAGAATTCTGGATGTTCTTCATAAATGCTCGTGCGCCTAATGTTGAAAGCTGCGGCCATGCCGGCTCGCGCCGGGAACCGCGCCAGCGAAATAGCCAGCGCCAACGGCGGCTGGTTTTGGTGACTGGTTTGGATGTGTTAAAATGTCTGCCATATTTGCCAGATTTCCTTCCATTGTGAATGCTGGTCCCAAACCATAAGCGCCAGATTTTGCTTTAGCGCCACCTTGCAGTCTATTCCATTCGCCTTGTCGGCATAAGTTCCATTTGGAAAGGCGGCTTTGGCATTCTGAGCGGTATCAAACTCATAGACCTCAATCCATTCATCTAAAGATTTCAAGTATATCGCGTGACGTTTCTTGCAGCCCTTGAAAAACGGACAGTCTATTGGCGAATCTTGCAGGATCGTGAGGCCGCCTTTTTTCAGGTGGTCCACAAAATCACTCGCGGTCAGAGACGCTGCTTGCGAAGATGCTTCCCTCGTGACCTCACTTTTCGAGCAGGATGTAATCAGGGCGCATTGAACTGCGAGAATCAAAACAACCAGCTTGTAATGGCGTGCATGCATGATGCCTAGACGTAGCAAGCTGAGGCCATGCCGGCTCGCGGCGGGAACCGCGCCAGCGGAACGGCCAGCGCCAAAAGGCATTGGCTCCGGTGAATTGTCAGGCAGTCTTGCTTTCATAGAATCTTGGCAACCGAAGCTCGAATATTAAGGCCACCGTTGATGCGAGGGTAGCAATGCTCCACCATAGGCCAAATGGGTTAAGCAATCCATCAAGATCCTCTCTCATCAGCGGGACAAGGAAGATCAGATTAAAACCAGCGGAACCCAACCAAAACAAAACACAATACTTCAAAGCCCGGAGCTGACGACTGCGCCAACGCCAGCCAATCCAGACAAAATAGCCAGCTAGCAAGTAGGAACTAGACATCCACCAGCGGCTCACAGATTCAGTCACCATCCCCAAACAGGACAGCACGGTGAATGGAATCAGAAAAACGGCCCAGATAAATCCAAGCCTGAATAACCACCGTGCAATCAGAGCAGGAATGTCTCGTTTATTTTGCATGGCATCATCACGGTATTACTTATTGCTTAAAATGACTGTCCTCTGTCCCTCATCGTTTCCAATCCAATTCGGCGGCTCATACTCAATCCCGCCTCTGCCCATGAAATATCTCAAGCGGTAGGAAACTGCCATTCCATTCGTGACGATCTGATAATCCCAACCGCTGAATTTGTTTTGCGACTCGTCCGGCCTGTCCGGGACGGATGGCAAATACTTCGGTGCGAGATCAGCCAGGGACGTTGGATAACTTCCTGTCTGCTTGTGAAACTGCTCTAGCGCCCGAACAATTGGCTGTCCGGCCTGCGCCTGCGCCCTAAACTCCCGTGTGCGACTGAACATCAAGCGCAGACCAACCATGCCACAAACCGACAAAATCAAGAACCCGGCAATAATGATTAAAAGAACACGGCTTTTCATATTGTTCACTCATTGACCGGTTCGAGATAATTGGGATCAACAAAGGCTTGGCCGCTCACATGGCCTTCCTTCGTGAGGTCGTTAACCATGACGGCTTTTCCCACAAGTTCACCCGAAGCAATTACCGCATACACTTCGAAAAATATTCCCAGACTTAAAACATGACGTTGTTCAAACCGGGTGATGCGAATCCGTTCGCCCGCCAAAAGCAGTCCCGCCACTTGTGAATCGTTTGGGGCGGCTCGACGAAATTCACCCAAATCTTCCGGGGTGCCGCCAGTTCCCAACTCGGAAAGATATGGAATTTCCTTGGGGTCTTTTTTATCGTTCGTGAACAGATAAACCGGCTGTTTCAAGCGGTAGGTTTTTCCGGCAACAAAGTCGGTCCGCCCCTGCGGCTTGAGCGTCACGTCCTTCACCATCGGGTCAAAACTACAGCCCGTGTTGGTCAGGATTAAAGCCGCAAGCCAAATGATAAAATTCGGTTTCATGGCAATCGTCTGCGGTCGGTTTACGCCCTTTCGTCCGCCTTGCCAAGCCGCATCTCATAAAAAGAACGGCCTCCCTTTCGGGAGGCCGCTCGCGTTTTCTGGATTTAATTTTACGGCTTCGGGGTGGCGGCGGGCGTCGGTGCCGGTGTCGGCGCGTGGTTGCCGCCGTGGTCGGGCGGGAAAACACCGAGCAGAAATTCGCCGCGCACGCCGGCGTTGGCGGGGTCGCTGGCCGGCCATTCCAAATCGGCGGCGTTTTGGATGGTCAAAATAAATTCGTAGAGCGTGGCGGCATCGGCGTTCTTTTGCGTGGTGGTGTCTTTCGCGCCGCTGATCTGCTGCACGCGGTAGGTTTCCGCCGGGCCAAAGCCGTTGCGCGCGGTCTGGAAGGCCGTGGTCTCGGCATCCGTCCAGCCTTTCTGCTTGAGCGTGGGCAGGTTCGCGGTATTGGTCACCGCGCCAAGCACGGTGTCGCAGCGGGAGAGAAATGTGGCGAGGTCGTTTTTATCATGCGCGCCGATCTGAAATTCCTGATGGAGTTTCACGGTCTGGCCGGGGAAGGCGAGTTTGGCGGTCTTGGCGGCCTGCGTCATGCACTGATGCAGGGTGGTGAGATTCTGCTGCTGGGCGGTGGTGAGGTTGCCGAGTTCGCCTTTGGCGGTTTTCTGGCCGGTGACATCGCCGGCAACCTGGGTGCAAAGCCCGTCGGCGGCGGTGATGTAGGTGGGGTTCAGCCGCGTGCCGATTTCGGCGTGGCTCTTGGCGGCGGCGATGATGAGGCCGCCTTGATGGGTGAGGATGGCGGTCGGGAAGTGCAGGTGTTTCATTATGTTTTAAGGTTCGATGTTTGATTTTTTGATATTTGAGGTTTGAGAGAAATCAAGCTGCCAAGCTGGCCCCGATTTTGATCTGGGCGAATTCCGGGCTGCGGAGGCCAAAATAACCGCGCATTCCGCTGCGGGCGCGGATATTCAACGGGGCCAATCGGGCGGCCAACTGATCCCGTTCCTTCCGCAGCTTGGTCAATTCGCGGTTCCGGGCGTCAATTTTTTCCGAAACGCCGTCAAATTCCTTGCCCAACTTTTCATAGTCCCCGAATTGGGTGTCCCGTATCCGAAACTCAGGATTGGCCCGCCAGAGTTTCAGGATGGCGCGCGTCTGGCGGCTGACGACAATGTATGCAAGATTCTGGTGTTTTTTCGCAGGGGTGGTGGTCTTTTTCATGGTGGAGTTTTTATTTTAGCTTCAAATAACTGTGGAGCAGTAGCTTGTAAATCGGTTCCGGTGTTCAAAAAATCGGCGGAGCGGCTTTGGAAAACGGAGGCGGGCCGGCCCATGCGGAGGAGCAGCGGGTAAATCGGAGGAGCGGGCTTGCGCGGCCGAGGAGTTGTGGCCCAAGCCGGAGGAGCAGCGGCCAAAGTGGAGGAGTTGTCGTCACGGCGCGAGGAGCCGCCGGCCTGGCCGGAGGAGCGGCTATTTTGGGCCGAGGAGCGGTTGGCAAAGACCGAGGAGCGGACGTGGTTGCGGGCGGAGCGCCATTCAAACTGGCAGCCGCAATGGACGGATGCGGGGAAAATCATTCCATAAGGCGCGCAGCGGGTGCGTCTGGTTGCGGTGAGACTTCTGATTGTTCCCCGATTCCACATGGAGTGCGGGATGACTTTTCTAAAAACAGCGGCGGGCGTCAAGAATCATTTTCTTTTTTGTTGGCTCAAACTTTTCAATTCGGAAGTCAGAGCCTCCTCACGTCGGCGGCTACAAAATCAAGCCACAATCAAATTCACCATCCGCTTGGGCACGATGATGACTTTCTTGATGGTCTTGCCGGCGATGAACTGCTGCACTTTCTCGGAAGCTTTCGCCGCCGCTTCCAGCGTTGCATTGTCAGCATCCACGGCCACCTTGATGGTGTCGCGGAACTTGCCGTTCACCTGCACCGGCAATTCGATTTCGCTCTCGACGAGCAATGCCGGATCAAACTTCGGCCACGGCGCATAGGCAAGCGAGGTCGCCGCCTGACCAAACGTGGAATGCAGCCGCGCCCAGAGTTCCTCCGCGATATGCGGCGCGAACGGCGCGAGCAGTTGCAAAAATGTTTTCATCACGGACAACGGCTTCGTCTGCCACGTCATCGCCTCGTTGATGAAAACCATCATCGCAGAGATGGCGGTGTTGAACCGCATCCCGTCCAGATCCTCGGTGACTTTCTTGATGCACTGATGAAGCGCCTTGAGTTGCGCCGCAGTGGCGTCCATTTCGGCAATCGCGCCATCGAGCAAAATCAAATCAAGCAGTTCTCCGTGCCTCTGTGCCTCTGTGGCCAAAGTTTCTGCCTGTTCAAACGCCGTTTCCGCTTTCTCATCCACGAACAAGCGCCACACGCGGCCGAGGAAACGATACACGCCCTCGACGCCCTTGGTGTTCCACGGCTTCGTGTCCTGCAACGGGCCCATGAACATCTCGTAAAGCCGGAACGCATCCGCGCCGTATTCCACCAGCACGTCGTCGGGATTCACCACGTTGCCGCGCGACTTGGACATCTTCTGTCCGTCCTCGCCGAGAATCAGGCCTTGATTGACGAGCTTGAAAAACGGTTCGGGCGTCGCGACATGGCCGAGGTCGAACAAAACCTTGTGCCAGAAACGCGCGTAAAGCAGATGGAGAACGGCGTGTTCCGTGCCGCCGACGTAAAGGTCAACGCCCGCCGCCTTGCCGTTCGACGCCATCCAATAATTGTCCGCATCCTTGCCGACGAACGACTGCGCGTTCTTGGCGTCGGTGTAGCGGAGATAATACCAGCACGAACCTGCCCATTGCGGCATGGTGTTTGTCTCACGCGTCGCACCGGGAATTTCGTTCAACCAATCTTTCGCGCGGGCGAGCGGCGGTTCGCCACCCGCAGTCGGCTTGTAATCTTCCAGCGTGGGCGGGAGCACGGGCAACGCACTTTCCGGTAACGCTTCGTGATAGAGATTTCCAGCGGCGTCCTTTTTCCAAATGATTGGAAACGGTTCGCCCCAGTAGCGCTGACGGCTGAAGAGCCAGTCGCGCAATTTGTAATTGACGGTCTTCTTGCCGAGACCTTTTTCTTCCAGCCAGGCAGAGATCTTCTTTTTGGCGTCGGGCGTGGACAAGCTATTTAGGAAACCAGAGTTCACCGCCGTGCCGTCATCGGTGAAACCCTGCCAGTCCGTCTTTGAATCTCCCGGCTGCACAACTTGAATGACCGGCAAACCAAATTTCTGTGCGAACTCAAAGTCGCGCGTGTCATGCGCGGGAACAGCCATGATTGCACCCGTGCCGTAGCTGGCGAGAACGTAGTCGGCAATCCAGATCGGAATCTTTTCGCCGTTCACCGGATTAATGGCGTAAGCGCCAGTGAACACGCCGGATTTTTCCTTCGCGAGTTCGGTTCGTTCGAGATCGGATTTTCCCGCGGCAAAGGCTTTGTAGTCTTCGACTGCTTTCTTTTGTTCGGCAGTTGTGATTTGCGGAACGAGTTTGTGCTCAGGCGAGAGCACCATGTAGGTCGCACCGAACAATGTGTCGGGCCGCGTGGTAAACACGCGGATCATTTCATTTGAATCGGCGACTTTGAAATCCACTTCCGCGCCTTCGCTGCGGCCGATCCAGTTCCGCTGCATTTCCTTGAGCGAATCGCTCCAATCAATCGTGTCGAGGTCGGCCAGCAGTTTCTCGGCGTAGGCGGTAATGCGGAGCATCCATTGGCGCATCGGCTTGCGGATAACCGGGAAGCCGCCGACTTCGCTCTTGCCGTCAATGACTTCCTCGTTGGCCAGCACCGTGCCTAGTTCAGGGCACCAGTTCACGGGCGCTTCGCTGACGTAGGCGAGACGCTTGGAATCGCGGAAAGCTCTTTTTTGTTCATCCGTTTTGCAGTCGGCGGGAAATTTAATTTTGTCAACGGATTCAGCCTTGTTCGTCTCGGGATTGAACCATGAATTGTAGAGCTTGAGATAAATCCATTGCGTCCACTTGAAATATTCCACGTCCGTCGTGGCGAGTTCGCGCGACCAGTCGTAGCTGAAGCCGAGGCTTTTGATCTGGCGCGTGAAGTTGGCGATGTTCGCCTCGGTCGTCACGCGCGGATGCTGGCCGGTCTTGACGGCGTATTGCTCGGCGGGCAGGCCGAACGAATCCCAGCCCATCGGATGCAGCACGTTGAAACCGCACGCGCGGCGGTAGCGCGCTAGAATGTCCGTGGCCGTGTAGCCTTCGGGATGCCCGACGTGCAAGCCCGCGCCGCTCGGATACGGAAACATGTCGAGGATGTAGAATTTGCCAGGCAAGTTTTCGGCACTGGCGGTTTTCCCCTCAAGCCCGTGACGTTTTGAAAACGGATGCCCGTGCGGAAGCACCTCGCCAGGATTGAAAGCGCGGAAAGCCTGTTGTTGCTCCCAAGTTTGCTGCCACTTGGGTTCGATCAGGTGAAACGGATATTGTCGGCGACTGCTGGACATAGAGCCACCGATGATATGCGAAAAAGCGCGGGACTCAATCGCGGAATGATAAGGTCAGGTGTTGGCCGGCTGGTTTTGCCATACCAGCCGCAAACCTTCGAGCGTCAAATCCGGCGCGACGGCGGAAATTTCCGGCAGCTTTGCCGCAATCAGTTTTGCATAGCCGCCCGTCGCCACCACCGGCAGTTTTTTTATTTTCAACTCGCGCTTCAATTCGCCAAGCAGCCCCCGAATCAACCCCCGATAGCCGTGCACCGCGCCGACAAGCATCGCGTGTTCCGTGCTTTTGCCGATGGCGGATTTGATTTCGCGGATTTCGATTTTCGGCAGCAGCGCCGTTTTTTCGTGCAGATAATTGGTCATCGCCGCCAGCCCCGGCGCAATGATGCCGCCGACGTAATTGCCCCGCGCATCCACCACGTCGAACGTGACCGCCGTGCCAAAATCCACCACCACCACCGGCGCGCCGAAGCGCTGGCGCGCGGCCACGGCGTTCGCCAGCCGGTCGGGACCGATGGAGTTGGGCTTAGGATAATCAATGCCCACGCCGCGAATCGTTTTCGGATTCAATTCGAGTGCGTCCACCTTCCAGCCGGCGCGAACCACTTTGCGCACAAGCGGCGTGGCGCGGGGAACAACGCTGCACAGGATCGCACCGTCAATTGACTTGTTGCCAGCAAACGCCTTGACCAGCGCCGCCGCACCGCCGCCGAACCACGCCAGCGTCGGGATGTCGGCTTGTTTCACCACGCGCGTTCCGTCGGCCAGACCGACGTGCGTGTGCGTGTTGCCGATGTCGAACAACAAAATCATTTCTTCATTCATCCTTCTGCCTTCTTCATTTTTCCAAGGTGACGTCGCCGCCGATGACACGCTCCAGATGGCCGTGCTCCGTGCGGACGAGTAGCGCGCCGTCGTCGTCCAACGCCTCGGCGCAGCCGCGGATTAGCCGCGCGCCCATCTGCACCGAGACATTTTTGCCGATGGTCAGACAGCCGGTCTCCCATTCATCCGCAACCTGCGAAAATTTGCCGCCACAAATCCGCGCGTAGTCCACATCCAGTTCGCGCAGAATTTCCGTG
>Ga0302282_1001711_pt1 | contig 15431 bp, 9 predicted proteins | sample III_Fen_E1_3_FD_198763 | JGI IMG/M metagenome (GOLD analysis project Ga0302282, IMG submission 198763) | Peat permafrost microbial communities from Stordalen Mire near Abisko, Sweden - III_Fen_E1_3 | ecosystem: Environmental > Terrestrial > Soil > Wetlands > Permafrost | place: Sweden: Abisko... | reverse complement strand
CGCCGAGTCCATCGAATAGCGCCCGCCAACCCAGTCCCAGAACTCGAACATGTTTGCTGTATCGATTCCGAACTTCTCCACTTCCACCGCATTGGTGGAGACGGCAACAAAATGCTTCGCAATGGCGGCGGAATGCTTCAGCGTCTCAAGCGCCCACACGCGCGCGCTGTGCGCATTGGTCATTGTCTCCAGGGTGGTAAACGTCTTTGAGGAAATAATGAACAACGTCTCTTCGGCATCCAGATCGCGCGTCGCCTCCGCGATATCCGTACCGTCGACATTGGAAACAAAGCGGAAGGTCAAGTCGCGCTGGGAATAATGCCGTAGAGCCTCATAGGCCATCACCGGACCAAGGTCGGATCCGCCAATGCCGATGTTGACCACATTGCGAATCCTCTTGCCGGTATAACCCAACCACTCCCCGGAGCGAACCTTGTTGGCGAAGTTCGCCATCTTATCCAGGACTGCGTGCACGGGCGGCACCACGTCCACTCCATCCACGAAGATCGACTCCCCCTTCGGAGCCCTCAATGCCACATGCAAAACCGCGCGCTTCTCAGTGACGTTGATCTTGTCCCCGCGAAACATGGCATCAATGTGGGACGAAAGCCCAGCCTCCTCGGCCAGCGCAAACAGGAGCCGCAGCGTCTCATCCGTAATTCGATTCTTGGAGTAATCGAAGTAGATGCCCACGGCCTCGACGGTCAGCCGTTCCCCGCGCGTGGGATCCTCCGCAAACAGATCCTTGATTGCGAGATTCCGGTTCTTCTGCGCATGCGTTTCAAGCGCTTTCCATGCTGTGCCTTGAGTGAGCGATGGGATGGTCTCTGTCATATTTGTTCCGCTTTCTAAGAATGTTTGTCCTTTGACCCTTTTGCGCGCTCGCCGAGAGCGGGACTGCGGAAGGCCAGCAGGAACGGGAGCATTAAACCGATGTCAATAACCTGCCGCACACTGGGATGATAAGTCGCAAGGTGCGACCTGACTATGCATAAGCATTGCACCTCAGCCAGGCTTTTTCAACTCAATCCCGCGCACGGCAATTCACCCCGAGCGGCATTCAGTTTTCCATCGCCGCGCTGTATTCGCCGCGTCGCGCTGCCCAGTTGCAGCGCGCCCTGTGATATAGAGCCTTCTGCGCGGCCGCAACATTGTTGTCGTCGCCCTTCCAAATCTCCATCGCCGGTTGCTGCACGGCCCGGGCGAACGAGAAGGCCAGCGCCCACGGCAGCCGGCCCTGGAACCGAACATTCATTGCATTCAATCGGGCAGAAGCCAATTTCCCGCTTTGCCCTCCAGACAAAAATGCAACCACTGGAACCGCGGCCGGAACCGCGCGCAGCAGGCAATCTACCGTCGCATCCGCCACTTCATCCACGGTCTCCTGCTTATTGCAATCCAACCCCGGCAACACCATGTTGGGTTTCAGAATCATTCCATCCAGCGCGACCCGTTGCGCAACAAGTTCGGTGAATGTCGCACGCAATACCTCGTCTGTTACTTCCTGGCATTTCTGCAGGCTATGGTTGCCGTCCATCAATACCTCCGGCTCAACCACCGGAACAAGGCCCGCTTCCTGGCAGAGCGCTGCATACCGGGCAAGGGCATTTATGTTTACGTCGATGCAGCCCCGGCTTGGAATCCCCTCGCCTATTTTGATGACTGCGCGCCACTTGGCAAACCGGGCGCCCATGCTGAAGTATTCAGCAAGCCGCTGGCGCAGCCCATCCAGCCCTTCGGTTACTTTTTCTCCGGAATGCCCTGCAAGGTCCACCGCTCCGGCGTCCACTTTGATTCCCGGAATAATCCCGGCTTCCACCAGGACATCGGCAAAAGCCGTGCCGTCGCGGGTTTGCTGTCGAATCGTCTCGTCGTAGAGGATGGCTCCTCCAATGCAATCGCCGAGCCCCGGAGTGGTCACAATCATCTCGCGATAGGCGCGTCGGAACTCGACCGTCTGCGGAATCCCAACCGCTGCAAAGCGCTTGTTGCATGTACCAGTGCTCTCATCCATGGCAAGCAGGCCCCGGTTGGCTAATACAAGGGCCTGCGCAGTTTCTCCAAGGGATCGCGTATTCATTTGGGTTGGCTCCGTCGAATGGATATTCCTGAAGTCCCGATTCTATCGCTTTGCGGAAACATCGGCGCTTCCCTGATCCGGCTTACCGGAGTTGGATGCGGGGGCGTCAATCGCGGTCGCAGACTTGTCTGGTGGAATTGCGGTTCCCTGCGGGAAAATGAGAATTTGAATGGTCCCCCACTCCGCATCGCCACCTGAACCCGCCTGCTTTCCTACCGCCATGGTTTTTAACTGGCTGTCGTCAAACCCGAAATGCTGAACCAGGTAGTCGCGTATAACCATGGCGCGAGCCTGAGTCAACACAGTGTCCTTTTTGGAATCACCCTCCAACCCTGCCGAGACCTCAATCACTGCAACGCCGAACTCATTCTTCGCCAGGAACTCTCCCCCCGGATTGAGAGACTTCTGATTCTTCAGCTTGGCCGAATCGCGTGAGTCAAAAAGCTGCTTGCCTGAGAAGGTGAACACTTTGGAGGGGGTGCCTTGCGGAAGAGCGGCGATTTCGTCCGCACCCAAATCGGCCGTGTCGTCGTATCCGCGCTTTTTGAAGTACCCGCTCAACAGGAAGTTATGCTTCAGCGCTTCCATGTTTTCCTTGAAGTCGGTTACTCCAGCCTGAGCCTGCGTCACGGTGGTGTTCAGCCCATTGGTTGTTTGCTCCAGGTTGGCGTAAAGCTGCTTGTCGTTCACCAACTCGCCGACAGTTCCCTGCCCGTTATCGATCTTGGCGCTGATGGACTTCAGGTGGTCGGTCGCCGCAGTGGCATTCGCAACTGCCAGCTGACTGCTATCCAGAATGCCGCTGGCTTTCTTAAGCATGTCCGACATGACCAGGGGAGCGAGGCTCTGAATGGTATCGCCGTCCTTTACGTCGCCTTGTCCCGGTGAACCAAACGAAATGGCGAGGAACTGATTACCCAGCAGCCCTTCCGTTTCAATCGACGCCACCGAATCCTTCTTGATGATCTCGTGTGTCGTATTATCCAGATTGATGAGCACCACGACTTTGTCGCCCGGTTTGTGTGGCAGGTCGATGCTTTGAACAGTTCCGCTGTGGACCCCGCCCACCTGCACGTCAGCGCCGGCAGCAAGTCCGGCCACGTTATCGAATTGCGTTTTCAGGTGGTAGGTCGGTTGGAACAGATATTCCCTGCTCCCAATGAGAAAGACTCCGCCGGCCAGAAGTGCCAGTGCCCCTACGATGAATATTCCCAGCCGCGCCAATCTCGACATATGTCCTCCTAAGAATGCTTCAGGAATTCCTCTACGAACGGAATATTGCTCTGCTGAAGATCCAGATATGTTCCTTCAGCCACGACATTCCCCTTATCCAGCAGCGCCAGCCTGTTGGCAATGGTTTTGGCACTATGCAGATCGTGGGTCACCACGATCGACGCCATTTGATGTTCCCGCTGGAGTTTGAGAACCAATTCATCGATCTCGCCTGAGCTGATTGGATCAAGGCCCGCCGTCGGCTCGTCGAGAAGAAGAATCTCCGGCTCCAATGCCAGCGCCCGAGCCAGGCCGGCACGCTTCTGCATGCCACCCGAGATATTGGAGGGCATCTTGTTGGAATGGCCATTCAACCCAACTTCATTCAGTAACTGTGCCACCCGATCGTCTCTTTCTGACTTCGACATATCCCGGCGATGGTGATCGAGTGGGAACGCCACATTTTCAGCAACAGTCAGCGAGTCGTAGAGCGCCGCGTGCTGAAAGAGAAAGCCCATCTTCTTTCTGATCTCACCCAGGTGGTCGATATCAAGGCTGGTTGTTTCTTCTCCCAGAATGCGTACCGACCCGGAATCCGGCTTCACCAGCCCAATGATGATCCTCAACAGCACGCTTTTCCCGGTTCCGCTTCGCCCGAGCACAGCCATCGTCTCGCCACGGCTTATCGTCAGGGTGATGCCGTTCAGGACCTTCTGGCTTCCGAAGCTCTTGTGCAGGTTTTCAACCGCAACCGCGGGCACGCTGTTCTCGTGCGCATCGTGTCGCTGTTTCATCGCGGTATCAAAAGCAGTTACCATCGTTGCCTCGCCAATCGTTGAATCCTGGATCAAGGGAAGAAGACCAGAATGAATTTGACCAGTACCACATCGGCCAGGATCACGAACAACGAAGACAACACCACCGACTCAGTGGCTGCCCGCCCCACTCCCGCCGCACCGCCCTGTGTTTTCATCCCCTGAAAACAGGCAATCGTGCCGATGATCAGGCCGAAAACTGCAGTCTTGAATGTGGGGGGCAAAAGAGCGTTGAACGTTGCGCCTTTGAAGCCGGCGTCAATAAACTGCCTCATCGAAATCGGGTCTGTGATGGTCGATGTCAGCCACCCCATAAACACGCCGCATGCATCCGCAGCAATGGTCAGCAGCGGCAGCATCAGGATGCACGCCAGGATGCGCGTTGCCGCCAGCAGACGGTACGGATTCAGTGCTGAAGCTTCAATGGCGTCGATCTGTTCCGTCACTTTCATCGAAGCAAGCTCTGCACCAATGCCCGCCCCGACTCGCCCGCTAACCACCAGGCTCGTGATGATCGGGCCCATCTCCTGGACGACGGAATACACAATCGCCGAAGGAAGCATCGCCTTGGCGCCAAAGTGCGTCAGGCTGGACCGTGCTTCCATGGAGAGCACGACGCCAATGGCGGCGCCGGCCATAGCCACAAGCGGAACAGACTTCGATCCAACTTCATCCAGCTGTCGAATCAATTCCCGCCATTCATAGGGAGGAGTCACCGCGGCACGTAACACCTGCCAGGAGAAGACCCCCACCCCGCCGAACCACTCGAAGAGAGAATTCACGAATCTGATAGGCGAATCAAACCACAGTTCCGCAGGCGGGTTTTGTTCCGCTGGTTGCGGTGGACGGATACTTCCTTCGGCAGTGATTTGCGTTTCGCTCAATGGTTTGGTCCTGGATCGGGCGCCCCGTGGGTGTTGTTTAGATGCATCCGGGCGAACAGCGAGCGGGGTCCGCTGTAAAGGAACTCAAGCGAGATGTTCTCGCCCATGTATCCCAACAGACTGTAATTACCCATGCGGAACGCGTCTTTGGCTCCATAGCGATTTGGGAACCATGCATAGACGGCCGTCATGGTGCCCGCGTAGGGCGCAACCAATGCAGGGATGGAGAAGACTCGATGCCCGTCGTCTCCGCGCCGCGCTGTCAACGTGGAAAAAACCGCGTGACGCATGCGCGGACCAACCCCACTGCATTCGCAGCGGTAATACATTGAGTCTTCCCGGAGGACTTCCGAGAGTCCATATCGCGTGGTAGTGGCAACCGTAACAACCCCAAGGTTAGAGCCGAATCGCTTGCCGTAACCCTCGGCGCCCTGCCTCCACTCCGGGGGAGAATTGGTAAGTTGGTTCAGGCCGGCCGTGAACGCCGAAGCAACAACTGGATACGGACCGAATGCATCCAGTGAGTAGTTTTGCAGCATGGTCGATTCTGAAGGCCGAACGTACGCCGTCGGAGTCCGCGGAGAAGTTGCGGTGACCGCATTGTCTGGCGCGGCTGCCGCACCGGCAACCCCTTGAGCCCCGTTTCCGCTGGGGAGAGCTGCGACAACCAACGGCAACAGCATGATAAGACGAAGGTTCACAACGCAATTCCTTCTAGATACTTGGATGCGCATTGGCGCAAATGAGAAAGCCTGCTTCGAGAGAATCTCGATGTAGGGTGAGACAGATTTGCGACCGCGATAGGGGGTATTGAGCTTTCCGGCCAGGCCGAAGTGGGGAGTCTCCCGCGGCCAGTCTTTCCCCCCCCAGGACCTGCCCTGACGTGTCTTTACTTTCGCAGAATGGGAGGCCAAAGAATGGTCTATATTGCTCGCCTTGGGCGATGACGAAAACGCGGATTCTCAAACGCACTTAACCCATCGCGCGAGATCGACACGACGGCGCGACCCACCTGCGAGCCGCGGTTCTGGCCTCGATCCTCAGTGATTCTCCGCAATCAATGCTGAATTGTCGTCTCGGACGGCGCCGGCTTCCGCGTAATCTGTTCGGGTGTGGGCAACTGCGTCCGGTCCCAACCGCCTCCGAGAGCTTGAATCAGTTCAACCGACGCGGTCATCTGCTGAATTTGAATGTCGGCCAGGGTCTGCATGTTCGAAAGCAGAGTTACCTGCGCACTTTCGAGATCGATATAAGGATCAATCCCCATATCGTAGCGTGACTGCTCAAGTTTCACATAGATCTTGGAGGAATCGACGGCCTCCTGCTGGCGCTTGATCTGCTGAGAAAGGATGCGCACCGCGGCCAGATAATCTTCCACCTGCTGAAATGCGGTCAGGACGGTCTGCCGATAGGCTGCCAGATCTCCGTTGTACGTGGCAATGTATTGATTGACGGTGGCACGTCGCAGGCCGCCATCGTAAATGGTCTCGGAGACACCAGGCCCCATGGACCAGTAGCGGCTCGATGCCTCCAGGAGCTTGCCGATCGCTGAACTCTCCACGCCGCCACTGCCGGAAAGCGTGAGGGCCGGATAATATGCCGCATAGGCGACACCGATCTGCGCATTGGCAGCGGCCATATTCCGCTCCGCCGCCGCAACATCCGGCCTGCGTTCCAGCAGTTGCGAAGGCAACCCGACAGGGATCGGTGGAGGCGCGGTCGTAACCGGCTTCACTGGAATTGAAAATGACGGCGCGGGCTTGCCAATCAGCATCGCAATCGCATGCTCGTACTGTGCTCGCGCAATTCCCAGGTTGATTGCCGCTGATTGAGCCATGGCCAGATTTGTCTGCGCTTCCACCAAGGAAATCTGATCGTCGACGCCGGTGTCATACCGTGCCTGCTGGGCTGAAACACTCTTCTTGTCCGTCTCCACCGTATCGTCCAGAATCTTCTGCAGTGCATCCTGGCCGCGGATCTCAAAGAAATACTCGGCAAGGCTTGCCTGCTCCGTGAGCCGCTCGTTCTCAAGATCCGCTGCGCTCAACTGGGCGTTGTACTGATTGGCTCGCACGGTGTTGCGAACCTTATCCCACAGGTCGGGTTCCCATGAAACTTCAACCGGAAGAGCAAACACTTGCGATTGCCGCCCGGTCGTTGTGGATGTGGTCGTGGAAGACCCGCCTGATGTTTGTCCATTTGAAATGTTGGAAGATGACTGGGAGCGCGAATACGAGGGCCCGATACTCACAGTGGGAAAGTATTGCGAGCGCGCTTCGCGGACCAGCGCGCGCGCTTCCATGAAGTTTTCAAAGGACTCGCGAATATTCTGGTTGTCGATATTCAGTTGCTCTTCAAGCGCATTCAGTTCCGGGTCATTGTAAATCTCCCACCATTTTCCGCGCAGAGTTGCGTCCTGTGGTTGCGCAACCGTCCATCCATCCGCCTCTTTGAACTGCGTGGGAGACTCTTTGAAGGCAGCTGGCGCCGTCATGGAAGGGGGAACATATTTTGGCCCAACGTTGCACCCCGCCAGCACGGTGCACAGCAGGCCGCCCAGGAGCGCGAACGAGGCTTGCACTGTCCGCCTGGATTGCACAATCGACTTCTTCATACCCAACACTCCATAAGCATTCAATGCTAAGTGGCCTCGGCGGTTCCAGGTTCAAGCGTTGCTGCGTGTTTGTGTTTGCCCTGGAAGCGGAGACGCATGCGATCAAAAAACAAATAAACAACCGGCGTGGTATAGAGAGTGAGCATCTGGCTCACGATCAGTCCACCCACGATGGTGATGCCCAGCGGACGCCTCAGTTCCGAGCCGGTTCCCGTACCGAATGCCAGCGGCAGCGCGCCAAACAGAGCCGCCATGGTGGTCATCAGGATGGGACGAAAGCGCAGCATGCACGCCTCAAAAATCGCATCCGCTGTCGACTTGCCATGCTCGCGCTCGGCAACCAGCGCAAAGTCGATCATCATGATCGCATTCTTCTTGACAATGCCGATGAGCAGAATGATACCGATAATTGAAATCATATTGAGGTCGATCTTGAACAGCATCAGCGCCAGCATCGCACCGGCACTGGCCGAAAAGACCGTGGAGATGATGGTCAGCGGATGCACCAGGTTCTCATACAGAATGCCAAGCACGATGTAAACCGCAAGCAGGGCGGTGATCACGAGAATAGGCACCGAGGCAAACGAGGTCTGATACGCCGCCGCCGTTCCTGCGAAGAGGCCGCGCACCGTTGCGGGCATTCCCATCTGCTGCTGCATCTGGCCTACTTCGCGGACGGCGTCGCTCAGCGACACTCCAGTAGCAAGGTTGAACGATACGGTCACAGACGGAAACGAACTGGTGTGGTTGATGACCAGCGGTGTGGTGATGGCTTGAGCCGTGGAAACCGCCGAAAGCGGCACCACGCCCTTCCCACCGCCTTGAAGATAGATGTTGTTCAGCCCGGCGGGAGTTTGCCAGTACGGAGGCGCCACTTCCAAAACGACGTAGTACTGATTCAACTGCGTGTAAATCAGGGAGACGTTCGATTGCCCGAATGCGCCGTAGAGCGAGCTATTCAGTGACGACGGTGTAATACCCAGCCTTGCCGCGGTGGCCCGATCGTAGCTGATCATTTCCTGCAGGCCCGCGTTTTGCGCGTCCGTGTTGACATCCTGAAATCCAGGGAGAGTCTTCATGCCGGCGAGAAGCTTCGGGCCCCAGGTCGACAGATCCTGCACATTGTCCGACTGGATGGTGTACTGGTAAAGCGCTGCTGACCCTCGACCTCCGATGCGCAAATCCTGCGCCGCTTGAAGGAATGCCTGCGCAACCGGAAGACGGCTCATTTTCGGCCGCAGGCGATTGATAATTTCGGGCGCAGTCACTTTTCTTTCACTCAGCGGCTTGAGAGCGATGAAGATAAACCCGCCGTTCGAGGAACCCTGGCCGCCAGTGTAGGCATTCACGTGGGCCACGGCCGGGTCGGCCTTGATGACAGCCACAAGCTGCTTGACCGAGTTGTCCATGACGGGAAACGAGGCATCCTGCGGGCCTTGAACCATGCCCATAATCGCGCCCGTGTCCTGCTGGGGAAAGAAGCCTGTGGGAATAACGAAAATCAGGTAGAAGTTCAACCCGATTACGAGCAGCAGAACCGTCAGCATGAGTCCTGGATTCTTGAGAACCCACGTCAGAGAATGGCTGTATCCGGTTAGTATCCATTGGAAGCCCTTTTCGCTGACCCTGTACGCCCGTCCGTGCTTGACGTCGTGTTCATCTTTCAGCAGGTACGCGCACATCATCGGCGTAGTCGTAAGAGAAATGATCATGGACACAAGAATGGCTGTTGCCAGTGTGACCGCGAATTCCCGGAACAGCCTTCCAACAATGCCGGCCATCAATAAGATGGGAATGAAGACCGCAATCAGCGACATGCTGATGGAAAACACCGTAAAGCCGATTTCCTTCGAACCCAGAAAAGCCGCCTGCATCGGCTTCATGCCGCCTTCGCGATGCCGTGATATGTTCTCCATCACCACGATGGCATCGTCGACAACAAATCCCGTGGCGATCGTCAGCGCCATGAGCGAGAGGTTGTCGATACTGTACCCGAGCAGGTACATCACCGCAAACGTGCCCACCAGCGACACAGGAACCGCAACCGCTGGAATCAATATAGCCCGCCCGTTTCGCAAAAAGACAAAAACGACAAGAATGACCAGGATGACGGAGCCGATCAGTGTGCGCTCGACATCGCTGACAGATGCGCGGATAGTCGTGGTGCGATCCAGAACAATTGTTGTCTTGATGCCCTGCGGGATAGAGGCCTGAATTGATGGTAGTTCCGCTGCAACTCGATCAACCGTTTCGATAATGTTCGCGCCGGGCTGACGGAAGATGATGACGGTGATCGAGGGTACGCCATCCAGATACCCTGCCGTACGGATATTCTGCGCTCCGTTCGATACATCGGCCACATCGGAAAGCCGGACTGCGGCGCCTTTGTTATATCCGATGATCAGCGGCTTGTATTGGTCGGCCTCGCGCATCTGATCGTTCACTACCAGGTCCGCCGTTGTCCCGCCCGAAGTGAGTTGACCCACCGACTGATGAACATTCTGCGTACTCAGGACGGACTGAATGCTTGAGAGCGTGAGCCCATAACTATTGAGCTTGGTCGGATCAACCTCGACGCGTACCGAAGGACCAGCACCGCCGCCGACCGAAACCTGTCCAACGCCCTGAATCTGCGAAAGTTTTTGTGCGATTACCGACGAAGCTTCGTCATACAGTGTGGGCTTGTCATATTTGTCTGACGTCAACCCGATAATCATGATCGGCGAGTCGGCGGGGTTGACCTTGCGATAAGTCGGATTTGCGGGAAGATTCGCCGGCAGATAGGTACGTGCAGAGTTGATCGCCGCCTCAACATCGCGTGCCGCGCCGTCGATGTTCCGGCTCAGATCGAACTGCAGTGTAATCGAAGTGGATCCGAGCGAACTCGAAGAAGTCATTTCGGTCACGCCGGCGATGTGACCGAACTGCCGTTCCAGCGGAGTCGCGATGGAGGAAGCCATGATCTCAGGGCTGCCGCCAGGCAAGCTCGCGCCAACTGCGATCGTCGGAAAATCAACCTGCGGCAATGGAGACACAGGGAGGACGTTGAACGCGATGGCCCCCACAAGCAGGACGCCCGTCGTCAGCAGGGTTGTAGCTACAGGCCGCCGGATGAAGGGAGCGGAGAGGTTCATGTTCCCTCCGCCAACTGCGGTTCGCCGCCTGTCTCTTCCGGCCGCTTTGCACGCGTAAAGCGATGACCAATTCGATCAAAGAAGATATAGATAACCGGTGTGGTGTAAAGAGTGAGTATCTGGCTCAACAGCAAACCGCCAACCATGGCAATGCCCAGAGGGCGCCGCAACTCCGAACCCATCCCGGAGCCGACCGCCAGCGGAATGCCCGCCAGAAGTGCCGCCATGGTAGTCATCATGATGGGCCGGAATCGAAGCAGGCACGCCTCGTAAATTGCATCCCGGGAGTTCATCCCGCGCTCGCGCTCGCCCTCCAGCGCAAAGTCGACCATCATAATGCCGTTCTTCTTCACGATGCCGATGAGCAGAATGATGCCAATGATGGCCACGACACTCAGGTCCTGCTTGAACAGGCTGAGCGCCAGCAGCGCTCCAACGCCGGCCGAGGGAAGCGTGGAAAGAATCGTAATGGGATGAATGAAGCTTTCGTACAAAACGCCCAGAACAATGTACACCGCAACCAGTGCGGCGATAATCAGCAGTCCTTCATTCGAGAGAGAGCCTTGAAACGAAGCGGCTGTGCCCTGAAATCCGAACTGGACACTGGCCGGCATGTTCAGATCCTTCTGCACCTTATCGATCGCCGTGATTGCGTCTCCCAGTGAAGCGTCTGGGGCCAGATTGAAGGAAATAGTGACCGCGGGAAACTGCCCTTGGTGATTGATGGAAAGCGGCTCGTTGATCTGCTCGATCTTGGTGAACGCGCCCAGCGGAACCGCCTGAGACGGAGTTGAACTGGAGGTTGCATTGGCGTTGGCCGTGGAGGTGCTTGCTGAAGAGGCCGCGCTGCTTGCGCCGATGCCGGATGTGATGGCGCTGGTGGGATGAGTGAGTACAGACGAGGAAGGCGTATAGGCAGCTGCGGTTGTGGTCGCATTCGATCCCGCGGACGAGGATCCCGACGATGCAAAAGACGAGGATGCGCCTGGACCGGATGTGCCTGAAGACGCTCCCGATTGAATGTAGAGACTTTGCAGCTTGCCCGGATTCTTCTGGAAATCCGGATCCGATTCCAGGATCACGTGATACTGGTTCAACTGCGTATACATCGTACTGATCTGGCGCTGGCCGTAAGCGTCGTACAGCGTACTGTCGATCGTGGATGGAGCGATGCCGAGCCGCGAAGCCGTCACGCGATCGACCACCAGCGAGACCGCCAGGCCTCCGGTCTGCTGATCGGTTGCCACATCGGCAAGCTGGGGCAGTTCCTTCATCTTCTCAACCAGCCGGTCGGTCCACTCGTTTAACTCATTCGCGTCCGGATCTTCCAGCGTGTATTGATACTGCGTGCGGCTCACACGATCATCCACCGTAATGTTCTGAACCGGCTCCATGAAAAGCTGAATATCATTCACGTTCTTCAGATTCTTCTGCAGCCTGCGAATCACATCGGAAGCGCTCAGGTCGCGCTGGTCCAGAGGCTTCAGGTTGATGGACAATCGCCCGCTGTTCAGTGTGGTGTTCGTTCCATCGGCGCCAATGAATGATGACAGGCTCTCCACCGCCGGATCCTGCAGCACAACCTGCGCCAGTTCCTGTTGCTTTTTGGCCATGGCATCAAATGAAATGGTCTCCGATGCCTGCGAAATGCCCTGAATCACCCCCGTGTCCTGAATGGGGAAAAATCCTTTGGGGATGGTGATATAAAGAACGACAGTGAGAATCAGCGTGGCCACGGCAATCAGTAGAGTGATGGTCTGGTAGCCGAGAACAAATGTGAGCGTGCGACCGTAAAAATCGATCATGCTCTCGAATACCCGCTCCGATGCTTTGTAGAAGCGGCCCTGCTGTTCCTTGGGATTATGGCGCAGAATGCGCGAGCACATCATCGGCGTCAGCGTCAGAGAGACTACGGCTGAAAGCACAATCGTCACGGCCAGCGTAACCGCAAACTCGCGAAACAGCCGGCCGACCACGTCGCCCATAAACAGCAGCGGGATCAAAACCGCAATCAGAGAGACAGTCAGCGAAATGATGGTGAAGCCGATCTGTTCGGCGCCCTTCATGGCCGCCTTCATCGGCGGATCGCCAGCCTCAAGATAGCGAGAGATATTCTCAATCATCACGATGGCGTCATCCACCACGAATCCCGTGGAGATGGTGAGCGCCATCAGCGAAAGATTGTCCAGACTATACCCCAGCGCGTACATGGCGCCGAAAGTGCCCACCAGCGAAACCGGCACCGCGATGCTCGGAATAATGGTGGCATAAACATTGCGCAGGAAGACGAAGATGATCATCACCACCAGCGCAACTGTCAGCATCAGCTCGAACTCGACGTCGGCAACTGAGGCGTTGATCGCGGTAGTGAGATCGGTAAGCGGCGTAACCTGAATCGAGGCCGGAAGGTTCACTTCCAACTGGGGAAGAACCGCCTTGATCGCCTTGACGACCTTAATAGTATTGGCGCCGGGCTGTCTCTGGATGTTGAGGATCACCGCAGGCGTTTGATTCATCCACGCTGCCTGCTTGTTGTTCTCGATCCCGTCTACCACCTGCGCGACATCGGTCAGCTTTACCGGTGCGCCGTTCCGGTAGGCAACTATAACCTTGCGGTAGTCGTTGCTGGTCACCAACTGGTCGTTCGAATTGATCTGGTAATCCTGATGCGGTCCGTCAAAATTACCTAACGCTTGATTGACGCTTGTTTGTGTGAGCGCCGTTCGCAGATCCTCAAGATTTAGTCCGTAAGACGATAGCGCAGCCGGGTTGGCCTGAATCCGCACAGCCGGCTTTTGTCCGCCGCTGATGCTTACCAGGCCAACTCCGGCGATCTGGGAAAGCTTCGGCGCCAACCGCGTATCCACCAGGTCTTCTACCTGCGACAGCGGAATGGTGTTGGAGGTGATGGCCAGAGTGAGCACCGGCGCATCGGCAGGATTTGTCTTGCTATACACCGGCGGCGCCGGGAGGTTCGAAGGAAGATAGCTCTGCGCAGCGTTGATCGCAGACTGAACCTCTTCCTCGGCGATATCGATATTCAACGTGAGAGCGAACTGCAGCACAATCACAGACGATCCACCGGAACTCGTCGATGTCATCTGACTCAAACCCTGGAGCTGCCCAAACTGCCGTTCCAGCGGAGCGGTGACAGTGGTCGCCATCACGTCGGGGTTGGCCCCCGGATAGAAGGTCAGCACCTGGATAGTGGGGTAATCGACCTCTGGCAAGGCAGACACCGGCAACTGGGTATACGCAACGATACCCACCAGCAAAATAGCGGCCATCAGCAGCGAAGTTGCAACAGGGCGCTGGATGAAAGGCCCGGAAGGATTCACGGAGTATTGCCCTCTGCAGTATTTGCTTGTTGTGCCTGCTTCGAAATCACGACCTTGCTTCCCGCCTGGAGTTTATCGAAGCTGCTGGTCGCCACAACTTCGCCGGGATTCAGTCCCGTCACGGAGGTTAAACCGCCGTCCGTAACCCCGGCCTGGATGGTGCGGATACTCGCGACCCCGTTCGCCACAACATAGGCGAAGGCCGCGGTTCCATTGTGTTGCACCGCGCCGCTGGGAATCAGCGTGACGCCTGTCAGCGTATTCAACAGCAGTCTGATGTTCACAAACTGGTTCGGGAAAAGTGAACCGTCCTTGTTGTCGAAGAGGGCGCGCTGCTTCACCGTACCCGTCGTCGTATCAATCAGATTGTCGATACTTTCCAGTTTTCCCGATGCCAGCTTCACGGTCTGGGCGCGATCCCAGGCTTCGACGGGCAGTGTCTTTGTCTGCTTCATCCGCGCCAGCACCTTCCCCAAACTGTCTTCGGCAAGGGCATACACCACGGTAATCGGCTGCATCTGCGTAACCACAACCAGCATGGTGCTTCCCGTCGATTGCACCACGTTTCCAGGATCGACAAGCCGGAGACCAACCCGTCCGGAGATAGGAGCCGTGATGTGGCAATAGCTGAGCTCGACCTGGTCGTAATTCACCGTGCCCTGGTCGTTCTTCACGGTGCCCGCATCCTGAAGCACGATCTTTTCCTGGTCGTCAAGCAATTGCTTGTTAATGGCGTTCCGCGCCCAGGCAGTGCGATATCGTTCCAGGTCCATCTTGGCCTGATCCAGCACACCGGTGTCTTTTTCGAGCGTGCCCTGGGCCTCAAGCAATTGCGCCTCATAAGGGCGCGGATCGATGTCGATCAGAGGATCGCCTTTTCGAACATTCTGACCCTCGGTGTAGTGAACCGCGGTGATCACTCCGTTTGCCTGGGCCGTAATGTTTGCCTGGTACACCGGGGTTACGGTGCCAATCGCTTCAAGGTAAACACCCTGATTCCCCGTCTTGGCTGTAGCCACGGTTGCCGTAACGGGCGGCTTGATCGCGGCCTGCGCCTTCTTTTGAGCCGCTTCCTTCTGGTTATTCTCGTGAATGACCGCGACGATGCCGACAATCACAACCAGCAGCAGAAAAATGCATGCCCAAACTACCCAAGCCGCGCTATACCAGGGACGTGGCGCAGACAATTGGTGGTCGGCCCCAATGTGCTGACCATCTCCTTTGCCTTCATTTCCAGACATTCAAGACTCCGCGTTTTCACCTGATTTGGTGCGGTGCACTCCGAAGAATCGCAGGTTGGCCGCCCATATGGCAAGTTCACCCTGCACGCCCCCACCTGCGCTCGAAAAGCTGA
>Ga0302282_1001705_pt1 | contig 15469 bp, 11 predicted proteins | sample III_Fen_E1_3_FD_198763 | JGI IMG/M metagenome (GOLD analysis project Ga0302282, IMG submission 198763) | Peat permafrost microbial communities from Stordalen Mire near Abisko, Sweden - III_Fen_E1_3 | ecosystem: Environmental > Terrestrial > Soil > Wetlands > Permafrost | place: Sweden: Abisko... | reverse complement strand
ATTCGGGCACGCTGGGCATCAAGCATCGGCCCGACCTTCTGTTTCGTCTGGCGGAGGCGCTCGGGGATAAGGGACAGGTGGTAGTAGTCAGCGAAGGCGTGGGGCGCGCTTATCTTGACAAGATGCCGAAACTGGACAACCTGAAGTTACTCGATTTCCAGCCGTGGGAACACATCTCCGACGTTCTGGCCGCTGCCGACGTGTTGGTGGCGGCTTTGGAATCGGACGCAGGAGAGTTTGCGGTGCCCTCAAAGATTCTTAGCTACCTCTGTGCTGGACGCCCCGTACTCTTTGCATCTCCTCATAGCAATCTAGCCGCTGACGTGATTCGGCGCAGCGGCGCTGGCGTGGTCGTCGACCCGGCCGATGTACGCACCTGGACCGACGAAGCCCTGAAGCTGGCATGTGATCCCCGCCGGAGAGAAACGCTTGGTATGAACGCGCGCCGTTACGCAGAGCAGAACTTTGACATTCAAAAAATTGCCGAGCGGTTTGAGCGTGTACTTACGGACGCGATTCAGCGGCCGCACCAGCCACGCAGAGTCAGGGCGGCAGTGGGCGCCGTTTCCAATTGATCGGCACCGACGATTGCAACATCTGGCTGAAAATGCTCGATCCTTGAATCACGGGGACAGTCACCCTCTTGTGGTTCAAGTCTTTTCAACGCAAACCGTAACAGAGCCCTTCCGCTGCCGATCGAACGTTAGTTGGCACGAGAGTAGTAACGAACAATCCGGAGGATTTCATGAAAAGAATACTTGTTAATGGCGCCGGTGGCTTCATCGGCGGCCACCTTGTGAGCCGACTTAAGGCCGAAGGATACTGGGTTCGTGCCGTTGATCTTAAACAGCACGAGTTTACCGTTCTCCCATCCGATGAATTCGTAATCGGTGACCTACGTGACCAGGAGTTTGCGTCGAAGGTCGTGGAAGGTATCGATGAGATATACCAGTTGGCTGCGGACATGGGGGGCGCCGGCTTTGTATTTACAGGAGAACACGACGCCGATATCTTGCACAATTCTGCCACGATCAATCTAAATACCCTGCATTTTGGTGTTAAAGCCGGAGTCAAGAAGTTCTTCTATTCGTCTTCCGCCTGCATGTACCCGGAATATAACCAGATGGATCCTCTCAACCCCAAGTGTTCTGAGGAATCCGCCTATCCAGCAGCCCCGGATAGCGAGTATGGCTGGGAAAAGTTGTTCAGCGAGCGGCTCTACTTGGCGTACATGCGGAATTACCGGTCTGTGGTTCGCATCGCTCGTTTCCACAATATCTTTGGTCCTGAAGGAACTTGGACCGGGGGCAGAGAAAAGGCGCCGGCAGCAATCTGCCGCAAAGTGATTGAAGCGCAAGACGGCGGCGAGATCGAGATTTGGGGCGATGGCGAGCAAAGCAGATCCTTCCTTTACATCGATGAATGCGTTGAAGGTGTTCGCCGACTCGTTGATTCCGATTTCACCGGTCCAGTAAACATAGGATCCGAGGAGATGGTCACCATCAACCAACTTGCTAGCCTGGCTATGGAGATTGGTGGAAAGAAACTAAAAATCAAACACATATCGGGGCCGCTTGGCGTGCGAGGCAGGAACTCGGACAATCGTCTTCTTTCTGAGAAGCTCGGCTGGAAGCCATCGTGCTCCCTCCGCGAAGGTTTGGAGAAGACCTATCAATGGATACAAGGACAGGTTGTCTTGTCGCGCGCGGTCGACCGCGACCCGGTGGGGATTGCATCATAATCAGCGGTGTTAGTAGTCGGTGGTGCAATTCCTGCGTGAGTGGCTGAGATTTCTGCGCATGATCGAGCAGACCATTCCGGCCAGCCTTGAAATCTATTTGATCTGCGATAACTCATGGACGCACAAACATGAACGAGCCGAACTCTGGCTGGAAAAACACCAGCGATTCCACGTTCGCTTCACACTCACCTCGGCTTCATGGCTCAACATAGTCGAACGCTTCTTCTGCGACATCACTCAGGACCGCATCCGGCGTGGTGTCTTCCAGGATATCGAATAGTTAATCACGGCCATCTGAGAATACATCGACGGACACAATTTGAATCCCATGCCATTCATCTGGACGTAGAAAGACAATGTTGAGCGCCCGTCTGGCTTCGCATTTGTCATGTCTGAAGGATATATGCCACTTGTATCCAATAAGTCGCTGCGGAGGGACCGCATTCTGCAGGCGGCGGGCCGGCTGTTTGCGCATCAGGGCTATCACGGAACGAGCACTCGGCAGATAGCTCATCTTGCGAACATGAGTGAAAACACGCTCTTCCGGCACTTCGATGATAAAGAGAACCTCTTCTGGTCTACCCTGGAAGCACGGTTCTCGGCGCTGGAGATTCGGCGGGATTTGCTGGAGAAGATTGCGAATTGCGAACTGCCGGAGGTGGTGCTGCCAGAGATACTGGAACTGTTCTCCGATACAGTGAGCTACAGGTCGGAACTGCTCAGGCTGACCGCAGTCGCACTTCTTGAGATGCACCCAAAGGGTGAGGCATTCATTCAGGAGCGTTTATCGTCTGCTCTGTTGGCAATTCACCAATATCTGAAGATGAACATCAAGGGCGGAACTATCCGTGATCTGGATCCGACTACGGTGACGGTGGCATTGATGATGACTTCGTTGACGCACGCAGAGGTCTCCCGGCTGATCGATAAGGACAGGCCGTTATTAAAGCACCAGGAAAGTAATCGCGCGCAGGCCAAATTCTGGCTCGATATGCTCGCGCCCAGGGCACCTGTCGAGAAATCGCCGCTTACTGCGACCAAAGAGTTGCCTGCCCAGTAATTTGTACCAGCTTGAGTGTTTGTGTAGCGCGGCGGTGAGAGTTAGATAACTGCCCGCCGTAGTAGCAGGGGGCGTGGGAAAGTGGCAAGCGTTCTTCGCTTCCCACTTTTCCACGCCCCGTTTTGTTTTCCGCTTGCCGTGCAGCCGGCGCCGGCGCTCGGTAGCCTTCGATTGGAAACAAATCCAAGCGGACAGGTCGAGCCTCAGAATGCCCAGCGGCCTGGTTTTCCAGAGCGGGTCAAAACGCGGGAAACCCCGATTCAGTTGGTTGGGAAAACGGGAAATGTCGCAGATAGTCTCGGGCGATCTACTGCTGGGTCATTTGGCCGGCAAATCGCGGCAATGTTAGTTGCGATTCCCCGGTTCGATCCCTGAAAATAGAGGAATAATGTTCAATCGCTTTTTGTCCTGCTGTGCGATGCTCGCCATAATCGGGGTTCCGCTCGCTTATTCCCAAAACACGACTTCGGACACCTCTGGATACGGGCAGTCGCAGCAAAACACTACCTCCGGGTGCACCGATGAGATGCTGGCCGCAGGCGCGGATTGCTCTGCGAATCAACAACAGACTCCTCAAATGAATCCTTTGGGCCAGACAGGTGTTCCTGACAATGGCAGAAGCGGAACAACGGTTCGGCCGGAAGGCGCGGCGGCTGGCGATCAAGCAAGGCTGAGAGAACGTTTGCAGTCGCAGCAGCAGCTCCCTCCCGATTTGCCTACCGAGTTCCAGAAGTTTGTCGGGGAGACTACTGGCCAGTTCTTGAAGATTTATGGCGCAGACCTGTTTCGCCGGGTTCCATCCACATTCGCCCCCAGCGACCAGGTTCCGGTTCCGCCGGACTATGTGATTGGTCCTGACGACGAGTTGCGGGTCCGCATCTGGGGCCCGATCAGTTTCAGCGGGAACCTGCGTGTGGACCGCTCTGGCAACATTTATCTACCCCAGGTTGGAACGGTGCAAGTGGCAGGGCTGCCGTTCTCACAAATGGACCAACATCTGCGGTCGGCAGTTGCCAAGATATACCGCAATTTTGATCTTTCGGTCGATATCGGCCAGATTCGATCGATGCAGATTTATGTTTCCGGGCAGGCGCGGCGCTCGGGAGCTTATACCATCAGTTCTCTTAGCTCGCTGGTCGATGCGCTGTTCGCCTCGGGCGGCCCTTCCCCGCAAGGTTCGATGCGTCACATCCTGCTCAAGCGCGAAGGTAAAACAATTACCGATTTCGATTTGTATGCATTACTGATTCGCGGAGACAAATCGAATGATGTGCGGCTACTTCCTGAAGATGTAATCTTCATCCCGCCGGCCGGGCCTGAAGTGGCAATTACTGGAAGCGTGAGAAGCCCCGCTATCTATGAATTACGGAGCGGAGAAACGGCTGGCGACCTGGTGGAGATGGCAGGAAAAACCACGGCAGTCGCTTCAAATTCCCGCATCACGCTTGAGCGAGTGGCACAGCACCAGTTAAGAGACGTGATTCAGGTGGACTTCAACGCAACCGGGTTGGCAACAGCGCTCGAAGATGGCGATATCCTTCGTATCGATGCGATCATTCCCGCCTTTAACAATGTGGTGACGCTGCGCGGAAACGTAGCCAACCCGGGGCGGTTCAGCTGGCATGCTGGCATGCGGTTGAGCGACCTTATTCCGGATGTTGACTCACTGGTAAGCCGGGACTATTGGTGGAAGCGAAGCCACCTGGGTTTGCCCGCGCCGGAATTCGAGACCGGGATATCCACCCTGGGAGAGAATCCGCAGACTACGCCATCGCAAGCCGGTACGGCCGAGGCAGCCCACACAGCTTCACAAACGGCGATTACAAATACTTTGACGCCGCAGGACCAGGCTTCGTCAGATCTTTCAGGAGATAGCGGAGATTTTTCAGGAAATGGGAAACAGTCATCAGCGCAGCGGGGTTCGAATGCAACGCTTGCCGCCGAAGTAGGCCGGTCCTCGCCCAATGACTCGAAGCAATCGCCGCCAAAGAATCGCGTCACTTTGTCGAATAACCAGATTGACTGGAGTTACGCGGTTATTGAGCGGGTCGATCCCAATTCTCTGAAGCCCTCACTCATCCCCTTCGATTTGGGGAAGCTGGTGCTCGACCACGATGCCTCAGTGAATTTGGAATTGCAACCCGGCGATACGGTGACCATTTTCTCGCAGTCCGACATCCGCGAACCGCTCGGACTGCAGACTAAGTACGTGGACTTGGAGGGCGAATTCGTCCACCCTGGCTACTACAGCGTGAAGCCTGGCGAAACATTGCGTGACATTGTACAGCTGGCAGGGGGATTGACGCCCCAGGCGTATCTCTATGGTTCTGAGTTCACGCGTCAATCGGCTCGCGTACTACAACAGCAGCGGCTCGACGACTATGTGCGCACCTTAACTCTGGATGCAGAGCGGGGCACACAAGCGCTCGCTCTTGCGCCAAGCGCCTCGGGGGGACTATCAGATGTGACGGCGTCGCAGACTGTTACCCAGCAGATGATTGCGCGCCTGAGCCAGATGACAGCCACCGGTCGAATCGTTTTTCGATTTAACGCCGAGAGTTCGAAAATCGAAGATATCCCGGATATCAACCTTGAGAACGGAGACAAATTCGTGGTGCCCTTCGCGCCTGGAAATGTGAATGTGGTTGGGTCAGTTTACGACCAGAACACATTTCTGTTCCAGCAGGGACGGACACTCGGGTACTACCTCCGCCTCGCGGGCGGCGAAAATCGAAATGCTGATCGCGGTCATGCTTTCCTGGTCAGAGCCGATGGCTCGGTCGTCAGCCGCACAAATCCGGGAGGGTCTGGGTTCTTTAAGCAGTCCTTTACCGACTTGAGACTTAATCCCGGCGACACAATCGTGGTGCCCGAAAAGACGCTCCGCCCCACGGCTCTGCGCAGCTTGATCGATTGGTCGCAGGTGTTCTCACAACTAGCATTGGGCTCGGCTGCGGTCAGTGTTCTCAAGTAGCACAGCGTGGCCAGCAATGCCGGCCGCGGTGACCTCTCAATCCGGCTGGAAGGTACGATGATACGCTCAAGAGCGCCATTGCGGCTTGGTCTGGCAGGGGGCGGAACCGACGTCTCTCCGTACTGCGATGAGTTTGGTGGTGCGATTCTGAATGCCACCATCGGTTACTATGCGTACGCTGCATTAGAGCCCCTCAACACGGGTCAGGTCGAGTTCGTCTCCGCCGATCTGCGCGCGCACGAGTCCTATCCGGCATCTGACTTCCTTGAACCCGACGGTCGCCTCGATCTGCTGAAGGCCGTTTATAACCACGTTGTGAAGAACTTCAACCACGGAAAGCCATTAAGCCTGCGCATGAGCACGCGTGTCGATGTGCCGGCCGGCTCGGGACTCGGTTCTTCTTCCACCCTTGTCGTTGCCATGCTGGCCGCCTACGTTGAGTGGCTCAATCTGCCACTAGGCGACTACGAACTGGCTCATACTGCTTTTGTGATAGAGCGTGAAGAAGCGGGTTTGCAGGGTGGCAAGCAGGATCAATACGCTGCCGCATTCGGCGGCTTCAACTTCATGGAGTTTGGTACGAACGGCCACGTGCTGGTGAACCCGCTGCGAGTGAAGGACTGGGTAGTCTCGGAACTCGAAGCGTCGCTGCTCTTGTATTTCACCGGCAATTCGCGCACATCAGAGGAAATCATTCAGGAGCAGAAGCAGAATGTGCGCGAACGGAACGAGAAAGCTTTGGATGCAATGCACGCCATCAAGGAAGAAGCGTTCCGCATGAAGGAAAGCCTGCTACGCGGAGATTTTCGGCAGTTGCACGATGTGCTGCGCAGCAGTTGGGAGTCAAAGAAACGCATGGCCAGCCGGATTACTAACGAGCGTATCGATCGTTTATATGCGTGTGCGCTCCACGCGGGCGCGTATTGCGGCAGGATCTCGGGGGCGGGCGGCGGTGGATTCATGATGTTCCTTACCGACCCCATTCAAAAGGACAATGTTGCGGCGGCATTGCAGTCCAGTCATGAGGGCGGTTTGGCATACGGATGCAACTTTACGGCAGACGGAGCACAAGCATGGAGAGTACCGTGAAGGACTTGGTAAAGAGCAAGCTCATTGAGGGCATGCGCGTCATCGAGGCGGTGAGCGAGAACTCTCAACTGCACTCGACTTTGGACGAGGCCGCGCAGTTGACCGCATCGGCGTTGCGCAGCGGGCGCAAGCTGATGGTGGCTGGAAACGGCGGTAGCGCGGCCGATGCGCAGCACCTGGTGGCGGAGTTTGTCAGTCGCCTCGTGCATGACCGGCCTGCCATGCGGGCTGTCGCGCTCACCACGGACAGCTCGATACTTACTGCGATCGGCAACGATTATGGTTACGAGCGAGTCTTCGTGCGGCAGATAGAAGCTATCGGCCAGCCCGGCGATGTCTTCATGGGGATCTCCACCTCGGGCAATTCCCCCAATGTGCTTCGCGCCCTCGAGTTCTGTCGCGAAACCGGCATCGCGACCATCGGATTGAGCGGCGCCACCGGCGGTAAAATGACAACGCTTTGTGACTACATGATTGCGATTCCATCGCCGGTGACTATGTATATTCAGCAGGCGCACCTGGCTCTCGAGCATATTTACTGCATGATGGTGGAACGCTACTACTTCAGTTCGCTAGATACATCGGCCGTCAAAACAAGTTGCGCTGCGGAGTAACCAATAATGGAAGCGATTGTTCTCGCCGGCGGCTTGGGGACCCGTCTCGCCGGTAGATTGAATGGCGTGCCCAAACCAATGGTTTCCATAGCCGGCCGGCCCTTTCTCGAAGTCCTGCTCAAACAACTCAAGCGAGCAGGTTGCGAGCGCGTCGTACTTTCCGTTGGCCATCTTCATAATGTGATTCAGGATTTCTTCGGTGCGTCGTTCAACGGCATGCATCTGGAATACGCTATCGAATCCGTTCCGCTTGGCACCGGAGGCGCAATTCGGTTGGCGCTGCAGCAGGCGCAGGAAGAATCCGTGCTCGTACTGAACGGTGACACCTTTCTTGATGCCGACTATAAAGCCTTGCTCCGTTTCCACGCGATTGAGCAGTCAAGCTTGACCATCGCGATCGCGCACGTTGCAAATGCCGCACGCTATGGTCGCGTGCAGGTTAACGACAATCGCATCGTGGGTTTCGAAGAAAAGGGGCATTCAGGTCCGGGATGGATCAACGCTGGCGCGTACGCGATTGGAAGAAATTTTGAGTGGCCGCTTGCGCTGCCTGAAAAGTTCTCTTTCGAGTTCGACATCCTGTCTCCGGAAATCGGTCGCTTGCTTCCCGCGGCCTATCCGGTGAACGGCTTTTTCCTCGACATTGGCTTGCCTGAGGATCTTGATCGTGCCCAAACCGAGCTAGCAGGTTTCTTCGTCTAAGTACCCTTGCTCCAGATATTAACGATTCTGCGAATTCAAGCAATTCCTCCGAGCAAGCCCGGAGACACTCAGCCGGCCACCATAATATTCGCCGAGTCCAGCGCCAAGGGCGTATACACTCCACCTAGCCGATTGTGCTTACATAGTCGATTACTTCGCAGACTTGAACGGAGGAGTAAACGTAACGCCAAACGAGGCAGTAACATTATTTTGCGGAGATGAATTGAGGATCGGAAAACGCCATCTTTCAGCGGTCAACGAGCCTTCAAGCTGCCATGGGCCCCGGAGTTGCCAGAGAGAATGAGCTGAGAAGTCCGTCAGATCTCCGCCCCCGATCATGTGCCGGTCATTAGTCTGGCGGCGCATGGAAATATCGATCTTGTTCACGCCTGAAAACCAATAGGTCGATTGAGCAACGATTCCTACGCCGGCTCTGCCCACCCAACTTCCAATCAGTTGCCCGGCATTGCGATATCCATCGGCATAGTGTTGATTGAAGTACACCGTTCCGACGCCATCCGCATAGTTGGGGATATTTGTGTAAACGGCTTCGACACGCGCATCAACCTGATGCAGGTGAGGCAGTCGGGCAATGGAGATGCCCGGATTTATGGCAGACGTGGTGGGGTAATTGATCGGAGTTGGCTCGTCGTTGGACAATGCGTCGGTAAATAGTGTCACATTGCGAAGGCCGGGAAGACGATATGCGAAATGAAAACCGCCGTAGCGTTTGCCAGGGTCCAACGGCTGATGATCGCCGACGAAACTGAAAGTGTGAACCCAGGTCCCAACAGTCGCTGGCCTTCCATATCCGGCCCACATGCAGCTGATTTCGAAGCCAAGCTCCAGGTTTGGAGTCATCTTCAGATCGAGTTGTTCGCCCCAGATGAAGGGTTGCGGATTCAGCGTCTTCGTTGCCGACCCATACAAAGTGAAAACGGGGTAGGGACCGAGGACATAGTGGTGACCCCGCAACTCGCCAACGAAGAAGGTGTTGTTTATTTTGCCCAGGTAAGCAAAGATTCCCGGCAATTGCATTGGCTTATCCTTTTGGATCAGCAGAACAACGGGAGCCTCGGCATTATTTGACAAGATTAAAGAATTAGTGCGCGACTGACCCCACCACTGGCTCTGTTCTCCGAACGTTGCCTGCCAGCCCAAAAGCTTCAGTGAAACAGTAGCCTCGACGGGCTTCATCCGATCGAGGGCCGTAATACCGGGTAATGGCTGAACCGGCAAACCATCCTTCGTAGCGATCGCGTTCAGCGCTGTGGAGTTGTAAGCAAAGAGACTGCGAGCCTGCTGAAACTCCGCCCTCACTGCAATGGCAAATGGCCCGTACTCTGCATGCAACTGCGTTCCCGATATGGAGTTAAATCCCTCGCCGTATGGTCTTCCAAAATCGTCAGAGATGGTTTGCGCAAAATGGAACGAATCGCGTAACGGCGGACCCGCGATCTGTGTAGCGCGCATATATACGCTTGTGATTCCCGCCGAGCGGCTTGGTGATCCGTGAAGCAGTTCGATTTCATAGGCGAACTCCGGCTCAAGCCTGCGCACAATTGTGAGCGCCTCAGGATCAGCCTCATCCGCTTGCGAGTCGAGAGTTTCCTGCGCCTCTTCTACCAGCCTGGCACACTCCAATCGTGTCCAGGGCCGCATGCCTTGAAGCGCGCTGAGCGAATAGCCCAGAGCATTCAGTCGGTCGAACGCCGGATATACCCAACTATCCAGCGGAGCGGCGCTGGAAGCCGCAAAAGAGGCACTTGAGAGATCCAGATCGTTTGTTGATTGGGCGAACAGATTGGCTTGCCGCGCGCAGCCAAAAAACGCGAGTAAAAAAACGGCGAGAGTGGGCCACGGTCTCCGCACAGTCAAATGCTCCCGATTTCGACGATTACAGCGGTTCCAGGATTGCTATACCTCGGAGTTGTTCCACCCAAGTCGTCCCGACCCCAAGGAGGGACGACCCTGGCCAGAAGCTGAGATGAGTACATCTATCCTGGAACCGCTCTAGAACAGGCCGCGCATCCATGGCTGCTGCGCTTGCGGTACCATGCTGCTGTAGCGACGAACAAATGCTGCCTCGAACAGCCTATGGAGAAATGCGACGCTACGCCCCACACGGCCACACAAACGATGAATTGAATTCTCGTCGGAATCCAGCGACTCGATAATTATAGACAGTGTGACCAAGTCCCGCGCATCCCCTGATGGCGGGAAACGGTCAGTAAGCGCCCTTCCGTTTCAAGACAGCTGGTATCGTCCTCGCGAGGATCGCGAAATCAAGAAATAGACTCCACTTTCTGCAGTAAGTAACATCCATTTTAACTCGGGCCTTGAAGCTGACGTCGTTGCGGCCCGACACCTGCCACAGCCCACTCAGCCCAGGAAACACCAGCTTATAAAAGATTGCGTAATTCCCGTAGTTGGGCATCTCCGCATCTACGATTGGGCGGGGACCGACTAATGACATGTCGCCTCTGAGAACATTGAATAATTGCGGCAATTCGTCAAGGCTCAGCTTGCGCAGCATGTTACCGACACTGGTAATACGCGGGTCGTGGACGTGTTTATGTGAAACCCGTCGTTTCAATTCGTCGTGTTCATTCTCACGATAATTTAAAACACCGCGCAGGTACTCTTTGGTGTACATGGAGCGAAATTTATAGATTATAAAGTGCTTTCCAAATCGCCCCACGCGCCGTTCCTTGTAAAGAATCGGTCCCGGAGAACTGATCCGCACTAAAACTGCGATTAGCAGGAACAGCGGTGAAAGCAGCGCAAAGAGAAAGCAGGAAGCCGCAATGTCGATGAATCGCTTGATTACCGTGTACCGAAAGGATGATGCTGCAACTCCCTCCAGATACATCCCATCCGAGGTGAGAATCTTGACTTCTTCCATCAAGACTGCGGGTGGCGGCGCGATCTGTTCAATGCGTTCGGTAACTACCGGAGAGATTTCAGGAATTTGCCCAGGCATTTCTATCACTGCAAACAGCCTCCATCATCTGTGCCAGACTCCATCTGGTGTTAAGGCGTCAGATCCCGATGGGGCTGCGGGCCAACATCCTTGTTTATGAAAGAAACGTCATCACTTCAAACTCTTCAAGACGGGCATCAGCCAAAGTCAACCTGCCAAGGCGATAAGAAAAAAGCTTAATGCAACAAACTCACCAATGCGCACCGGCGAGTATCAAGCAAATACAGAAATGAGGAAAATCTGTGGCAAGCGGGAACATCAATACGCCGCGCAAAGCAACCTCATCCTGTGTTTTTCTCGACGAACAAACTCTTGGAACGTATGCCAGCATTTTAGTTCATTCCATGCGACTTGGGTATTTTTTCTTGATTTGGAGGAAAATCACTGAGGGAATTTCGGTCGGTAATAGGACTCATTGGAATTAGCGTGTTTATTAAACCATTTGGATGGAGCAAGTTAACGTTACCATGTGCCGGAAACGACCAGAATCGGAAACCTGCTCAATCGCTGAGAATTGCAGCTTGCGTATCCATGTAATTTCCAGATGGCGACAGGGCATGACTAATGATAGTTTGCAATCTAACAACATCTGAAACTAATTTCCCAGATTGACAGACGCGGCGATCGAAGCTTCTTCGCGAAATCAGTCCGCAGATCAGCAAATAGATTATTTACGACAGACTAGTAAGTAATCATTAAATTCGATCTAACAACAATAACTAACTCACCATGCAGCATCAGGAAAGCCCAAGCCGCTTAAATGAATTAGGCGAGATCGTTGTGTGGATGTTACTTGTCATTCAAAATCAGAATTCTCAGGTATAGCCACTAAGTCGAACGCGATGATGCAATTCAAACGCCGCACGCGTGAGAGCCGATCACTTCGGATTTGGATGTGGTCTTGCTAATTTTGATTGCATGTCGCGAGACAATGAAGCGTGGGTGAAATAAGATTCGAGTCTTCAGATGGCCTGTTCCGAAACGATCAGCGTGACCACGGTGATATCGTCCTCCTGGCCAAACTGTTGTGCAGTCGCCGCAATATGGTCGGCGGTCTTCGAGCACAGCACAGCGGTGCGCTCAAAGCCGAAGAGTTCTCCGGATTCCGCGCGCGCTTCTGGCACGCCATCGGAGAGAAGCACGAGGCGCTCGCCCTGATTCAACTTGCCCAGCACGAGTTCGAAATTCTGGCCGGCGACAAGGCCTAATGGCAGAGCTGGAATTGTCTCGAGTTCGCGGCTTGAGACGTAGGGGGCAATGTGACCGGCATTCGCAAATGCAAATTCGCCGGAGAGTGAAATGCGGATGCAGCAAGCCGTGGCGAATCCGAGTTGACCCTGCGCGACGAGTGCGTTGTTAAGACTGAAAAGGATTTCGCCGGGGTCGTACGAAGTCTCGCGCCGAAGAACGCCGAGGATCATGGCCACGCGCATCGCCGCGGTGAGTCCCTTGCCCGATACGTCGCCGACGATAGCCAGCAGTGAGCCGTCGGGCGCCGGCTGGACAAAAAAGAAATCGCCGCCGACTTCGCTTGCAGGAAGGTAAACAGACTCAACATGAAAACCAGGAGTGGGGCGGGAACCGCTCTGCAGCAGGAGTTGCTGCACCGAACTTGCCGCCTGCAGTTCAGCGGCGTAGGCCGCGCGCTCGCGTGCGGAGTCAACCATTTCCGCGCAGAGCGCCGCGTTTTCGACCGCCGCAGCAGCTTGCAGCGCGATAGTGTTCAGCAGCTTGAGATCGGCGGCAGAATAAGAGGCATCGGGTTCAGCGCTCGCGAGAGCAATAAGACCCGCAGTGCGCTGACCCGCGCGCAGCGGCGCCAAGATTAGCGCGCGAAGACTGCACTCATTGCCGCGCGACCGCGAATCGCCGCCACAGTCGTTGACGATTTCAGCCACGCCGCGTTCAAGTACTGAAGCGGCAAAAAGCGAATAGGGTGTAAGTGCTCCGCAAAGGTGATCGACGTTCCCGGCCGGCTGCGCGAATGAGCCTTCAATACCTAAAACTCCGGTCGATTTGTCAACCAGCAGCACGCTCCCGTGGGTAGCTGAAATAAGTCGCTGCGCCTGCGCCAGGGCTGCTTCGCTCACTGCGGCAAGGTTGAGAATAGCGGCAAGCTGTTCAGAGAGCTGCTCAATGAGATTGATCTCGCGATAGAGATGCAGCGTCTCGGCGGCCAGCGCACGCTGCTCTGTCTCACGCGCCGCAAGGTGCGTCACAAGCTGCGCCACCAACGCGGCGTGAGCTTGATCGCCAATAACAAATCCGAGTGTCGCGTCGACGCATTCCACCGCAATGCGCGAAGGCGAATCGGGCTCCCCAGTCGACACCGAATCCAGCAGCACCCGGCCTGAAGTATCAACAATACTCAGGCCACCGCCCGCTTGCTCGCAAAGCGCCTTCACAACCGCGTACGTGGCCGACCTGGGGTTCAAAAGAGCGCGCAATGTCAGTCCGGCCATAAGTTCGCGATCTAAGCCGGCAGCCCGAGCACCGAGCGCGCCTTGGCCAGCAGCGCATCGGGATCGAAAGGCTTGGTCATATAGAGGTCGGCCCCCACCTCTTGACCACGTTGGCGATCGAACTCCTGGCCTTTAGCGGTGAGAAGCACAATGTGAATGTGGCTCAGGCCGAGCTCGTTCTTCACTTCGTTGCACACATCAAAGCCATTCTTTTTCGGCATCATCACATCAAGGAACACAAGATCGGGTTCTTCTTCTCGGATGGCCGCAAGCGCCTCCTCGCCGTTCGTAGCAGTGAACAGCTCCACGCCTTCGTCCTCAAGCTCTTCGAGAGTCTGCTGAATCAGCGTGCGCAGATGGGGTTCGTCATCAACGATCAGAATCTTTTTGGTCATTGGTAAATCAGGAATAGTACGTTTTCCATGCCCTTCTCGAAGCGCAGTGCGCGGACGGCTTCGTTATTGGAAAGAAGCGAATTCAAAATAATGATGTCGGGTCGGGAACTTACAGCGCGCTCCACCAGTTCCGAACCGTTCGACTCAACCACTTGGTAGCCGCGGGTCTGCAACACATCGGTAATGCTGCGCAGCGCGCTCGCATCCTCGTCAACCACCATCACTTTCTTGTGCGATGTGCCTTGGTCCAGCAGCGTTCCAATCTCCTTGAACAGCGATTGCGTGTCGATCGGCTTGGTAAGGTAGCGGTCCACGCCGAGCCGGAAACCGCGCTCCTTATCTTCGAGGATCGACAGAATGATGATGGGGATATGCATGGTCGCCGGGTCGTTCTTAAGCACCGCGGCAACGTCGAAGCCATTCATCTCCGGCATCATCACATCCAGAATCACCAGGCCAGGCATCTCCTCGCGGATCAGCGCAAGTGCCTTGCGGCCATCTTCGGCCAGGCGAACGGCATAGCCTGCCTCGGTCAACTCCTGCTGCAGCAGCGAGCGAATGTTGGCGTCGTCGTCTACCACAAGGATTGATTTCTCGGCCGGATGCTGCGTGGCAACAGTCTCGCGCAGTTGCCTCACCAGCGATTCAATGTCAATCGTCCGCCGCGCAGGCAAAAGCTCGAGCTGGCCGGTCTTCCCGGCGATGGGCAGCGTGAACGAGAATGTACTGCCTTTGCCAAGATCGCTTTCCACCCACACGCGCCCGCCGTGATACTCCACAATCTCTTTGCAAATTGGCAGGCCAAGGCCGGTGCCCTTGGGTTTGTCGGTCAGCGTATCTCCCACCTGCTTGAACTTCTCAAACACCTTGGGCTGGTCGGCGGGTGCAATGCCAATTCCTGAGTCGGTTACGCTCACCACCAGATTGTCGCCATCACGGTGAAGAGCGCATTTGATTGTGCCAGAATCAGTGAACTTCACAGCGTTGGAAATCAGGTTGATGACCACCTGGATCAGCCGGTCCTGGTCCCCCGTGATTGAGGGAAGATCCGGTTCCAATTCGCGCACCAGCGTCAGTTTCTTTGCTTCAAAGAGCGACGACGTCGCCGAGGTCGCGCGCTCAATCACATCGGCCATTGAGACGCTGGCCATGTTCCAGGTAAACTTGCCGGCTTCAATCTTGGCCAGGTCAAGCACGTCGTCAATCAGCTTGGTCAGCCGCTCGCCTTCGCTCACTACCACTCCAAGGTTGTCCAGCACCTGTTGCTTGGTCTGCACCACCTTGCGGTCGTCGTCGGCAATCAGCGGGAAGAGCCGCTCTTCAAGCCGTCGCCGAATAATCTTCGCAAAGCCAAGTACGCTGGTTAGCGGCGTACGCAACTCATGGCTCACCGTCGACAGAAATGAGCTCTTGGCCGCATCGGCTTCTTCGGCCGCCAACCGTGCCGTG
>Ga0302282_1001687_pt1 | contig 15534 bp, 20 predicted proteins | sample III_Fen_E1_3_FD_198763 | JGI IMG/M metagenome (GOLD analysis project Ga0302282, IMG submission 198763) | Peat permafrost microbial communities from Stordalen Mire near Abisko, Sweden - III_Fen_E1_3 | ecosystem: Environmental > Terrestrial > Soil > Wetlands > Permafrost | place: Sweden: Abisko... | reverse complement strand
CTGGTCAACAAAAGGGATACTTGCGATTGCCTTGGGACGCGCCCCTGTTGAGCCTACTACCGCATTCTGCTTATGGTAATCTTCGCGGGGTGCAGGTAATCTGAATCGAGGGAGATGCGAAGATGAGCCTGGATACACTTCAGGAGATTGAGCAGGCGATCAGGGGGCTGAGCCCCCGAGAGCTGGAGGAGCTGTACCTTTGGCTTGACAGCAATTGCCCACAACCCTTCGATGCGCGCATTGCGGACGACCTTGCACTGGGCCGGCTGGACACAGCCATCGATCAAGCGCTGGACGACGAGAAACACAGTCGCGTGGAGACGCTTTAGATCGAGATGGAGCATCGTGCGACACAGGCATTCTGGGACGAGTATTTTGCGCTTCCGATGGAAATTCGCGAACGTGCAAACAAGCAATTCTCCCTGTTGCAGGCAGACCCACAACATCCCTCGTTGCAATTTATGAGAATCGGAGAACGGAACGGACATGAGCTGTGGTCGGCACGGGACTCGCTGAACTACCGTGCTCTTGCGATCAAGCGGCCTGACGGCTATCTGTGGTTCTGGATCGGTGACCACAGAGGATATGATCGTCTGATTTCGTAGGTTCCCTTACCAGGGGAGCCCGATCGCTCCATTTTCCCCAACTAACCTGATTGATAGAGGAGTTGCCATGAAGAGCATTCAACGTCCTGACGATGTGTACCAGCGAGCTGCGGAGTTGGCCGAGGCCGATCACGTCTCTGTTGACAGGCTTGTGGCGTCGATTGTGAATGAGCGGGTCAGCGATTGGGCCAAGCTGCAGGCTCGCGCCGGGCGCGGTTCCGTGGAGAAGCTCAGGAATGTGCTGGCGAAGGTGAGCGACCCGCCTCCGGAAGCGATGGACCGTCTTTAGGGGCATCTGAAGCAGTGGTCTTGTCGTCAGAGGCCGCGTCTGGAAGGCGGCGAGATTCACATTTTTGGGGCATCGAGCCATGTACTGACGATAGAATCACGCGGGGGAATAGGTATCGTGTCCCCCTATTTCCCCCCCGATTACCCATTTCCTATCTTGCTTTAGGAGGCGTTGACAACAGCGTTGCAAATATCGCATTGAAGAATGTGTTTCCTCATCACGAGCAACCAACCCAACAACCCTCCGACAAAGCAAGCAATGCCAAGTGAAATAGCAGAGATGCCGCCGAAGATTTTGAAAAATGCGTTGAATCCGTTGCTTTCTCTTGTTGCGCGCGTCTTGACTGGAATATCAGCGACATAAAAGCGATGAACATCAGCCGTTGGTGTTTCCAGTGTTCCATCAATTGCTTTTTGATTGCATGTTTGACCTGCCAGTGTTACGGAACCTGTTTCCCTGAAGATGGGGAGGGCGCATTCACAGTATTGTTCGATAAGAGACTGTGGTGGAATGGACCCCGTTGTGCGAGATTTCTGTCTCACACTTGCCGCGCAACTTTGCCGGAATCCTGCATCAAATGCGCTTTGGATTGGTTCGTTGGGTTCGACTGTTGTTCTGTCCGGTTCCACTCCTGGGAATGCAATAATGCCAACAAACAACAGGAGACTGAGAACTATCCCGATAATCGATGGAATCAATAGAATGAATCCGATAACGACGGCGGGGCCACTAATGCGAAACACTGTCTTGGATTCGAGCGTTCCACGGTCGCAGATTTTGCAGGTTAAATGTGACCTTCTGGGAGCGTAGCTGGGTTGTGTTGCAAGGCTGTTTCGCGCCCCTTGATCGTCATCCTGCAATTGCGGCAGTTTGCGCCAACCGCCTTCGGGCATGATTGACATTCAGTTCACCCCCGGTCCAATTGTGCGATTTTGGCAATTCTACAACGATGCGCCTTGGCTGCGGCTACTTCGGCGGAAGATGATCAATTGGAACCAATTTTCCCCTGACGTTTACGAACGGCTTCTGTTCTTGGCACTTGCCGCATACCCCAAATCCACCGCCGTCCGGCTTATGAAGTATCCGCGTATTTCGACTTCCCCGACATTTTGGTTCAGGTTCTGGCCGATGGGTCATCCTTCTCATTTTTTGATCCCTCCGGTTAAAGAGTACCCCGGCCAGTCTCAAAAGAGGGTTGAATTCGGGAGGCCGTTTTCGGCTTTGAATGAGCGCTTACAGCTTGGGCTACTCTTCCACGCTTGAACGGAAACCCAACTGCTTTTGTCGTTCAATCACTTCCTTGGCAAAGGCGACTGCGATTTCAGCAGTGGGATATGGGCTTCCTTCAATCTGGCCGACAATTGGACTTGTGGTAATCGTCCGTTGCCAATCCGTCTTTATTCCACCGTAGCTCAAGTGGAATCCCCCGAAATTGGGAAGTTCTTGAACGGTGACGGTGATCTTCTCTTCAGATGTGTCTGTTTTGCGAATCAAGGCTTGACTATAGATCAACTTCATGGCTGCTCCACCTTCACTTTGTGAATACGGTGAGGGTGGGAAGGCGACCGCAAACCGTTACTGCTTCGGTTTTCACATCCAAGCCGGCGGTTGTGATCCCGGGGCCGTTTGCGACCATGCGCTACACCCGATCCAACTCCGCAAACATCTCGCTGAGCACAACACGAATCGGCGTCCCTGGGACGGTTAGCTCGCCAGTCTGGACCTCTTCAAGTCGGGCTGATGTATAGGTATATGCGATCCGCGGGTTGGTGTCGATGACCCAAATGTTCTCCGCGCCGAAGAGACGATACTCGGCGGCTTTCTTCTCCATGTCTCCGAGCGAATCTTCGGGTGACAGAATCTCAATGGCAATCAGAGGCGGCTGGGTGACATAGCGCTCGAATTTCTCACCCGCCCGCACCACAAGCACATCGGGAACCCGAAAATTTGTGGCCTTGGTCTGAGTGCGCAGCTCGGGAAAAACCTCGACACCCCAGTCCGCGCGCTTGATCGCAAAAAGGACCGTGAGATACCGCTGAAGGATAGAGTGATCTTTCTCGCCCAAGTTCCGCTCCTCGATCCGTCCATCCACAAGCTCGCGGTCCGGGCTCCAGCTGGTGCGGAGGTATTCACGCACGGTCCAGAGTTCTTCCGAGTTGGGCAGGGTCGCCATGCAACAATTATCGGCGTGCGGGGCAGAGTTTACAAGAAACAAAAATGTATGTTCGAGAAAACAAAGAATCGGCGAAAAGGCCCGGGCCTAAAGGCCTGGATTTACGACTTCCTCTTTCAGGGGCCTGAAGGCCCCTGCTCCCTCCGCAAATACGCAGCCGACTCAGCCTTCAAGTTTATAGCGGGTTTCGGCCAGGCGGTAGAGGCGACGCCAGACTAAGCGGTTCATGGTGACGACCATTAGCGAGATCAGGATCGTGGCGAGTAGAAGGATGGGGAAGCGGCCTGTGTCGGTTGCGGCGTCGATTTGCGCGCCCAGGCCGATGGTGGAGAGGGTGCGGTCGGCGACGTGGGAGTACTCGGCGAACACTGAAGCGTTCCAGGCTCCTCCGCTGGCTGTGACCATGCCGGTGATGAGGTAAGGGAAGATGCCGGGGAGGATGAGCTTGGTCCAGCGCTGCCAGCGGGTGAAATGGAAAAGGGATGAGACTTCGCGGAGGTCGGAGGGGATGGACATGGCTCCGGCAATGACGTTGAAGAGGATGTACCACTGGGTGCCGAGGAGCATGAGGGCAACCGATCCGATGCCGAGCCCGCCGCCGATTTTTACCAATCCAATAAGAAGGATGGGAAAGAATGCCGTGGCCGGAATGGAGGCCAGGACCTGGGCGATGGGCTGCACGAAGCGGGCTAATTTGGGGTTGAAGCCTATGGAGACTCCGACGGGGATGGTCCATGCGGCGGAGATGAGGAGGGCCGCGTTGACGCGCAGGAAGGTTGCGCCGGCGCCTTCGAGCAGTAGTTGCAGGTCGGCCAAAGTGACGGTGCGCAACATGAGGATGGCGTGCGTGGCTCCCCAGATGACAACGCAGAGGGCACAAATGCCTAGGGTCCAAAGAGCGGCAGAGGGCCGGCCTAGATTGCGCTCCTCGTCTAGGGGATGGACGATGCGGCAGTCCTTTGTGCCGGCCATGCGGCGGTAGAGTGGTTCCTCAATTCGCGAAAAAATGCGTCCCGGGATGGACGTGAGCAGGGTGGAGCGGCGGAGCAACTCAAGTATGGGCGAAGTGATGCGATCGCTGGACTCGACCTGCTCGAACTTGAACTTGTCGCTCCATGCGATGAGGGGGCGCCAGGCAAGCTGATCGGTAGCAACCACGATGAGGATAACGACCCCGAATCCGGCGACGAGGGCGCGCATATCGCCGGAGTCTGCGGCGGTTTGGAGGTAGCTGCCGAGGCCGGGAAGCTGGAAGTTGCGGGTGCCCATGGTGAACATTTCGCAGGCCATGAGGGCGAACCATCCACCGGCGACGGAGACGATGGAGTTCCAGACGAGGCCGATGGCGGCATAGGGCATTTCAAGCTGCCAGAAGCGCTGCCAGGCGGAGTAGCGATAGATGCGGGAGGCCTCGAGCATTTCGCGGGGAATGCTTTTGAGGGACGAGTAAAAACTGAAGGCCAGGTTCCATACCTGCCCGGTGAAGATGAGGAGGATGACGCCCATCTCGATTCCCATTTGGTGGCCGGGGACGAGAGCGACCATGGCCAGGACCACGGGAGGGAGAAAGCTGAGCACGGGGATGGATTGCAGGATGTCGAGGACCGCGACCATCCACGCCTCGATACGCGGGTTATAGGCGGCCGTGTAGCCGTAGGTGATGGCGAAGGTGAGCGAGAGGAAATAGGCGATGCCGATGCGGATGATGGAGTAGAAGGCATAAGCCGGCAGTGCGCTGAGGGAATGCGAGATGGGGACGACCGGGATGGGTTTGCCGAGCCAGTAGGTGCCGGTACTGACGAGAGAGAAAAAAACAGCCAGGGCGCAGGCGGCCACCCCCACATCGATGAGAAAGGGCCAGGTGCGGGCGGTGACGAGGGTGCGCGCGAGAGGGTGCTGGAGCTTCACTCGCTGCCCTCGCTGTCTGCTGCTGCTGCTGCAATTTCTTCTTCAGGGGCGTCGGGCAGGACGAAGCGGCGTCGGCCGGCATCGAAGTCGAACAGCTCGGCATAGCGGCCCCAGGCGACGGCGGTTTCAATCTGACGCTGGCTTTCGTCGTCGCTGAATTGCTCGTCGAGCATGTCGAGGAAGAAGTCTTCAGGGACGGTGTGGTCGCTTTTGGATTCGAGGGCGCGGCGGATCTGGCGGAGGAGCAGGATGTGCTCGACTGCGGCGTCGCGGAATAGCTCTTTCTGTCGCAGGATTTCGGAGTTGGCAAACTCGGAACCGCTGGGTGTGATGGCCGCGTCGCCTTCTTCGATTTTGAGGAAGCCGAGGAGCTGGGAGGCGTCGACGATGGGGAGGAGGTCGTCGATTTCGAAGGCGAGGTCGTCGGCAAGGCGGTAGATGTCGTCGCGTCCGCCTTTATCGAGGAGCAGTTCGAGGAGGCCGGCCATACCACCGGGGCGGGCGTGGGGCAGCATCTGGTAGTGCATCTGGCGCTGGTCGCGAACTTTGGTTCCCGGGTGCTGATGGCCGGGGGCCTGATCGGGAGCCTGCGCGGGAGTTACGTCGGGCTTGGTGAGGACTTTGTAGATGTAGTCGACGAGGTTGGTGAAGGCCTCGGATTTGCGGTCGCGGGGCTGGGGAAGCTGGACCTTGAAGTCGGTGCGGATGTGGCCGGGATTGCGGCCAAGGACGATGATGCGGTCGGCAAGGAGGACGGCTTCCTCGATGTTGTGGGTGACGATGAAGACGGCCTTGGTGGGCATGGTTTTGTTGGCCCAGAGCTCAAGGAGTTCGGAACGAAGGTTCTCGGCGGTGAGGACGTCGAGGGCGGAGAAGGGCTCGTCCATGAAGAGCACTTCGGGCTCGACGACGAGGGCGCGGGCAAAGCCGACGCGCTGGCGCATTCCACCGGAAAGTTCCTTTGGATAGGCGCCTTCGAAGCCGTCTAGACCGACGGTGTCCAGCATTTTCATGCTGCGGGCACGGCGCTCGTCGGGGGCGATGCCGCGGGCCTGGAGCGGGGCTTCGACGTTCTCAAGGACGGTGAGCCAGGGAAAGAGGGCAAAGCTCTGGAAGACGATGGAGACGTTGATTTCAGCGCCGGCGATGGGCTTCTCGTGCCAGTAAACCTGACCTGCGGAGGGCGTGGAGAGGCCGGTCAACATGCGGAGCATGGTGGATTTTCCCGAACCGGAAGGGCCGAGGAGGGCGAGAATTTCGCCCGGGACGACGGAAAGGTCAGTCGCTGAGATGACCTGGATGCGGTTTTCGCTGGGCTGGGCGTAGTATTTCTCTACTTTTTCAGCGCGAATGATGGCTTCGACCGCTGGAACCGGGGGTGTGTTGGCGATGACGGGATCGTTCATGCAAGGGTCTCCGGTTGAGGTCCGCAGGGGAACGTGGCGGCCGGTTGGTGTTGCAAGTGTATGATTTCCCGATTGCTGCCAGATGAACAGCCAGTTGCAGGCTGCCAAGATCGAAACCAGAGTAAACTTGTCCTTGCAAAAGGATGCGAGGCGGCTCTTTTTAGAGAAAAGAGCCACTTGGCGTCCTGCCCTCGGGATACGACTACTCTGGTTTCGCTGTAGTTGCCAGCGGGCCCAGGATTGGATACGGTTACTATTGGACCCTTAGAAGGCCGTAAGACGTATGCGGCTGTTGCTCACCGCAAGCGTATCATTGAGAGAATAGGTCTAGCCAGAGACTGATTGAAGGAATCAATTTTTCCAAACCCCCACGGCCGAGTTGCAGTTCATTTTTCGAGTCTTGCAACGTCGGCAAACTGTCCAGGAGAGTATGCCCGAAAGCACAACAAAACCTAAGATTCTTGTTGCCGACGATGAACGAGTGATCGCCGACACGCTGGCCATGATTTTGAATCAGAGCGGATTTGAGGCTCGCGCCGTTTATAGCGGCGAATCCGCGCTGGCACTTGCAGCGACTTTTACGCCGGACATGCTGATTTCGGATGTGATCATGGCCGACTTGAACGGAATCGATGCTGCGATTCGCATCCGGAGCTTGTTGCCGCAGATCAAGATTCTGCTTTTCTCAGGGCAGGCGGCTACTGCCGATCTGCTGGAAAAGGCGCGTGCCAAGGGCTATGAATTTGAAATTCTAGCCAAGCCTGTGCACCCGCAGGATCTGCTGGCGAAGCTACGGGCTTAAGTCTTTAAAGCTCACGACGGCCTTCCATGGCGCGCGCCATGGAGACTTCGTCGGCGTATTCGATGTCGCTGCCGGCGGGAACGCCGGTGGCGATTCGAGTAATGCGGACGCCAAGCCCGCGCAGGATTCCAGCAATCCAACTGGCAGTGGCTTCGCCTTCGAGGGTGGGGCTGGTGGCGAGGATGACCTCGTCAACCTCGCTGCGCTCAACACGGGCGACTAGCGTGCCGGTGCGCAACTGATCTGGACCGACGCCGTGCAGAGGTGAGAGCGTTCCATGGAGCACGTGGTAGGTGCCCTGGTATCCGCGCGTCCGCTCGATCGATTCGATGCTTGTGGGCTCTTCTACCACACAGACCAGACGCTGGTTGCGGGTGGGACTGGTGCAGTAGACGCAGGGATCGACGTCGGTAACGTTGTTGCAAATGGAGCAGAGGCGCAGGGCGGCTTTGAGTCCGCGAACGGCATCGGCGAGGGCGGCCGCATCTTCATTTGTTGAGCGCAGAATGTGGAAGGCGAAGCGCTGGGCGCTTTTGGAGCCGACGCCGGGGAGCTTCTTTAACTCTTCGATGAGCCGGGCCATGGGCTCGGCATAGCGTGACATTCGATGTTTCTCCTGGATGGTCCAGATAGATTAGATGGTTCGATAGACGAGCCCGGTGAATATATCTCCATTTACGAAAAATCCTTTGCTCCAGACGGGGTCGAATTCCGCGGTCGGCTTGCGGGCGATGGCTTCCTGCTCGCTTGCGCCGGAGGCCTTGATAGCGGCGACTTTGTCGCGTATGGCGGAGAGCATGTCGTGGGATTTCTGAAGGTCGGCTTTTGAGCCCAGCGGCCCATGACCCGGGACGATCTTTGTGTTGTTGTCAGCGATTGCGAGGGCTTTGGCGGAGGCTTGGATCATGCCGCCAATGAGGCCGCCGGTGGCTTCGTCGAAGAAGGGATACATGCCGTTGAACCAGATGTCGCCCAGGTGCAGGACATTGGCATTGTGGAAGTGGATATAGATGTCGGAGTCGGTGTGGGCTGGATCGAAGTGGACAAGATCGAGGGTGTCGCCATTGTGCCAGGCGTGCATGGATTGGTCGAAGGTGATGATGGGCAGGGCCGCGGCGGGCGAGGCGGGCATGACGATGTGAAAGAAGGGAATTGTCTGAGGTGCGGACATGCGCTTGCGTGTGTTTTCGTGGGCGAAGATGGTGAATCCGGCGGCGTGGAGGAGCTCGTTGCCGTCGGTGTGGTCGTAATGCCAGTGGGTGTTGATGAGCGCGTCCGGTGCGTCTTTGCTGACGGCGGCGATGGCTTCGCGGATTTTGGGGACGGCGGTGGAGAAGTTGGAGTCGATGAGGACGTTGCCGTCGGGGCCGGTTTGAAGAACCATGTTGCCGCCTACGCCTTGGGCGAGGAGGTAGACGTTGTCGTAGAGTTTGGTGGTCGCGATTGGCTTGTCGGCTGCCGCTGCGCGACCCTGGAGGACACGGTCGGGAGTGGCCGGAGCTTGCGCATGCATCCAGCGTGGAGTAATGGCCGCGAGGCCTGCTGTCGCGCCCAGTTGGAGAAAGCTTCTGCGATTTAATGCCTGATGCATTGTGGTACTCCAGGGGCTAAAGCCCAGTGCCTTTCTGGCTGTTTTCGGCACGACTGAAGTCGTGCCCCTTCGCACATCTACGTCAATTTGATTCTCTACGAACTTTAGAGACGGAGCACTACGTGAGGCCGGGGATGTTCAAGCCGCCAAGCATGCCTTGCACGTTGGACTGGATGGCTTCATCGGCTTTGCGGCCGGCTTCGTTGACTGCGGCAATCACCAGGTCTTCAAGCATTTCGACATCGGGCTGGCTGCCGCCAAGACTGACAACTGCCGCAGGATCGATTTTGAGCTTGAGTAACTGCTTTTTGCCGTTCATTGTCGCGGTAACCGCACCGCCGCCGCTGGTTCCTTCCACGATGGTCTGGTTGAGCTTGCGCTGGATCTCTTCCTGCATCTGGTTGGCCTGGGCCAGCATTTCGGGGATTTTGAGCGGGTTGATCATGGGCGTTGCCTCTGGGTTTGCCACGCTGAAGCGTGCGGTTACGGTTTGCGAAGGTCGATGACGCTGCGGACTTCGGCCTGGAAGATCTCTTTGGCTCGTTGGACGGAGGGATGACTGAGCGCTGCCTCTTGCACGCTGCCTGCCATGGGAGCGGCCATGGGCGCAGCGGATTGGGATGTTGCCGAGTCACCTGGAACGACGAGAAAACGGGTGGGTGCTCCGAGCCGCTGAAGTTCCTGACGGATTATTTTTTCGGCGGCGGCGTTCACGGTGAGTGCGAGCATTTTTTTGCCCACGCCGGGAACTTCTATGCGCAGGCTGGAGCCGTCGAGATTCCAGGCGCCGGAGCCGAGGAGTTGAGCGGCGGAGCTGTGGTTTGCGTCGACGAGCGCGGAGCCGATGGCGTGACGGATGGCTTCCATGCTGGGTGCGCCGGCGCCGGGAAGCGCTGGGGCGGGTGTGATGGGCGGCTGGGCGGGCGGGGATCCGGGGGCGTTGAGGGGTAGGTCTTCGTTAATGGGGGCGGTGAACGCGTGGCCGTTGGTTGGAACTGCGGCTATGGGTGCGGGGCGGTCAATCGCGGCTACTGGGTTTGTGCTTGCCGACTGCTTGGGTGTTGTGCCCCAGCCACCTGCACCGGGGCCAAAAGGAGAGATTGGCGATGTTGCGGGCGCGGGAGGCGCAGTTGAGCGGGGAACGGCTGGGACTGGACTGGCGGATGGACGGGAGGTCGCAGGTCCGGATGGGGTAGGGAATTTGGTGCCGACGGCTGCGCCGCTCAGCAATTGTTCGAGCGGGAGCAGGCGCTGGGCGTGAATGAGCTTCAGAAGGCCGAGCTCGAGGTGGAAGCGCTGTTCCTGGCGGTAATTCAGGTCGTCGAAGGTGCGCAGGACGATTTGCAGGTTGCGCGTGATTTCTTCTTCTGTGAAGAGGAGGGCGGTGCGCGCGGCGCGGGCGCGTTCGTCGCCGGAGATCTGGAGCAGCTCGGTTTCCGTGCCGCCGATTTTGGCCATGAGCGTGTTGCGCAGGTAGCGAACCATTTGGCGGGCCAGGGAGCTAGGGCTGTGGCCTGCGTTGAGAAGCAGGTTCAACTGCTCCATCAATTCCGAACTTTGGCCGGCGGCGACAGCTTCAAGCAGGCGCTCAAAGACGGCATTGGGGACCGCGCCCATGAGCTCTCGGATCTGCGCGCTGGAGAGCACGGGGCGGCCGGCATCGAGCGGGGCGGAGGCGATGGCCTGATCCATGATGGAGAGTGCGTCGCGCATGGAACCGTCGCCGGCCTCGGCGAGCAGGGCCAAGGCCTCGTTCTCGGCTTCGACTTCCTCCTGGCCGGCGATCATTTTGAGCTGGGCCAGGATGTCGTCGAATTTTACGGCGTGAAAGCTGAAGTGCTGGCAGCGAGAGCGGATGGTCTGGGGAATGTCCTCTGGCTGCGTAGTGGCCATCATGAAGATGACGTGGGAGGGCGGCTCTTCAAGGGTTTTGAGCAGGGCGTTGAAGGCGGCGTCGGTGATCTGGTGAGCTTCGTCGAGGATGTAGATTTTGAAGCGGTCGCGGGAGGGGGCGTAACGGGCGGCGTCGCGGAGTTCGCGGATTTCGTCGATGCCGCGATTGGTGGCGGCGTCGATTTCAATCACGTCAGTCGCGTTGCCCTGGCGGATCTCAATGCAGGAATCGCAAATGCCGCAGGGCTCGGGTGTGGGACGCTGCCCGGTGCCGATTTCAGTGCGGCAATTGAGGGCCTGGGCGACGATGCGGGCGATGGTAGTTTTGCCGATGCCACGGTGGCCGGAGAAGATGTAGCCGTGCGCGATGCGGTTCTGCGACAGGGCGTTCATGAGGGTGCGCGTGACGTGGTCCTGACCGGCGACGTCGGCAAAGCGTTGCGGACGATATTTGCGGGCCAGAACCTGGTAACCCATGGGTGAGATCGCTCCGTTGGCCGGCTCGGGATTGGGGAGGGGCCTAGAGGCGATTGTATCGCTCCGGGGCGGCGTTGTTTTCCGCTTACTTCAGTGCGGCCTCAGCAGCCTCGCGGACCCGCCGCGCTTGCCAGAGATGGCGTCTTTCATGCACGGAAATGATGTGCAGACCTGTCGCGAGGGTGAAACGGATTCCTGGAATGAAGGGGTTTGCAAAATGCAGTCCGGCCAGATCGAGGTCGGCATAGGAATGCAGGTAGGCGCGGACCTCATTTTGCTCATCACAGAAGCTGGCAAGGGCGTCAGTCAGTGGGATTGCCGAGCGAGGTTGAATTTTCTGCGGCGCTTTGATGCGCATTTTCGCAGGCGGCTCGAGAGAACGCACGAACATGCCTCCGATCCATCCAGGCTTGGCCGGACGACGGCGCAGTCGTCCTTGTTCACGAGCGCGGAGGGCCGGAGTGCGCATGGCGGTCAGATAACAGCGGTTGGTAATAGCCAGGTGATCGAGACATTCGGCGACGCTCCAGGATGTTGGGGAAGGCCGCCAGTGTGCAAGTTCTTCGCTAAGACCGGCGGCCAATTGCCGCGCATCCCGCTCTGCATCGTCTAGCTGATCGTGAAGGATTTGGAGGTCGGACGGAAGGCTCATGCGCTTTCCCTTTGCATAGACTTTCGAATTATTTTGCGCCCCTGCCGTGTGGAGGCATGGAGGGAATTGTATCGCTTCGAGAAATCACGCGGGAAGCGCGGAACGGCGGGCGTCGAGGAAGCGGCGGACTGCTTCGTCGCGTTCAAGGCCGATGGCGATTTCGTACGCGTGGCGAGCCTGGGCGAATGCGCCGGTGCGTGCGAGTAGCTCTGCGCGGGCAGCCCAATAGGGCTGGTACTGGGCGAGGCGGCTGTCGGCTTCGAGGCTGGACAGGACATCGAGACCGGCAGAGGCTCCGTGTATTTCGGCGATGGCGACGGCGCGGTTGATGGCGACGACGGGCGACTGGGAGAGTGCGAATAATCCGTCATAGAGCTGGATGATGAAAGCCCAGTTGGGCTTGCCGGTTCGACAGCGATCGGCATGCGCGGATTGAATGGCGGCCTCCAGTTGAAAGCGGCCGATGACGCCGAGGGTGCTGGCGCGGTGGAGAAGAGATTCAGCCTCTTCGATTTGATCTGCGTTCCACAGGGAGGGGTCCTGCTGGGCGAGCGGAATGAAATCGCCATTGAGGCTGCGGCGGGCTTTTCGGCGGGACTCGGCATGGAGCAGGAGGGCAAGCAGGCCGAGAGCTTCCGGTTCGTTGGGGAGCAATTCAGAAACCAGGCGGGCGAGATAGATGGCTTCTTCGGCCAGATCGCGACGGACAGCGTCTGCGCCTCCGGGGTCGGTCCAGCCCTCAGAGAATGCGGCGTAGATGGCCTGGAGCACTACGTCGAGACGGGCGGGAAGCTCGTCGTGGCCGGGGACGCGGAAGGGAATTGCGGTTTGGCGGATTTTGACTTTGGCGCGGACGAGGCGCTTACCCATGGCTGCGGGTGAGGTGAGGAAGGAGGATGCGATGCGTGCGGCGTCGAGGCCAAGAACGGCTTGCAGGATCATGGGTGCGCGAATGGCGGGGTCAAGAGCCGGGTGGGCGCAGGCGAACATCATGGCGAGGCGATCGTCGGGGATTTCCGTATCCGTGGGAGCGGTGGCGAGGACGTCAGCGATGGATTGAATTTCCACCGACACAAGTTGCCTTCGGTTCTGGCCGCGGAAGACATCGATCATTTTGCGGCGAGCCACTGTGAGCAGCCATCCTTCTGGATTGGCGGGGCAGCCGTTGCGCGGCCATTCCGACAGGGCCGCCGCAAAGGCTTCAGAGAGGGCGTCTTCAGCGGCGGCCACGTCCTGCGTGCGCGAGGCGAGGAAGGCGACGAGCTTGCCGTAGCTACGGCGCGCAACTGCGTCTGCCGCAGATTGCGCCTGCTCGTCGCCTGTAGAGGGTTTCATAACGGCTGGCATGGGTGCGGGCTAGTAATCCTCCATGCCCCAAATGGGCCGGACTTCTATAATGCCGTGACTCGCGCCGGGGCAGCGCGCGGCCCATTCGAGCGCGGCATCGAGATCGGGGACATCGATGAGGTAGTAGCCGCCGAGTTGCTCTTTTGAATCGGCGTAGGGGCCGTCGAGGACCTGGGTTTTGTCATCAACAATGCGGACGGTGGTGGCAGTGGACACGGGGCGAAGTCGATTACCGCCCTTGTAGGCGCCAGCCTTGGTGAGTGCTTCGTTGTAGGCCATGTAGGCCGCCAGACCCTGCTTTTGCTGTTCGGGAGTCATGTTTGTGAAGCCGGCTTCGTTGGCATGGAGTAAGAGAAGGTATTGCATGGGTGACCTCGATTTTGGATTGCGCGGCCAATCTGATGCGCTACCCCAATGACGCGCGGCGGGTGACGATTTGGACAGGGGTTCGTACGAAAGAAGAAAAGATTTTGCGCTTAGTTTGCATTGAGGTTCAGGCTGATGTCGTTGAGCCATTCCGCGATGAGATCTTCGTCGCCGGGGTCGAGTACGTACGCGTCATCCTGGAGCAGAATTGTGGCCCAGTGCACGAGGTCGCGTTCAGAAATCAGGCCGGCGCGCTTGAGGTCGAGAGCATTGGCGATGTGGTCGCGGGTGATGACGATGCCGGGTTCGGGCATTCGAAAATGGCCGGATGCCGTTCTGCGCTGAACAAGATCGGAATCGGGCTGCTGCCTGGATTGGAAGTCGACTTCAAAAACTCCAGCAAGAGAGCGAAGCATCTCGGGGACGGTGAGTTCAAGCAGGGCGAAGCGCCGCAACGTGTCCAGTTGCTCATTGGTCAGGTTGGGCAGTTCCGCTTCTCGCGTCATTTTTCTTTAGACCGTGGCGATTTCTTTTTGATCGGCTTTCGCAGAGATTTCTTTTTCTTTGCAGCTTTTTTGGCTTTGAGAGCTTCTTTGCGGGCGGCTGCCTTGCGTTTCCGGAGTTCATCAGGAGAATACATGCTGCCGCGGCAGGTTTTTGCGCCGCAGTTGCAGATCGCCTCGTCGTCGCCCCCGTCGTAGAGGCAGTAGTCAAAGGTAATTTCGGCGCCGGCGGGAATGTTTTTGATGGCAGTAACAAAGATGCGGTCATCCACTTCGCTGGTTTCGCAATTGGCGTCGCAACTGTGATTGATGAACATGGTGACACAGTGGCCGTCGATGACGATCTCCCCATCTCCCAGTCCAAACAGGTAGGTGACGAGGGAGTCCTCGTAGAGGGCGTCGGCCTCATCCTTGGAGATGCGCCGGCCGGTGTATTCGGAGACACGCGCGCCTTTGCGAATGCGGGTTGTGGTGTAGCACCCGGCGGCGTGGATGGCGGAAGAACGAACGATAAGTCCCATGCGAATATGCGATGCTTTCTTTGAACTGCAGGAATGGTGCGTATGGAAGGCATCGTACCATTGAAGTGTGCCCGCAAGGGACGAGGAAAAAGGGAAATGAATCGGCGCTTGTGGATTGTGGTGGTTTTGGCGGGGTGCGTGGCATCTGGTCCACAGGTGCTTGCGCAAGCGCCTGCCGGCGGGAATGCGGGCGGAACGGGCCAGACCAAGCCGGCTAGTCAGCAGACTGGATCGAACCCTTTTCCTGAGGATATAAACTCCGTTCCTGTGCTGCCGGCAAAGCCGGATAGTGGCACGAGCAGCGGGGATGGCGGAGGCAGCTTTGCAGGGACGGCTCTGCCGGATGGCGACGTGGACCCGGTACGCAGCCCGGATGATGAGGTGGCGGCGCCGAGTGGGATGAGCGGCGGTTCAAGTTCCAGCCTGGCGGGGTTGGATAGAGTGCTGCCGGGGCCGGACGAGGATCAGAAGGAGACTAAGAAAAAGCTCTCGGTGAAGGAGCCATCGCACAAGGAGGCCGCTTCAAAGGATATTGAAGTGGGTGGGTACTACCTGGAGACGAAGAACTGGAAGGCGGCTGAGTCTCGGTTCGAGTCGGCGATGGTGCTGGATCCCGACAACCCTGACGTCTTTTGGGGACTGGCCGAGGCTGAACGGCATTTGGGCAATTTTGCGGATGCGCGGACTCACTATCAGACGGTGCTGGTTTATGACCCGGACAGCAAGCACGGCAAAGATGCCCGCAAATTATTGAAAGATCCAGAGATCGCGAATGCCAAAGCGGTTGCGGCGACGCCTGCGAAGTAACGCGGTCGCGCGACGTCGGGATAAAGCTGGGAAGGAACAGAGCTTAAGTTTCAATAAAACAAGAAGTCTTCATGGAATTCTACGGACTCCCACCCATCGGACAAAAACAAAGACGTCCGATGGATGGGGCACAGTTTCATTCCCCGGCACTTCGGCTGTAATGTTTAAATCGTATGGCTGATTCTACGAACGAG
>Ga0302282_1001653_pt1 | contig 15688 bp, 9 predicted proteins | sample III_Fen_E1_3_FD_198763 | JGI IMG/M metagenome (GOLD analysis project Ga0302282, IMG submission 198763) | Peat permafrost microbial communities from Stordalen Mire near Abisko, Sweden - III_Fen_E1_3 | ecosystem: Environmental > Terrestrial > Soil > Wetlands > Permafrost | place: Sweden: Abisko... | reverse complement strand
AGCCGCAACGCCCTCGCAGTGGACAAAACCGTAGCTGCCGAAAGCGACTTTTCGGCAGCTACGATCGAATCGTTTGCTGTGGCTCAATAGGCAGGTTGTTCATTCCCGCTTACTGCCCGTTCCCGCTCAGCAAGATGGTTTGGGGCGAGCCGGGGTCTGCACTCGTGATGGTGATGGCGGCGTTGAGCAGGCCGGTTGTGGTGGGGGCGAAGTGGCCGTGGACAACACAGCTTGCGCCGGATGCCAGGCTCGTGCCGCAGTTGTTGGCGAAGACGAACGAGGATGGATTGTTGCCGGTGACGGCGATGCTCGCGATAGCCAATGCTCCTGTTCCAACATTGGTCAGCGTGACCGATTCCGACACGCTTGAGGCGCCAACAGTGATCGTTCCGAACCAGAGGCTGTTGGCCGAGAGCGTCAACTGCTGCGTGACGCCGGTTCCGCTCAGTGCGATGGTTTGCGGCGAGCCGGCCGCGTCGTCGGTGACGGTGACGGCCGCCGACATCGGGCCGGGTCCGGTGGGTGCGAAGTGGCCCTGAATCACGCAGCTTGCGCCGACCCCCAGGGTTGCTCCGCAGCTGTTGGCAAACACAAACTGAGACGAGCTTGCGCCGGTGACCGCGATGCTGCCTATGTTTACAACCGCGGTGCCGGTGTTGGTCATGATTACGGATTGAGATGCGCTTGTGGCGCCCATATCAATCGAGCCGAAGTTGAGATTGGTAGGCGTGGAGCCGGCCGGGAGACTGGGCGAGGAGAAGGTTAGAGGAGCCGTGGCCGCGACTCCGGTGCCGCTCAGCGCGATGGTTTGCGGGGAGGTGGCGTCGCTGTCGGTGATGGTGACGGCCGCGGTCTCGGCGCTGGTTGTGGTTGGGGCGAAGTGGCCGTGGATGGTGCAACTGGCTCCGGCCGCGAGGCTTGCTCCGCAGTTGTTGGCGAAGACAAAATCAGACGCGTTGGCGCCGGTGACCGCGATGCTGGCGATGGTCAGAATCGAGTTGCCGTTGTTGGTCAGCGTGACCGATTGCGATGCGGCGACGGTGTTGACAGTGACCGAACCAAACGCCAGGGTGTTGGCCGACAGAGTAGCGGATGACGCGACTCCGGTGCCGCTCAATGCGATGCTTTGCGGTGAGCCGGCAGCGTCGTCGGTGATGGTTACAGCCGCGCTGGCCGCGCCGATGGTTGTCGGTGCGAAGTGGCCGTGGACGATGCAGCTTGCTCCAATAGCCAGGCTGGCGCCGCAGTTGTTGGCAAAGACAAACTCGGATGCGTTGGCCCCGGTCAAAGCAATGCTGCCGATGTTGACCACCGCTGCGCCCGTGTTGGTTACGGTTACCGACTGCGCTCCGCTGGAGGAGCCGACATTGGTTGAGCTGAAATTCAAGCTGCTCAGTTGCAGAGTAATTGCACCTGTCGGCGCTACTCCGGTGCCGCTCAACGCGATGGATTGCGGGGAGCTTGAGTCACTGTCGATGATGGTGACGGCTGCCGTGGCCGGGCCGGTTGCGGTGGGTTGGAAGTGGCCGTGGATAAAGCAACTCGCCTGGGGCGCGAGGGTGGTCACGCAGGTGCTGGCCATTACGAACTGATCGGCGTTGACGCCGGTGACGGAAACGCTGCTGATCGACAAGGGAGTGTTGCCCCTGTTGACCATGGTGACCCATTGCGACGCGCTCCACGTGTTCACTGTGGTGGAGCCGAAGGAAATGCTGTTGGCGGAGAAAATTACTGCTCCGGTTTGCGCGGAGCCGGCATCGATAGCGCCGGCCGGGCAGGTCGGGTCGAAGGGGAAGCCGCGCTGATCTGTGGTGATGCCGGCGGCGGTGGCGTTGGCCAGGGTGCCGGCGCAGATGGCTGAGGATTGAGACAGCGGGAGCATGGTTTGAGTGGGGCCGCCGTTGTTGCCAAGCGGGGCCAGGTTGACGGCTGTGCCAATCTGGTTGCCGCCGTTGTCCACAACGCTTCCGTCAATGTCAGCGTTCGTTGGCGCCGTGTTGCCGGAGACGATGCTGTTGGACAACGTGAGTGTGCCGGCGCTGTTGAGGATGCCGCCGGCGTCGGATATTGAGGAGTTCCCGGAGATGGTGCTGCCTGCTACCGTCACCGCTCCGCCGAGATTCGAAATCGCGCCACCTGAGCCGATCGAGGAATTCCCCGAAATCGTGCTGTTGGTAACGCTCACCGTTCCGCCCGACTCGTTCACGATGGCCGCGCCGCCGCCGGTATTGTTGGAGACTGTGCTGCCGATTACGTTGAGCGTGGCGGTATAGTCGTTGAAAATGCCGCCGTTTCCACCCGGCGCCGAATTTCCTGAAATCGTGCTATTCATCAGCGTCAGCGTCGCACCGTAGCCATTATTAATGCCCCCCGCCCCGCCGCCGCTGAGGATACCGTCGGTAATCGTGAGGTTGGCGATCAACGTATTGGTCGCGCTGTTGTTCACGGTAAACACAGGTGCGTTGTTCGTTGCACCGCCCCCGTCCACCGTCACCAGGTTGGTGAGCAAAGCGCCACTGCCGCTGGTTGGCCCAGTGACTGTGGTGAGCGCGGGAAGAGGTAGTGTGCCATTCGACAGCGGAATGGTTCGCGCACCGGCGAACTGCGTTGAATCAAAGGTGATACTGCCCGAGCCAGCCGTCCCTGCATCAATCAGCGCGTCGCGCAGGCTGCAGGTGCTATCGGTCCCGGTCCCCGGCGTGGTTTGGATGGTGCAGTTGGCGCTGGCCAAACTGCCGTCGTCATCGGTGGCCACCGTCACCACATAATTCGGAATCGTTACATTGACCCCGGTGGTCGTCGCTGTGAGCGCTGAGTTCCCCGTATCGGTAAGCGTGACCGTCTGGCTGGTTCCAACGGTATTGAACGTGACGTTGAAACTGGCGGTGCCGGATGTGAAGGTGACAGGCGTGGCGAAGGCTGCGGCCGGATCGGTGCTGGTGATGCTCGCAGTGCCGTTATAGTTCGCGTCCGCAACGCCGAATTGATCCAGCGCCGCAACCGCGACAAAGACGGGCTGGCCTGCATAAGAGGACGACACCAATTCGGGGATCGCATACGTGGTCGCCACCGGAATATAGGTGTTCATCAGGCTGAAATTCACCGCAGTCAGGCCCGTGGCCGAGGCTGAAACCTGGTAGGCGCCAGGCGTGCCATTTGCCGTGAAGCTTGCAGTGGCAGAACCGTTGGCAATTGTTGTTGTGGTGAGGGTGTTTAAAGAGTTGCTGAACGACCCACTGGCTCCTCCGCCAGGCGCCGCAAATGTTACGGCCACGCCCGGGACCGGGTTGCTGCCGCCGTCCAACACCGTTACCGAAAGATTCGACGCGAACGCGGAATTGATGAGCGCGGACTGGTTGTTGCCTCCCGAAATCTGAATGCTGGCCGGCACCTGCACCACCGGAACATTGGCATCGGTGGACGACACAGCCGTACCGAGACTGGAGTGAACGGTGTCTCCGCCTCCCCACGCGAAAGCCGTATTGCTCACGGAAGTTGGTGAGCCGGCCGGCACATTCACGGTGAGCTGAATTGTTGGGTAGTTGCTGCCGCCGGATATGGACAAACTCGTGGTGCAACTCACGGTCGATGAGCCGGTGCAATTCCAGCCATTCCCTGAAAAGCTATTCAGCGTATAGCCAGTAGGCAGGACATCTTGCACACTCACCGTTCCCGATGTTGTCGATCCGGAACCTGTGTTGCTGACAAATATCTTCCAAAGGGCGGTCGATCCCTGGGTAAAGGTCCCGCTGTGTGTCTTGACCACTGACAGCGAGGGAGGGGGCGCCTGAATGGTGATCCCCACGTTGACCGTCTGGTTATCTACCGTTGCGCTTGCGTTGCCGGAGCCGGCTGTGGACCCTGCTGTGAAGGTCGACGTTGCCGTTCCATTTGACGTTGAGGTGCTGCTGGGGTTGGTCGAGCCCAGAGTGCCGCCAAAAGTGAGGGCAGTCCCATTGGGGACGCTAAAGCCGCTCGCGCTGTTTGAGTTGGTGGTAATGCCGGCCGTCAGGGCAGAGGTGGCATTTGTTTGGATTGTCGTGGGGTTGGCGCCGATGCTGAGCACCAGCCAGGGGTTATCGGTCAACGATGCGTTGTCTCCTGAGACCCCGGACGCGACGGCCGTGTCGCAACCGCTGGTCCCCGGTCCCAAATTGCATCCCCACCAGTTGTTGATGGCAGTGGCGGCGTCGCTTTCTTCCCACAGGCCGCTGCCGTTATTCGTTTTGGCGGTGTTTCCTGAAATCCGGGAATTCGAAATGGTCAGTGGTCCATCGACGTAGATTGCGCCGCCCTGCCCTGTGGACGATCCCGCAGTGTTTCCAGTGAACGTTGAATTGGTGATGGAGTTGGTATGGCCGGTCAGCGTGTTTGCAAAGATTCCGCCTCCGTAATCGGTATTGGAGCTTCCGTTCACGCTGTTATTCGTGAAGGTCGAACCACTGATCGACAGGTTTCCGGGAATGTCAGCCGCATCGTAGTAAATCGCCCCGCCCTCGCCCCCGGCCCCGGCGCTCCCAGGTGCGACGTTGCCAGAGAAGGTTGAGTTGGTAATGGTCATGTTGGGACCGCCAAACTCAATTGCACCGCCATCGTTGGCGCCGTCGGCACCGTCGGGTGCGGAATTGTTCTGTATCGTTACGCTGGTCAACGTGATGTCATCGCCAGCGTAAGCCCCTGCAAGGATGGCTCCGCCTCCAGCGCCTGGGCAGTCCAGGGCATGGGTAGTACATGTGCCGTTCTGAAGAGTGAGGTTTGAGAGGGTGATCGGAATATCGCCTACGAGGAGTTCGTCCTCCTCAATCACGCGATCGACGTTGTTGGTCTGCTGGATGATGGTAGCGCCTTGACCTCCTCCGGAAATCGTGATGTTCTGGCCACTCAGCAATCCAACCTGGAGTTCCCCGGACTGGCTTGCCGAATTCGGGCCGCCAAAGAAGGAGTTCGTGAGACTGTAGGTTCCCGCCGGCACCGTAATGGTATAGGTTCCAGCGCCGGAGTTATTGACGGCGCAGACAGCCGTGCGCAGGCTTACTGTGCCGCTCAGATTGCCGACATTGACGGTGGAACCTTGAGCGCACGCGCCCTGCGCATCCGTGTCCGCGGTCGTGTTCACAGCCGGATCGATGCCACCGCCGCCCTCAGGCAAAATCAGTGGCGCAGCCTGGCCGTCGATCAGAACCAGCGTATCCCTCCTGGCGTTGATTTTCTGCGGCAAGGTCAGTGCGGCCACAGGCACGGACGAGAACTGAACATCCGCGCTGCGACTCTCCGTCTTTCCTGAAGTGTCCAGAATGCTGAGCTGGCCGCGCCTGCCGTCGATCAACATCAGGTCTTCCGTGGGCGACGCTGCCAGCCGTGGCGAACTGAATTCCGAGGGCCCAACGGGTCCTGAAGGGGCCGCTACGGACTGCGGCAGTTTGCCGGCGACGGTCCAGGAGCCGATGGAAGTCGGGTCCATGCGCTGTTGCTTGCGGGTCGCTTTCAGGGCCGCGCGCCGGCCGGGGATATCTTCCGGTGTGAGGGGGCGAGTATCCAGCGTTCCATGTTGCAGGATCGAGATGCTTCCGTCGTCGGCCAGAGCCGCCAGTTCCGTACGGCCATCCCGGTTCCAGATGAAGTTGCCGGACACCAGGCCCTTCGCAATGAAGGGAAGATCCACTGTCTCCGTTCTGCGATTCTCTCCCAGCGCGTCGTAGACAATCGCGATATGACTGCCGGCGCGGCAATGGATACGCGGCAATCGAGGTCAAGCCTTCTTTTCCGGGTGCAAGAATCTCCAACTCCGGGCCTTGTCCGCCTTCAACGCTTATCGCCAGGTGGCCATCGCTCGTCGCGGCCATCGCCCTTACTGCACCGCGCAGGGACACCAGCTCCGGTGCGCCAAGGTTTCCTGTTCCATCTCCCGCCAGCAGGTAAAGCCTGCCGCCGCGCGCCGCCACCAGCACGTCCTGGTCGCCGTCGCGGTTAAAATCCCCGGTCACAATCAGGTCGGGAGATTCGGGCAGAGAATAGGCCGTGGCCGTACGCAGAAAAGTAGCGGGAACATCGCCATGCATCGCCTTGACGAAGAGCGATGGGTCTTTCGGCGCAAAGGCGTCGCGATTCCCCAGCAGGACGGTCAAGACGCCGCCGCTCTTTGTTGAATAGCCTGCCAGCACATCGGGGGCTCCGTCGGAATTGAAATCGGCCGTGGCCAGCGCAGTGGGATGCACACTCGGTCCGCGCAATGCGGACAAGGCCTCAGAATACCCTGTGTACTTGAGATCAAGACCTTCAGGCGTTCTCAATTGCACCAGGGGCTTCCCGGCGCTGGGCGGGATTGTTGCAGCCGCGGTGGCCGCACGCGCCAGGCTCAACGGGATAAAAGAGAGGACCAGCAGGCTGGAAATGGCGACCGTCAAACCGGCGCGGAACATCGATCCATAGCCTTCAGAACCTTTGGTAAATGACTTTGAGACAAGGTTTTCCATTGAATCCTCTCTTTGCGGTAATGGCGGTTTGCCTCACCGAATCCGATCATCGGTAATGTGGGGCGCTCGATTGGGAGCGAACGGATGCCAAGTTGACGCCCCTGAGCATAGCGCTTGCATTGCAATCTGGCGTTGCGAAAAACGGGGAGGTTACCAGGTTTGGGAAGTCGTAATGCCCCGGGGCCGAACTAGAGTGGAAGCGTAACGGTTATTCGATAATTATGTCAACGGATTTTCGTCCGTTCTTGTTAATCTTTGTGCATTCGTAATGTAACTCAAGATAGGATGTTGCGCACTGAAAAGAGGGTTACCGGCAAGGCAATCCCATTCGATTGGGCCAGCGTTGGGATTTGGCAGAAATGGTTGCGCGGAAGGGGAAATGCCGAAAAGGAGACGACGGGCTGCTCGAAATGTGGCAGGGGCTACAGCCCGGCCTCTTTTTGTGAGCGTTTTGCGGCACGACTGAACTTATGGCTAGTTACAAAGCTCGCTCCGGTAGATTGCCTGGGGCGGCCCGGGAGGTTAGCCGGCGACGAAAGTTCAAATGCGGTTGCCTTGGAAATCTCCGGATCTTGCACCCGCCCTCAATGCATCCCATATACCGAGCGCCTCAAGATGCGGTAGGCTCATAGCATGGAATTCAAAGTAGTGGAACTTGAGCGGGAACCGATCGAATTTGACCTGGAACTGGCTCCGGGGGCTGTTGATCTGGGGGAAGAGGCCGAGCAGGTAGGGCCGCTGGCCACCGCCGGGGTGGCGGAAGTGTTGCACGAGCATCGCGGGCCGAAGGATATTGTGGCCGACATCCGGCTGCGGGGGAACTTTGCCGGCAAGTTTCAGGTTCCGTGCGCGCGCTGCGTGGAGCCGGTGGAAACCCCGCTGGCGGCCGATTTTGACCTTATTTTCCGTCCTGCCGATGCCGATTCCGAGGCCTTGGAACGCTCGATTACAGCGCCGGAGACAGAAATCGGTTATTATCAAGGAGACAGTCTGTTGCTTGAAGATGTGCTGCGTGAGCAGGTGCTTTTGTCCCTGCCGGTCAGAACCTTGTGCAAGCCTGATTGCAAAGGACTTTGCCCGCGCTGCGGTGAGAACCGCAACAGCACGGCGTGTACCTGCGAAGTGGGTCCGGAAGACCCCCGCTGGGAAGCGTTAGCTGGGCTCCGCGGCCGGATCAAGTCCGCAAACTAACCCCCGGAGCTTAAATCCAGGGTAATCAGGGTGTTCCGCCAATGCCGAAAGGCCATGCAAGGTTGAGGGTTCCGCGCAATCGGGCCTGAAGTATGCATGGGGCGGAGACACGAAAGGAATTTGTCATGCCTAATCCGAAAAGGCGCCACTCGACGCGCCGCACCGCCCTTCGCCGTTCCCACGACTTTCTCACCGCTGTCGGTGTCTCCGACTGTCCCAACTGCCACGAGAAGAAGCTCCCCCATCGCGCCTGTCCCAAGTGCGGCGCATACAAGGGCCGCGCCGTTCTCGACGTGAAAGAAGCCGCCAAGTAGTCAGGCAGTCCAGGCCCAGAGCCACTATGCTCACAGACATCGTTCTTGACGCCGTTGGTTCCGATAAAGCTCCCGAGCCGGAGATACGCGGGGCGATTCTCGCCTGCCGCGCATTTCCTGTTCGGGTGCATTTGGTTGGGCCGGAGCGTGAGCTGCGCGACCTGCTGGACGAGGCTCTGGATAATGAAGATCTGCCAATCGTGATCCACCATGCCTCGGAACGCATCGGCATGGAAGAGAAGGCCGCGCACGCCGTCCGCAGCAAGAAGGACAGTTCAATGCGCGTGGGCTTGAAGCTGGTGCGCGAGGGCAAGGCAGCCGGGTTTGTGACCGCGGGAAACACGGGCGCAGCCATGGCGACCGCCAAAATGGTGCTGGGCGCGCTGCCTGGCGTGGACCGTCCGGCGCTGGCCACACCAATGCCCAGTTCCACCGGCAATCCCTGCGTCCTGCTGGATGTGGGCGCCAACGTGGATTGCAAGGCGCACAACCTGGCCCAGTTTGCTGTGATGGGCGAAATCTACGCACGGAGCGTCCTGAAAATCAGCGAACCCAGGGTGGGGCTGCTGTCCATTGGCGAAGAGGAAACAAAGGGCAACGACCTGACCCGCGAGGCCTTTCCGCTGCTCAAAGCGCTGCCGATCCGGTTCATAGGCAATGTGGAAGGGCGCGACATTTTTTCAGGGCTGGCCGACGTGATTGTCTGCGACGGTTTTGTGGGAAACGTCGCGCTCAAGACCAGCGAAGGCGTGGGTCGGTTTGTTCGCGATGTGCTGCGCGAGTCGCTCACACGCACCGTGACCGCGCAGGTTGGCGCGCTGCTCAGCCGCAAGGCATTCAACGAGTTTCGCCGCCGGCTGGACTACCGTGAATACGGCGGCGCTCCGCTGCTGGGCGTTCGCGGCGTCTGCATCATCGGGCACGGATCGTCCAACGACCGCGCAATCTTCAACGGCATCCGGGTGGCCTACGAGTCGGCTGTCGCGGGGACGAACGCCCGCATCGAGCAGGAGTTTGCCAAGGTTCCCAAGCGGCCCGCAGCCAGCCCCGAGCCGGCCAGTCCCGAAGCGACAATTCAGTAGCGCTCCCGATGCCAGACGACCCTATCCGCAATCTTTCGTTTGATGCGTCGATACTCGACCAGCTGGCTTGTCCGGCTTGTGTGAATGCGTTGAGCGTGAATGAGGATCGGCTGGTGTGCCTGGGATGTGGTCGTGCTTATCCGATTGTCGATGGGATCCCGGTGTTGATTGCATCGCGCGCTACGGAACCCAACCAGACTGTATCGAGCGCGACTTCTTCCACTTCCGTTCCGACCCGGCGAACCGAGTAGGCTCTGGCGGCTTCCCGTGAACTCACAGCGCCTTTCAGCTCCTGACCGACGAAGTGAAGAGCAGCGCCATCGTCGGCGGCATATCCCGCGTCCAGCTTGCCCTCTTTTATGAAGCGATGATAGGCCGGGCGGCGTTGCAGTTCGCCGTCGTAATGAGGGCAGTTGCTTCCGGGCAGGAAGCCCAGGCACGCGAGGGGCGCAAGGCCTCCGGGAATGACGGAATCGCTCAAGCCCTGCTGAAACCAGCAGATTGAGCCTGCGCTGATGCCCGCCATCACGATGCCGGATTGCCAGGCCTCGCGAAGAATCGAATGCAGACCCCATTCGCGCCACAGAGCGAGCAGAGCACGGGTGTTGCCGCCGCCGACGTAGATCACGTCCTGTTCGAAGACGAAGGAGCGCAAGTCGGCTGTGGGCGGCTTGAAGAGCGACAGCTCGGCAGGCACGCAGGCCAGGGTGCGGAACGCGGCATAAAAACGGTCGCTGAAGCTAGCTGCATCGCCGCTCGCCGTGCCGACAAAACAGACCTTGGGATGCGACGCTGCGGACGTGGAGAGAATAAAGCGGTCGAGCAGCAGGTTCTCGGGCTCCATCAGGAAGCCGCCGCCGCCCATGGCAACGATTTGTGGAGGCTTGGTCATTTGGATTCCCTTCTACGAAAGCTGCAACCGCAATTGCAACGAGATCAATCCATGGGCTTTAAGCGCTGCGAAAAGACGTCACTGCATGAACGACGGCGGCCGGTCTTCAGCGGCTGTTCCCCATTGCTTGTTTGGCTCTGGTCCCATGGTGAAGGCCAGCCGCGTGACGCCGTCGTGGAACTTGTCAATCGGGAGCCACATGGACTTGTACGCCGTTCCGTCGAGCGTCACCTTTTGGACGTAAATTCCACTGCCGGTGCGGCTCACCACCAGCGTGCGCCCGCCAGACAGCCGCAGGGTCGCCTGGTCGAACATGGGCGATCCCAGCACCAGGCCGCCTACGCCTGGCACAGCGGGATAGAGCCCCAGCGCGTCCCACACATAGACGCCGGAGGTTGCGCCAAGGTCGTCGTTTCCCGGGATGCCCTCGGGCGAATTCTTGAAGACCTGAGAGCCAATCCGGGTGACCACTTCCTGGCTCTTCCAAGGCTGCCCGGCGAAGACATAGGCATAGGGGACCACGAAGTCCGGTTCGTTTTCGATGTTATAGCAGGGCTCGCCCCAGCAGCGGAGCTTGAGGAAGAAGCGATCCAGGCGCGGAATGACCTTGTCCGCGCCGCCCATTCCGGCAAAAAGGGCAGGATAGTCGAACGGAACCATGAAGCTGTACTGCCAGGTATTGCCTTCTTCGAAGCCCTTCTGGTCTCCGCTCTGGCCGTCATTCGAGTGCCGCTTGGGCTGGGACGTTTCTGCGTTGAAGCCGGGGAGCCAGGCGCCGTCGCTGGCGCGGGGGCGAATCCAGAGAGTCTGTGGGTCGAGCAGGTTCTGCCAGTTTTCCGATCGTTTGAGGAACGTTGCGTAGTCGGCCGGATGCCCGGTGGCTTTGGCGAACTGGGCGATGGCAAAGTCGTCGTTGGCGTATTCCAACGTGCGCGAAGCGGCGATTTCGTCCTTGTCGACAGGCGAATAGCCGAGCTTCAGATAGTCATCAAGAAACGGCCGCTCGGAGTTGTTGTGCGGGCCCATTCCCGGCTCTGTTCCGGCCTTCACCATGTATTTGAGAGCAGCGGCCAGATCGAAGTTGTGCGCTCCGAATGCGTAGGACGAAGCGATCACAGCGGCCGGCGAATCGCCGCCCATCACATAGGTCACGTCGTTGGCTGCCTCCCAGCGCGGATACCACCCGCTCTGCTCGGCGTCGTTGACCAGCGACTGCATCATGTCCGAGGCTCGCCCGGCATCGAGCAGCGCCTGAAACTGCACCGTGTTGCGATAGATATCCCAGTCGGAGAAGTTGGCAAACTGGTCCTTCTGTCCGCCGCCTTCCATCCCCTGGTTCAGGGCCCGCACCTTCCCGTCAAAGCCGGTGTATTTGCCATCGACATCGCTGAAGACATTGGGCGACAGCAGCGAGTGATACACACCGGTATAGAAGATCGTCCGCTGCTCCGCAGTTCCGCCTTCCACGGCTATCCGTCCCAGCATCTGGCTCCAGACATTTTTCGCCTGGGAGCGAACCCCGTCGAAGCTCCAGTCTGGAATCTCCGATTGCAGGTTCTTCTCCGCTCCCTCCGCGTTGACAAACGAGATGCCGACCTTCAGTTCGACCTCGTGCTCCTTCCCGAAGTCCAGCCAGGCGCCCGTATGCTTGCCCTGCGCCTTTGTGGCATCGCTCAGAACGGCGTCGTCCTGCCAGACTTTCGAGGTTTTGAAAGGCTTGTCGAACCGCCCGGCGACGTAGAGTTTGTAATGCGAGTTGGACGAGCAGAAGCCGCCCGCCGCGACGGAGCCTGAGTAGGCATTGTGGCCATCGAGGGCTATTTGGTTGCCGTAAGCCTCATTGCCGCCCGGCAGTGGGTCCTTGCCCGCCGTGGTGTTGGCGCTTGCCCCGGCATTCACCAGCAGCCGCGCCGGCGCGCCTTCGGGAAAAATGAACCGCGCAATTGCGGCGCGCTCGGCGACGGCAATTTCGACACGGACACCATTCGCGAGGGTGATGGCATAAAAGCCGGGATGGGCTTCTTCTTTGCCGTGGTCGAAGCCGACGGCGTAGGGCGCAATGTCCAGGCCGGGGCTCGTGGTCAGTTCGCCGGCCACCGGTAGCACGGCGAAGTCCCCATAGAGAGGGCAGCCCGCGCCGCTGATGTGGGTGAGGCCGAAGCCCGTAATCTGTTTGTCGTCGTAGTGGTACCAGGCTTCAGTGCCGGTGTCGGGGCTCCATTGCACCATGCCGAAGGGGAGGGCTGCGCCGGGAAAGGTGTTGCCTCCGCCGGCGGTTCCGATGATAGGATTGACGGCCTCATACGGGGTTGAGGGAGTTTGGGCGATGCAGGTTGCGGCAGCCAGCATGAGGGGAAGCAGATGGAAGCGGAAGGATGGATTGCAAATCATGATCGGAGGTCCTCAACTGCGGAAGGCGCATCGAGCAAGCCGCCTTAGACAACCCAACCATCCTAATCCCTCAGCGTCGACCGGCGGGCCGCCTCAGGGTGGCCCGGCTGGTTTGGGCAGGCCGTAACCGGCAACCAGCACCAGCGCAATGTAAACAATCTGCATGGTGAGCCGGACCGGAACGCTGGGGAATTGGAGCCCATCGACCAACTGGCCGGCGGCGTAGATGTTGGCCGGAAAAACAGCCACCATGAGGATCGAAATCCATAGCGCGGCATGGCGGCGGAGAGGGGGAATGAACAGTCCGATGGCGCCCGCAATTTCAAGAATGCCGGTGAGCACCACGAGGAAGGGGCGTGCTGGAAAGATGGGGGGAACGATACTGGCTGAGACGCTTGTCTTCAAGAAGTGGAGGAAAATTCCCGAGGCGACGAGGGGGAGGGCGACAACAACCCGCAGCAGCACCTGGGAGATGCCAAATTGCTTATAGCCGCGCTGCCCCAGCATGAAAAACGCCCGGATGGAGAGCAGCAGCACAAGGAGGGGGATGGCATACTGCATCGACAGGCGCTCCTTCTCAGACTTTGACGGCTACCTTCGATGGTAAAACGGCATGACGACCAGCAGAGCCAGGCCGATGGCCGCAGCGAGCGCGAGCGCGATGAGGCTGTACAGGATTACCAGATTCGGGCCGGGGTTCGGTTCTGGGTCTGATTGGTGCGATGCCGGCTCTTTCGGTTCGTCGGAGGCGTTACTCATATTTCAGCGCTTCTACCGGGTTGAGTTGCGCGGCGCGGGTGGCGGGGACGGTGCCGAAGATTACACCCACCAGCGCCGCCGAAGACATCGCAATCACCACCGACCATGGGTTGATGGGAATCGCGTAGTCGGTAAACAGTCGCACGGCAACCGGCGGCGCAAGGCCGACAATGCAACCCACGATGCCGCCGGTCAGGGAGATGATGACCGCCTCGGTGAGGAACTGGAGGCGGATTTCGCGGCTGGTTGCGCCGAGAGCCTTGCGGATGCCGATTTCGCGTACCCGCGCCCGGACGCCGGCCAGCATGATGTTCATGATTCCCACGCCGCCGACGGCCAGGGTTACGGCGGCCACGGCAACGAGAAGCAAGGTGAGGTAGTTGGAAATGGTGTTGGCCACGGTCAGGTACTCGGTCAGGGTCTGGGCTTTGTAGACAGAATCCTTGCGGTGGTGGTCGTGCACAATGCGCACAATTTCCTTGGCCGCGTCTGGAACTTCCGCCATGCTGCGCATGGAAAAGTAGATTTGGTTCACGTTCTCAGTCCCGGTGAAGTAACGCGCCACCGAGTCAGGAATGAGGATGGTCTGGTCTTCGATTTCGGAGTTGCCAAAGTCGTCCTGGGCTTCCTTGAAAACGCCGATGATGGTGAACGGGATGCCCATGATCTCGAAGGTCCGGCCCACGGCCTCTTCATCGCTGCCAAAGCGCTCGCGGGCAAACTGCTCGGTGACGACCGCACACTCAATGTGAGCCGAAGCGTCCTCGTCGTCGATAAAGCGGCCCACCGGAATGAGCAGGTTGCGAATCTGCTGATATTGGGGATTCACTCCGAGCACCAGTGTGTCCTTGGTGACTCCGGCGCCAAAGCTGATGCGGTCGTGCATGGCAACCACTGGCGAAGATGCCACCACCCCCGGCAACTGCGCCACCACCGTCTTGCGATCTTCGTCGGTGAGCGAATCGCTGTAGAGCACGCGTTCGGCAGCCGTAGCTCCGCCGCCCGAGTACTCCAACTCGACGGAGTTTGTTTCAATTTTTTGCAGCGCGGCCAGGATGAACTGCTTGCCGGTGAGGCCGATGGTGATTACCAGGATCACGGAAGCCGTGCCGATGACCATGCCCAGAGCAGTGAGCGCAAAACGCATCTTGCTGGCCCGGAAACTGTCCATCGCGAGCTTGAGCGTTTCTGTAAACATCATGGTGCGGCGCGCGCTGAGGAGCGTCTGTTGAAAGGCGCGTTGGCGGGCCTGGTCTGATTGCAGCGTTGGATTCATGATGTCCTGTTAGAAAGATGCGCAACCGCGGCCCGGCGCTTCCTCAATTCCGTGATTCGGTCAAAATCCGCCGCTGCGCAAGGGGTCGTATGCCGGAGTGAAGATGGTTATTGCGGGCAGTACTTTTCCAGCCACTTCAGCTCGTCCCGCACCTTGATGTAGCCATGCCAGGGATTCTTGCCCAATCCATGCCCCTCGCCGGGAAATACCAGAAACGTGTGCGGAATCTGCAGCGAATCGAGGGCACGTTCCATGGTAACCCCCTCCAGATAGCTTACGCGTATATCCGCGCCGCCCTGCACCAGGTGGGTCGGCGTCTTGACCTTGTCGAACTGGAACAGGGCCGCCTCCGACTGGTAAAGGGCTGGATTCTCCCAGGGTCGCCCGGCCAGGTACCAGGCGTCGTCAAAGGACATGTCGTCGTTGCCCCAGTTGGCGGCATGCTCCACCGCGCCGGCGCCGGTTACTGCGGCCTTGAAGCGCGTGGTCTGGGTGATGAGCCAGTTGGTCATGTAGCCGCCGTAGCTGTAGCCGCCGATTACCACCTTGTCGGGGTCCGCGTAGCCGTCCTTCACCAGCGCATCCACGCCTTCCAGAATGTCGAGGCCCGGCTTTGAAACCAGGTGGGGTTTGATGCCCTGCATGAATGCGTCGCCGTAGCCCACTGAGCCGCGGTAGTTGGGGCGGAAAACCAGCCAGCCGTTCGACGCGGCAAGGGTGGCCCAGTCATACCAGTCGGCGCCAAAACGGTCTCCGTCGGCATCGGCCGGGCCGCCGTGAATCAGGGTCAGCATGCGGAGGTGCTTTTCGCTCTTTTTGCCCGGCGGGAAGATCAACACGCCTTCGACGGTTGCGCCGTCGTCGGCCTTCCAGGTGTAGGGCTGCCAGTCGGGCTGCGCACGGTCGGCAAAAATGGGGTTGAAGCTGGTGAGTGATGAAAGCTGGTCGGGGTGGAAAGGGTCCCGAGCGAGGTAGACCTCAGTCGGCTCATTGATTTCTGAGTGGCGGAGCAGCAGGGCGGTGGAATTCTTCGCGGTTTCCAGTCCGGCATAGCTTCCAGCGCGCCCGGGGAGCTTGGTGGCTTTTGCGCCATCGACGAGGTAGACCTGGGTTTCAGTGCCCTTCAGGCCGAGGGCTAGTTCGCGGCCGTCGGGCAAGAGCGTGTAGGAGTCCCAGGAGCCGGCAAACTCAGCGCCCAGGCGCTCCAACTTTGCGTTTTCTGGCTTGGCGGATTCTAGGTCCATGCGGTAGAGACGGCCCTGGACATCGTCATACTGTCCTTCCACTGAGCCGTTTTCGGCCGCAACTAG
>Ga0302282_1001641_pt1 | contig 15735 bp, 14 predicted proteins | sample III_Fen_E1_3_FD_198763 | JGI IMG/M metagenome (GOLD analysis project Ga0302282, IMG submission 198763) | Peat permafrost microbial communities from Stordalen Mire near Abisko, Sweden - III_Fen_E1_3 | ecosystem: Environmental > Terrestrial > Soil > Wetlands > Permafrost | place: Sweden: Abisko... | reverse complement strand
AGCCGGGGAGTGCGTGCTGTTTACGCAGGGCAGCTCGGCGCGGCTGACGCCGGCCACCAAAGATGCGCCGGTTGACGCGGTGATCGTAGGCATTGTGGATGCGATCGAAGTAGACGGCGCGGTAGTGGAGAAGCCATAAATGCAGATTCAGGAAGCAGTGTCGCAGCAAGTGATTGCGGAGATTGCCAAGGAAGTTGTTGCGCGCTTGCGGGTGCAGTTGCAGCAACCGCAGAGCGCTGCCGCGCCCGCTGCCAGTGCATCGCGCGACGGTGTTTTCGCGACAGTGGATGAAGCTGCCAGCGCGGCGTTTGAAGCGCAGAAGAAGGTTGCGGCCATGAGCCTGGAAGAACGCGGGCGCATGACGGACATTATCGTCCGCATCTGCAATGAGCGCCGCGAAGAGCTGGGCCGCATGGAGATGGAAGAGACCAAGGTTGGCCGCCTGGACCACAAGATTCTGAAGCTGACCAACATGCGTTATGTGCTGAGTGTGGGCGCCATGCGCAGCGATGCGCGCACCGATACGACGGGCCTCTGCCTCATTGAGCGTGCGCCGTGGGGCGTGATCGGCATGATGCTGCCGGTGACGCACTCGGTGCCGACCATGGCGTCCAACGCGATCAATATTCTGGCAGCGGGCAACACGGCGGTGTTCGGGCCGCATCCCTCCGGAGCCAAGGTGGCGCAGTACGCGCTGCAGCTGTGGAACCGCGAGATCGAGCGCGAACTGGGCGTTGCCAATGTGCTCACCACCACGCGCGATGCGAGCATCGAAAACGCCGAGCAGATTTTCCACCATCCCAAGATTGCGCTGCTGTGCGTGACGGGCGGAGCCGCTGTAGCTCGTGCCGCCGCCAAGTCCGGCAAGCGGGTGATTGCGGGCGGCCCGGGCAATCCGCCGGTGGTTGTCGATGAGACAGCCGATCTTGATCGCGCTGCACAGTGCATCATTGCCGGCGCGTCGTTCGACAATAATCTCTTGTGCATCGGCGAGAAGGAAGTGTTTGTGGTTGCCTCGGTGGCCGATGCGTTCATCCAGGCCATGCGCCGCGCGGGCGCGTTCCAGCTGGATGCGGCGGCGATTGATCGGCTGACGAAAGCCGCGTTCACGTTTGAAGGCGGCGGTGGCGGTTGCGCGCGGGCTCACGTGAAGAAGGACCTGGTGGGCAAAGACGTTGCCGTGTTGGCCGCGGCTGCCGGTGTGCACGCGCCGTCAGGAACAGACCTGCTGTTTGGCGAGACGGATGAGAACCATCCATTTGTGGTGGAAGAACAGATGATGCCATTTGTGCCTGTGGTTCGGGTGCGCGACGCGGATGCGGCGATTGCCGCGGCGGTGAAGGCTGAGCATGGCTATCGGCACACGGCGATCATCCACACGCAGAATGTGGAGACAGCGACGCGCATGGCGCGAGTGATGAATACGACGCTGTTTCTTCATAACGCCGCTTCGCCGGCTTCGCTCGGTGTTGGCGGTCCCGGTTTTTTTTCCCACACCATTGCCACACCGACTGGGGAAGGCGTGACCACGCCGCTTACCTTTACGCGGGAACGGCAGATGATTGTGGGCAGCGCATTGCGGATTATCTGACCATGTTTCTGGCGCGCATCCGCGGAACGGTAGTTGCGGCGGTCAAGCATCCGACACTGGATGGATGCAGGCTGGTGATTGCGCAACGGCTGGAGCCAGATGGCAGCGCGGCGGCGGAGCCAATTGTGGTGGTGGATTGGATGGGATCGGCGAATGGTTCAACGGTGCTGGTTTCAACGGACGGTGACATTGCACGGGTTAAGCTGGGAAACACAACACCGGCGCGATTAGTCGTGGTGGGGATTGTGGACTCTGCGCAAGGGCAAGTTGGAGCAGGAGCGGAATAACTGATGAGGCTCGGGATCGTGCGCGGACATGTAACGCTGAACCTGGCGGTTGCTGCGTTCAAAGGCAAGCGGCTGGTGATGGTGGAGCCGGTGACGATGGAGAATCTATGTGCCGCCAAAGGGTTAGGCGGCGGCAAGGCTTTAGTTGCCGTGGACGAGTTAGGCGTGGGAGTTGGGCAGATGGTGGCATTTACCGAGGGGCGGGAAGCAGCGAATCCTTTCTGGCCGGATCTGGTACCCGTGGATGCGTACTGTGCGCTGATTGTCGATTCGGTCAATATTCATTCGTTGTAAGTTGTTCTTGAATCCGAGGTGGATAAGTGAAGAGCGATTTGAAGAGTGTAGATATCTCCGGCCGCAAGCTTGTGGCGATGCGCGACGTGCAGGATGCGGCAGCTGCAGGCGCTAATCAGGTCGTTATCGGAGCTAACTCAGTTGTTACTCCGTCGGCGCGCGACTTTCTGGCGCAGAAGAACATTGCGATTGTGTCTGGTGGCAAGACGAGCGGGGGGAGTTCCGCGCCCAAGACGAGCGCAACGACACCTGCGGCGAGTCAGCTTGAGGCTTTCAAAGATGCGGTGATCAATCGGCCGACGGCGAATCCGAAGCTTTTTTGGACGCCTGAAGCCGATGCCATCAAGCAGGAGATCTGCGCGGTGGGGCGCAAGCTGTGGATGCGGCAGTTTGTCGATGGCAACGGCGGCAACATCTCCTTTCGCATCGGGCCCAACGAGATTATCTGCACGCCGACGCTGGTAAGCAAGTTCGACCTGAAGCCGGAAGATCTTGCCATGGTGGACCTGGATGGGAAGCAGATTGCCGGCACAAAGGCGCGCACCAGCGAGATTCTTCTGCACCTTGAGATCTACAAGGCGGTGCCCGAGGCAAGGTCTTGCGTGCACTGCCATCCGCCGCATGCGACGGCCTATGCGATCACTGGACGTGTGCCACCGAACCTGGTGATTCCGGAGTTCGAAGTGTTTGTAGGCAAGGTTGCGATTTCTCCGTATAAGACGCCGGGGACGATCGAGTTTGCGCAGACGGTTGTTCCGTTTGTGAAAGAGCACAATACGGTGCTGCTGGCGAACCATGGGATTATCTGCTGGGCGGACACTGTCACCCATGCGGAGTGGTATGCCGAGGTGCTGGAGACTTATTGCTGGACGTTGACGATAGCCAACCAGCTCGGCGCGCCGATCTCGCATATTACCGAGCAGCAGGGAGCGGATCTGCTGGCGATCAAGAAGACGCTGGGTCTGCCGGACATTCGCTTCGACACGTCGAAGATGAAGGAGTGCCAGTTATCCGATCTGGACGCTCCGGGATCAATTGCGCTGGTGCCGAATGCATGCGAATCGGGGACAGGCAAGCCGGGAATTGCGGATCTGGAGGCACTGGTAAAGGCGATCACCGACGAAGTGATGAAAGAAGTAGCGAAGAAGTAAGACGGGAACTGGTCCTCTTGCTATGCCAGGATGTAACTCACGTTGCGACCGGCGAGTAACTGCTGATGTTCTTCGGATAAGTCGTGATCAGAGATGATCTGGTCGATCTCGTCGAGGTCGGCGACATGGACCATCGCCTTTCTGCCGAACTTGGTTCGGTCGGCGACGATCACCACGCGCTGGGCGCTTTTGATCATGGCGCGGATGGACTCGACCACCAGCGTACTGCTGTCGCTGAGTCCTTCGGCAGTGATGCCGCGAATGCCCATGATGGCGACATCTGCAGAAATGCTGTGCAGCATGCGTTCGCAGATAGGGCCGAATTGAATACCGAGGCGCGGATATAAGTAGCCACCTGTCATGGTAACTTCAGTTTGCCTGCACTCCCAGAAGATCTGCGCAACGGGGATGGAGTTGGTGATGATCTGAATGGGCCGGTCGAGCAACTCGGCAGCCACTTCAGCAACTGTTGATCCGCCGCCAAGGATGATGGTCTGGCCATCTTCGACCATGCTGGCTGCGGCGCGGCCTATGCGTGCCTTTTCCTCGTGACAACTGACGGAGAGCCGGCGGAAGTCCAGAGCTTCCTCGCGTGACAAGGTGGACATGACGCCGCCATGGACGCGACGGATATTGCGGCTGCGCTCAAGCTCGATCAGGTCGCGGCGGACCGTGGCACGCGAGGCACCGAGACCGTTGCAGAGGTCTTCGAGGCTGACAAAGTCCTGGCGTGACAAGGCTTCCTGGATGTAACGGAGGCGCTCCACCTGATTCATAGATGAAAGCTTACACCAGATTTGATGTTATGCAGAGAAGATATGTTTGCGGATAGAGATGAATAACTCGGTAGAAGCGTAGTTCTGATGGATTCTGAAAAAGCAACGCTGCTGATGTTGTGGAGTTATCATCCAGTATTTCGCAGCGTTGGCCTGTTGCTGTTCAGGATCGATCTCCACTGGGGATCCGTGAATCCAGGAAGACTCGGGATGGACCGTGCGTCATAAATATGCAGTATCGCGCAAACATGTGTAAAATGATTCCGAATTGAAAAGCGAGGGATCGGGCAGGGAATGAGCGATTCACCTTTATTCGGAGTTGATTGTGCGGCATTAGAGCAGCAGGCCGGGCGGACGCGCATCCGCAGCCTGCAGATGGTGCACCGTGCCAAGCTGGGGCATGCGGGCGGGGATTTTTCATCGACGGACATTCTGACGGCACTCTATGGAGCTGTTCTGCGCGTGACGGCATCCGCGCCGCGCGACCCCGAGCGGGATCGCTTCATTATGAGTAAGGGGCACTGCTCGGGCGCGTTGTACGCAACGTTGGCGGCCATGGGATTTTTGACTGATGCCGATCTCGACAGCTACATGGAGCCGTTGTCGAAGTTGAACGGCCATCCGGATCGCAACAAGGTGGCTGGGGTGGAAGCGAATACGGGGCCCCTGGGGCATGGGTTGCCGATCGCCGTCGGTTGTGCGCTGGCGGCGAGGTCGATCGGTGCGGCGTGGCGCACGTTTGTGCTGGTGGGCGACGGCGAGTTGCAGGAGGGGAGCAACTGGGAGGCGGCGATGTGCGCGGCGCAGTACAAACTTGACAACCTGGTGCTTATTATCGACCGCAACGGGCTGCAGCAAGGGGATTTTACCGAGAGCACGATACGGATGGAACCGCTGGCGGCGCGCTGGCGCGCGTTTGGATGGGAGGTGCGCGAGACGGATGGGCATGACATGCGCGGGCTTGTGGAGTGCTTTCAGGCCGCACCGTTTTCGAGTGGAAAACCGAGTTGCGTGCTGGCCCGCACGATCAAGGGCAAGGGCGTGTCGTTTATGGAGAACCGTCCCGAGTGGCATCATCATGTGCCGACAGAAGAGGAATTGAAGCGCGCGATCGCGGAGCTTGAAGGAGGCAGGGCGTGAGCGTATTGACGGATTGCCGCGATGTCTACTCGCAGGCGCTCGAAGAGATGGCGGCGAAGGATGAACGGATTGCCGTGGTAGTGAACGACTCGGTGAGTTCGGCCAAGATGAACGGTTTCAAGACGCGGTTTCCGGCGCGATTTTTCAACGTGGGCATTGCCGAGCAGAATATGGTGGGTGTCAGTGCAGGGCTCGCAAATGGCGGAATGATTCCGTACGTGTGCGGAGCAGCATGCTTCATCACCGCTCGGGCCATGGAGCAGGTGAAGGTCGACCTTGGGTACTCGAACCACAATGTACGGCTGGTGGGAATCTCGCCGGGAATGGCCTATGGGGAGTTGGGGCCAACGCATCACTCGATTGAAGATGTAGGCTGGCTGCGGATTATCCCCAACATTGCAATTGTGGTGCCGGCTGACGCGCATGAGACGCGGGCCGCGCTTGAATACAGCGGAACCCACGTGGGGCCGATGTTTCTACGCATCAGTCGTATGCCGGTGCCGGAGGTTTTGCCGGTGGGGGTGGGATTCGAGCTGGGCAAAGCGGTGCGGCTGCGCGAAGGGACTGACGTGACGCTGATGGCCAACGGGGTGATGGTGTGCCGGGCAGTTGCAGCGGCGGAGGAACTGGCAAAGGCGGGCATTGCGGCGCGGGTGGTGAACATGTCGAGCATAAAGCCGATTGACCGCGATGAGATTCTCGACGCAGCGCAGAACACGGGAGGTATTGTGACCGCGGAGGAGCACTCGATCTACGGTGGACTGGGCGGCGCGGTGGCGGAGATTGTGGCGCAGACACATCCGGCGAAGATGCGTATTCTTGGTGTGCCGGGCGTGTTCGCTCCGACGGGCTCAGCGGAGTTCTTGCTGGAGCATTTCGGGCTGACGGCAGCGGGGATTAGCGCAGCGGCGGTTGAGCTGCTCGGATCGAGGTAACGGGACGATGCGCGGCGACTACATTCTTGCGCTGGATGAAGGGACGACGAACACGAAGGCATTGCTGGTGAGCCGGGCGGGCAAGATTGTGTTTCGCGCCTCCGTGGGTATGCGCGTGACGACCACGAGCGCGGGATTTGTGGAGCAGGATGCGAACGAGATCTGGAACGCAAGCTGCGAGGTGATGCTGGCGTGCGTGGATAAGTTTGGTGCGGGCGCAATTGCGGCGATCGGGATCGCCAATCAGCGCGAGACGGTGGTGCTGTGGGACCGGCGCACGGGCGAACCACTGACGGCAGCGGTGATTTGGCAATGCCGGCGCTCGGCGGCACGCTGCGCACAGCTTGTGCGCGAGGGGTTGGAGCCGCTTGTTGAGAGCCGCACGGGGCTGCGCATTGACCCGCTTTTTTCCGCGAGCAAGGTTGAGTGGCTGCTGGACCACACGGAGGGGCTGAGGTCGCGGGCGGAGGCCGGTGAGGTGTGCCTGGGCACAGTGGACAGCTGGCTGATCTGGAAGCTGACTGGGGGGCGGCTGCATGCGACGGATGCGAGCAACGCGTCGCGCACGCAGTTGCTGAACCTGGCGACGGGACGATGGGACGAAGAGATGCTGCGGTTGTTTTCGATTCCGCCATTCATGCTGCCGGTGGTGGTGGATTCAAGTGGCGTGATGGCGGAAACAGCGGCGGTTGATGGCTTGCCGACAGGCATTCCCATTGCAGGCGCGATTGGTGACTCGCACGCGGCGCTTGCAGGGCACGGGGTTTTTGCAGCGGGACCGGTGAAGGCGACGTATGGGACAGGGTCATCGTTGATGACGCTGGGCGAGGACAGAAGCAGCGGCACCAGCGCGCTGGCGCGCACTGTCGCGTGGAGATGCGCGGGCAAGATACAGCGGGCGCTCGAAGGCAACATCACCATGTCCGGCGCGTCGGTGGAGTGGGTTGGAAACTTTCTCAAATCGGAGACGCCGGTGGAAACAGCACTGGGCCTGGCCAGAACAGTGAGGGATGCGGGTGGGGTGTACCTGGTTCCTGCGATGAACGGCCTGGGTGCGCCGCACTGGGATACGAAGGCGCGCGGGGCGATCTATGGATTGACGCGGACCTCGACTATGGGACACCTGGCACGCGCGGCAATCGACGCGATTGCGCACCAGATTGCGGATGTGTTCGAAGAGATGGATCGGCGCGGGCTGACGATGTCTGCGGCCCTCTACGCGGACGGTGGCGCAAGTGCCAACAGCGAGCTGATGCAATTGCAGGCCGATCTGCTGGGGCGGCGGGTCGAGCGATCGAAGAGCCCGGAACTGTCTGCGCTGGGAGCAGCGTGGATGGCGGGATTGGGTGTGGGGATGTGGAGCTCGTTTGCGGAGCTGACCGCGATGGCGCCAGAGCGCGATGTGTTTGAGCCGCTGCTGAGCGGAGCAACCAGAGATGCAATGCGCCAGGGTTGGCGCAGGGCCGTTGCAAGTACGCGGAGCCAGGCCGAACTTTTCTCAGAAGGGAGCCGGGGCGCGGCCGCCTCTCACTAACTGCCATGTCACGTCAGGACGAGATTCGCCTGATGGCGAAGGTTGCGCGGATGTACTACGGACTCGGCATTCGTCAGCAGGAGATCACCGCGCGGCTGACGATTCATCAGTCGACGATCTCGCGTTTGCTCAAACGAGCGCGTGAGGCGGGCATTGTGCGTATCAGCGTGAGCATGCCTCCGGGAATTTTTCCGGAGCTGGAAGAGGGACTGGAACAGAAGTACGGATTGGCGGAAGCAATTGTTGTGGACTGCCTGCCCGATGAGCAGCAGATGGTGAAAGACCTGGGAACAGCGGCGGCGTTTTATCTGGAGACGACGATCGGTGCGGGCGAGGTGATAGGCATCTCGTCGTGGAGCCGCAACCTGCTGGCGATGGTGGAGTCGCTGCATCCAACGCAGCGCGGCAGTGGCGGCAGGGTGATTCAGATACTGGGCGGAATGGGAAGTCCCGATGCGCAGTTACACGCAACCACGCTGACGCAGCGGCTTGCCGCGCTGATTGGAGCGACGGCTGTGCTTCTGCCTGCGCCTGGAATTGTGGGCTCGCCGGAGGCACGCCGTGTGCTGGAGAAGGACAGCTTTGTGCAGCAGGTTACGGGCTTGTTCGCGCTGGTGGACACGGCGCTGGTGGGTATCGGCTCGCTGCAGCCATCGCGGCTGCTGGCGTCAAGCGGCAATACCTTCTCGCAGCACGAGATTCAACAACTGCAGGCCCTGGGCGCCGTGGGAGACATTTGCCTGCGATTCTTCGATTCCCATGGGAAGCTGGTTTCGACGTCGCTGCACAATCGCGTGATCGGTATGGAACTGGATGCGCTGAAGAGGGCGAAGCGGGTGGTAGGCGTGGCCGGTGGAGAGCGTAAGGAAGCGGCGATTCGCGGGGCTCTGCGCGGCGGATGGATCAACGTGCTGATCACGGATAAGCAGACGGCGGAGCAGCTGCTCAATGACAAATCTGCTCATCGAGTTTCGAATCGCACGGCTTCAAATGGGACGGCGAAGAAACCTGCGCGAAAGCGGGCGGCGAAGTAGATCATTCGCTGCGACGGAAGGATGCGTGGATGACAGAGAGCGGGCGGACAGCGACACGCGCGGCTGACAGTGTGGGGGAGATCATCCTCGAGACGCGCAACCTCGTCCGCAAGTATCCGGGAACGACGGCGTTGAAGGGCGTGAATTTTCGCGTGTACCGCAACAGGGTGAACGTGGTGATTGGCGAAAACGGAGCGGGCAAGTCGACGCTGATGCGGCTGCTGGCTGGGGCGGACCAGGCGACGAGCGGGCAAGTCATTGTGGAAGGCCGTGTGGTCGAGTTTGCCGATCCGCGCGACGCGGAAAGGCAAGGAATTGCGATGGTGCACCAGGAGCTGAGTGTGCTGCCGAATTTGTCCGCCGCAGACAACATCTTTGCCGGACGCGAGCTGTGCAATGGCGTGGGCGTGGTGCGGGACGGTGAGCAGAGAGCACGCAGCGCGGATGCGCTGAGAAGACTGGGCAGCAGTGTGGATGTGCGCACGCTTGCCGGACTGCTGCCGCTGGGGCAGCAACAGATTGTGGAGATTGCGCGCTGCCTGGCGCATCGCTCGGGGATCTTGATTCTGGACGAGCCAACTTCAGCGCTGGGCGGGGCGGAGTGCGAGCAGCTGTTTTGCGTGCTCAAGGAACTGAAGCAGCAGGGAGTGTCGATTGTTTACATCTCGCACCGGTTGCAGGAGTTGATGGAACTGGGCGATCACTTTACCGTGCTGCGCGATGGGCTGATCGCCGGCGAGTGCGACCGCGCTCTAGTAAGCCGGCAATGGATTGTGGAGCGGATGACGGGGAAAGCAGCGCAGGCGCCCGCGGCGCAGCAAGCGAAGAGCGACGCGGGCGAGCCGCTGCTGCGTACTCAGGCTCTGACGGTGGAGGGGCGCGATGGCCGCCTGCTGCTCAATGGGGTGAGCTTGAGCGTGGCGCGCGGAGAGATTGTTGGAGTCTATGGCCTGCTGGGCTCGGGGAGAACCGAGCTGCTGGAGACGCTTGGGGGTGTCCGCGGGGGCTACAGCGGTGAGATTCAATTCCGCGGGAAGGTGTGCCGATTTCGATCGGTTGCCGATGCGATGCGGTGCGGCGTCACGATGGTTCCGGAAGACCGCAAGCGGGATGCGCTCGTGCCGGATGCTTCCATTCGCGCAAACATCAGCCTGGCAGGGGTGCGGCAGTTTGGCCGTTGGTTTGTGTCGCGCAAGAGAGAGGCGGAACGGGTGCGCCAGCTGGCCGATGACTTGCGCATTCGCGCGGAAGACCTGGAGCGGCCGGTGTCATCGTTAAGCGGAGGGAACCAGCAGAAAGTGGTGCTGGCGCGGTGCCTGCTGTGCGAGCCGTTGCTGCTGCTGCTGGATGAGCCGACGCGCGGCGTGGATGTGGGCGCGAAGGCGGAGATTTATCAGATACTGGCGGACCTGGCGGCGCAGGGCATGTCGATACTGTTCACGTCGTCCGAGATGGAAGAGATCGGGCAGTTGGCGCATCGCGTGGCGGTGCTTTCGCGCGGCGCGCTGGTGGATGAGTGTACGGTGCAGGCGGCAGGTGAAGAGCGGCTCTTCCATGCCGCATCGGGATCAGGAATTGTGGAGAGGACCGAGGCATGAGCCAGACAATGACGGCTGCGCGCAAGGGACCGTTGGCGCGGGCGAGAGACGCGGGCAGGCCGATTGCGGAGTTGCTGCTCAAGCTGCGATCGGTGCTGGCGCTGGCGGTGCTGGTGATTCTTTTTTCCAGCATGACGTCGAGTTTTTTGACGGCCAACAACCTTTCCATCCTGACCAAGCATGTGGCTATCACGGCGCTGCTGGCGGTGGGCACGTCCTTTGTGATTCTGTCCGGAGGGATTGATCTGTCGATGGGGTCGGTCGTGGGCCTTTCAGGCATGATCGCCGGGTACTTGATTTTGAATGGGGTAGTGTTCGACGGCGGCGCGCATTTTCTTCCCGTGTGGGGGGTGGTTCTGGTGGCGCTTGCCGCTGGCGCGGGGGTTGGGTGGTTGAATGGATTGCTGGTGACGCGATGTTCGATTGCGCCGTTCATTGCGACGCTGGGAACGCTCTACGTGGCACGCGGCGCAGCGATGCTGATTTCAAATGGGGCGACGTTTCCGGAACTGGCGGGCGAAGCGGCGCGACACAACACCGGCTTTCCATCGATAGGACAGGGATATCTTCTGGGCATTCCGGCGCCAGTGTGGATGATGGCTCTGATCGCGGTGGCGGGGTGGGTGCTGGCGGCGAAGACACCGTTCGGGCGGCATGTGTATGCGATCGGCGGCAATGAGCGAGCCGCGATGCTGTGCGGCATTGAGGTGCGACGGGTGAAGACCTGGACGTATGTGATCTCCGGCGTATGTGCCGGGCTGGTCGGCGTGATCATTGCTTCGCAACTGGAGGCGGCCCATCCGGCGACGGGGCAGTCGTTTGAACTGAACGCGATTGCGGCGGTGGTGCTGGGAGGAACTTCGCTGCTGGGCGGGCGGGGGTCAATTGGCGGATCGCTGATTGGGGCCTTTGTGATTGGCGTGCTTGCCGATGGACTGGTGATGATGGGCGTGTCTGAGTTCTGGCAGATGGTGATCAAGGGCGTAGTGATCATTCTGGCTGTGGCCGTGGATCAGTTGCAGAACAGGTTTCAGCTGCGCGCGGCGGGAGCGGGTAAATGAATCGGCGCAGGGTTGCAATTATCGCGCTGCTGCTGTTGCCCGCGTGTTTGCTGGCGGGTTGCAGACGCGAGGGCGCGGCGCATCGGAAGTTGATTGCGATCCTTGTACCGTCAGAGGACAATCCGTTTTTTCAAGCCGAAGCAGTCGCGGCCGCAGCGCGTGCGCGGGCGCTGGGATATGACGTGCGAATCGATGTGCACGGCGACGATGCGTATGAGCAGGACAACCTGATCGACGTGGCGATTGCGAGCAATGCTTCGGCGCTGATTCTGGACAATGCAGGCACGGATGCCTCGATCTCCGCGGTGCGGCGCGCGGCCAAGGCGGGGATTGCCTGCTTCCTGATCGATCGCGAGATTCACGCGTCGGGCATCGCCAAGGCGCAGATCATCGCCGACAACGTGAAGGGCGGCGAACTGCTGGCTACGCGCTTTGCCGACGCGCTGGGACACAAAGGGGAATACGCCGAGCTGCTGGGCAAGGAGTCGGACACGAATGCGCGGGTGCGGACGAGGGGCTTTCACAATGTACTCGATCGCTATCCCGAACTGGTGCGGGTGACGGCGCAGAGCGCCAACTGGAGCCAGTCGGAGGCGTTCCAGCGGACGGAGACGATTCTACAGGCGCATGGGGATTTGAACGGCATTATTGCCGGCAACGACACCATGGCGCTGGGCGCGCTGGCTGCTGTGAAGAATGCGCGGATTACAACGATCAAGATTGTGGGCTTTGATGGCGGCCCGGATGCACTGGCGGCGGTTCGCGCGGGCACGCTGGATGCGACGGTTCTGCAGCCGGCGGTGAAGATTGCCGGAATGGCGGTGGATGAGGCCGACCGCTTTTTGAAGACGGGCACGACCGGCGAGCCGGAGCGGCAATTTGTGCAGTGCGAACTGATCACGAAGAAAAACGTGGACGAGTTTGGACAGTTTGAGCGGTTGAAACCGGCGAAGGCAGGTGACTGAGTATGGCGAAGGATGTTTTGGCGGTGATCATAGGCAATCGCGATTTCTTTCCCGATGTGCTGGTGGGCGAGGCGCGCAAGGATTTGATCAAGCTGCTGGGCGAACTGGGTATTGAAGCGGTGATGCTTTCGCCGGAAGAAAGCAAGCTGGGCGCGGTGGAGACGTGGGCGGATGCGAAGCGCTGCGGCGAGTTGCTCCGCAAGCACGGGGAGCGGATTTCAGGAATTCTTGTTTGTCTGCCGAACTTTGGCGACGAGAAGGCGGTGGCCGATTCGATTCGCTTGTCGGGGTTGAATGTGCCGATCCTGGTGCAGGCTTCACCGGACGATCTGGATCAGTTCGGTCTAGACCGGCGGCGCGATGCATACTGCGGAAAGATTTCTGTGTGCAATAATCTGCGCCAGTATGGTTTCCGTTTCTCGCTGACATACGATCACACGACGAGCATCTGGTCGGATGGATTCAGGCGCGATCTGCTGAAGTTTCTCGAAGTGTGCCGGGTGCGCAAGGGCTTGCATCGAACGCGGATTGGCGCAGTAGGTGCGCGGCCCAATGCGTTCAACACTACGCGCTACAGCGAGAAGCTGCTGGAGCAGGCGGGCATTAGCGTAAACACGATCGACCTGTCGGAGGTGTTTGGGCGTGCTGCGGGGTTGGCGGATTCGGATGGCCGCGTGACGCAGCGTGTGGCCCAGATCAAAAGCTACGCGGACAGTTCGGCTGCGCCGGCGGAGTCGCTCAGGAAGATGGCGAAGTTTGCGGTGGTGGTGGACGAGTGGATGGACGAGCTGGGCCTCGAGGCGACGGCGATCCAATGCTGGAGCTCGATGCAGAAAAACTTCGGCGTGAATGTGTGCACGATCATGAGCATGATGAGCGAGCGGCTGATGCCGAGCGCATGCGAAGTGGATATTGCGGGCGTGGTTTCAATGTATGCGCTGCAACTGGCATCGGGACGTCCGAGCGCGCTTGTTGATTGGAACAACAATTATGGCGGCGACGAGAACAAGTGCGTGTTTTTTCATTGCGGCAACTGGGCGAAAGACTTTCTTCCCGACATTCGCATGGGGACAGCGCCGATTTTGGGCACGACGCTGGGAGAAGCAAACACGGTTGGCGCGCTGGCTGGAAGGACCCCGCGCGGGCCGCTGACGTATGGGCGGATCAGCACGGACGATTTGACGGGAACGATTCGCGCGTATGTCGGCGACGGGGCGTTTACGGACGATCCGCTGGACACATTCGGGACCAAGGCGGTGGTGGAGATTCCGGAGCTGCGGAGGCTGATGCAGTACATCTGCAAGCAGGGGTTCGAGCATCATGCGGCGATGAATGGGTCGCATTGCGCGGGGAGTGTGGCGGAGGCGCTGGGGAATTATATGGGGTGGGATGTGTACCGGCACGGCCCGGGGGCTTGAGAGTGTGCGGTGGCGTTTGTCGTCTCCCACCCATTCCGTGAGGAGCGCGGAATGGATGGGGCACGGGAGCTCGCAGCCTTTCCCCGAGCGCGCTTCTAGGCCAAGGCGCGGTGAAGGATGGGCTGGGTTTCGGCGTTGGCGGTGAGGTAGGCGTCGATTGAGGCGGCGGCTTTGCGGCCTTCCGCGATGGCCCAGACGACGAGCGACTGGCCGCGGCGCATGTCGCCGGCGGCGAAGATACCGTCGACCGAGGTCATGTAATCGGCGTTGGCGGCGATGTTGCCGCGGTTGTCGAGCGCAAGGCCGAGCTGCTCGATCATGCCGGCGCGGACGGGGCCGAGGAAGCCCATGGCGAGCAGGACGAGATCAACTTCGAGGATGTGCTCGGAGCCGGGGATGGGCTCGAACTTGGGCGGCGGCCCGACGCGGACGAGGTGAAGCTGCTTGACGTTGCCGTCGTCGTCGCCGGTGAACTTGATGCTGTTGATGCTCCAGTCGCGGATGCCGCCTTCTTCATGCGCGCCTTCGGTGCGCAGTTGCAGGGGCCAGAGCGGCCAGGGCGTGGAAGCGGCGCGCTGCTCAGGGGGCTTGGGCATGATCTCAAACTGATGAACGCTCTTGGGGCCCTGGCGATGGCTGGTGCCGAGACAGTCGGCTCCGGTGTCGCCGCCGCCGATGATGACCACGCGCTTGCCTTCAGCAAGGATGGCGAGCGCGGAGTCGACAGTGTCGCCTTCGCAGCGGCGATTCTGCTGGGGGAGAAACTCCATGGCGAAGTGAATGCCCTTGAGCTCGCGGCCGGGGATGTTGAGATTGCGCGGCTGCTCGGCGCCGCCGGCGAGGAGGATGGCGTCGTAGTGCTCGGTGAGGGCTTCGACGGGTACATTGACGCCTACGTGAGCGTTGGTGATGAAGGTGACGCCCTCAGCGCGCATCTGATCGATGCGGCGGTCCAAGACATGCTTTTCAAGCTTGAAGTTGGGAATGCCGTAGCGCATGAGGCCGCCGATGCGGTCATTTTTTTCGTACACCGTTACGGAGTGGCCGGCGCGGCGCAGTTGCTGCGCGGCAGCGAGGCCGGCTGGACCGCTGCCGACGACGGCGACGCGCTTGCCGGTGTTGGACTCCGGCGGCTCAGGCTTGATCCAACCTTCGTCCCAGCCGCGGTCGACGATGGAGCGCTCGATGAGCTTGATGGATACGGGCGGCTGATCGATGCCCAGAACGCAGGCGGCCTCGCAAGGCGCGGGGCAGATGCGGCCGGTGAACTCGGGAAAGTTGTTGGTGGCGTGCAGGCGGCGGACCGCGGTCTCCCAGCGGCCGTTGTAGACCAGGTCGTTCCAGTCGGGGATGAGGTTGTTGACCGGGCAGCCGGTGTGGCAGAAGGGAACGCCGCAATCCATGCAGCGCGCGCCCTGGTCGCGCTGCTTCTGTTCCGCGAAGGGCTGATAGATTTCAAACCAGTCGTGGACGCGCTCTTCGACCTTGCGGCGGGTGGGCTGCTCGCGTTGGATTTCAAGAAAGCCGGTATCTTTACCCATGCTGCACCTCGGTTTCGTTTTCCGAATTTACCAGGAATCGCGAATGCTTCTGTGTCGATTTCAATGAAGAGCGCATCCTGGGCCGATTTGACGCCGTCCCTACGGGACGGGGCTTTGGTTGAACTCCGACCCAGGACTTCGTCCTGGGCTAGTATCGCTTCTCCCTCCGGGAGAAAATGCGTTGACGCCTTCATCCGCCGAGGGATTCGTTGAATGGGTACTACTGCGTGCTACGCGGGTCCGGAAAATGCTCTCACAGTCGCGTGCGATGAGACCAGAGGAGGACTGTATTCACTGTCGACGCGTGCAATGCCGAGCACGCGCTTGTATTCGTGCGGGAAGATTTTGATGAAGCGCGGCTGCGCGTCGGCCCAGTGTTCGAGAATCCAGGCGGCGCGCGGACTGCCGGT
>Ga0302282_1001616_pt1 | contig 15865 bp, 18 predicted proteins | sample III_Fen_E1_3_FD_198763 | JGI IMG/M metagenome (GOLD analysis project Ga0302282, IMG submission 198763) | Peat permafrost microbial communities from Stordalen Mire near Abisko, Sweden - III_Fen_E1_3 | ecosystem: Environmental > Terrestrial > Soil > Wetlands > Permafrost | place: Sweden: Abisko... | reverse complement strand
GTTGGCAATTTCATGCTCTTTGCGGCCAATCTCGGACGCTCTGCCTCATTTCGTTAGGTAACTCGCCCTAAGTCGGTACAGGGAAGATTTCAGGGAAACCTAGGGAAGGGTTACAGGAAGGTGTGGCTCATAGAGGTCGGGATCGAGAAACGCACCACGCGATCAGGCTTAGCGTGCCCTGGCGCCTATACGTGTTTATGGCAGGGAACTCGACTGAATCTCGCCAGCTGGTTGGTCGCGAAGAGGCCGCACAGGGGTAGATGGACAACCGATCACCCTTGCGATTCGACGAGCGCAGTAGACTAGAGGCGCTGAGGTGGGATGCGGCGTGACCAAGTCATCCGGTTTCCGAATTCATCGACCAAGGGATTTGTTCCGAAAACCCTCTCCTGCAATTCGGCATGCGACTTCCTACGCTCGCCTGGAGTTGCTGTTCCCATAGCCTCATCTGTTCGGTCACCATCGGTAATGATGACTACACGGTCAGCGATCCGAATGTCGTTATACGGCGTTAGCAGCAGTCGCATGTAGCACTCGAAATCAACACCGTCGATGGGTACGAACACCGCGCTCCGAAAAATACGGGATTTGTCCTGATCGTCCTTGAGAACATGATTCTTGGCGATTATCGGCAGGAGTAACGCTTCCGCGATTCCTTCAACCAGCAAGACACGACCGCCGAAGAGGAGCGCAGACTTTGTTACATCAAGGTAGTGAGCCACTTTCCGGCCTTTAGAATCAGAGAGCGAAAGGGCACTCAGTGGAATGCATCGGGTCGACCGACGGGCCACCGCCTGCAGGGAGGAGGCAGCCTGATCCGATGGATTTGTATCTGGTGCGAAGCCCTCTGTCGGTTCAGAGTGCTCAGGCGCCTCTATTCCGACGGGGGTTGAGTCGGCCTCTATCGCCGTTGCGGTAGCCGTAGACTCATCGTTGGTCGCCTCTGTGATCGCTGAAGAAGCAGCCGAGACTCCGGTTTCGCTGGAGGAGCCGATTTCCGCTGCATTTTTTGGCTTCGCTTGGACAGATCGAAAGAACACAAGTCTCTCACTCGACACCCAAGCGGATAGGTTCGGGGAGTGTGCAGCGACAATAACCTGCAACTGCCCAGCGGGGCCTCGATAGCCCGGCTTAATCTTTCTCGATTTCTCCGCTTGTTCCTCTAAGAAACAAAGAACTGCTGCTTGAAGTTGAGGATGAAGATGTGCCTCCGGTTCTTCCACCAAGAACATGGTCAAATCAGCGCTCTTTACGGATGACAGCGGCGAACTGCTGTCGCGTTTCCTCTCTGTAGCACTTGAGAATGGCCTCCCCGGCAATGGAATCATGGAGGCTGGCCTGAACATCCTCCAAAAGTTGCCGAGTCGTCACCCCGGCCTCTTCGATGGTGCCTTGCATTTGAGTGGCCGCGTAATCCGCAATTTCACGGGTCACGCCGCGGAGCCTGGCCTGTTCCGCCGCCGCATCGTTCAGTCCCCGCGCCACCTTTTCGAGCGCACGGCACGGGCGGGGTACGCGGCAAACGCCCGGCGCGGCGCAGCATCGCTGGCAGACTTGATTGCCTCTGGATCTCGCGCCAGGAGTTTTGCCTTCCGAGATCGCCGGTGCTGGCGGGGCCGGGCTTTTTCCTTCATCCACAAAATTATTTTTGGCCAACAGCCACCAAAACAGCCATTCGCCCAAAATAAAAATGGCAGCCAAGTTGGCCGCCTCGCATCTTGCTGATTTTATTGGCTTTCTGGCTCCTCAGGTAGGACTCGAACCTACAACCCTTCGGTTAACAGCCGAATGCTCTGCCATTGAGCTACTGAGGAGTGTCTGGCGTTGAATTGTCCTTATCTAAGTTACCAGAGCCCGGCAGGTGCGTCAAAAGCCTGGTTTGGCCCCGCCGCTGCACGTCCTCCACCGCCTCAACCCCACACAAATTCGATGGGAATCTCGACCTCGGGATGCAGGCTTTTGTGCACCGGACAGGTGTGGGCGGCCCGTTCAAGTTTCTCCCGATCGATCAGGCTCGGCGAATGGGGCACGTGGATTCTGACGGCCAGCCGCTGGATCCTCCTCGGCGGCGCTGACGTCATTTCCTTTCCGACAGTTGCTGTTGCCCCGGAAATATCAATGTTCAGCGTCCGGGCAGCTATCCCCATAATCGTGAGCATGCAACTGCCAAGTGCCGTTGCGACCAGATCTGTGGGAGAAAAGCTTTCGCCACGCCCCTGATTGTCCTTCGGAGCGTCCGTGTTAAGTTCAGCGCCGGACGGACCGTGAGTTGCCTTGCAGTGAAGCTCTCCTTGATACTCGACTTGAATGTTGACCATGCTTCTCCCGTTGATAATTAGATGAGAGAGAGCCGACGTAGAATCACTTCGACTCGTTCAATCAATCATTACCCAGAGGACAATGATACTTAAACTTCCTGCCGGCCCGTTCCGCGCCTACCTCTTTGACTGCGACGGAACCATCGTCGACTCCATGCCGCTGCACTACGTCGCATGGAAGACCACCCTCGATGAATGGAACTGCCCGTTCCCGGAAAGTCTCTTCTATGAATGGGGTGGCAAGCCCGTCGATGAGATCCTATCAACCCTGAACACCATGCACGGCCTGGCAATGCCCGTGGCCGCCGTTGCCAAGCGCAAAGAAGGTCGCTATTTCGAGCTCTTGCACCAGCTCAAGACGATCCCCGAGGTCGTCGAGCACATCGACCTCCAATACGGCCGCATACCCTTCGCCGTCGTTTCCGGGGGCCGTCGCAACTCGGTCGTCCAATCGCTCACCGTCACCCATCTGATCGACAAGTTCGAGACCATCGTCGGCGCCGAAGACTACCGGAACTCCAAGCCCGCGCCCGATGCATTTCTCCTCGCGGCAGAGCGGCTCGGCGTCGAGCCCAGCGCATGCCTGGTCTTTGAAGATACTGACCTCGGCATCCAGGCAGCAACCGCCGCGGGGATGGCTTCCGTGCGCGTTCCTTCACCCATGGAGCGCCGCGCGGCAGATCTCCGGAACCAATAGAATTCGGACAGCGTAAATTGGAAGCATAGCCCCGGCTCCAGACCTCGAAAGGCTGCCAAACCCGAACATCGCCGAGGAGACCCCGTGTCCGAACCTGCACGCGCACAAGATGCAGTAAATGAGGCAACGCCGAAGACTGCCTGGACAGGCATTCTTCTCGTCTCGCTTACCGCGGCGGCTTTGCACATGGCAACCAACGGCCGCTATGGCTTCCATCGCGACGAGTTGCAGTTCCTCAGCGACGCCCGCCATCTCGACTGGGGATTTGTCGCCTATCCGCCGATGACGCCCTTCCTCGAGCGAATCCTGATGAGCATCTTCGGGCTTTCCCTCGTCGGTCTCCGCCTCTTCTCCGTCATAGCTCAAACAGTGGTAATCATCGTCAGCGGACTCATGGCCCGCGACCTCGGCGGCCGCCCCTTTGCCCAGGTCACCACTGCCCTTGCCGTTGCCCTGTCGCCCCTCCCAATCTTTGAAGCCACCGAATTCCAGTACACATCCTTCGCGTTTCTATGGTGGGTGCTGATCTCATGGTTCACCATCCGCCTTCTCAAAACCGGCAATCCCCGCTGGTGGCTGCCTATCGGTCTGGCCCTTGGCCTTGGCCTGCTCACCAAGTACGCCATCGTCTTTTACATCGCCGGAATCCTCGTTGGCATGGCTTTTACCCCGGCTCGCAAATACTTCGCCTCGAAATGGTTCTGGGCCGGCGTAACCATCGCTCTGCTCGTATTCCTACCCAACCTCATCTGGCTCTTCCATCATCACTTCATCTCCTATACCTTCCTCCAGCACATCCACACGCGCGATGTCGGTGAGGGCCGCGCCGAAGGGTATTTTAAGTATCAATTCCTAGTTTGCGCCAATGTCTTCGCCGCTCCCGTGTGGCTCATCGGCCTCTACTCCTTCCTGCGCCAGCGCCGCCTACGCATGGCCGCTTTCACGTACATCGTTCCCCTGCTTGTCTTCTGGATCAACAAGGGCCGCTTCTACTATGTCGCCGAAGCCTATCCCATGCTGCTGGCCATGGGATTCGTCACTTCAGAGCGTTGGTTGACCCGCATCCCGCGCTGGTCGCAGTTCGCCATCGAACCTGTCTTCTTCGCGGCATTGTTCTTCGCCGGCGGCTTCTTCTTCGCCGGATGGGTTCCCCTCGCCTCCAGCGGCCCGCTCCGCGATTTCGCCTTCAAACATAGCAGCGACCTGCGCGAAGAGGTTGGCTGGAACGACCTGGTCAGAACTGTTTCCGCCATTCGCGATTCGATGCCCGCCGATCAACGGGCAAATGCTGGCATCCTGGTCGGAAACTATGGCGAACAGGGCGCGATCGAACTCCTCGGCCCGGCGTACGGACTCCCCGCCCCCATCAGCATGACCAACTCGGCCTGGCTCCGCGGCTACCCAACTCCGCAGCCAACAACATTAATCGTCATCGGCTTCTCCCAGAAACAGGCCAACAGCGAATTCACCGGCTGCCGCCTCGCAGGTCACAACGGCAACTCGCTAGGCGTAAAGAACGAAGAAAGCGAATACCACCCAGACATCTTTCTATGTGGACCGCCGCGCCTGCCCTGGCCTGATTTCTGGCTCAGCGAACAGCGCTTCGGCTGAGCGCGCCGCTGCGTATGTGAGCCCTGCCCTGCATCGCGCTAATTCAAAATCACCGCCACCCGATACGAAGTGAACCCAGGCTCAGCCTCCTGCGGCGCACAAGCTCCGACGACTGCGGAGTGATACGTACCAGAGGCAACGCGATCCGCAAGATGGCGGGGAAGAGTCGAGATGTCGGGGTCCTCCCAGACAATGAAAAACGCCGATCGGCTCGTGTCCTTTGAGCCCGTCGCGCAGTAAGCGCGCGCATCGGCGGGGTCTCGAACAATGAACAGCCCGGCAGAACGGATGAGCGCCGCGACAGTGGACTCAACCTGTTCGCGGGTGAGAACTTGAACGGTTCGAGCGTAGTCTGCGACAGCATAGAGAACTCCCCCGCCGGACACCACCGCAATCCCAACGGAATCGACTTGTGGATTAAGCAGGTTGGCGCGATGGCCAGGAGAATCGAGCCAGCCCTGGTGAATCGTCGCAACGTGGGAGCCGAGGGCGACGTTCTCTGCGATCAAGCTGAAGTGTGCGCCTGCATTCTGCGCACGCATCTGAAGTTCGGGCTCGCCGCCATACCGATGTGCAAGGGGCCCTTCGGCCACCATCCGCCGGCAGTGCTCAAGTGCGCCGGCGGCCAGCGCGGCATCCCACCGCAGCGGCCCCACTCCAGCCATCGCCCGAGCCTGATTAGTCATTAAAAATAGCTGCTGCGCGGCTGCTGGAATTGATTCGCCCGTCAGAACCGTCTGCTGGCCCAATCCCGCCAACGCCCCTGGTGCAGCCTGCCCAGTGAGCGCACCGGTCAGAACAACCGCGCAAACCAAAATCGAACGGAAACAGTTCATATTGCCTTCAACCCGACTTGCCGCCCTGAGTCGCTGTATTCTGGCTGTGCTCATGGCAACTGTTGCAACAGTCAGAATCATAGACCGTATCGGGGCTGCGCTCCGTCCGGCACGACGTCAGCCCCTCGCTTGGATCGGCGCAACAATGCTCGCCCTGTTCGTGCTGGGCGGCCTGGCGGCGCCGTGGATTGCCCCACGCAACCCCGCGGCAATCGACCTTGAGCACCGACTCGAAGGTCCTTCATCGAACCATCTGGCTGGCACGGACGAACTGGGGCGCGACACCCTGTCGCGACTCGTCTGGGGTGCGCGCCTGTCGCTCGCCGTCAGCGTCAGCGTAGTGTCCATCTCGTTGGCTCTTGGCCTGGCTATCGGCGGACTTGCCGGCTACCGCGGCGGCTGGATCGACACCGCTCTCACCACCTTTGCCATGAACACGTTTCTCGCCCTCCCCGGAATCCTGCTCGCCATCGCCTTTGCGGCGTTTCTTGGCCCGGGATTCATAAACCTCGTCCTCGCCCTCGCAATTGGCGGTTGGGCGGGCTATGCCCGTCTGGTTCGTGCCCAGGTCATGGCCGTCCGCGAAAAAGAATTTGTTGAGGCAGCGCGTGCGCTCGGCGCGGGTGGGATGCGAATCTTCTTTCGCCACATTCTCCCCAACATCGTCCAGCCCGTAATGGTGCAGGCGGCCATCGGCATGGCAGGCGTCATCCTCGCCGAAGCAACGCTCTCATTTCTGGGTCTCGGCATTCCGCCTCCCGCGCCGAGTTGGGGCTCAATGCTCAACGACGCTCGTTCCCACCTCTTCGACTCGCCACACCTCGTACTCGCGCCGGCGATAGCAGTTGCAGCGGCTGTCCTCGGCTTTAACTTCGTAGGCGACGCTCTCCGCGACCGCCTCGATCCCAGGACGCGACTGGAACTTGGGCTCTGATGAGCTCCGACTTCCCAAAAAGCGTGTAGCCGGATCCAACACACCAGAGCAACATCCGTGCGGTGTTCTTGCCGCTGCGTCACTTCGCTGGCCTTTTGCCCCCCCCAGCTACTCTCACCGAATCACCCTGTCTAAAATGGTCCTCGCCAGCCGAACACAATCGATCACCACCGACACTACCCGAGGAGACGGTCGACTTATGTCGTCACGCGCCAGACGCACCGCCGCGATGATCGATGCGCAGATGGCCAGCGTCGATGCGAAGCGGTCTCTTGTCCTCCGCTCCTCCTCATACGCATTCGCCCGCTTCATCTCGCCCATGCACCCAGTATAGGCGAATAAATAGCGAAGATTTCAACACCCCACCCGCCCGCGCCTCGTCTGCTCCCTGTTCCGCGCTCCCCAGGCCCAAGCCTCAGCCAAAGACCCTAATCCCGGTCCTCTGACAGCAAACTCTGCCCCTCGCTCGAAGCCAGCCGAACCACGCGATCCACCGCATACGGCGCGGAATGACGACTGCTGTGGTAGTGCCGCACCTGCAGTTCGCCCAGCAGGCCAATCGCCAGCATTTGGATGCCGGCAACCATCAGCACTGCGCCAATCACAAAGATCGGCCCATGCTCATCCATCATGTTCATGTGCGGGTTCAGCAACTTCAGGCAAAGCAAAACTGCGGAAATCGCGCTCCCCGTGATGATTCCCATCATCCCCAGGCCGCCAAAAAAGTGCAGCGGCCGGCTCATGTACCGCAGCAGAAACCGAATCGTCAGCAGATCAAAGAAGACCCGGAAGGTCCGCCCGATGCCGTAGTGGCTCTTGCCCCGCTCGCGGTTCACGTTGCGAATTGGTACCTCGCAGATCGAAGCGCCATACCAGCTGGCCAGCGCCGGAATAAACCGGTGCATCTCGCCGTACAACGGAATGTTCTGGATCACTTCCCTGCGGTATGCCTTGAACGTGGTGCCAAAGTCGTGAATGTCCACGCCGCTCAGCTTCGCCATCATCCAGTTGGCGCAGCGCGATGGAAGTCGCCGCATCATAAGACTGTCGATCCGTTCCTTGCGCCAGCCTGAGACCACATCGTAGCCCTCTTCGAGCTTCTCCAGGAAGGCGGGAATATCGTTGGGATCATGCTGCAGGTCGCCATCCATCGCCAGCACAAACGCGCCCCGCGCATGATCGAACCCCGCCGCAAGCGCCGAAGTCTGCCCGAAGTTGCGCCGCAGCTTCACCACCATCACCCGGCTATCCACCGCCGCAATCTCTTCCAGCAGCTTGTAGGTCCGGTCGCTCGAGCCGTCATCCACCAGAACCAGCTCAAACGGTTCGCTCACCTGCTCCATTACCTGCTTCAGGCGCGCATACAGTGCGGTGACGTTTTCTTCCTCATTGTGGAACGGGACCACAATCGAATACTTGGCCATCGTGTGTGTATAGATGCGGTTCGCTCTCAAAAGGGTTACCTTTCTTGTGGAAAACTGGGCCCCGCGCTCCACCCCGCGCAAAACCGATCCCTGCCCCGACAAGACTCCACCTGAAATGAAAAGATCCTTATCGGTCCAGTTCGTCGAGCATGCCCTGCATCTCGCTCATGGCGTGACGGTTGCCGGCCCGCGTCGCGCAGCCGATTCCCGCCTTCAGCCTTTCGATCGCCTCAGCGTTCCGGCCCGCCTTCGCCAGCGTCTGCGCCGCCATAAAGTACCCCGCGGTGTAGTCCGCATCGTTCGTTAGCAGCGTCTCGAACTCCTCGAGCGCCGCCGCGGTCTCTCCCCGCCCGGCCAATTCCATCGCTACGCCGTAACGCGCAAAGCTGTTTTTGGGGTCAACGGCAAGAATCTCCCGCAACCCCGCAATCTTGTCTACCAAGCAAACCTCTGCATTTCGTTATGGTTGGCGGCTCCACTGTACCAAAGCCCATTTGCACATTTCGCCGGGATTCACGAAACTGGAATAGGGTCCTGGCTCGCCTTTTGCCATTGTACCGTCTGCGCTGATTTCAGGCCCGCGCACCACCCGTTTCGAAAGGGAAATGCAAAATGGCTTCAGCAGCCGCCCATCCAGAATTTCGCACCGTCGCCAGCACTCAGTCCGAGATGACTGAGATCATCCTGCCCAACGACACCAACACCCTCGGCAATCTTCTCGGCGGCCGGCTCATGCACTTCATCGATCTCACCGGCGCCATGGCCGCTTATCGCCACTCGCGCACCCACGTCGTCACCGCTGCCATGGACCACATCGACTTCGTCCGCCCTGTCCACCTGGGCGATCTCGTCACTCTCCGCTCCAGCGTCAACCGCGCCTTTTCCACCTCAATGGAGGTAGGCGTCAAAGCCTGGGCTGAGAATACCCGCACCGGCGAGCGCGTCCACGTCGCCAGCGCCTACCTGGTCTTTGTCGCAATCGACTCGGAAGGCAACCGCCAGCGCGTTCCTGAAGTCCGTCCCGAGACCGCCGACGAGATTCGCCGCTTTGAGGGCGCGCTCCGCCGCCGCCAGAATCGCGAGGCCGAGGCCGCCCAGCGCAAGCAGGCCAAAATCGAATCCCGCGCCCAACAGCAGCCCTGATGTCACTGTTCACTAATCACTAATCACTAATCACTGATCTCCGCCAACTGAACAAGGAGCTACACAGACAATGGCCCACGCCCCCAATATGCCCACCCCCCTCGCCATCCCCGGCGTCTCCAAGATCGTTGCCATAGGTTCCGGCAAGGGCGGAGTCGGAAAGACCACCGTCGCCGTCAACCTCGCCATCGCCCTCTCGCGCCTCGGTCAGCGCGTCGGCCTCATCGACGCGGACATCTACGGCCCCAACGTCCCGCTCATGATGGGCTCCGCCCAGCAGCCCACCGTCGGCCCCGGCAACATCATCATCCCCAACCTCACCCACGGAATCAAGACCATCTCCATCGGCTACATCTCGCCCGGCGACAAGCCCCTCGTCATGCGCGGACCCATGCTCCACCAGATCATCCGCCAGTTCCTCCAACAGGTCGACTGGGGCGAACTCGACTACCTCATCATCGATCTGCCTCCCGGCACCGGCGACGTCGTCATCTCCCTCGTCCAAACCGTCCCGCTCACCGGCGCGGTCGTCGTCTCCACGCCATCCGACGTCAGCCTCCAGGACGCACGCAAGGCCCTCGAGATGTTTGCCCAGGTCAACGTCCCTGTCCTCGGCATCGTCGAAAACATGAGCCACTTTACCTGCCCGCATTGCCAGAAAGAGATCGACATCTTCTCTCGTGGCGGCGCGGAACACACCGCCAGGCAATACAACCTTCCCTTCCTCGGCTCCGTCGAGCTAATCCCCTCCATCCGCGAAGGCGGCGACCGCGGCCTTCCCGTCACACTAGCCGGACCCAAGAGCCCACAAGCCGCAGCCTTCTACGACATCGCAGAAAAACTGATGATCCAGGCAGAAGCCGCCGCCGCCGCCGCCTCCAACGTAATCGAAATCAGTTAGAGGAGTCCTTGCGAAGATCCGCACGTTTCCGTAATGTCGGGCGAGCTTCACAGCAATTGAGATTGGCGCTTGCCTTGTAACAGGGCACGACTTTAGTCGTGCCGCAAATGCTGCAAAAACGCGAGCAGGCTTTAGCCCCTGCGGAATCAGATTTGTGGGCAGAAAGCCCAATCGCAAAGAGGTGTGCCAATGGCGTTCTCATTCGCTGATTTGGGATTTTGGCGCGTTGCGGTTGTAGCTTTGATTCTCGAATTGGCACACGGACTACTAGAGAATCACTGGCCAGGAATCCGGGGGTCGCAACTTGGACCGCGACCGCTCGGAGCTATTTTGTTCATGTTTGCCGAGGCTATTGCGGTTGGGATTGCAGTCGCGACGGCGATCGGAACAATAAGAAAATTGCTAATGCTCCACGTGCACGCGGTTGGGAAAATCTCCGCTGTCGTGGTGATGGCTCTCGGCATCGTAGGCGTCTTTTTGCTTGTCTGGCAGAGCTAGCGTACTTCCTGGAGTATTGCCTACTCGCAAGGTGCGAGAAGCTAAAACCATGACCACTCCCATCACAATCCGCCCCGCCCAACCCGCCGACTTCCCCCAATGGAAGCTCCTCTGGGACGGATACAACGCCTTCTACGGCCGCTCCGGTCCAACAGCCCTTCCCGACGAAACCACCCGTCTCACCTGGGCCCGCTTCTTCGACGACTACGAGCCGATGCACGCCCTGGTCGCTGAGCGCGATGGCCAACTCCTCGGCCTCGTCCACTACATCTTCCACCGCTCCACCAACGTGCCCACCTCCAACTGCTACCTCCAGGATCTCTTCACTCTTGAGTCCGCTCGCGGCCGGGGCATCGGTCGTGCCCTCATCGAAGAGGTCTATCGCCGTGCCGATGCCGCGCATTGCGCTCGTGTTTACTGGCTCACCCATGAGTCCAACACCACCGCTCGCGCCCTCTACGACAAAGTCGCCGAAAACTCCGGCTTCCTCGTCTACCGAAAGAACCTTCCCCTGTAAAAGTGCCTTCCATCCCCTGCTCGGTGTAGACTTATCCGGGATTTTGATCGGAAGGAATCGTCCGCGGATTCCGCTACCAAACATGAATGTAACCCTCCAGAAAGAAGGAGACTTCCCTGATGAACAGAAAGATGATCCTTGGCGCAGTAGTACTCTGCGCATTCCTCGCAACTTCCACCTTTGCTCTTTCGCAGCATGACGAGCAAAAAGATCACGGCAAGGCACAAACCAAAACAACCACCACCCGCACCACCACCGTCCAAAAGCAGGCCTATGGCAGTGCTTACCATGGCGGTGTCCGCCCCGACGGCCCCACCAATGGCGGCGTCCATCACAGTGGTGTTCCGCAACAGGAAGGCCAGGTCCGCGCCGGCTTCGTTCAGTCCCGCGCCGGCAACTGGAAGTCCGAACATCAGACCTGGACACAGCGCGGAGGCTACAACGGCTATCGCATCCCCGATGCGCGCTTCCGCCTCTACTTCGGCCACGACCACTTCTTCCGCATCGGCGGACTCCCAATGGTCTTCGTCGGCGGCATGCCCCGCTTTCAATACGACGGCTTCTGGTTCACACTTATGGACCCGTGGCCCGAAGATTGGGCCGGCGACTGGTACGACTCCGACGATGTCTACGTTGACTACGACGGCGACGGCTACTACCTTTACAACCGCAACTATCCCGGCGTCCGCCTCGCACTCACCGTCAGCTTCTAACCCGCTTCAGGCTTGCTCTCAACACGCAATGCAAAGGGGGACCATCAGGCCCCCCTTTGCTTTGTCCATCAATTGCCGTTCTGCCTAGCGCCAGCGCCCTTCGATCAGGATCCACTCCCCATGCCGGTGAACCCAACGGTGCTTCTCCCAACGAGCATGCTCGTGTGGCGGACGCTCCCAGTGGCCCTGCGTCCAAACATATCGGCCGCCTTCATAGCGATGGTAGCCATCAATCCATACATAGCCTCGCTCTGGGGGATTGCCGCGGACTTCAATCACTGGAGCCGGCGGCCCAATACGAATCCTGACCTGCGCAAGCGACGCCACAGGACAAAACGTGACTGCAAACAGAACCGCCAGTGCAATCTTCTTCAACATGGTTGGAATCCTCCAGGGGTTTGAACCAATCCGGGATCTTATTTGCCTGACGGTTCTTCGTTGAAGGTATCAACGCGTCGCGTACAGTTCGTTGTTCGTCCTTCTCAGGCCGAGCACATTCTTCTTCTACCACCCGGGATTCCTTGAAGAATGTGCCCAATTGCTCAATCGCCCCTCACCGGAATTCAAGCCCGTTCAATCTCTTCAGCCAGCGCTTCGGCCGCCGTCACACAATCTCCTCGGTTCACATCGAGATGCGTAACCAGCCGCACTGCATCCGGCCCCACCGCAATCATCAATATTCCTCGCGCCTTCAGCCGCTCTACCAGCTTGTGCGCGTTGCGTCCGCCCGTCAGCTTGAAGATCACAATGTTCGTCTCCACCGCATCAAGTTCGATTTCAACACCATCCGTGTGCGACAGAGCCTCAGCAATGAGTCGAGCATGAGCATGGTCCTCATGCAGCCGCTTCGGCCCTAGTTCCAGTGCCATCAGCCCTGCTGCTGCCAGCACGCCCGCCTGCCGCATGCCACCGCCCAGTGCCTTGCGATACAGCCGCGCCCGCTCCATCAACTCAGCCGATCCCACCAGCATGGACCCAACCGGCGCGCCTAGCCCCTTCGAAAGGCAGAACATTACCGTGTCGAATCCCCGCGTCAGCGCCTTTACATCCGCGCCCAGCGCCACAGCCGCGTTGAATATGCGCGCTCCATCCAAATGCGTCGGCAGCTTGTGCTCCCTCGCCCCAGCCCAAATCTCCTCAACCACCGCAACCGGCGTGCTACCGCCACCAGCAAGGTTCGCCGTGTTCTCAATCTCGATCAGCCCCGTCGCCGCGCGAAACGCTCCCCGCTTTTGAATCACCGGCTCAATATGCTTCCACGTCAGGATGCCGCGCTCCGCCGCCACTGCGCGGATCAGGCAACCCGAAAACACCGCCGTCGTCGCCATCTCCCAATCCAGAATGTGCGCCCGCGATTCGGCAATCACTTCCTGCCCAGGTTGCGTGTGCAGCCGAATCGCAATCTGATTGCCCATCGTCCCGCTCGGCACAAACAGCGCGGCCTCGCGCCCAAACCTCTCCGCCGCCCGCTTCTCCAGCAGGTTCACCGTGGGGTCTTCGCCATAAACGTCATCCCCCACCTCCGCTGCCGCCATCGCCGCGCGCATCTCTGCCGACGGCCGAGTCACTGTATCCGATCGAAGATCGATTGGCGATGCCATTCCCCTCACCCTCTTGGCGTCTATGCCGTCAGAATCCGCCACACCCACCCCGCTGTTACCAGAAGAATCAGAAAATCCACGATCATCCAGACGCCGGCGTTAAACACCGATCCCCCCAACATGTTCATCGCAAGCCCCAGCCCGACAGCCACGCCAATAACCTTCGAAGCCTTCCGCTCGCGCCGCGACCCGTGGCTCCCACCTGAGCTTCGGCTGCGCACATAGCTCAGAATCCCGGCCGCCCCCAGGTACACCACAAAACCCACCGACGCGCAGAATATCGGCACGATCAAAAACGACATCCCCTCTACCCTTTCGTGCCGCGTCTTGAATACGGCCGGAATAGCGCCATGAGAACGAGCCCCTCAGCCAAAAAAACGAATACCCAATTACCATTCCGATCATCCCTGAAAATTCCTCTTGGAGATTACCGATGATCCAAATATCAGGAATAAGCAACGCTCCAAAGACACCAAAAGCCATCGACGCCTTGCGCTCCGGACCCGCATAACGACCCAACAGATAAAGGCTGCAAAGCCGGCCAATCCAAAAGAAGAGAAAACCAATCGGGATGCAAAGCAGGAGTGCGTAGGAAATCGGCATTCTGTGTTCCCCCTCCTCGCCCTGAGAGTCTTCTCTGGTCCCTGTTCCCTCTTCCCTGTTCCCTGCCTTTACGGTATCTTGTCCATCGGCAATTCCATCACCGGGGTCCGCTTGCCGTCATGCAGTGCATACGCCCACAGCCCGTGAAAGCTGCTCCGCAGCGCCGGCTGCGCCTTCAGGAACGCGCTCATCGCCGCGATCGCCTCGGTTCGCTGTGCAGCCGGGTCCGTGATCCCCACCGAATCGTAGGTCAACCCAAGATCCGCCTTGCCCAGCGAAAGGTCCACCTGCGCCGCGTCAATCTTCCACGTCCGCTCAGTATCTTGAATCGTGTAAGGGAACACGTCCTGCGCCGACGCGCCCGTCGACGACAACTTCACCAATCCCTGCTCCTGGTTCAGCTTGTCCAGATTCGGCGACGAAAGAAAATCCACCGGAATCAAAAGCGTCCGCGCCATCTCGTAGCAATACCACGCACTCCACGCCTGCCCCGCCTTGGCCAGTTCGCGCGCCCGCGACCAGTACCAGACCCCGTCATGCCCATCGATCGCGCCCTGCCGCACCGTGAGGCCCGCCAGCTTCCACCCCGGAGGGCTGGCCGCCGAGTCCCACGCCAGAACAATCGCTATCTGCCCCGCCATCGGCGCTCCCACCGCATCGGCAAGCACCACTGCATACTTGCCCGGCGGCAGCTCGCGCATGGTGATCGTCACCGTAAGCGAGCCAGATGAATTGGAGCAGAAGAACTGAGTATCGGCTGGCGCCTTCTGCATGCTCGCGTCCAGCACATACAAGTCGCGCAACTGAACTTGCCCACCCTTCACCAGCGGTGCGGCAGCCTCCACTGCATCGCGCATCCCAGCCCACTCACCGGCTTCCGCAGGCAGCAGCGAAGACTGCAGCGCGCTGTAATCCTTTGTGAGAATCGCCATCGTCAGCCGTCCGCCCGTGCCAATCAGCACATTGCGATCGTCCGGCAGCATCGCCGCCTGCGTTATGCAACTCGCCGCCCTGGCCTGCACTCCACCAGCCCCCAGCGCCAGCGCTATCGCGCACAACTGAAACGCTTTCCGCAGCCAGCCCAGACCTGCAAATCTCTTCGGAAAAAGTGGAACATCCCGCATTGTCCCAGGATTCCTCTCTGCCGCGCAGATTCCCATTTCGTGCGTCTGCCGGCCACTGCCCGTCTTGAGCGTTTCTGGGCCACTGCTAGTCTAGTACAGTAGGCTGGGAGCCGCTGCCTCGCTTCATGCGTCCAACCACTGTTCGCCTTTGTGCTTGCAGCCGCGTCGCAGCAGCCGCATCGCCGGGAGTCGTTTCGCATGTCGAGAGCCGTTCCGCAACGCTCACCTTCATCACCGCACCGCGCCTCCCTTGCGTTCTTCGCTGCCTTGCCTTGCATTGCCCTCTTCCTCGGACCTGCGTCGATCTCCGCTTCTCAAGCCTCGCCGCGGGACTCTTCAACAACCGTGCCAACTACGCATCCCGCGCCAACCTTCCACCAGGCCCGACACCATCTTCACCCGATTCCCAAACAGCCCCAGACTCCTGCGGACGCCGCGCCCGCACCCCAGGTCGTCGCCGCACCCGAAATGCCCCACTGGCCGGCAAACGACAAACCCGAGACTGCACGCATAGTATGGGACAGCCACGGCCTCCGCATCGAGGCCGCCAACTCAAGCCTCGCTGAAATCCTCTCAGAAGTCTCTACCCTCACCGGCGCACACGTCGACGGATTCGCCACAGATGCGCGCGTCTACGGTCAATACGGTCCCGCACCCGCCCGCGACGTCCTCTCACAGCTCCTCGATGGCACCGGCTACAACGTCATGATGATCGGCGATATCGGGGACGGCGCTCCACGCCAAATCATCCTCAGCACCCGCTCAGCCGCCAGCGCTATTCCTGCCGCACACACCACCACGGCAAACGACGACGATGCCGATGTGGACGAACCGGTCCAGCCTCAGCCATTCCCCTTGCAGCAGCCCTTGCGCGCCCCATTCAACCCCGCCACCATCCGCAACCCGCAACAGTTCCCACCGGGTCAGCAGCCCTACCCAGGCCAG
>Ga0302282_1001607_pt1 | contig 15900 bp, 8 predicted proteins | sample III_Fen_E1_3_FD_198763 | JGI IMG/M metagenome (GOLD analysis project Ga0302282, IMG submission 198763) | Peat permafrost microbial communities from Stordalen Mire near Abisko, Sweden - III_Fen_E1_3 | ecosystem: Environmental > Terrestrial > Soil > Wetlands > Permafrost | place: Sweden: Abisko... | reverse complement strand
CTCGGTCGGCAGGTTGAACATTTCCCGTTTGCGGCGCATCCGCTCTTCGAGGGGCACCCAGGTCTGGCACAGCCAGTCCTGCACCGCCGGCTGCTTGGCCCACTGCTCGAACTTGGCCACCACTTCGGCTTCGGTTTTCTCGCGCTGCTCTTCGACCCGGTCCTGCTCAAGCTGCAACCGCTGGCGGCCATGGTCCCCGCGCCGCAATTCGGCAATGTCCCGGCACAGACTGCGCAAGATTTTCAGTTTCTGCCGGAATTCCTCGGTGGGCTGGCCGTCCCAGCCGGCCAGGGTGGAGGCGTAGCGGGCCGCCAAGACGGTGGCCAGATGCTCGGCCAGGCGGCCGTCCGTGGCCGATTGCATTTCGGCCGCATCGGCGGCCAGTTCCCGGGCATCGGCCAGCATTTCCTGCCGGGCCTGCCATTCGGCGAAGCCGCCGGTCCGCCAGTCGTGGAGGTTTTGTTTGCTGACGGGCACGCCGCCGAAGTGCCGGGTCAGCACGGCTTGGACCTCCGGCAAACCGTTCAGCCAGGGCAACAGGGTTTCGCCGGACTCGCCGTCATCGAGTCGCCGGTTCAGTTCATCGCGGAGGGCGCGGGGCAACCGGGCGACTTTACCATGGCGCGTCGGATTCATAGGGCTTTCTCCTCCGGGAGGCAGCCGAATAATCGCAGGCGGATCAGATCTAATTTCTCCGCGAGGGTCAAGTCGGACGGGGTGGTGGCTTTGGCGAGAGCCGCGTCCAGCCGGGCAAAGGCCCGGGCGTAAGCCGGATGGGGTTTTTCGCAGGACGGCGTTTGGGAGTCGCGACTCATAAGTTTTTCACTTTTGTTTTCAATGGTTCAGGGTTGCCCCCACGCCAGTGGGAGAATGACAATTTCATCATCCCCCCCAATTTATCCCCGTCCGGGAAACGGCGTGAGGTTCTGAGAACCTCATCGGAAAACGGCCAAAAAATGGCAAAGGGAGCAATGATGACGGGGGTTTCGTTGAAAAATAAAATTTGTCAATCTAAAAAATATTTTACCGCCAACCCAAAACCCCGCCGGAACGGATTTTGGACAGAATGAACAGAATGGAGAAACCCACGGAAGCCAAAATGGGTATCGGGAAATGGAGACGGGGCAACCACAAAGGCACGGAGGACGCAGCGCGGCGGAGCCGCAGCCTAAAAAAAAGAGGGCTTAAACCGCAGATGGACGCAGATGGGAGAGAAAATGGGGTAAGGGGAATTTCCACCGTGGAGGACTGCCGGGATGAATTTTTCGGGCCAAGGGGTATTCAGCGCCTCCTCACCGGCGTGTTGCTCAAGTCAAAAGCCGGGAAATCTTTGCATTCGGGAGCTGGAAAAGGCCCGCCGATTAGACCATTTCGACGCGCTGCGGCAGAGGACTGCCGCGCTCCGGCGGTTGGGCAACACGCCATTACACCGCCGGCTACAATCGGGCGGGGCGCGGTTGGAACCTTTGGGCGGTTAAGAATCCTCGCGGCCTGGAGCGTTGGATTTTGAATTTTCCTTGGATTTTGGAGGTTAAAATTTGAACTTTCCCTCCGGTGTTCGCTATTGCCCCCGGCGGCCGGCTCGTTTTTAATGGGGGGCATGGAACCGCCTGCGGATTACCACATGCACACGCCGCTCTGCCGCCACGCGCGCGGGGAGCCGACCGAATACGCCGCGCAGGCGGTGCAATGCGGGCTGACGGAAATCGGGTTCTCGGATCATTCGCCCATGCGGCGGGATGATTTTGACAATTGGCGGATGCGGCTGGACCAGTTGGACGAATATGTGGCCCGGGTCCGCCAGGCGCAGGCGGACCATCCCGGGCTCACCATCCGCCTCGCGCTGGAGGTGGATTATCTGCCCGGGCAGGAAGACTGGATTCGTGAACTGGCCGCCCGGCATCCGTGGGATTATTTCATCGGCTCGGTGCATTATGTCTCGGACACCTGGGACATTGACAACCCCGCCAAGCTTTCCGAATGGAACCACCGGGAGGCGTTTGAAGTGTGGACGCTGTATTTTGAACGGCTCACCCGGGCGGCGGCAAGCGGGCTGTTTGAAATCATCGGTCATGCGGATCTGCCCAAGAAGTTCGGCCACCGGCTCACACGCGACGGCACGCCATTATACGAAAAGTTTCTGGCCGCAGCCAGGCAGCATGACTGCGCCATCGAACTCAACACCGCCGGGTTGCGGAAAGACTGCCGCGAGATCTACCCCGCCCGCGAGCTGCTGCAACTGGCGTTCCAAATGGGGGTGCCCATCACCTTTGGTTCCGACGCCCATGCGCCGGAGGAGGTGGGCCTGAATTTCGCCGAGGCTGTCGAATTGGCGCGGGCGACCGGCTACCGGGAAGGCTGCCGCTTTGCGCAACGCGAGCGGCGGATGGTGGCGTTCTGAGCCGGAACCAGGCAATTCTAAAGGAGCTTAACCGCAGATGCACGCAGCAGGGAAAAGCGGGAAAGCGAAAATTTCAACCGCAGATGGACGCAGATGAACGATGAGGAGAGAAAAGGGGAAACGGGAAATCTCCACCGTGGAGGAATGCGGGGATGAATTTTTCGGACCAAGGGGTATTCTGCGCCTCCGGATTCCAAAGCGCTTTCAAGACGAGGCGATCCCGCAAGCGCGGGATCTTGTCCAAAAGCGGCGGCTTGCCCTGCACCTTATAGGCATTTCAGAGATTAAATTAAATTCAGTCCCCGGGAATAAATACTTCCGCCTTCCCCCGGCTTCCGCCGTCGCTGAAGCTATGGCGGACAAGACGGCGCGACCAGTCCGCCTTCGCTGGGGCTACGGCGCGACCAGTCCGCCTTCGCTGGGGCTACGGCGCGACAAGCCAGGAGAAGGGGAATGGTTCGGCCGCCCCGGGTGCTTACGACGGTTTCAGGTTACCCCAGGCCTCCAGCCTGGGCGGTAACATCACGGGCTTACAGCCCGGCAACTTCATACCGGCCGTTGCCTTTGAAAGCCAGCGATGCCGAGAAGGTGGAGGGCTTGCCGCCGCACTCCATGAGCAGCCATGGAACCTGGGGCGAGGGCCCCAGGCTGTCTTTCCCCCCGGCGCGGACCCCGCGCCGGGGGGCAATCATTCCAGCCGACTATTTTACCGCCGGGTCCGCCGCCGGTTTGGGCGCAAGGATTTTCAGGGCGTCGGCGGGCACGGTCACCTTGGTGGCGCCCACATTCGTGATTTCCACCGTCGTGTCCCGGTCAATATCGCGGTCATTCCCGTTGAAACTGACGGTGCCGGAGACTTTGAACTCATATTTGGCGAGGCTGCCCGCCTTAAGCCAGAATTTCACGGAACCTTTGGCGTTGCTGATGTCCGGGGCACCGCCGCCGCCACCGCGCGGGCGGAAGGACAGTTGGGCTTTCGCGGCAGCCTCGGTGAGATCGCCGGAGATGACGTCGCCGTCCACTTTGAGGGCGGCGGCCCCGGCGGCCAGGGCGAGCGCCTGGGCGGTGGGCGCTTGAAAACCGCGCACCATCATGCCCAGGAACCGGCCCGGTCCCTGCTGGTCGGCGGTCGCATCAGCCAGCGATTGCCAGCCATTATCCGGGGTGTTGACGGCGGTCTGGTCGCCCTTGGTGATGAACTCCGCGGTGGTGTCGCGCAGGCTCAGCGAGACGTCAGTATAGCCGCCTTTTTCAATTTTGCCCTCGGTGGGACCGGGTTTAAACGGGCTGTCATCGGGGACCACCACGGTGGTTTTCCAGCTGTAACCGGTCTGTGCGGCCAGGGAGTTGACGGCGTTGGTGATGTCATCGCCCGGGGCGGCGGTGGCGGTGAGGAGGGAGCCGGCCAGCAGGGCGGCGGCGCTGAGCAGTAGTTTTGTTTTCATGGGGGGATGGGAATGGTTGGTTATGGTTCGGGCAAAAGTGAATCGGCCCGGTTATGTTGGTGTGACGCGCATAGTTACACCCAAACCGATTTTCGTGGCAAGCGCGAAAATGGGCCGGTTCGCGCCTCGGGAGCCGCCGGCTGCCCTCGAAGCGAAGTGCCGGCTGGCCGCCGGATTGGGCCGTCCGAGCCATCAAAACGGTGGCCAACCAGGAAACCCTTCCACCTTCGCTAAAGCTACGGTGGACCAGGCGGGCGGCGGTCGGTTTGGTTTTTGGCTGCGTTTGGCTCAGTTTGGTTTCCCAAGCCTCCGCCAGTCAGAAGCCCAGCGTTGACTTGCGCTTCGCGCAGAGCGGGGACGCCCTGGGGGTGCTGATGCAGGAAGCAACGTTCCTCAGACGGGCGACGGAGGATTGGATCGGGCTTTCAGCCCTTGATTATTCGTGGTGCTGGAACCTGGGGCGAGGGCCCCAGGCTGGTATAAAGGCGGGCCTTTGGCCCTGAAGGCAACTGGCTACCAATCAACACGTTCCATAGATGTTTCTTAAGAGCAGTCAGACCCAGGGTGGGTATGCGCCTTCGCCAAAGCCTTGCCAAAAACCAAAAATCCCCGCTTCGCAGCGCGACATATTTCTGTCAATGCTCTAACCCTTGTTCCCACCCCGATCAAATGATGCGCCAACAACCTCGGGCGGCACCGTTTTTGAACGGGGGTGGCGGAAGCCGGCTGGTTTCGTGAGCGGGCGCAGGACGATGGGCTTGACGCAGCCGACAAACGGGAATGACCCTACGGCCGAGCCCAAGGGGCGATGCTCCAAAAACACTGGGGACGCGCGCTTTTTTACTTTTCAACTCGGTGATATTTGCGCCTCAAAGGCAATTCACTCCGGAATCATTCCGATCGTCTCCAGCCACTTCCCCAACAATTGCGGCCATCCCGTAATCGGAAACTTCGTGGGTCGCAGCCCAAACGCATGTCCGCCCTGCGCATACAAATGCATTTCCACAGGCACCCCGGCCTGCTTCAGGGCAATGTAATAAACCAGCACCTGTCCGATACCGTCCACGTGGTCATCCTCCGCCTGCACCAAAAACGTCGGCGGGGTTTTGCTCGTCACCCTGATATGGGGATTCAACGCAACCGGTTCATCCTTTTCCGCCGACAAATGTCCCGGATAAAGCGCGATCGCAAAATCCGGGCGGCAGCTTTCTTGGTCAGCCGCATCCACCGCCAAGTACGAACGCTGGTCAAATTGCGTGCTCGTCGCGGCCACCAGATGTCCGCCGGCCGAAAAGCCGATCACGCCAATCTTGTGCGGATCAATCCGCCACCCGGCGGCGTGGAAGCGCACCAGCCTCACCGTCCGCTGCGCATCCTCCAACGCGGGCGGTGACTCCCCATACGGCCCCACTTTCTTGACCGGCACGCGGTATTTCAAGAGCACCGCCGTGAGGCCACGGGAGGTCAGCCAATCACAAATCTCCGTGCCTTCAAGATCCATGGCCAGACATTGGTAGCCTCCGCCAGGAAACACGACGACGGCAACCCCCGTATTGGTTCCCTTTGGCGAATAGACCGTCATCGTCGGCTGCGAGACGTTATTGACCACAATTACCGGCCGGCCGGCGATTAGCGCTGGTGATGTGATGGCGTTCTCCGGCCCCGGGACCGGCTGAGGATCCGGTACCGCCCCCGGCCAGATTGGCACCTGAGGATGTCCTGAGGATGGTTGCCAGACGTTCGTCTGCGCACCCAGACGGCCACCCGCAAACACAACCCAGAGCGCAAACATCAAAGGCTTCATCATGGTTCTGAAGATGACAGACCGGGCGTGGGTCACCAAACACTACATTTAAGTGAGCGACGGTTATTCCGCGAACAAGAACCGCAGGTCGTCGAGCGTCAGGCTTTGGGCGAAGCGCTCCTCGCCGAGCACGTCGTCGGCGAGCGCGGCCTTCTGCTTTTGCAGGGCGCGGATTTTCTGTTCGATGCTGTCCTTCATCACCAGCCGGTAGGCCATCACCTTGCTGGTCTGGCCGATGCGGTGGGTGCGGTCAATGGCCTGGTTTTCCACCGCCGGATTCCACCAGGGATCGAACAGCACCACATAGGAGGCGGCGGTGAGGTTCAAGCCAAAGCCGCCGGCCTTGAGGGAAATCAGGAACACCGCGCCGCCGGGGGCGGCCTGAAATTCACGCACGAGATCGCCGCGGTTTTCCGTGTCGCCGGCGAGATAATAATGCGGCCATTCGCGCTCTTTGAGGGTCTCGCGGAGGAGGTCGAGCATGGTGACGAACTGGGAAAAGACGAGCACTTTATGGCCTTCTTCCATGAGCGGTTCGAGCAATTCCTCGAGCGCGACGGCCTTGGCGCTTTCGGCGGTGCGGAGTTTGGCGTCCACGAGGGCGGGGTGGCAGCAAATCTGGCGCAGCCGGAGCAGCGAGGTGAGGATGTTGAACCGTTCGTTGTTGAACTGCTGGTGGGTCTTGAGCCCGAGCACGATCTGGCGCGCGCGCTTGAGTTCGGCGCGATACAGGGTCAGTTGGGGGCCCTCCATTTCGCAGAGGAGATCTTCCTCGACGCGGTCGGGCAGGTCGGTGGCCACCTGGGCTTTGGTGCGGCGCAGCAGGAAGGGGCGCACGCGGGCGGCCAGGCGCCGGCGGGCCAGGGGATCGTCCTGGGCGTTGAAGCGGCGGAGGAAGTGGGCGCGGTTGCCCAGTGCGCCGGGCATGGCGAAGGCGAGGATGCTCCACAAGTCGAGGAGCCGGTTTTCAATGGGGGTGCCGGTGAGCGCCAGGCGGTGTTCGGCGGTGAGCGCGCGGGCGGCCACGGCGGTTTGCGAATCCGGGTTCTTGACGCATTGCGCCTCGTCCAGAATCGCCACCCGCCAAGTGAGGCGGCTGATGGCGGGGGAAAGCGCGCGCAGTTGGGAATAGTTGAGCACCAGCAGGTCGGCGCTTTCGCGGGCGGCGGTCAGTTCCTCGACCGGTTCCCCGCGCCAGACGCGGACGCGCAGGGTGGGATAAAACCGTTCGGCCTCCGCCCGCCAGTTGTCCATGACGGATTTGGGGCACACCACCAGGCTGGGCAAAGGGGCGGCCGCCCCGGCGGCGGCGGATTCCTGGTGCAGCCAGGCGAGCCACGCCAGCGCCTGCAGGGTTTTGCCCAGGCCCATGTCATCGGCCAGCACGCCGCCGAAATGGTTGGCGGTGAGGTAGGCCAGAAAATGAAACCCCTCGGTCTGATACGGCCGCAGTTCGGCGCGGATGGCCGGCGGCAGGGCGGGGGTGACGCGCGCCTTCAATTCACTGGCGCGCCGTTCGAGTTTCGCGACGTGTTCGGCCGGCAGGAATTTTTTGGCGGCGGCATCGGCGAGTTGGAGGGCGTGGAAGCGCTGCGGTTCGGCGGTGAAATCGTGCGCGTGCAGGCCGAGCCGGGCGAGTTGTTCGTCGTCCTCCGGGGAGAGGTCGAAGCTGAGGCGCCGCCAGCCCTTCTGGCCCAGGCGCACGTAACCGCCGCGCGCATTGAGGAGGAGTTTCAATTCCTCGGGCGTGAGGGTGGTGTCGGTCACATTCAACACGACTTTCAGATCGAACCAATCCATGCCGGCCTCCTCCAAATCCAGGGACACGCTGCCGCTGATGGGGGCGTCCCGGAGGGAGGCCAGTTCGGGGTCCAATTGGACTTCGAGGTCCGGGGGCAGGGACACGAGCCACGGCACGAAAACGTCGGGGGTTTTTTTGCTGAGTCGCAGTTTCCAATCCCCCTGAAAGCCGTCCCATTTTGGTCCGAGGGCTTCAAGCACCTGGGGAAAATGCCGTTGCCCCGTACGGTCGGGCGTCTCGATCACCCCGTCCTTCGCCGGCCGGGGCTTGGCCGTCACTTGGTCCGCCTGACGCTGCCAGCCCTGGGAGGTCCATTTCTCGGTGGGCAGGCCCGTCCCCCGGGCGGTGACGTTAATATGGATTTCCTCGGTTTTGCTGCCGGGGTAACTGGGTTTCAAACGGCACGCCACGGTGACCGCGACCGGCACGCGCCGGACGCGGGCCGCCAGCGTTTCCGGGAGCGATACGCCGGCGGCCTGCAGGTAGTTCAGCCCGCTGGAGGTCTCGATGGCGGGGGCGGGAATGACTTTGCGCCAGTTCGTGTCGAGGGCATCGGCGGGCGGCCCGGGGAACAAACCGCTTTCCGTCAGATACAGCGTGGGCTGGCCGGCGAAGGTGCAGAGAATGCGCGGGGGCGGCGCTCCGGCGGCGGTGACCAGGGCCAGTTCATAATCCCCGCCGCCCCCGGCGCCCGGCTGTAAATTCAGGCGCAAGGGCTCGGCGCCCCGCACCAGCGGTTGACCGTCCGGGGTGACCAGGCTTGTGGGGGCCAGGGGCAGACGGAGCAAACGTCCGAGCGCCGAACGATCCTGGAGGTTGTCGAATTCAAAGGCCCACCATTCATCGTAACTGTGCGGCTGGAACAACGCGCTCCACAGCAGCAGGGAATCGGCCGCGATCTGGAGGGTTCCGAATTGCTGCTGGGTTCTGAACTTGCCGGCGTGGGAGTGCTTGAAGACCGTGAATTTGGCTTCGGGGCCGGCGCGCCATTCCAGCACCGCCGCCGTCGGGTGCAACACGAGCCGGAATTCCAACGGCGACACCGCGGCCGCCGGCGTGGGCTGTTCCTGATAATTTTGGAACCAGCTCTTCCAATACTTAATCTCCCGCGCCCGGTCCCGGAGTTCCATTTCCTTTTGGATCAGGCTCAGATCGGTGATGCCCGCCATGAAGTCGGGCGGGGCCAATTGGCGCCGGCGCAATTCCCAGGCCAGATACAGCCAGAAATAATAATCGTCCCGGGGAAAATCCGGCCAGAGATCCAGCGGGCCCCATTGGCGGTGGAGTTGGTTGGCCGGGGTGATGGTGACCAGGTCGTATTCCGTCAGCCCGCGATATTCCGCCTGCTCGTAAAGGTTCTGCACGTTGCGAACGTAGCCGCTTTCCGAAAACGTGAGTTCACGGCCCAGTTGGTCAAAGAGGCGCTGCCGCAGCGGTGAGGGCGCGGGTTGCGGCACTCCGAGGAGGGGCAGTTGGGTGATTTTGCCGGGGGGGCCGGCCACGGCGCGGCGTTGTAATTCGAGCAGCGCGGCGACCATGTGCTGGCAGTCATACCGATCCGCGCAGGTGCATTCCCCCACCCAACCCTCTTCCTGGCTGAATTCCAAGCCCACCTCGTAGTCCCGGTCCGGGCGCACCAGAGCGGCATAGAGCGAATCCGGTTGCACGCATTCGAGGGTGACGACTTTGCCGTGCTCGAACAATTGCCGGCCGCGCCGGGCCGTTTTGGGCGGGACGTAATCGAGATACTCCTGGATGTCTTGGAGCGCGTCTTTCAGCAAATTCATTCGTTCGGTAGGATGCGTCATATACGCCGGGGAAACAAGCGGCGGTTGTTCACCGCTTATTCCCAGGGGCCGGGAGAATCTCGACGGGCCGGACCGACCGGCGACGTTGAATCCATTTGATCATTGTGATGAAATGCGGATGAACCCCTGCGGGGAACCGTTGAACACCGCACGGGGAACCGGGATGGTTTTCAGGCTGCCATCACCGGCGACGTTGGTGTAGGTGAGCCAGTTGCCCAGCAGGAGGTTGGTGCGGTATTGGACGCTGCCAGTGACGCCCGCCTGGGAGAGGAACGAGACCTGAAAATTCGTCCCGGCGGTCTGGGGATTGATGAGCCGGACGGCATTGGTGGTCACGACAAAATAATTGAAGGATTCGGTGTTCAAAGTCGCGGTGGCGGTCCAGTTGCTGATGGGTTTGGCGAAGGCATCCACCGGGGTGGTGAAGGTCACGCCGGGAAAATTGTTGGAATTGTAATCCACGTCAAACCGGTTGGGGCCGGCGTTGACCGTGGGCGGGTTCGGCCAGTTGGTGGCGGTCACCGGCGGATACGCCACCGGCCCGTTCAGCAATTCGATTTGCAGGGTGGAATAATTCGTGGGGCCGACCCAGTAGAAAACGGGGTGGCTGGTCACACTGACGGCCCCGTTGGTGGGATAATAGACTTTGATGGCCGGGAGCAGATTGGTGTCGAGGCCGCTGACAGCCACCTGGAACGAATAAACCTCCTGCATCGGACTGTTTTGATTCACGTATATTTTCCAGAAGCCGTTGGTGAATTCGTTGAGCAGATCGCCGAGGGAACCCAAGATCGCCGAAGTGCCCTGGCCGCCGGAGGGATATTGCTCGGTGACAAAGTAGTTGTTGGGCGATTGGATGCTGTTCGTGGTGGTGGGCGCGGGCGTCAGGTTGAAGGACATGCCGGCGGAATAATATTCGCCCAGATTGGGGTCTTCGGAGCGGGAAAGGGTCAATTGCAGGCTCACGGACACGGGATACGGGGTGTTGGTGAAGGCGGCCAGCGTGAGGCCGGGGTGGGTGTGCAGAAAGGAAATTTCACCGGGATACAACGGGCGGTCATAGATTTGGAGGTCGTCGAGCAATCCCTGATAGCCGTTGTAACCGGTGGAATCGGGGCTGGCGGGGTCGGGATTGCTCGCATCGGCCAGGGCGCCGATGGTCAGGAGTTGGGGATCGGACAGCATATTCGTGGTGTCAAAATCCGAGGTGTCCAACACTCCGTCAATATAGATGTCCTTTTCGCCCGTGACCTGGTTCCGGATGACGGCCACGTGGTGCCAGGCGCCATCATTGACGGTGGCCGAGGAATTAATGGTGTCATCGTAGCCCCCCTGGACGTTGCCGGTGTTGAAGGCCACCTGGCCGCCGGTCAAGGCCACGGGAACGAGATCGTTGGCCAGGGCCGGGACGTCCGCCGCCACCACGCCGGCACCGTTGAAGGCGTAATCGCCCTGGTTGCCAAAACTCTGGGTGGTGTTGAGCCAAAGGGACACGGTGAAACTGCCGGCCAGCGTGGGCAGGAGCGCCGCCGGCGCCGTCAGAAAACTGCCGCCATCAAAGGCCACCGCTCCGGTTCCGGCGACGGCCTGCGAACTGATCGCGGGGCCATTGCCGTTGAATTCGCCCGCCAGAACGATATTGTTGCCATTGCCGGAAACATCCGGGGCCACCACGGTGCCCTCGTTGAAATCATAATACGCCACGAGTCCATTCACGCCATTCCCGGCGACATTGGGCGCGGTGCTGCCCGGTTGATTGAAAAGGCCGGCCACTTCAGTGGGGTTCAGCACACCCGAATATATCTGCACGTCATCCACCAACCCCGCGTAAGCGGAGGACAACTCGCCGCCAATGGAGGCATACGTATCGCCGGTCAACGCCTCGGTGCTGGCGAAATCGGAGGCATCCAGCGCGCCATTGATATAGATGCGTTTTTCACCGGTGGTTTGATTCCGGGTGACCACAATCTGCACATAGTGGCCCGTGGTTACGTCATTCGTGGAATGCAGGGTGTCCTGATGGCCATCGGGATCGCCGGTGAAGAAGGCGGCCTTGCTGCCGGTGATGCCCACCGGGGTGGAACCCCGGCCATTGCTGTCGGCGTAAAGGATGGACTGGCCGGTTTGATCATTCAGGGGGTCGGGGTTGTTACCCACCTGCGTGGTTGTGTTGACCCACAACGAAACGGTGAAGCTTCCGGCCAGGGCGTTGGTCCAGTTGGTGAAGCTTTGATTGCAGGGGGTCATGCTGCTGTAACCGAAGAATTGAACGGCCCCCCCGCCGGCTTCCGCCTCCGTACTAAAGGCATGTCCCGGACCCGTCCCCCAACTGCTGCTGCAATCAAGGTTATTTCCGTTGGTGGAGGCATCCAGGCCCAGATCACCGCTGTCATCAAACGGGTAATGCGCAATGAGGGTGTGGCCGCCGCTGGCCGGAACCGTCACCGCCGGGGTGCCGGCCGTGAATTGGGAGGTGTAATAGGTTTCAATCGTGCCCGTCGAAACCCAGCCGGCGAGGGGTTGCAACAGTTGGTTGGTGGGGGTGTTGGCGATGACGAGGGTGGACACATCGTCCAGGTAATCCGCCTCGAAGGTGTTGGTGCCGGCGGGGATCTGCACCGGGCAGACCCAATTGGTCTGGCCGGGCGGGAGGCCGGCGGAAGCCTCGCCGTAGTCGTTGCCGCCGGCATCAATGAAATTTTCATTCACGGCGAGGGTGCCCGGCCAGTCCGCCGGCCCCTGCCAGGTGAACGTCGGCACGTTGGTGATGTACACCGCACCGTTCGTGGGGAAGGTGACCAGCACCGGGGCGAACAGATTGGTGTTCAGCCCGGTGACGCTCACCGGAAAGGAATACAGGTTGGTGGAAAGGTTGTTGGTGATCCGCAGGGACCAATTTCCGTTGGTCAGTTCCTGCACCAATTCCGCCAGGGTGGCGAAGTATCCACTGCCGGCCTGCGAAAAAGTTGAACCGGCATCCAACTCGCCGTGCAGGTTGCCTGGACCGGACGATACGAAGTAGGTGTTCGTGGGGTTGTTGGCTGTCACGGTGTTGGTGCTCAGCAGTGGGAAGCCAAAAAAGCCGTTGTTGTCGTGGTAGAGATGCAGATTGATCGAGAGGCCGGCGCGGACCGGCCCCGCCCACAGGCAGAATCCGAGGGTTAAAAGCGTTAAATGGACAAGTCCGAAACGGGCCGGACGGAATGAGTGTAATTGGCTGCGGTTATTCATTGGGAATCAAGCCAATCAGAAAAAAATCCGTCCACGGCGGTGACCCCACCCGGGGGAAAACAGGCTTTGCCCTGCGGCCTTGCACCCCGCATACAACCGGACGAAAATTCTGATTGACCAATTCAAGGACTATATCACAACGGGCCGGTTCCTTCAAGTTTTTTGCCGCGACCGTTTTTTGCCGGCGCAACCAGGCGCCGGCGGGGACGTCCTTCGGGTGCTGCCCGGCGGTGCCGGGAACCATTTCGTTAAATTCACAGCCTTTTAATTTTATAACTGCTTGCAGTCCGATTATTTAAAAATTATCCATGTCGGAGGGTCTTTTTCGATGATGGCCTGAGTTAACGCATGGGGTGGCGGGGGCGACCTAATTGGATGGAGGCGCGGGGCGCGGGGCTTGGGGCGCGAGGCGGATTGTCTTCCGTGGTCTCAATTTCGGTTTGGTCGAAGCCCTGGTGCCTTGACGGGCGGGATGCGACCGGGGCATGGATTCGTGCGGCGAGCGCGGGGGATTAGCCCGCGCGGCGCAGTTCCCAGGCCAGGCGTTGGGCCTCCACCCGGCTTTGCACCCCCAGCTTGGCAAAGAGATGTTCAATGTGTTTCTCCGTGGTGCGGTGGCAGATGCCCAGTATGCCCGTGATTTCAAGGTTCGTCTTGGCCTCGGAAATCCAGTGCAGGATTTCCGCTTCGCGTCCGGTCAAATCATGGCGCGCGGCCAGCGCGGCGTTGAGCAGGGTCCGTTCGCGTAACAGGGTAAGGGTACAAGAACCGTCCCCGGCCCGCCCCCAATGCGCCACCAACCGATACCCCATCGGCGAGGAGAGGCTGAACTCCGAACTGGAAATGCCCCGGGGCAGGACCGTCCGGACGGCGCGGTCCAAGGCCTGTTGCACGCAAACGGGCAGCTGGGTGGCCGGCCCGGTGCAGCCCGGGTATAATTCCGCGAGCCATTCGCGCGCCAACCCGCTTTGCCAGCGGATGCGTCCGTCCGCTTCCACCGCCAGCACCGCCCGGTTCATGGCCCGGAACCCCTCCCCGAGGCCCTCCAGACTGCGGGTGGCCTGGGCCGTCTTCCGGGCGAACTCGCGGACTTGCGCCACATGGGGCGCAATGAAGGCGAGGACACTGCGGTCGCGCTCGGTGAAATCGTGGCTCCAGCGGTTGAACGTCACGCCCGTCCGCGTGCCCGCGCCCTCCCCGGCGAAGAAACAGATTTGGTGCCGCATCCGGGTAAACCGGTAAAACTCCTGGTAAACCGGGGTTTTTTGCAATTGCCGCACGGTGGCGACATCCGAAATTTTCACCGGCGCCGTCCCGCCGCCATGCCAGAGGTCAAACAACGGATGGGAGCGCAGGGTGGCCATGAACCGGTCCAACCGGGCGTGCAACTTGGGTCGCTCCGGAAAGGAATGGGCGACCAAGCGCCCTTCGTGGAGATTGATTTCCTTGTGGGCCAGGTAGTCCGCCGGCACCAACCGGAACAGGGCGGGCAGCAGTCCCAACGGGGACAGCCCGGCGGCGGCCACGGCATAAACCTCCTGCACGGTCCGCGAACAAAGCGCCCAATCTGCGTGTGACAGCCTCATATCGATGGATAATCCCGGATTCCTCCTGTGACGGCTAAGCCCAAGTGCCGCATAAGGATGAATGATTATGTCATTAGCGCCAGCAAAATACAAGCAAAAAATACGTGGGGATACGTATGGGCGGGGTGGTGGCGGTTTGGTATGGTTTGTGGTGTGGGGAAGTTAATTAATCGCGGTCTAAATTAGCAAAGAGATTGCGAGAACTATCACGACTTTTTCGGGGAAATTTTGAAAATGCAATCTGTCCATCGCCAGATGGCGCTGAATATAGCGCTGGGAAATAATGGTGATCTGCGTCTGGACACGAAAGCATCGGAAAGGTTCCATTAATGAAAATAAATATTGGATGGAGTTTGATTTGTCTTGGCTTATTGAGCGTGCAACTGTTTGGCGCAGAGACTGCGGCATCCAGTACCAACCTTCCGGTGCCCCCCACGGTCCCTGTGACGGTGGATTCACCTCAGTCTCCTGACGCCGAGCAATCCATAGGGGGTTTGAAAGTTGAAGGCGGATTATTTTTGACAAATTGCTGGAATAATCCCACCTGGCCGGCACCTGATAACATATACATAGGGCCGTCGATTGAGGGGATTAACAATATAAAAACTGGAAGTGGCCAGTTGTCTTTCAACGTCACATTTTGGCCGCAATTTCTGGCTAAGGGCATGAGTAACCTGCCGTCATTACATTTGGACGATTTATTAATAATTCGCCTTGCTTCGGCCGGCTCGGGCACTACCGGCTCCAAGGTGGATTTTCTCTTGAAATCCATCTCACCAGCCAAGCTGGACGTCAAAACATATGACTACAATGTCATCCTGACGGTGGATCCATCGCAGACCTTTGAAGGCAAGAATCTGCAATTGGAAGTGACCACCATTTACCGGGAACAGATGAACAAATACGTGCAGACCAACCTGCTCTGGATGGGGCAAGCCTTGAAAAATCTGGCGGCCAGCAATCTCTCGCTGGGACTGCCTGAAGCCGCCCTTGCCAACTTGCCGAAGCTCCAGGAAGGTTCCCAGAATATTTTAGCCTCACTTGCGAACGAGGTAAGAAACCTCACCAATTCCAGCAATGCGGATTCCCTGTACAATATTTTGACTAATCTACCCAATGGCAATCTCTACCGGGCCAACCTGAAACTCACCGCCTTGACCAACCGTTCGGCCTGGGGATCAAACGCTGCATCCAATAGCACCAATTTCAACCGGTTTCTGGTGATGGAAACCAATCTGTATATGCTCCGAGATTTGGCGGATTGGCGGAACACCAACCAGGCGGTTAAAACTAATGACGCGGATCTTGACACGGATATCTTTACGGTGCTGGCCGACCGGTTTTATTATTTTAATTATCTCGAAAAGGCGGTTAAGAGCGCTTCCGGGGAAATACTTAATCCCACTGAAAGCCTTGCGGGGGCCGACGCCAGCTTCATTTGGACAGGGCAGATAATTGGTTTTGGAAACTTTATTGAAAGTGTGCAACCCATGGATTATAAAGATGTGCAGTCAACCCTGGGTCAGGGAATTGCCAATTATTTTTACGTGGTCAGCGTCATTTTTCTCAACACCAATGCAAATGACGTTTTGCTCTATGGGGATAAAATATCCGTCCCCTGCACTTACCTGGAATGCACTTATAATTCGATTCCAGATCATGACAAACTTCTAAATCATGCGCCAAACGACGGCGCATGGGGTTTTCACATCACCACCAATGCAGTCGTGTCTGCTTTGACCACCAATTGGGTGGTGTCCACGGTAACCACGAATAAAGTCACTTCAACGGTGACTGAAACCACCAATGCAGTCGTGTCCACGG
>Ga0302282_1001598_pt1 | contig 15948 bp, 11 predicted proteins | sample III_Fen_E1_3_FD_198763 | JGI IMG/M metagenome (GOLD analysis project Ga0302282, IMG submission 198763) | Peat permafrost microbial communities from Stordalen Mire near Abisko, Sweden - III_Fen_E1_3 | ecosystem: Environmental > Terrestrial > Soil > Wetlands > Permafrost | place: Sweden: Abisko... | reverse complement strand
GCGGGGATTGATATTGGATGAACTGGCTTTCATATCCTTTCGCCCCGTAAATCGGAGTGATCTCCACCCCGCCAATCCCCGCGGCCTGAAACAGTTCCAGTTGATGCGTCAGATTAGTTTTGTCCACGGCGCTGCCCATCCACCACCAGCGGGTCCAGGGCCGGTTCTCACGTGTCGGCGTCGCCCACTGCAGCGGATCCGCATTGTCCACCGTTTGGGCGGCGGCGGGAAAACTCAAGGCTCCCAGCGACCAGGCCGCCAGCGCCGCGATAAGACAGGAACGAAGGGTTTGGCCGGAATGTCCAAGGTGTTCCGACAACAATTTGCACGTCGACAAATTTTGCATATTCAGTGGTAGACGTGATTATCAACGAAAAGGTTCCGAATACCAGAGCGAAATATGCACCTCGCTCAGTCGCTCATCCGCACGGCCCGTTATACCCGCAGAAAGACGTAGGCCGAAAACGACACCGCCACCAGGCCGGCCGCCGCCGCCAGGGACCACAGCAGGCTCTTCTGCCGGGCGGCGATCGCAAACGTGGAAATGATCACACTCAACTGGGCCGCCAGCATCCCGTAGAAAAACTGTTGGCTGCGATGATGATGCCGCTCCGCGGAGGCGTTGGCCTTGCGCACCTGCATTTCGTATATGAAACCCACCACTTGGTTCAGGCGGGCCTCCTGGTCGTATCGGGCCGAGCCCAACTGGAACCGCGCCGCTGTAAACCCCTGCAACAAGCCTTTGTCCGCTCCGGGCTTGGTCAAAGCTCTCTCAATTTGGTCAAGCTGCGTATTGACCGGCTTCATCGCTGCGTCAAAAGCCAGCGCCCGGGCCAGGGCCACAGTCATGGCCGCGCTCAAATCCTCGTCCGTCACCTGCGCCAGCAGCCGGGTCACCTCTGTCTCCGGTTGGGCGGCGCTCAGGGCGTCCAAGGCCGCCTGCACATTCGGCTGAATCTCCGCACCGGGGGGGATGGCCGGCAACTGGCCTTTTTCCAAGGCCGCCTGAGTTTGCGGTGCCCCCCGGGAATTTAACTCACTTAACACTTTTTCGAGACCAGCGGTGTCCAGCGTCGGGATCTCAATGGTGGCCTGCAAAATCTCCAGGGAGTTCTGCTGCAAGGCGCCCCGCAATTTTTTGGCCTGAAAATATCCCCACTGGTCGCCCGCCTTGGATTGCAATTGTGCGCCCAGCGCCCGGTCATATTGGGCCCGTGTCATCTCGCTGGAGGCCATCCCCGCCAACAACGTGGCGATCACCGTCAGGACGATCGGCGTCATGCCCAGCACCTTGCCCCAGGTGTTTTGGGGCAACTCGGCTTTGATGGAATCGGGGATTTTGGCTTTCATCGCACATGGTCGCTGACCGTCATTTCAAGGCTGCATAGACCCGGTGGACGTCGTCGTGGTCGTCCAGCGCGTTCAGGAAGTCCATCACATCCTTGCGGTCGGCCGGGGACAGGTCCGTAAAGGTTTTCGCCACGTAACGCATCTCCGAGGCGATGACATTCCAGCCGACGGCCTTCAAGGCCTTCGCCACATGATCCAGGTCCTTGATCCCCGTCAGAAAACGCGCGCCCTTCTGGCCCTCCGGTATTTCCTCTGCTTCCAGGGGCTCGATCTCCTGCGCCCCCGCCTCGATCGCGTCGCCCTCGGCATCCCGGGCGGCATCCGTGTGGGTGGCCTCGATCACGCCCAGGTGATTGAAGAAAAAGCCCACGCTGCCCGGCTGACCGAGCGAGCCCGCCTTGAACAGATTGCGGATCTCCGGGGCCGTGCGGTTGCGGTTGTCCGTAAGGCATTCCACCACCACCGGCACCTTGTGCGGCGCATACCCCTCATAAACCACCGTCTCAAATTGCGTCTTCTCGTCCCCGATGCCCGCGCCATTTTTGATGGCCCGCTCGATGGTGTCCTTGTAGACCGAGGACTTCTTGGCCTTCTCGATGGCCGCGGCCAGCCGCGCGTTCAGGTCAGGGTCCGGCCCGCCCAGGCGGGCGGCGACCATGATTTCGCGCACCAGCTTGACGACCATCTTGCCTTTTTTCTGCGCGTTGATCTCGCGCCCGGCTTGTTTCCATTGTGCGCCCAAAGTGCTAGTCTCCTGAATACATTGTTAAACGTTTAATAATCCCAGTTTGCAAGGTTCCGGCCCTCCCGTCAACCCAAGTGATGGGGTTAAAAACGCATTGCCAAGACGGGCCAAGTTGTTTACGGTTTTGGGGGTGTCCGCCAAACTTAAGACGAATTAGCGTTTATCCTGAACCCGGGATAAACGCCAACGCCTCTGACTCCCTTGTCCGGGGCGTTTTTGTTTGAACCGGCCCAATTTTAAATCCATTTGTTATGCCTGACGAAAATCAACCCTCCGCCCAAGCGCCTGCGGCGCCCGCCGAAGCACCCCAGCGTAAAACGCTGGATGACCGCGCCAAAATGACCGACCTGGAGCGCATCCGCCATTCCTGCGCCCATGTGCTGGCCACGGCCATCCTGCGCCTGTGGTCGGACGCCCAGTTCGCCTACGGTCCGCCGGTGGAAAACGGCTTCTACTATGATGTGGAGCTGGCCCACCGCATCGCGCCCGAGGATTTTGAAAAAATCGAGGCGGAGATGAAGAAGGAGACGAAGGCGAACAACCCCTTCGAGAAGCTGCTGGTCACGCGCGAACAGGCGATCGCCGACGCGCAAAGCGGGCGGCTGGGGGCGCTGGCCGAACGGCCCGGCCAGCCTTCCAAGTTCAAACTGGACCTGCTCAACCAGATCCCCAGGGGCGAGGCGATCTCGTATTTCAAGAACGGCGATTTCATCGATCTCTGCGCGGGACCGCATGTGATGCGCACCGGCAACATCGGGGCTTTCAAGCTTACCACGGTGGCGAGCGCCTATTATAAGGGTGACGAGAAGAACCCGCAACTCCAGCGCATCTATGGCACGGCCTTCAAGAACAAGACGGAGATGGAGGCGTACTTCACGATGATTGAGGAAGCCAGGCGCCGCGACCATCGCAAGATCGGCGCGGAGATGGGCTTGTTCGCGATCGATAACGAATATGTCGGTCCCGGCATGCCGCTGTGGCTGCCCAACGGCACGGTGCTGGTGGAGGAATTGGAAAAGCTGGCGAAGGAAACGGAGTTTCTGGCCGGTTATGTGCGCGTGAAGACGCCGCATCTGGCGCGGGAGAAAATGTACAAGACCTCCGGGCATCTGCCGTATTACGCGGAATCCATGTTCCCGCCGATGGAACTTATCGAGGAGGATGGTCGCAAGAAACGCGATGCGGGCCTGCTCGAAATTGCGAAGTGTCATGAGGAAGCCGCGAAATTGGAACAGCAGGGCCACAAAGCGGACGCTGAAGCTTTGAACCTAAAGGCCGGGGAACTGAACAAATTGATTCAGGAATTGGGGGATCGTTACTACCTGAAGGCCATGAACTGCCCGCATCACCACCGCATTTTTGCGGCGGAGCCACGCAGTTACCGGGATCTGCCGTTGCGCCTGGCGGAATACGGCACCTGCTACCGTTACGAGCAGAGCGGCGAGCTCTTCGGCCTCATGCGCGTGCGTTCGCTCAACATGAACGACGCGCACATTTATTGCACCGAGGACCAGTTCGCAGCCGAGTTCAAGGCCGTGAATGACATGTACCTGAAGTATTTCAAAATCTTCGGTCTGGACAAGTATCAGATGCGCTTCAGCACGCATTCGGCGGAGGGCCTGGGCAAGAAATACGTCAACGAGCCGGAATTGTGGAAGAAAACCGAGGACATGGTCCGTCGGGTGCTCGTGGAGAGCGGCATCAACTTTGTGGAGGTCGCCAACGAGGCCGCGTTCTACGGCCCCAAGATCGACGTGCAGGTGTGGAGCGCCATCGGCCGGGAATTCACCATCGCCACCAACCAGGTGGACTTTGCGGTGCCGGCCAAATTTGAACTGGTCTACAAGGACCGTGACAACGCGCTCAAGACGCCGTTGTGCATCCATCGCGCGCCGCTGGGCACGCATGAACGGTTCATCGGATTCCTCATCGAACATTACGCGGGCAACTTCCCGCTCTGGCTCGCGCCGGAGCAGGTGCGCATCATCACCATCGGCGATGATGAACCGTTGTTGAACTACGCGAAGGCCATCAGCGACGAATTGCGGGCCAACTTTGTCCGTGTGGTGAACGATTTTGGCAGCGACCCGATGAAGGCGAAAATCGCCGGGGCTGAGCAAGCCAAGGTGCACACGATGCTGGTCATCGGCAGCCGGGACATGGAAGCCGGAAATGTGAGCGTCCGGCTGCACAGCAAGGGTCCGCAGGGGGCGAAGCCCAAGGCCGAGGTGGTCACGGACATTTTGGCGGCGGTGAAAGCACGGCGGGCGTAAAAAAACCGCCGGAGCCTCGCGGCACCGGCGGTTGAAGAGTTACGCGGCCGATTATTTCGCGCCCTGGTCAATCCACGCGCGCACCAGACCCACTTCATCCGCCGTCAGCGGCTTGGGCACCGCCGGGGTCGGGCGGGGCGGCGTGCCGCCTGCGGGGGCATTGGTGTTCATGGCGGCGCCGGGAGCGCCGGGGCCGGCAGCATTGCGGCGGGCGCGTTGCTTGGGCGGCATGGCGCTCTTCGGATCCAGCTGGGAAATGGCTGCGACCAACTGGCTGTTGGCGCTGTCACCCACCTTGAGGATCGCGCCATCATCGCCACCTTTCAAAACGCCGGCCAGGCTGGACAGATCGATGCCTCCGCGCGGTTTCCGTCCGCCGGTGCCGTGGCAACGAACGCACGAGGCCTTGAAGAGGGGTTGAATATCAACGGCAAAGGTGACGCCGGTTTTGGTGGCGGGCGGCGGCAGTTTGCTGGTGTCGATGGCCGAGGCTGTGAGGGATAAACCGCCGACCAGGGCGGTGAGCAGGAGTCCGGTTTTAGTTGTGATGGATTTCATAAGCGAAATTATTAATCAAGCCACGGGCGGCTGACAAGGGTTTTTTAGGTTCTACTCCTCGCCATTGGCGGGGCTCTTCTTCTCCCAACGGCGGGGGGCGCGTTCAGGCAGGCTGGTGTCCACCTTGGCGTAATACGTATTCTCACCGAACCGCGCATTCAGCTCCTGCTCCAATTTTAGGGAGGGGGTCACACTGTATCGTTCATGGGTGTCCAGCAGCACAAAACCGCCGGTGGGCGGCAGAAAGCCCAAGAACAGCGGGCATTTGCCTGGATACCGGCCGACCAGTTCCTGTGCGGCCACCAGGTCCTCCGGCTGCAGGTGCGTCATGTTCAGCCGGAAATGCACCTGCTTGGTATATTTCTTGGGCGCGTCTTCCAGAGCCATTATCTCTTGCGGGAATATCTTCGGCTTGTCCTCGCCGGTGTTGACCTCCCCGATCACGAGAATCGTCCGGTTGACCTCCAGTAAAGACCGGAACTTGTCGTAATTTTCGTTCATGCAGAGCAGTTGCACCGAGCCCTCGAGATCTTCCAGCGTGACCATGGAATAAGGCTTCCCAGATTTCTTGGAGAAACCATTTTGCACCACCGAAATCATTCCGCCCACCCGCGTGAGGGTGCGGTTGGGCAGTTCGCCGAGTTTGGCGATGGTCGTAAGGGTGAATTTTTGCAGCAACGGCACGAAGGGCGTGAGCGGATGGCCGGTCACGTAGAAACCGAGCAATTCCTTTTCATGCGCCAGCAGCTCGTGCTGCGGCCATTCCGGTAACAAGGTGACTGTCTCAACAACAGAAGTGGGCTTGTCCTCCAGCACGTCGAAAAGTGAGCTCTGGCCTTTTTGCTTGTCGGACAACGTGCTGGCGGCGCGGGCCAGGGTGCGTTCGATCTGCGAAAACAAGGTGGCCCGGTTTGAGCCCAGACTGTCGCAGGCCCCGGCCTTGATGAGCGCCTCGAGGGTCTTCCGGCCCAGGCTCCGGCCGTCCACGTGCTCGCACAGTTCGGCCAGGGTCTTGGACCGGCCGCGCTCCGCGCGCGCCCGCAGGACGGCCTGCACCGCGGCATCGCCCACGCCCTTGATGGCCACCATCCCGAAGCGGATGGCCCGCCGGGGCAGGACCTCCGGATGCGCCGGGTCCGGCGCGGCGCCGGGCGCCGGCTCAAAATGAACACCGCTCTCGTTGATGTCCGGCTGCAGCACATCGATGCCAAAGTGGCGCGCCTCGGCGATGTATTCCGCCAGTTTGTCGAGGTCGCCCATGTCGTTGGTCATCATCGCGCAGAAAAATTCCACGGGATAATTGGCCTTCAGATAGGCGGTTTGATACGCCACGACGGCGTAGGCGGCGGCATGGGACTTGTTGAAACCGTAACCGGCAAACTTTTCGAGCAAATCGAAAATCTGGTTCGCCTTGGCGGGGGCAATCTTGTTGTGTGTGGCGCAACCTTTCACGAAGGTTTCGCGCTGCTTCTGCATCTCCTCGACCTTCTTCTTGCCCATGGCGCGGCGGAGCAGGTCGGCGCTCCCGAGCGAATAGCCGGCCAGCAATTGCGTCGCCTGCATCACCTGCTCCTGATAGATCAGGATGCCGTAGGTCTCCTTGGAGATCTGTTCTAGCAGCGGGTGCTCGTATTTGATCTCGATCTCACCATGCCGGCGCTTGATGAATTCCGGGATCAGTTCCATCGGGCCGGGCCGGTAGAGCGCCACCAGGGCCGTGATATGCTCCACGGAACCGATCTGAAATTTGCGGCACAAATCGCGCATGCCGCCGGATTCCAATTGGAACACGCCTAGCGTTTCCGCCCGGTTGAGCAGGTCGTAGGTTTTCTTGTCATCCAGCGGCAGATGATCGATGGGCACCTCCAATTGATGGGTGCGCCGGACCATTTCGCAGGTGTTGCGGATGACCGTGAGGGTTTTCAGGCCGAGAAAATCCATCTTCAGCAGGCCGAGATCGCCCACCGGATTCATGGCGTATTGCGTGACCAGCGTGCCGTTTTCGTCCTGCTTGAGCGGGAGCAGGTTCACCAGCGGCTGGTCGCCGATCACCACGCCGGCGGCGTGCACGCTGGCGTTGCGCGTCAAATCCTCCAGCACCATCGCCGTGTCCACGAGTTCGCGCGTCACCTCCTCTGTCTCGTACGCCTCCTTGAATTCCGGGGACTGCTTGAGCGCCTTCGTCAAATCCATCTTCAGTTCCGCCGGGATCATCTTGGCCAGCCGGTCGCATTCGCCGTAGCTCAGGCCCATCACGCGTCCGACGTCGCGCACCACGCTCTTCGCGCCCATGGTGCCGAACGTGATGATTTGCGCCACCGAATCGCGCCCATATTTTTCCCGGACGTACTCAATGACGTCGGCGCGGCGGTCGTCCGCAAAATCAATGTCGATATCCGGCGGATTCACGCGTTCCGGGTTCAGGAACCGTTCGAACAGCAGGCCATAACGGATCGGGTCCACGTTCGCGATGTCGAGCAGGTAGGTGACGAGCGAACCGGCCGCGGAACCGCGCGCCACGCACGCCACGCCCATTTCGCGGCCCTTGCGGATGAAGTCGCCGACGATCAGGAAGTACGAGACAAACCCGGTTTTGTGGATCACCGCCAGTTCCACGACGAGCCGGTCCAGCACCACCTTGATGGCGGCGGCGATGTCCGGTCGATTGATGTCCGGGCTGGAAAGCGCGTCGCCCGTCGTCTCGCCGGCGGGCGTTTGGTAGGTCGGCAGACGGGACGGATTATCAATGCCCTCGACCACGAAGGCTTCGCCCTCCACACGGGTGCGGAGGGTGTAGCGGCGCTGCAAACCTTCGGAGCACAACTGGCGCAGGTAGCCTTCACGGGTGAAATGTTCGGGCGGGGCAAAGATCGGGTAATGCAGCTTGCCGAACTCAATCGTCAGGTTGCACATGTCCGCCACCTCGCGCGTGTTGGTGACCGCCGCGGGCACCTCGGTGAAGCGGGCCTTCATCTCCTCGGCGGAGCGCAGGTGGAACTGCTCCGGCACATAGCCGGCGCTCATGCGCTTGGGGTCGCTCAGCACGGTCTGCGTGCCGATGCACACCAGGCAGTCGTGCGCGTGTGAATGGTTTTTCTCGATGTAATGTACATCATTGGTGGCCACCAGTTTCAGGCCGAACTCCTTCGCCCACTGGATGAGGCGGCGGTTCACCTTCGCCTGTTCGGGAATGCCGTGGTTTTGAAGCTCCAGGAAGAAGTTCTCCGCTCCGAGCGTCTGCTTGTACCAGTCGATGGCGTCGCGCGCTTTCTCGGGCTGGTCCTTCATGATCCAGTCCGGGATTTCGCTGGCGAGACAGCCGGAGAGGGCGATCAGGCCTTCCTTGTGGACGGCCAGGATTTCCTTGTCGATGCGGGGCTTGTAATAGTAGCCCTCAAGATGTGCGGCAGTGGTCAGCTTGATGAGATTCTTGTAGCCCGCCTCATCCTTGGCCAGCAGGCCGAGATGATGGTAGACGTCGCGGCCGCCGGTGGCGCTTTTCTTGTCCAGGCGGCTGCCGGGCGCTACGTAGACTTCGCAGCCGACGATGGGCTTGATGCCTTTTTCGCGGGCGGTCTTGTAAAAGTCGATGACGCCGTGCATGGTGCCGTGGTCGGTGATGGCGAGGGCGGCGAACTTCAGGTCGTGCGCCTTGTCCATCAGCCGGTCCAGACGGCAGGCGCCATCGAGCAATGAATACTCGGTGTGCAGGTGTAGATGTACAAAGTCCGCGTGCGACATGACCGCAGTTTAACTTGTCGCCGTCCGGGTGCAACGCACAAAGCACGGGACCCGGCATTTTGGCTCGGCCACGGCCTTTACGCAGACCGGTGTTTCCAGTGCCGGGATTTGCCGGTGGCGAGCCATTCGAGGGCGGTTTTCAACCGTTTGGCCCGGGTTTCCTCGCGTTTGGCTTCCGCCAGCCACTCAATGTATTCCCGCTGATGACTGGGGCTGAACTGTTCGAAGCGCGTCCGGGCCGCCGGGTTTTTCTTGAGCGCGGCCAGGAAATAATCCGGCATCACGGGTTTCGGTCTGGCCTTGGGTTTCTTTCGGGCCGGGGTGGGGAGTCCGTCGGTATTCAGTTGGAGGGCCTGTTTGATATAACCGTTCAGGACCTTGTCGCCGGGTAAATCATCGATCGAGGTGATGCGCCGAAACTTTTCCCGGGTGGCGTCTTGGCCAAAGATCAATTTGCCCTGCCAGAAAATCAGGGCGCAATGCCGTTTGAAGGCCGGCGTTGTCAGCAAAATTCCCTGGTGCTCGTAAACGGGCGAGCCCCATTTGATGGTCTCCGTCACCGCCAGGCAGGCGGCATGGACGAGCTGGCGATGCGGCTCAGCACCGGTTGGGCAAAGTCGGCGGCTTGGGCGATATAGGCGTCCACACGCGGGTCGGTCTTGGGCATGATAACAGATGTTGATCAGGTTTGCCCCAAGCTGGTCGGATTCCCAACCACCGGGGGCGGTCGGCCGTAATTTTGACTTTCACCCGCCGGGTGGCAAGTATTTTTCACCGTCCGTCCTTCCTCGGGCGCATCTTGTCACTGCCCCCGCACCACGCTTGGACCTGTCAACCACACCACACGAATGCAAACCCAGGTAACCCCCTCCCCGCCATTTGAATAAATGGGGGGGAGGGCCGGGGAGAGGTGGGGCTAATTTTTCCCGCCGCTCTTCTTTTTCCTCTCTGCCCTCTCCGCGCTTCCTGCCAGAGGCAGGCTGGTGCGCAGTCTTGCCGAGGACCCCAGGCTCGGCTATCGTCCCGCCATGCCGTCCAGTCCGGATGTATCTCAATGGCCCCGTGTCAGTTTTATCATGCCCACGCTTAATGCCGGGGCGTTGCTGGACAATATTCTCCGTTCCATTCTCCGGCAGACCTACCCGCGCGAGCACTACGAGATCCTGCTGGCGGACGCGATGTCCACGGATGCCACCCGGACCATTGCCGCGAAATACGGGGCGATCGTGCTGGATGACCATGGCAAGAACATGGAGGAGGGTAAACGCCTCGCGCTCCGGCAGGCCACGGGCGAATATATCGTCTTTGTAGATGCGGATAATGAGATCACGCACCCGGATTACATCGAGCGGGCGGTGCGGGCGCTGGCGGCGCATCCGAAGGCGCTGGGCGTGGAGGGTTATTATTTGCCGTCGCCGAAGATGAGCTCGTTTTGCGCCTACCTGACGCACCGGCTGCACATCAGCGACCCGGTGTGCTGGCTGATGAGCGTGAATCCGCAGCTCATCGCGCGCACGGACGAGGTGGAACGCTGGGCGCTGCCGCCGGGCACGTATTCGTATCCGCTGGGCGCGAACGGCTTTGTGTATCGGCGCGCCGACCTGGCCTCGGTGCAGGCCAATGAGAAGTTCCAGGACACGCACGTGGCGATGTTCCTGATGAAGAACGGCCAGCGCGAATGGCTGCGCATCGCGGGCCGCGGGGTGCATCATTATTATGTGCAGACGCTGTGGGGGTTCGTAAAAAAACGGCGGCGGGCCACGGTGCATTTTTTGCGGGTGCAGGAGGAGATGCCCGTGAATTGGATGAAGGAGAAGCCGCCCATGCCGCTGTGGCTGGCGGGGGTTTATTGCGTCACATTCGTGGGGCCGCTGTGGCATACGGCCCGCGGGTTGGTGCGGGACGGCGACTGGCGCTGGCTCTGGCATGTGCCGGCAAGCCTGGGCAGCGTGCTGGGCAACGCCTGGGGCGTGCTCACCTACCGGCAGCATGGCGGCGACCAGAACTTGATCGCCAAACTGCAGCCGAAACAAAATTTGATCAAACCCGATGGCCAGTAAGCTTCCAGCCCCGACCCATGATCTGGCGGTTTGTTACCGAATTTATCCGGGACTGACTGGTCGGCCGGCGCTGGGATTCACGGACAAGCTGACGATGGTCCGGGCGAATCTGCTGAGTTTCAAGCAGGCACTGGGCGGGTTGCGAGCGAAGATTTGGGTGATTCTGGACAAATGCCCGCCGGCCTACCAAGAACTGGTGGCGGGCATCTTCTCGGATACGGACCTGGAGTTCATCCCGCTGACCGGCGAGGGAAATGAGGCGACGTTTTTGCGCCAAGTACGCCTGCTCTCCACGCAGACGGCGGCGGAACTGGTTTATTTTGTGGAGGACGACTATTTGCACCGGCCGCAGGCGCTGGCCGGGGCGGTGGCGTTCATGCAACGGCATCCGGAGTCGGATTTTCTCACACTATACGACCATGCGGATTATCATGACAAATACATCCACCGGCTGCGGGGCCGGGAATACACGGAGGCCGGCCTGCGCTGGCATACGGTGGCGTCCACATGCCTGACGTTCATGGCCCGGCGCGGGGTGCTGGCGGACACGGCGGAGGTGTTTGCGACCTACGGCCGGAAAAACTCGGACCTCGGGCTGTGGCTTGCGCTGACCAAGTCGCGGGTCGTGAACCCGTGGTGCTGGGTGCGGTGCTTGGGCGACGGCCTGTTTTTCAGCGCGTCATGCATGCTGGCGTGGCGGCATTGCTGGCGGACAATTTTATTCGGCCCTCGCCGGACGTTGTGGGTGCCGGAGCCATCGCTGGCGACACATTTGGAATCAACAGGGCTGGCCCCGGGAGTGGATTGGGATGTGGTCAAAACGCTCAAAAACTGATTTTTTTCCTGAAGGGAACGAAGACTGGCCGGATCAATGGTACAAATACCGCGCTCCCACAAACTAATAGGTCGGCGGCGCGGCGCATTCAATTTTTCACCTTGGACTGCCAATGTCCAGGGTATGTGCTATTTTGGTCGTATGTGCTGACGTTTTTCGGCGGCGAAAGATTTTACGGAGCTGATCAAACTGGCCGGGGTGGTCCTGTCCGGGCGCCGGTCTGTGGCCCGCGCTATAATGTCGCACCAACGCAGCGTGTCCCGGTGATCTATCACAAGGGGAAACAGGCGGGGATGAAGTTGATGCGGTGGGGGTTTGTCCAAAATGCTGAAACGCTGAAATTCCGAAATCCTAAGGCAAAAACCGGGGCGGAGGGCGAAGCGCAGGGGTTATTGATCAATGCCCGCGGGGAGACTTTGGGGTCGCGGGCGGCGTTTCGGGAGGCGTATCAGCAGCGGCGGTGCCTGATCCCGGCGGATGGGTTTTATGAATGGCAGGTGCGGGCCGGCAAACGGCAGCCCTTCCGGGTGATGTTTAAGAGCGGGGAACCGTTTTGTTTCGCCGGCCTCTGGCGTAGTTCGTCCTCCCTGTTATTGGGCAAAGAGCCCGGCCATTGGGAGGAGGAACCGGTGGCGTCGGAGGTGGAGGAGTTTGTGATCATCACGCGCGCGGCCAATACGGCGATGAAACCGTTGCATGAGCGAATGCCGGTGATCATCGGGCGGAGTCATTATGATTGGTGGCTCAAGGATTCGGGGCCGGGCAGTGAATTGTATAAGCTGGCACTGGAGCATGCGCCGGACGAGCCGTTGAAGATTTATCCGGTAAGCGACCTGGTCAACAGCCCGAAGACGGATGATCCCCGGTGCGTCGCGCCGGTGCGGATCGATCGGGATTGGCTTGAACAGGCGTGGTGGGGAGACTGGTGAGCCTTTCAAGAAATGCTGTGGCCGTGCTGAGCGAGGATTTTTGATTTTGGGCGAGGCTTTGGCGAAGGAGCATGTCCGCAGCGACCTGCGACTGAGCCGAAACGAAGCCAAAAATCAAAAAGACCGCTCCGTCAACGGTTTCCACAGCATGGCTACAGGATTTCTTTAAAGGCTCTGGCTGGATCATTTTAGCTATGAAGAAAATCATCCGTTTTGCTCTCGTTCTGGCCGCCTGGTTGGCCGCGACTGGCCTGTCCGGCGCCGCCACCAATGAAGCACCCCGGCTCATCGCGGCCGACCTGCGCCAGACGAACGGGCCGCTCGATACCATGTTCAAATTCTGCGTCGGCGCAGGTCGCGCGAACGAGGGGTTGCGCGCCGACTGGCAGCGGCAACTGACGTATGTCCATCAGGAATGCGGCTTCCAATACATCCGCATGCACGGGTTGTTCAGCGATGACATGGGCGTTTACCGGGAGGACCGCCAGGGCAATCCGGAATACAACTGGCAATACATCGACGAGCTTTACGATTTTCTACATCGCATCGGCATGAAACCGTTTGTCGAGCTGGGTTTCATGCCCTCGGCGCTGGCCAGCGGTACGAAAACAATTTTCTGGTGGCACGGCAATGTGACCCGGCCCAAGGACATGAAAAAATGGGCGGATTTCATGCGTGCTTTCGTCCTGCACTTGCAGGAACGGTATGGCGCGGCCGAGGTGCGCACGTGGTATTTCGAGGTCTGGAACGAGCCCAACTTGCGCGAATTTTTTGCCGGCAACCAGCAGCAGTACTTCGACCTCTACGCCGCGACGGCGCGGGCCATCAAGAGCGTTTCCCCTGATTACCGGGTCGGCGGTCCCGCGACCGCCGGTTGCGGCTGGGTGCCGGAGTTCATTCATTTCTGCGACACGAACGGCGCGCCCGTGGATTTCATTTCCACCCACACCTACGGCGTGCAGAGTGGTTTCCTAGATGAACACGGCGACACCGGCACGGTGCTTTCGCCTAATCCCACCTCCATTTTCGGCGAGGTGAAATCCGTGCGGCGGCAGATTGCGGACTCGGCCATGCCCGGGCTGGACCTGCACTTCACCGAGTGGAGCACTTCCTACACCCCCTCGGATCCCATTCACGACAGTTACCACAGCGCCGCTTACATCCTGGACAAGCTCAAAAAATCCGGCGGCGCCGCCCAATCCATGTCGTACTGGACCTTCACCGACATTTTCGAGGAGGCCGGCCCGCGCTGGGAGGCCTTTCACGGGGGCTTTGGGCTCCTCAATTATCAGGACATCAACAAGCCGTCGTTTTATGCGTACCAATTTTTGAACCGCCTCGGGCCGACGGAATTGAAGGATAACGACCCTGCTTCCTGGCTCTGCACCGACCCGGCGGGCGGCGTGCAGGCATTGATCTGGGATTTCACGAACACCCATCCCGGCCCGCAAGTTCATAACCAGGTGTTTTACCTGCGCGATTTGCCGGCGCAGCTCAAAAACCAGGTCACCCTCACGCTCACCAACCTGGCCCGGGGCAAATACACCGTGACGACCTACCAGGTCGGCTATCGGGTCAACGACGCCTATGCCACCTATCGCGACCTCGGCGCCCCGGCGCAACTTACCCTCGCGCAAGTGGCCGCCATCAAGACGGCGAACAGCGGCGCGCCGTTGTCCGTCCGCACCGTGAAAATCGGCCGCGACGGTGCCTTTGCCGAGACATTTGATCTACGTGAAAACGACGCCGTATTGGTCACCCTCACCCGGCAGAAATGACAGATTGAATAATCCCGCCTTTCAACGGTAGTCATCTCCCGCTTGCGGCATAGCTGCTGGTGGTGACCGCTGATTCAACACCTCCAGCAAATGTTGCGCCTCGTCCGTGCTCAGGTTCCGGGTCAGCACGACCTTTTCATCCGTGGACATCCAGCTCTTGAACTCGTCGATCACCCGGCCTTGCCATACCAGGGCAAGTGACCGGCCTAAATAGTGTGTCGCCGTGCCATTGAACCTCGCCCCGCTGCGGGGAAACAAATTCAGCGTCAGCTCCTTTTCGTCCGTCGCATACTTGGTATAGCCGACATTGGCCACATCATGCTCCTCCAAGGCCGTCGGGCACAGCAGCCGGAAGCTTGTCTCCGCGCCATCCGCATCGGTGCCAGGGACGACGTCCACAGGCACGTTCGTGTCCATGTCCGCCGCCACCCAGCGAAATTCAAAGGTCGGAAGCTCTCGGAGCATCTTTTCCAGTTGGTGATCAACGGCTGCATACACTTCTCCGAGGCGCTCCCGGTCGTCGGCTGGGGTGTTGGTTTGCATCTTGGCCCAGTATTCATCCCGTTCGGTCAATAACGGCTCCGCCACCGTCCCTTTAACGAGTTGCTCAACCCTCTCGACACGCGCCTTGATCAATCGGGCAAGCTCCAAACGATTAGTTATGTTCCGCTGGTCATGCGTGGCTGCATAATTAGCCATAAACGACTTGTCCAGCCGGAAAAGGTCTTTGGCTTCCTACGGAATCGGCCGCAATGGTGCCGGCGCGTCGACTTTCGCCAACGGCTGCGGGTAACTGATCGGCGTCCCGGTTGCCGGTTGCGACATGGCTGGCTTGGCGGGGGCGCTTTGCAGGGCCATGACCGTCGCCGCCTTGTGATTTAAGATTTTCAGCAGTTGGTTGACATAGTCCTCATCAAAGTGGCCCAGTAGACGTAACGTGGCGCCATCCGCCGTGGTCGTCCAGCCGGATACCATTCCCATCACCTGACCCTGCCACACCAGCGCCAATGTCCGTAGCTTCTGGTTGCCCGCCGGCCCGGCCAGCTTCCCGACGCTGTTCGGTTGTAACCGCACGTCAATTTCCTTTTGGCCCGGGACCGTTTGCGACCCGGCGAAACTGGCGTCCATCACCTCATATTCCTCCAGCGCCGCCGGCTGTAACAGGCGGAGGGAGGTGCCGTCACCGGGCACAATGTCCATATCCGCATTGGTGTCGTCCGCGGCTGCTATCCAGTAAAATTGATAGGTCGGCAACTGGCTCAGCATCTTTTCCAATTGATTTTCAATGGCCAGGTACTCCTGCAATGCGCGTTGGCTTTCCGCCTTATCATGCGCTTGGTTGGCTTCGCGGCGAGCGGCCTGCCCTTCAATCTCTGCCGTCACCAACGGTTCGGCGATTGTACCCTTCAACCGGCCCATCAGCTCCTTCATGCGTTCGCCATAAAGCCGGCCAAAAGCCACCCGGTTCGTGGGGTTTTGAAAATCATGGTCGGCCAAGTACGATTCTTGCCAGGCCCGGTCGGCCTGATAAGTTACAAAAACTTCTGGCGGTATGGGTTGTAATTTCTCTGGCCCGGGCGAAACATCTCGCCCGGCCACGCTCGCCTCCGACTTGCCTTGCAGCAGCAGCGACCCGAAAATTTCCTCGGCCATCACGTTGCCATCCGCATCCTTGCCCA
>Ga0302282_1001584_pt1 | contig 16022 bp, 19 predicted proteins | sample III_Fen_E1_3_FD_198763 | JGI IMG/M metagenome (GOLD analysis project Ga0302282, IMG submission 198763) | Peat permafrost microbial communities from Stordalen Mire near Abisko, Sweden - III_Fen_E1_3 | ecosystem: Environmental > Terrestrial > Soil > Wetlands > Permafrost | place: Sweden: Abisko... | reverse complement strand
AGAGTGGAAAACGGAGGAGACGAAGATTCTGCAATCGTTTGTTGCAAGCGGAAATTCATTGCGTCAACTCGCAGACAAAGTTCTCGGTAAAACGGATCAGTCGGGAGTGTGAGCCTGGTCATTCTGGTTTGGCCTTCTTAGACCGCAGTCACTCACCAGTCGGGACTTCCCTTGCCGGAATTAGTTTTACCCTACCGGCCTTGCGATCTGATTCTTTCAGAGCGGGAGCCCGCACAATCTTGCGGAGCAATGCGTCAAACTTGGATTTGTCTACCGTCATGTCGTTTGGCTCGGAAGCATCGTTCATTTGAGCAATTTTCGATGTTTCTTTAGAAAGTGAAACGATGGCTCGTGAATTCCATAGTAGTAATGCCCGCCTTTCGCGGCGGCAGAGTAAGCCTCGTGTTCGTTCGCTAAAAAGATTATGCTCAAATCCAATAGACTCGTTGAAACAAACTGGTTGGGATTGAAGTACTGAACTGGATTGTCCGTATCGACGAATTGGTGGAGCAGCTTCTTTTCGCTAGCCGATAAACGATACAAATGGCGTCGTCTCTTGATTCGATTCCACGCGAGTTCCCACCCCGTATAAACCGTTCCAACCCCGGAAACAGACCCCACCGCCACAACGGCAACCCGCCACAAGGTAGGAAGCAGGGGCAGACCCATCCAACATAGAATCGGATTCACTCCGAACGCCACAGCAATGCACATCAAAAAAACCATCAAGAAGTTACGAAACGTCAGGTGCTCGGCGAGCCAGCTGAGAATTTCTTTGACTGCCTCTTTTAATCCAAAGTCGGGCATGGGTGTATTGTATTCGCGGGGGCTTTATGATCGATACGACGGAACACAGACCGGGTACAATCGTCCAAGTTTCCGGAATCTATCAAGTACTACACGACAGAGGGCAGCACCCAACTGGACACGCAACTTACCATGAAGTCACTTGCGTAAGAGGGGACGAATTTCCGCCTTGCAGAGCTAAAGGCTGCAAGCCATCGTTTAGGCTGGCGAAGGAAGCGAAGCACTTGAAGGAAGACCCGTTTCTTGAGCGGCGGTAGCGGGTAAGAGGACGGCCGGAGAGCAGTCCCATCCCTACGGTTGAGGAGCGGGCGCGGTTTCTTTAGGTTTCAGGGGTTTTGCGGAAGTCGCCGCGCGTTATTCTGCCGCGAATTGCTTTGGCTCTTCGGCGGGTTGCGGCTTGATTCTGGTCTTGACCTGAGCCGTGGTGAGCAGGAATACGGCCACTACAATGCCGGCCATGCCCGCAAACTCCGCCGGCTCGGGGTGCTCGTGGAGCAGGAAGATGCCCAGCAGGACGGCGACTACCGGGTTGACATAGGCGTAGGAGGACACCTTGCCCACCGGGACATGCTCGATGAGATAGATGTAACCGGTGTAGCCGAGCAGCGACCCACCAGTGATGAGCCATGCCAGCGATCCGGCGGCGCTTGCGGTGAGATGAAATTGCGGCCATTGTCCCAGAGCTGTGCCGAGGGCGAGGCACACTCCTCCAGCCGCCAGCATTTGCCAGGCGGCGGCCACAAAGTTGTTTACGCTGAGCCGCGCGCGCCGGGAGAGCACGCTGCCGACAGCCCAGCAGAGCGCTCCAGCGAGCAAGGCCGCGATGGCCAGGAGACGTTTGCTATCTCCCCCAAACCCGTTTCGCAGCGAGGGCCACACCAGGATTGCCAGACCCGCGAAGCCGAGCACCATGCCAAGCCATCCGCGTGCGGGGAGAGGCTCGCCGCCGGGGAGAAACATCTCAATCAGCGCCACATAGAGGGGAAGTACCGCCAGCACCAGCGACGCCAGGCCGCTGGGTACGGTTTTTTCCGCGTATACAAGGCCCACGTTGCCGCCGCCCAGCAGCAACAAGCCGACCAGCGCCAGAAGCAGCATGGTTTTGGCCGGCCACACCAGGCGCAATCCGCGCCAACGGCACCAGGCCAGCAGAATCGCGCCCGCAATGAGAAACCGCGTGCCGGACAGCAGCAAAGCCGGCATATCCGCCGCGCCGATGCGAATGGCGGTATACGTCGATCCCCAGAAAAAGTAGACGCTCGCGAAAGCCAGCACGATGGAGGCGGTGGAGGCTGCTTTCTTTTCGGGATGGGCTGTCAGGCTGGTTGAGATTGTCATGGGATGGAGTAGTTTTGGTTCGCGATACATTCATGGTAGCTGGTTTGGGATTCAGGTGCTTCCCGGTTCTTGCGGGATACCTGGTGGGGGTTGCTTCGAGCCTTTGGCGGTTGGCGGAGATGGCGCGTGCATTTCTGGACTTTTCCGGCGCGATGCAGATGGGCTATATTGATTACCTGCCGGAATGGGGGAGTTTCGCTCCCCTTAAACGGCTGGCCGGTACTGGGAAAGCGAGCCTGCCGGCTTCCTTCGCGATCCAGATACCGCAGTTCAATGCGAAACGAAGTACGCTGCTGTTCCGCAACCACTAAGTCCGCCCAGCGACAAGCGCACACCGGTTTGCGACCGGCGAGGGCAAGGAGGGCTCGATGAATACATCCGACACGATTGGATTGCTGCTGAAGGGCAAAGCACAGGGTTCGGTCCTATCGATTGCACCCGAGCAATCTGTTTACGAAGCGATCGCAAAAATGGCAAAGTACAACATCGGGGCCCTTATCGTCCTCTCCGACGATCGCCTGGTTGGCATTTTGTCGGAGCGCGACTACGCGCGCAAATGTGTGCTGATGGGCCATCCGTCGAAAGACACTTCGGTTCACCAGATCATGACCAGCCCGGTGTTCTTTGTGAGTCCGCAGCACACGGTGGATGAGTGCATGTCGATTATGACCGACCATCATTTTCGCCATCTGCCGGTGCTCGATGGGGACAAGGTGATGGGCGTGGTTTCGATCGGCGATCTGGTGAAATGGGTGATCACAGGCCAGGCGCATACCATTCAGGCGCTTGAGGAGTACATCTCAGGGTCCTATCCGGGTTAACATCCGGGTTGGTCTTCCGGGATAGACTCTGAGCAGAACCTATCATGCTGCCAACGATCACGGTATCCGGAGTTCGCAAGACCTACGGCCGCACCGTGGCTGTGGATGAGGCGTCTTTCGAGGTAATGGAAGGCGAGATATTTGGGTTGATCGGGCCGAACGGGGCGGGAAAAACCACCACGATGGAGTGCATCGAAGGGCTGCGCAAGCCTGACCGGGGCACGATCTCCGTACTCGGTCTCGATCCCTTTCGGCAGGTTTACAAGCTACAGAACCGCATCGGAGTGCAGCTTCAGCAGGCGCAGTTGCAGAAGCGAATCAAGGTGTGGGAGGCGGTGGATTTGTGGGCGTCGCTTTACCAGAAGAAATCCGTCGATGGGACGCGATTGCTGGAACAACTGGGTCTGACCCCTAAGCGGAACGCGTGGTTCATGAACCTCTCCGGAGGGCAGAAGCAGCGGCTTTTTATCGCGCTTGCGCTCATCAACGATCCGGAGCTGGTGTTTCTGGACGAGCTGACGACGGGGCTCGATCCGCAGTCGCGGCGGGCGATCTGGGAGCTGGTGCGCAGCATTCGCGAGCGGGGCAAGACGGTCTTCCTGACCACTCACCTGATGGAGGAGGCGGAACGGCTTTGCGATCGGGTGGCGATCATGGAGCACGGACGGATTATCGACATTGACACGCCGCTGAGGCTGGTTGCGCGGCATTGCCCGGAGCGGACTGTGGTTCTGACGACCGTCGACGCCGGGGCTGCGGAGCAGTTCAACAAGATTGCCGGAGTTGAGTCGGTTGGGTGCGTGGGCGATGAGTTTACGATTCGGGGGCAGGGCGACCTGGTGACGGAAACGATTCGGTGCCTCGGGGAGAATCGCATTCACGTTACGGATTTTCGCACGATTCTGCCCAACCTGGAAGATGTTTTTTTGAAACTGACGGGCCGGTCGATTCGAGAGTAGGTCGCGAAGAGGTCGAGAACAGGAAGGAGGACGATGCTGCGCGGACTGATGAAACTGACGTGGATCGAGATCAAGATCTTTCTGCGCGAGCCGCTGGGCGCGTTCGGGACGATTGTGTTTCCGGTGCTGATTTTTCTGGCGGTGGGCAAGTTTGCCAGCGTCGGATTTCCAGCGTCCGTGTTGTCGGCCAGCAGGTTTACCCAAGTGGGTCTTCCGGTTATGGTGTCGCTGCTTATCTCGATCAGCGCGGTGCTTTCGCTGGTTACGATTATCTCCATTTATCGCGAGGGAGGCATTCTGAAGCGGCTGCGGGCTACGCCGCTGCGGCCGGAGACGATCCTTACCGCGCATGTGCTGGTGAAGCTGATACTTACCGCGGCCACGCTGGTGCTGATGATCCTGGCGGGGAAGCGCTATTACCCGGCGGACATTGACGCGCCTTTGTTTTCGTTCACGATTGCGTTGGTGATCAGCACCTGGAGCATTTTGTCGATCGGGTTTCTGATCGCCAGCATTGTTCCCACGGCGCGGTTTGCGCAGCCCATCGGCGCGGTGATTTTGTATCCGATGATTGTTTTCTCAGGGCTGTTTTTTTCTATCGATTCATTGCCGCCGGTGCTGCGGGGGATTGCGCGGGTGCTGCCGTTTACCTACGCCGTGAATCTGCTTCAGGGGATCTGGGTGGGTGACCGGTGGTCGGCGCACCTGGGCGACATTGCGGGGCTGATTGCGGTGTTTGTGGTTTGCACGGCGGTTTCGGCTAAGGTGTTTCGATGGGAGTAGGCTGTCGGCTACCCCATAGGCTTCCCGGATAGATGGCCTATACTCATCCGTTCTGAGCTATGCTCAACGATTGTTTCCGAGTTGGCGATCAGCTCGACCGCGATGTCTGCACGAGCGCGTAGCGGAGTGTGACGGGCGATTGTGACAGTGGAGGATGTGCCACAATCGCAGACCGGAAGCCATGCTGGTGCGCCTATCTTGATTCTCATGAAGATTACGTGGGCAAAGTACGCAGTATTGGCAGCTATGGCCACTGGGGCATTTTCGGCCGCGGCACAGGCACATCTTGCATTGAGCCGAGAGATTGATCTGCCGGTTGCGGCAAGTCGTGGCTCATGGGGGAATATCTGGGGCCGTGATATACCTGCCGGGGATCAGTTCGCGTGGAGCCATGCGCCGGACGAAAGCATTCTGGCATTCGACTCGGATGCAAACGGGAACTGGCCGCTGGTTCGCGTGAGGAAGTGGTGGACAGACAAGCCCGAAACGGAGGTACTGAACCTGCCGGGATGGAACACCGCAACGTTCAAGAAGTTTATGTCCCACTGGTACGTTGACATCCACATCGATTTGCAGGTAACGCCGGATGGACGGTACGCAGTGGCGTTCGGGGAGGCCGCCCTGGAAGAAAACGCGTTGATTGATCTCTTTCGCATGCACGATCTGAAGGTCGTCACTCCCGATCCCGACACGATCATCACGGTCGTGGATCTCGAGCATTGGCAAGTCGTCGAAACAATCCATACTTCCAGCCTTGGAGAGATGCATGATGATCGCGCACGAGTCCTAAATGGTGGGTGGGTTGCGTTGGATCAAAGAAACTCTGATTCCCTGTCGGGGGAGGGTGGTGACATCTATTCGGATCGTAGAGTGCAGTTGCTGTCGATACCTGACCTGAATTCAGGACCGGCCTGCGCACGGGCAACCGAAGGAAGAAAAGATGCAAGGAGAACCCACAACCAAAGGGCTTGCGCGGATGTGTACAAGGCGACCGGGGCGGATTCCGACGAGGCTTTGGGAGCACTGATCGCCTGGGGTGGGGATAGAGAGCCAGCGGCAGCGGGAGTCCATGCGGATGAGTTCACGGAACGAGAGGGAAGGAAGAGGGAGAATGAATGGGATCGAGAAAATGGAGGGAAAATCAGGGAGAATCTGGCGATGGGGGATTGGGGAGAGTATCCGTACAACAGGTGGTTCGCGGAAGGTCCGGCGGTTGAGTCCTCGTCGCGTCTTTGGTATGGGCTCCACGAGGCAAAGGAGCACCCGTTTTATGATCTGGAAACGTACGACTCGGACGGCGTGAAGAGAAATTCGCAGACACTTCGGCGGTTGCTTTGCGGCGACCCGGAGCTGGATGCGCCGAAGTCGGCGTGCGGATGCAGGGTCATCTCTGTGTCGGAGGGAGATAGGACGTTGCTGACCTACTGCCGGAGAGCCAGGCATTACGACACAGATCTGCTTCAGCGGCAGTGGCTAACAGTGGTTCGATCGGACGATTTCTCGGACGTGGGGGTCATCGATATCGAGAATAAAAGCCGGCCCCTGCAAAGGCTTGCGAGCGGAGACAGGCATGTCTTTGTTCTGACACTGGAGCATGGGGAGAAGCTTCGGATTTACGCGATTCCGGAACAGCGGTAGCCATGCACGACTTGCACAAGATCACGCATGAACAGCGACCGGGGTAATAAGGTGGCTCGTTCCGCCCCTCCGGGGCGGTCGACCTTAACTGGGACCTGATCCCAGGATTGCACTACACTCCATCCTGGGCTACTTTCGGGCCCTCCATCTGGGAGGAGAAGACTCGGTTGACTCGACTAGGCGAGACCTGCTCCTCATCGATTGGGAACGAAGTTCCGCTCAACGATGGTTTCGGAGCTGGCGACCAACCGGCCGGAAACTCCTTTATGCTTACTTCAAACGGGAGACGCGAATGGATGAGTCCGGTTTCGGCTCTCATCCCTGGCGATTGACCGACGGTTTGCGCAGCGGTCAAGAAAGCTGTTGATGCCCGCGCGATTTGAAGGAGAGAGCAATGCTCGACCACATTATTCTGACCGTCAGCAATGTCGAACGTTCGTTGGCATTCTACGAGGAAGCATTGAAACCCCTCAATATCAAGTTCTTCCTGCCGTACAAGGGCACAGGCGATCACCCTGATCTTTGGGGATTCGGTGATGGCAAGAGGGCGTTTTTCTGGATAAAGCAAGGGGAGCCCGATCCAGTTTCGATTCACTGGGGATTCATGGCAGAAAACGACAGTAAGGTTGATGAATTCTACAGAGCGGCGATATCCGCTGGCGCCAGAGACAATATTTCTCCACGGGCACGCGTGGAATACTATCCGGGTTACTACGCTGCGGATGTATATGACCCGGATGGGTATTCATTCGAGGTGGTCCATAAAAGCTAGGAATGTATCCTCGCATCGTCAAAGGCGGTCCGGTTCCGGGCGGTTGACAGCGATTCGGAAGCAATATCCATTACCTTAGCGCTTATGGGTGTTTGCCTCAGGCCAATCGCCTGAACAGCGAAGAGGGAAACGACTTTGGCGACGGCGTATTTTCAAAAATGGCCGCGGAAATCGGAGAGATTATCTCGCAGGGGTTAAAACCCCTCGTTTTTTCGGCGCTTTTCGGCACGACTAAAGTCGTGCCCTGATACAAAGCCTTCGCAATACGCATCGGAGGCGAGTTTTTCCGCAACCCGTAAAGTCGCGCGTTGATACAAAGCAAGTTTTTGAAACACGCTCTAACGGAATTCGTTTATGCAATTGGCCTGTGCTGGCGCCCTGGTCTTGTGGAAATGCTTTCGTTGGGACAAGGTGAGCAACCAGCGCCCGTGCCTCGTGGAAATGCTTTCACTGCCCGTGCTATGCTCGGTGCAGCGGGATTCCCATGCATATGCGCGAACCACACGAATTCATGCTTGCGCCAGCCGGCATTCGCTGGTCGCGGTGGCGCGCGCGCATAATCTGCCCTCGGAAGCACCTGCGCGTGCTGCCCATGCGCACACGACCTAGCCTCTTCGCCAGCGACTAAGACAGGTTCGCCGAAGATACCCACCTGAGTTTGAGTGCTGGGTCGGTTTGAAAAGGAATCCCTCAGGGGCTAAAGCCCGATTCATTTTATTGGCTTTATCGGCACGACTGAAGTCGTGCCCTTTCAAAGCCATAAGTTTCTCCGCACCTTGTATAACCGGCCACATAAACCGATTCTGCCGAGGAGACAAGACTATGACCAAACAAGAACTTCATGCGCAATATGGACCCAAGCTGCTGTGTCCCGTTCCGGGGCCGAAAGCTCTGGCTGCCGTCGCTGCCGATACGCGGCTGATCTCGCCGAGCTATACGCGCTCCTATCCGCTGGTGGCCAAGCGGGGACGCGGCGTCCGCGTGGAAGACGTGGACGGCAACGAGTTTCTGGACTTTGCGGCGGGCATTGCCGTGGTCTCTACGGGGCACTGCCATCCTGAGGTTGTGGCGGCAATCCAGAAGCAGGCGGCGGAGCTGATTCACATCTCCGGAACCGACTTCTATTACGAAGGCATGACCGATCTTGCGGACCGGCTGAGTGCGGTTGCGCCCATGCCGGGGCCGCATAAATTCTTCTATGGCAACAGTGGCGCGGAGGCGATTGAATGCGCCATGAAGCTGGCGCGCTACCACACCGGGCGGCAGCAGATCATTTCGTTCTTTGGCGCGTTTCACGGGCGAACGATGGGCGCGCTTTCGCTCACCGGCTCGAAGCCGCAGCAGAAGCGGCGCTTCTCGCCGCTGGTTCCGGGAGTGACGCACATTCGCTTTCCGTATACCTATCGCTCTGGCGCCAGCGGGCCGCAGGAAGAGGAAGCCTTCAGCATGGACTGCGCGCGCTATATCGAGGAGCGGCTGTTCAAAACGGTTCTCGCGCCGGAAGAGGTTGCAGCCATTTTCATTGAGCCCATTCAGGGCGAGGGAGGCTATGTGGTTGCGCCCGATAACTTCTTGCGCGAGCTGCGGGCAATCTGCAACCGGCACGGCATTCTGCTGGTGGTGGACGAGGTGCAATGCGGCGCGGGACGTACGGGCAAGTGGTGGGCCATTGAACACTCCGGCGTGGAGCCGGATATGGTTTGCATCGCCAAGGGCATTGCCAGCGGGATGCCGTTGGGCATCTGCATGACAAAGGCGGAGATCATGGACTGGGTTCCGGGGTCTCATGCCTCCACGTTTGGCGGCAATCCGGTTTGCGTGGCAGCCGCCTTGGCCACCATGGACATAATCGAACGCGAAGCGATGGACAACGCGGCCCATGTTGGAGGGTGGATGCTGGAACGGCTCGAAGGCTGGAAGCATACACACCCGCTGGTGGGCGATGTGCGGGGACGCGGATTGATGATCGGGATCGAGCTGGTGAAGGACAAGACGACGCGCGAGCCGGTTAACGCGCTGCGCAACAGGGTGGAGGTGCTGGCTTTTGAGCGCGGGCTGATGGTGCTGGGCTGCGGGGAGACTTCGCTGCGGCTTTGCCCGCCGTTGATCGTGAATGAGCATGAGGCTGCGGTGGCGCTGGACATTCTGGAAGAGGCGCTGACGCAGGTGGAAAGGGAGCACGAGCACGCAGGCGCGCTGGAGGTTGCGACGGCCTGAGGCGGCCGCGGAGAGAGCCTGTTCTAAGATGAAATCCCCCGGTTGGATCCCTCAGGGGTTAAATGTGTTGGGCGAATCAGTTTTCCAAAAATGGCGGCGGTCCCAGGAAGAGCCCGGGGCTAAAGCCCTTGACGTTCAGGCATCCATTCAGTGGCCTGAAGGCCCCTGCTCCCTCCGGTAACCTCGTGGGTTAGCGGATCTTTTCGGCTTACTGGAGCTTGTCTTCGAGGCGCATGTTCGCGATCTCAGCGGTTCGATGCGCGGCGTGTTCGAGGTTCTGCGCCATCTCCTGTGTGGCCAGATGCTGCTCCTCGGCCGCCGCGGCCATTTGGTGTGAAAGCCCCGACAAGTCGTCGGTTTGTCTGGCAATGCGGCCAATGCCTTCCATCGCCGCGTTAATGTCCATGCCGATCCCGTTCACCTTGGCCTGGATTTGCGCCGTTGCGGCGGCTGTTTGCTCGGCCAGCTTTCGCACTTCGCTTGCCACCACGGCAAAACCCCGGCCATGCACGCCTGCCCTGGCCGCTTCAATGTTGGCATTGAGCGCCAGAACGCTGGTTTGTGTGGCAATGGAGGCAATGAGCTCCGCTACCTTGGCGACGCCTAAGCTGGAAACTTTCAGCTTCTCGATTGATGTGCTGCACTGAGAACTTGCGACGCGAGACTTCTCGGTTGCCTGAGCAACCTCCGCAGCGTTTCTGGCTATCTCCGCGATGCTGGACTCGATCTCGTGGGTGGCCGTGGCAACCATCTGCAGGTTGCCGTTGAGATGTTCAATATCGGCGCGCTGCGCCTCTTGCGCCTGGCGGAGCTTTTCCATCGCCTTTTTGGTGCTGATGCCCCACAGAACCACCGCGCCCACATACTCGCCGCGCTCGTTGGTCATGGGCTCGACCTCGAGGTCGAGCTTTTCCGGCCCCAGCTCGATGACTGCTTTATGCGGGAGCTGGTGCTTCCCCGGATGCTGTTTGCCGCCCAGGATCGCGTCGATTCTTGGCGGCGCTTTGTGGAAGATGTGGATGCTCTTGCCCACAATCTGGTCAACCGGAACAGGCAGATACTGCTGGAGGCTGAGCAGCGTCTTGCGCGAAGACCGGTTTAGGTAGCGCAGAATCAACTCGCGGTCGCAAAACATCGCGTTGTATGGCAGCGCATCCAATGCATACTCGAAGCTGTGATCGCCGACGCCCTCGGGCTGATTCTGCAACGGCTCATCCAGTTGGGCCATCGAAGGCGGCAAAGGCCTGTTCCGCTGTGAAAACAATCCTGCAAAGACACCATGAGCCATAGTCGTCCCCTCTTCTGGTTCAAGCACTCATTCTCTTGCATTTCATCGAGCGGAGAGGGGAAGGAATACAGAGCATTGAACAACTGCGGGGCAGACTTCCCGAATGCGTATTCGCTTGTTCCAATTGGGTACACGGCGTTGGGGAATTTGCGAGTTTGGCTGAAGGAGCCGAGAATGGTGTGCGATGGGCTGGATGGCACAGGTTCGGATTTCCGCGGTTGAGCAAACGCTTGCCGGACTGAACTGGATTTCGCGAAGGCGAGGCGCTTCGAGCATGCCGGCTCACCTGGTGACGGGGATCGACGGCGAGAATGCCGCCTTCTTTTATCTGCGCCGCAAGGGTTACATCGTGGTGGCGCGGCGGTGGTCGGCGGGCAACCTGCCTGGAGACTTGGACCTCATTGCATGGCAGGGGCAGATGCTGTGCTTTATCGAAGTAAAGACACGAACCGCCCACGATATTGCTCCCGCCGAGTCGAGCGTCGACTCGCACAAGCGGAACACTCTGCGTCGGCTGGCTCGTCAATATGTGCGCCAGTTGCCCCAGGAGACTGCCCCGCCGTCGCGGTTCGACGTGCTGAGCGTGTATATGGTGCCGGGGCAGAAGAAGGAGTTCGTGCACTTTGAGGGGTCGTTTGGGTGGAGCGATCGGCGGGACTACGAGTGGAAATAGGCTAGCCCCAGCCTCGCGGGAAGCAAAGACAGGGATTGGCCGACCTTACCCTTGCGCGTCCTGGAACTCCTCATGCCAGGCCATCTGGATGGCTTCAAGCCGGCTCTCGTTGGACTTGGCTGGGTCGTCGGCGAAGCCCTCAAGCTCCGTGACGTAGCGGTGCAGGTCGGTGAAGCGCACAGTGAGTGGGTCAAGATCGGGAAACTTCTCCTGCAACTGAATGCCGATCTCTTCGGCGTCGGTCCATAGAATCTCACGCGGCATTGCGGTGGCTCCTTGCTGCTGGGGGGTGGGCTCGTGCTCTTCTCAGAGAATACCTTCCCATGGGCCGAGGAGTCTCTACCTGGCTTGACTTTAGCGACGATGTCCGCCGGAGTGGCTGCCGCCCGAATGGCCGCCGCCGTGGGAGTGGTCCTTGGGGGCCTTTTCGGCATGGAAGCTTTTTGGGGCGCTGCCGCCATAGGATCTCTCGCTGTTGTGTCCGCCGCCAAAGAGATGAAAGCCGCCGGATTGCTGCGACCTGACCGGTGACTGAGTATAGCCTCGGGACATTGGCAAGGGAGTGGGAGATGCGTAGGCCCGCTGACCGAGATACGACTGGCTGCCGGAATATCCACGCTGGGTGTAATTACCGGGACGCGAAGTTGCGATTGGCGACGGCGAGCGCCAGGACTGCTGCGGGCTGGCGTAAGGGGGGGAGGGCCTTGCGCCGTAAGATTGCCCAGAGTTGCCGTAGTAACTGTTGGCGGGGCGGGCGTAGGACTGCGGCCGAGCTGGCATAACTGCTTGCTGCTGGGGGCGGCTGTAGGCATAGTTCTGTGCGGCCGGGTGGGCGTAATTGGGCTGGAGTTGCCGGGCGTAGGCAGTGGCTGGGCGGGCGTATCCGGACTCGTAACCGGATTGGTAACCGGACTGCCCATAAGGCTGGGAGCGGTTATAACCGTACTGCTGGGCCGGCATGGAGGTGGGTTGAGTCATGCCGCCGCGGGGTGCGCCCCAGTGAGCGACCGAGGTGCTTTGCGATTGGTAGTTGGACTGGTGGAAGAGGACGGATTGGGTGAGCCAGTTGAGGGCCCAGGCGGCCAGGCCGAATGGGGTGTGGTTGAAGGCCGCCATGGCGATGCCGGGGCCATACTTTACGGCTGCAGAGCCGGCAAACGATGCCAGAGACCCGAGGAGCGAGAAACCGGAATAGGGCTGGACGGGCTGGCCGTAGACGTCCCAGGGGTTATACGAGGGCACGGAGACCATCTGTGGATCGACCGGGGCCAGTTGAATGTAGCCCTGGTTGTCGCTGACCGCTTCCTGTGGAGTGTTCTGGAGGGTTCCGGCGTCCTGAGCGCGCTGGCGGAGGACCTGCACAGTTCCCAGCACGTCTTGCGGCTGGTTGTAGTAGGCGTTGCCGAGGTCGGTGGTCCACTGCAGGTTCTGGTCCAACATGGCCAGCACCTGGGGAAGCGCGGTGAGGGCCTTGACGCTCGGGTCCCACGGCTCGGCGTCGACGGAATAAGCAATCTGGTTGGGGTCGACATTGGCCTGGGATTGAAGCCAATGGTCGGCGCCGACGACCTGGGCTGGATAGGTGGCGGCGACGAGGAGTTGGGCCACCAGCGAATCAGGATAAAGGGCGATGGGAGCGATCAGTTGCTCAAGTTGTTCCGCGGTAAGGGGTTGGGCAGGCGGCTGTGGCTGTTGGTAGCCCTGATCGAACTGTTGCTGCGGATACGGTTGCTGGGCTGGGTAAGGCTGTTGAACCTGATACGGCTGCTGGGCTTGATACGGCTGTTGAGATGGATACTGCTGCTGTGCCGCATAGGGCTGCTGCGCATAGGGTTGCTGCGCATAGGGTTGCTGCGGGTACTGGCCGTAGGCGTACTGGGGATTCTGGGGCCAGTTCTGCTGGGCGAACAGGCTGCCGGGCGCGAGGATGAGCGTGAGAAGGAACAGGCGTAAGAACCAGGCTTTGCGCGCAATAGGAAGGCCGGAATGGGGTTTCATGTTTCCTCTCATAAGCCCGAACAAGGGCTGGCCCGAAGCAAAATCCGCAGCGCAGGCCACCGCGAACTCGATTGCGGCGAGGCAATTTCGCCGGTGAGCTTATTCGCTCTCTTTTCGGGCCGCGTCTCAACGAGCCGGCTTCAAGAACTTAGAGCGGATGGACGGTGTAGACCCGTTCTTCGGGGGTTAGTTGCGGCGGGAGGGCGAAAATGTCTCGGAATACGGTTGGTGCAAAGGGCCTGGCGGGTCGAGGTTAGCGGCCTGCCACCCATCGCCTGCCCACCCCACGGACCACCCAGAGGGTCCCCGCCTGTCCGTGGGGGTCCCATCAAAGCGATGGATGAGCCACCTTCATTGTCGGTTTGGTCAAAGGCTGGGCGACACGCCGCCTAACAGCGGATGGTTCTGCGCTTCTGGCCGACGCGGCCGACGGCCTCGACCTTCTGGATGTACTCGGTGGCGAGCGGGACTTTGCACGCTGTTTCGCCCATTTCCACTTTGACCGCGCCGATCTTGTTAGCGGCGGCATAGGCAGCTTTCAAGAGCGGCTCCACGTAGCTTCCGACCGAAATCACGAATCCGTTCATGGTGTAGCGGACGCGATTCTGTGCGCCGTGGATGGCCTTGACTACCGTTGCGAGCAGGGATTCGATCTGCTTTAGATCGAGGGATGTGTCGGGAAGGGTCGAGACGAGGCCGGAAAGCGTACACCAGCCGGCGGAGGCCACATGCTCCTTGTCCGACTGAATCCACTCAAGCGGCAGTTCGCGGGCGTGGGGGCTCTCGACCGTGACCCAGGGGACGGTGTATTCGGCAATCATCTGCATGTGGGCTGCGCCCTCGGCCCAATCGTTGAGCTGCTTGCGGGTCATCTGCGAGCCGTGGGCCACCATTCCCGCCAGGTACATGGCGTCCATGATTCCGGTTGCGTAGAGTTCAAGTGCCAGGGCCTGTTCCTGCTTGATGGTTTTGGCGATCAGCTTCAGGTCGGCGACGCTCACGCCATAGACGCGGTCGGGGGCCATGCCGTGACGGGCATAGATTTTGCGGGCGCTTTCTTTGCCTTTGCTCTTGAGTTCGGCCAGGATGGAGTCTTTAGTTGGCATGGGATTCTTCTCCGCGAGGATGGACGGAAAGGCGTTTGAACCCAGTTTAACCGCGGTTGGAGTGTGGGTCTATTGTTTTTCCGAGGCCAGATAGACAGCGACGCCGCCTAGCAGCGCGAGGGTGGCGAGGACCGGGATTACGAGCATTGGGCTCCAGCCTGAGTTGAAAAGACCTGATGACATGAGAGCTTCAAGATGAAGCGCCGATGCTTGCGGCAATGCCCGCAGCCATGAAAGCCAGGCGAGGCCTTGAGTGGCCTGGGCGGCAAGAAAGCCTGCCGCGAACACAAGGCTGACGGACAAGGCGAAGATTTGCGCGCCGAGGATGGGCTTTCCGACGCGCTCGACCGCCTGGTTTCGGCGGCGCAGTTGAGCGCGCCACCAGAGCTGGCTCGGCGAGGGGAGGTTGACCTGGGCTGTCAAATTTGCTCGCGCGGATTGGAAGGCCTGGGTGACCAGAACCAAGTCAGCGCAGGAGCGGCATGCGCCGAGGTGGGCGCGGAGTTCCGGGGTGCAAGCCTGGGGCCAGTGGCCTAGCGCCAGCAGTTCCGCAACTTCCTTTTCATGGGAGCAGGGACGAAAAGTCATGGTTCGCTCCGATCACCCGGCAGGGGAGAAGGCATGGAAGAAGTTGGGGCCAGGCGCGCAGGCAGGGTATCAAGCCTGAGCGGTGGGTTGAGGACCGGCCGGTTCTGGCTCTTGAGCAGGCTGGCGATTTTGCGGCGGGCGCGGAACAACAGCAGGCGAATGCTGGCGGATGCAAGGCCGGTAACTTCGGCGATTTCGCGATGGGAGTAGCCTTCGGCGTGAGCCAGCCATAGAAGCTGGCGGTCGCGGGGACGCATCTGGGCCAGGGCCGGGCCGAGAATGGCTTGCGAATCGGCCTGAGCGGAACTGGCGGTTGCGGCGAAGAACTCTTCCGGCATTTCTTCAATGGAGGTGGAGCGTGGACGACGCCAATGGTCGCGCAGCAGGTTGGTTGCAATGCGGAACAAGTAGCGGCGGGCGGCGACTTCGCCGTCGCCCGCGAGGGAGGCTGGGAGCGACGCGCAAAGATAGCGGACGTAGCTCTCCTGCATCAGGTCGTCGGCCAGCGAAGGGTCGCCGGAGACGCGCGCCAGGTAAGCCCACAGCGGTCGAGCCGATCGCTGGTAAAAGCCGGCGAACGCGTCGCTATCCATGGCATGGATGGGCATTTCGGCTGCCAGTGGCGCGTCGCCGGCGAGAAGAGGAAGCACGGATTCCCAGGGTGTGGGCATTGGCGCTCTCAATGGGTGAGTGGCCGCTGGGGCTCACCGGGATTCCCTCGAGTCATAGGGCGGAATCAAGGTCGGATTCGCACTGTTTGAAGAAGCTGGACTTTCGGGCATGAGGCCGAGACGCGCCGCCAGAACCCAGGTGACTCCCGCAGAGATGATAAATCCGAGACCGGGCATGAGCACAACCGTTCCGAAGATGAGCATGGGGACCCGGGTGTCGGTGCTGACGTGGCGCAGCAGTAGCAGACCGATGCCCAGCAGAACCAGCACGATGCCTATCTGAAGGGGGGTGAGCACGCGGGCGACGGCGTTGGGGACGCGCTGTTCGGGCTCGATGCCGGCGGAGATGGGAGCGGCTTCAAG
>Ga0302282_1001578_pt1 | contig 16045 bp, 9 predicted proteins | sample III_Fen_E1_3_FD_198763 | JGI IMG/M metagenome (GOLD analysis project Ga0302282, IMG submission 198763) | Peat permafrost microbial communities from Stordalen Mire near Abisko, Sweden - III_Fen_E1_3 | ecosystem: Environmental > Terrestrial > Soil > Wetlands > Permafrost | place: Sweden: Abisko... | reverse complement strand
CTTCGGCTCACGCCAGCTTGGCTCGCTGCTGGAGGGAACGGGAGCGGGCTGCGTCTGGTTTGACTACAACAACTCCGGATTTCCATCGCTTTACGTGGCCAATGGCCGCCCGCTCGACGACTCCATGCACCCGTATCCGTTGAAAGAAAAGCCCGCGCCGCCGCCGCACAATCACCTTTATCGCAACGAAGGCAACGGGCATTTTACCGATGTAACTGACAAGGCCGGGCTGAATCCGGATATGTACTCCGATGCCGTTGCCGCGGCGGACTACGACAACGACGGCAATGAGGATCTGCTCGTCACCGGCTATGGGAAGGTGGTTCTCTATCACAACGACGGCAACGGGCATTTTACCGATGTGACTGCGAAGGCTGGCATCAAGGTGGATGGCTGGGCCATCAGTTCCACCTGGCTCGATTACGACCGCGACGGTTGTGTCGATCTGTTCGTCGGCCGCTATGTCAAATTCGATCCCAAGTACCGCGCCTTTTATGCGCCCACCAATTATCCCGGTCCACTCGACTACGAAGGCGAGACCAACCTTCTGTTCCACAACAACTGCGACGGCACGTTCACCGATGTCAGCCAGAGGTCCGGGATCAGCGCCTACGTGGGCCGCACCATGGGTGTAACCGCCGCGGACTTTGACAACGACGGATGGGACGACATCTATGTGGCCAACGACCGCACGGAAAATTTCCTCTTTCATAACAAGCACGACGGAACCTTCGAAGAAATCGGCAACGATTCCGGCACAGCGTTCGGTCAAAATGGAGAATCGACTTCATCGATGGGCCCGGTCTTCGCCGACCTTGAGGGCCGTGGTGTTCTGGACCTGTGGGTCACTGACGGACACTACAACCGGCTGTTGCATAACACCGGAAAGCAGACGTTTGAGGACATTGGCGCGCAGACGGGCGTGGCCCAGGTCAATGCGCAATATGTAAGTTGGGGCACCGGCATATACGACTTCGACAACGACGGCCTGCCTGACATCATGATCTTTCACGGCGGCCTCATTCACCTCATTCCTGAGGAGCATACGTTGTTTCGCGGTTTGCCCGGCGGCAAGTTTGCCGACGTCTCGCGCGAGGCCGGCCCTGTGTTGAGCGAGCGGACCACCGCGCGGGGCGCATGCTTTGCCGACTACGACAACGACGGCAAGGTGGATGCCTTCGTCGTGAATCTGGGAGCGCGCGGTGCGCTGCTCCATAATGTTTCTACCAGCGCCGGCCACTGGGTTGAGGTGAAACTAAAGGGGACGAAAAGCAATCGCGACGGGATCGGTGCGCGTGTTGAAGTGTTGGCCGCCGGCAAGCGCTGGACGGCAGAGCGCGCGGCGGGATCAGGTTATCTATCTCAGGATGACGGACGGATGCACTTTGGCCTGGGCACTGCCACGTCGATTGACAAACTCTTCGTGCACTGGCCAGGGGGGCGCGAACAGGTTGTGGAGAAGCTGGGCGTGGATCGCGTGATCACAGTCGAAGAGCCGCGCGCGCCGGAGTCAAGATGACAGGCAGCCACAAACGCGCAGGCAGGGTGGCACAGTTGGCGGTCCTGCCGCTGCTCTGGATCGCGCTGGCCGCTTCCGTCCTGTGGCCCGTCCCAGGCGTTGAAGCGCGCCAGCAGCTGGAGCGGGAACCAAGCGCGTCCTATGCATCGCCGCTCGAGCTGTTGTTCTCGCCCCATGGCGAGCGACTCTATGTGCTCTGCCAGGGCAGCGATGAAATCCGCGTGCTCGATGCGGTTAGCTACACGGTCATCAAGCGCATCCCTGTCGGCCACATCCCGCGCGGCTTCTCGCTTTCGCCCGATGGCGCGCGGCTGTTCGTGACCAACTCATGGGACGACACGCTCTCGGTTATCGATACGGCATCGCTCGCGGTTGTTGCCACATGGCCGGTGGGCGCCGAGCCCTCGAGCGTGGTAGAAGACCTCGCCGGAAAGCGGCTGTTCGTTGCCAATCGCATCTCCAATGACGTAGCAGTCCTGAATGCAGAAACCGGCGCGGAAGACAAGCGGCTCCCGGCAGGCCGCGGAGCAAGCTACCTGGAGCTCTCGCCCGACGGCGCAAGACTCTATGCGACCCACGTGTACCCGAACCCGTCGCCCTATCGCACCGCCCCCGAGTCGGAGATTACGGTGATTGACGTGGCCCGCGCGGTTGTCGTCGACCGCATTCCCCTGCACGGGATTGCCGGTGTCTTTCGTGCAACGTTCTCCACCGACGGACGGTTGGGCGCGGTGGCGGAATATCACCCCAAGAACCTCGTGACGCTGGCACACCTCGAACACGGCGGCGCATTTGAAGACACTATCACGCTGTTTGGCGCGGATGTGCGCCATACCGTTGAAGTGCCGCTCGACGAATTGGAGCGCTTTGCCTCGCAGCCTTTCGGCGTCGCCATTGCGCCGGACAAGTCGCGCATCTACGTCACCAGCGGCGGCTCGGAGATGGTGACGGTGATCGATGTGCCGCGGCTGATGCGCTACATCCATGCGCACCCTGCGCCGTTCGTCACCGATCTCTCCGCAAGCGCGAACTACGTGGTCTCCCGCATTGCCGTTGGGCTGAACCCGCGCGGACTCGCCGTGACCAGGGATGGCGGCAGACTGTTCGTGGCCAATCGTCTGGATGACACGATTGACGTGATCAATACGCGGAGCAATCGAGTGACGGCAACAATCAAGCTTGACGGGCCATCCAGCGTCTCCGCGCTTCGTCACGGAGAGCAGACCTTCTACACGGCGCGCTATTCCTTTCAAGGCCAGATCGGTTGCGCTAACTGCCACATCGATTCGACCTTTGATGGATTGCAATGGAACCTGGAGCCGGACGGGTTTGGGCGCAACATTGTCGACAACAAACTCATCGAAGGGATCAAGGGAACCGAGCCTTACAAGTGGACCGGAACCAACCCCAACATTCCCACCGAGTGCGGCCCGCGCACGGAGAAATACTTTTGGCGTTCGGAGAATTACGACGACCTGACGCTGGCAGACCTGACCGTCTATATTCGCAGCCTGAATCCTCGGCCGAACCGCTGGAAGCTGCCGGGATACGAGCTGACGCGGGCCCAGGAGCAGGGAAAGGCAATCTTCGAGCGCAGCGTGGACAAGTTCAACAAGCCCATTCCGGAGAGCAATCGCTGCGTGTTTTGCCACAGCGGACCGAAGGGCACAAATCAGAAGCTGTCCGATGTAGGAACCAAGAAGGCGCTCGACAATCCGGGACTCTTCAAGTCGCCGCCGTTGACCAACATTGCGCTCACCGCGCCCTATCTGCACGATGGTTCTGCGCGCACGCTCGAAGAGATCTGGACCATCTACAACCCGCAAGACAGGCACGGCCGCACCAACGACCTCGCCAAGGATGAACTCAACGACCTGATTGAGTATTTGAGGACGCGATGAAGAAATTCCGTGCAATGGCCTTCGTGCTATGTGCTGCCATTCTGCATTGCAGTGTATCGGCAGCACCGTTACAGCCACCGCACATGCCGCAATTCCGCTTCGAGAATTTCACCACTGCCAACGGGCTGCCGAACAACCATGTCTTCGCTGTGCTGGTCGATGGAGATCGCGTATGGGCAGGCACCGAAGACGGGCTGGCTGTGTATGAAAATCACGCCTGGAAGACGTACACGACCGCGGATGGTCTGGCTCATCGCGCCGTCCTGTCGCTGGCGCTCGACAAGCGCACCGGCGATGTGTGGGCCGGCACCATGGGCGGTTTGAGCCGCGTCTCCGGCGGGCGCATTGACAGCTTCACGCAGCTGAACTCGGGTCTGAGCAACGATGTGGTCTACGGTGTCTCGGTCGAAAACGAAAGCGTTTGGGTTGCCACGGCAGCGGGCGCATGCAGGCTGAATCTGCGCACCGGGTCCTGGTCTCTCTACAACGAGCGCAACACTCCCATGGTCGAAATCTGGGCTTACGGCGTATCCGCCACGCCAACCAAGGTGTATTACGCAATTTGGGGCAGCGGGTTGCTCGAATATGACCAGGCAACCGGGCGATGGGACAAGTATGACGACCCCGATGGTGAAAACGAGATGGTGCTGTTCAAGGATCAAGGACTGATCCACGAGATTGTCACATCCGTCAGTTACGTAGACAATATTGTCTGGGCTGCCACTTATTTTGGGGCCAGCCGCTACGATGGGCGCTACTGGCACAACTTTCTGACCAAGGACAGCGGCCTGCCCTCGAACTTTATCAACCAGGTCAAAGGCGTGGACGCGAGGCGAGCCTGGTTCTCGACCGACAAGGGCCTGGCGTACTACGACGGGGTCAACTGGGCTGTCTATCGCCCATCGCTCAAGGACGGGAAGCCGGAGATGACGGTGCGCGATGCGCAAGGCGCCGTGTCGGCTGTCCCCGTAACCACAGCGCCAGCGCACAACTATGTGCTGGGAATCGATTTTGATGGCGACGATATCTGGGTCGCCACTGCGAAGGGGCTTAGCCATGGGATACGACAAAAACAATAAGGAGAAACGTACTATGAATTCATTTGCAGATATTTTGGAAGCGGTTGCAAACGCACCGATTGAAAAACGGGCCATGACCAATCACGGGGTGCTCAATGAAGCCTACGCCTACGCCAAGCCGAGTTCGTTTTCGCGTGGCATGCGCATCGATCTTGGCGGCGTGTGCATCCTGCTCATCTCGGGCACGGCGTCGATCGACGAGAATGGCGTGAGCGTACACATTGGCGATTTCTCCGCGCAGCTGCGCCGCACCTTCGACAACATCACCGGCCTGCTGGCCAGCGAAGGCGCAACCTGGCACGATATTGTGCGCACCAGCTGCTACCTGCGCGACATCGACCGCGACTACGACGTGTTCAACGCCGGGCGCACGGCTTTCTTTCAGGAGCAGGGGCTCGATCCGCTGCCTGCTTCCACAGGCATCCAGGCACACCTGTGCCGACCGGAGCTGCTGATCGAGATTGAAGCCATCGCCATGTTCCGCACCGATAAGCAGGAAGAAAGCAAGGGCTAGCTGGTATGCGCAGGGCGTGGTGGCTGGTTGCGGTTTGTCTGTTCGCGTTGAATCCTGGGCCCGGAGGAATGGCGCAGAGCAAGCATGTCTGCGCGTGCGGGGCGCACCCGCCGGGGCCGCCGAAGGATCGCGAGGTAACGCCCTATGCGGGCGAGCCCGCGGACATGAGCCCTTATGCGAAGTTTGCCGCGCCCTACGATCGCAACTACACGCATCCGAATATCTATGTTGGCGCAGCGCGTGATCTTCCCGCCCCGGAGGATCTGACCGAGGTCCGCATCGGTTTTCTGGGGCCCATCGAGAACAACTCGGAGTCGACCCTTGGACTGCGCATGCTGCACGGCGCGCAGTTGGCGGTGGAAGAAGCCAATGCGCGCGGCGGCTATGGGGGCAAGCCCTTCAAGCTGCTGCCGCACAACGACTACAACAACTGGCAGGCCAAGGCAGTCTACGGCGAAGTGCGACCCACCGATGCTGCGATCTGGGGCTCTGCCTCTGACGCGGCCGTGAAGATGGCCTACGACGAGAAGGACTGGGCAATCTTCGGTTCAGTCAGCTCCGAGTCAACGCACATCATGTTGCGGGTCGCGCTGCGCGCGGAGATTCCGATCGTTAACTCGGCTTCCACCGACCCTACCATCCCTGAGACCTACATCCCGTGGTACTTCACCACCATGCAGGACGATCGGGCGCAGGACCAGACGCTGGCGCGCCGCATCTATACGGACCTTGGCCTGAAGCGCGTCGCCATGCTCAGGGCCAGCAGCCGCTACGGACGCTTCGGCGTCACCAAGTTCATGGATGCGTCGCGCCGACTCGGCCATCCGGTCGTGATGGAGCAGATTTTCCAGCCCGGCGATACGGACTTCTCGCGCGAGTTGAACGTGATCCGCGGCTCGCGCGCGGACGCCGTAGTCCTCTGGGCCGATGAGCCGGAAGCCGCAGCGATCCTGAAGCAGATGCGCGCCGCCGGCATGAAGCAGCGCGTCTTCGGCGCGTATCGCACCCTGGGCGAAACGCTGTTGCAGCAGGCTGGCGATGCGGCCGAGGGGTTCGAAGCCGTGTATCCGTACGATCCCACGCGCAAAGATCCTCGATGGCTCGATTTCAATCGCCGCTATGAAGACCGCTTCCACGAGAAGCCGGAGCAGTTCGCTTCCATGGCTTTCGACACCATGAATGCGCTGCTCGACGCGATCTGCGCGGCTGGGTTGAATCGCGCGCGCATCCACGATGCGCTGGCCAACATGGACCACTACGACGGCGTGACCGGCCGCATGGTCTTCGACCCCAACCAGAAGAATGTCGCCCCGCTCTACCTGGGCACGGTGCACAACGGCGCCATCACCTATCGCGTGGCGAAAATCGACAAGTCGCCCGCGCCTCCCGCGCAAGCAGAGCTTCCGTCGCCGCAGGCGCCCTACGCAGTCGTGAGCGCCGACGGCGTCCCGTACAACGGCCCGCACCGCAGCGACGCGCCGGCCGGTCCCGCGCAGCTGATCGTCTTCGGCCCCCATGCTATCGAGATCGCTTCGTCGCCCCAGGTCGCAGGGGTGCTTGCAGCCGCGTCGGCGCAGGGCCGCCCGTGGAAACTGCTTCCTGTCGCCAGCAATCAGAACTGGGGCGCGGCGTCCACTGCGCTCGTGCATGCGCTCATGGACGGCCACGCCGTGGCGATCCTCGCCCTCGATCGCGACGCCAGCCACCTGGCCGAGCAACTGGCGCTCAAGAGCTTTGTGCCGGTGGTTGCGCTCAGCGCGGACAAGGCGCTCACCTCGGCCAACATCCCATGGATCTTCCGGCTCCCGCAGGCCACCGCTCCGGCGGCAGCGCTGCAAATGTTGATCGCAGCCGGGCAGCGCAGCGGCGCCAACTCCGAGCGCCTGCGCGACGTGCTCGCCTCCGGTCAGCCGCTTTCCGGAGTGGCCTTTCTTCCCGGCGGCGAGCCCCGCCTTCCCTAGACGCACGCGCTCCGCAGCGGGTCCCATCGCGCTTGCGCGCCGCAGCCAATCTGGATAGAGTTTCCTTCAAAGGAAGTGCATGAAGAAACCGAAGATTCTGGTCTTTGGCCGCGTGGGCCAGGTGGGTTGGGAACTGCGTCACAAGCTGGCTTGCCTGGGGCCCATCTCGAGCGTCGATCATCCCGAGATCGATTTCTCCCGGCCAGACAGCATTCGCGCCGCAGTCCGCGCGGCCGAGCCTTCAGTCGTCATCAATGCCGCGGCCTATACGGCGGTCGATAAGGCTGAAGCAACACCGGAGCCTGCCTGGGCCATCAACGCCGCCGGCCCCGGCGTCATTGCGGAAGAGGCGAAGCGCCTGGGCGCCCTCATGGTCCACTACTCCACGGACTATGTGTATGACGGCAGCAAGAGTTCTCCCTGGGTCGAGACTGACGCGCCCAATCCGTTGAACGTGTATGGAAAAACCAAGCTGGCCGGGGACGAAGCGATTGCAGCCGTCGGTGGCGACTACCTCATCCTGCGCACCAGCTGGGTCTACGGCGCGCGCGGCAGCAACTTTCTGCTCACCATGTTGCGCCTCGCAAAAGAGCGGCCCGAGCTGCGCATCGTCGACGACCAGACCGGCAGCCCCACCACCAGCGAGTGCATCGCGCAGGCTACCGCGCAGATTCTCTCGCAGGTGCTCGCGCCCATCGGTGGCGGCCTCAACGGCCGCAGCGGCGTCTATCACATCACCAGCGCCGGCTTCACAACCTGGTTCAGCTTCGCGAAGCAATTCCTGAGCCGGCTCGGCGAAGCATGCCCCAGGCTCACGCCGATCGCCACCAGCGAGTATCCGGTTCCTGCGCTGCGGCCGGTGAACTCGGTCCTTTCCTGCGCCAAGCTGGCCGAGACTTTCGGCGTCCACATGCCGGAGTGGCAGCACGCGCTCGACCTGGTCCTCGATTCGTTGCAGGAGTGTGCGCCAAAATCCTGAGCGGGATACTTCCGCTCCAAAAAACGACAAGGGCAGTCCGATGTTTTGGACTGCCCTTGTTGATTGCTTCAGTGACGGGTTAAGGCAGGTAGTAGCGGAAGGTGGTCCAGAACATGTTGTCGATGCCCTTGGCGCCCAAGCCGCCCGCGCCCGACCATCCTTCACGCACCGCGTAGCCGTACTGGACGCCCTGACGCAGGCGGCCGTGCTCGCCCTTGTAGAAGTCATACCAGTAGCCGCCGGTCACTTCCTGCACGTCGCGGGTTTGCGCGCCGCAGGAGCCGCCGGGGTAGTAGCCCGTGGAACTGCCGTTGTATCCCGGAGCCGAGGTCACGCCGCAGGCCGAGTTGTTCAGCAGGTGAGAGCCGTAGCCCACTGCCGCAGCTGAAGGAGCGCCCAGCGTGGTGGACGCCGGGTTGGCGGAGTCGTTACGGCCCGCATAGTCGCCGCCGTAGTTCAGGTAGAGCGACAGGCGCGGCGAGGGAGTGGCTTCCACGGTGAACAGCCCGGAGACGTTCTCCAGCTTTTCGAATCCGCCGGCGGCATTGGAGGTCAGGTCAGCGAGGGTGGTGTCGCCGTAGCGGCCCACGCCCCGGCCCCACAGGCCCTTGGCGCCGACGGTCAGTATGTTGGGAATGATTGGCACGCGCAGGCTGCCGCCCACACCGCCGAGGACCTTGTTCTCAACAAAGTTGCCCGCCGTGGTGAGTGAAGGCGCCACAGCGAGGCCGGTGACAATGTCCTTCAGGCCGCCGTAGAGATTGCTGTTGGTGGTTTCGCCGGGGAAGACGATCTCGTGGGCAAAGCCGCCGATGCCGAAGATTTCATAGTGGCCCCAGCCCGGATCGAACGCCGCCTTGGCGATGATATCGGGCGCCGAGTTGAAGGAGATGTTGGTGATGTTCGCGCAGGAGTTCACCGTCTTGTAGACCGGCACCGCGATATTGACGGTGTTTCCTGCCGAGTCAGTCTGCACCTGGTTGGTGTAGTTGACGATCGACGTCGACGGCGAGCAGGCGCTGATGGCCGCATTGTAGTTGCCGCCGTTCTGCCCCGCGCTGCCCAGTACCGCATACGGCGTGTTGCCGGCCAGCGTCGCGGTATACAGCAGTTGCGGGTTTTCCGCGGCCACGCCAAAGGCCGCCTTCTTGAAGCTCTTCACCACGCGGAAGCCGTACTGGCGGGTCCACACAAAGCCCGTCACGTAGTTCGGGTCTATCGTCTGCGGCGTCATAATGTCGCTGGACGCGTTCGAGATGCCCGTCTTGTCTTCCGTTGCCATCGACCACATCTGGCCGCCGGCAAACTTCCAGTGGCTGTTGGTCTCGGCCGAGGCCCAAATGACGCGCTGGCGCAGAACATAGCTGTTCGACTGGTTGTTGTTCGACGTGATGCCGGTGCCCAGGAAGTCAGCCTCGTAGTAGCCCTGCATCTTGCCCCAGCTGGTCTTGCCTTCGGCCAGCAGGCTCAGGCGCGACTGGCGTCCGCTGCCGTAGAACTCGCTCAGCGAGTATGCATCCGCGCCCTCATAGGGAATGGAGCTGAAGGCCGTGGGAATGTCGCCGCCGGTGGCCTTGGTGCGGTCAACAGTTTCAGCCGCCGCGAACCCGCCCGGCGTGAGCGTAATTCCCTTGTAGTGCAGTACCCCCGGGCTGTCGATCGCTTTCTTCATCTTGGCCGTCTCGTCGGAAACAGTGGTGGCCAATGAAACCTCGTTGCCCTTGAGGTCCGTGACGGTCGACTTCAGCGTGTCGACGGCGGTGGTGTTGTCGACCACGGCCTGATTCTCGGCCGATGCCGCCGCCTCCGCCTTGGCTGCCGAGGCCTGCGCATCCGCTGCGGCCTGCTGCGCCTGCTTCAGCTGCTCATCCTTGGTCGCTAGATCGTTCTTCAGGTTGTTGATCTGTCCCTGCATTTCGTCGCGCAGGGCCTGGATCTGTTCGGCCACCGTCGGCGGCGGCGGCGCTTTTTCCTTCTTGGCCGCGGTATGTTTCTTGGCGGCCGGCGCCGGGTCACTGGCGTGCGCGGACAAGGCAATCAGGCCAACTGCCAGAGTTGCGGCGGCAGCAGTTTTCAGCTTGAAATTCATTGGGCCTCTCATTTTCCTCTCGAATCAGGTTGGTTCAAGTTGCAGCGTCCGCTTCGCTCGCGAACGCATTGGTTCCTGCCTGGGGATTGACACGCAGATGGAGCCGGATTGATCGTCTGCTGACTTCGGGATAACCTTGAACCTCTGCAATGAGCGATTCATGCAGCGGTTCGCCTTACAGAGCTCCCCCGCAAATCAGACTCGCAGAAGCAGGTTAATATTTGACTAATTCACGCATTTTTAACATAGGTAGAACGCGTCGATTCACGCGTTTGTAACATAGCCGGGAATGAAAACACATGAGTTATATATCTATCGGGAGCAACTAAGTTGTCATGTAAGTCACGGACTAAGTAGGGGACTGGAGCGCAGCTCTTTTTACGCAAGAAAAGCAAAAGCGCCGGAGGCAGCCTCCGGCGCTTCTCTATTGTGGGTTCGGTGCAGGTCTTTACAGCCTCTGACTCAGACCGACGACGGTCTTTGGCCTCGGCGGCCTGCTTTGCGCCCAGCCAGCAGCTTAGAAGATCCAGCGTGCCGTCAGAATCAGCGCGTGATTGTAGCTGTGAAAGTGGCTGGTCGCGATCTGCATGCCGCCGCCGAAGGTCAGCCCCGGCCGGGACTGCTTGTCGCCGGGATGCAGCGCCAGTTTGCCGATCAGGAGGCCGGGCGTGATGAACTCCTGCTTCTTGCCGTCGTTCGTGCCGCCCTTGTAAAACGTGGCGTTGCTCTCAAGTTCCGGCCAGAAAACCTTGTGCACCCGGTATTGCGCTACCGTATTCCAGATCACCGGCCGCCCGGCGGTGTTGATCGCCGGGGCGCCGGTGGGAATGGTCGCGCCGATGGTCGATTGCACATCGAGGTTGCCGAATCCCTTGCCGGCGCCCACTGTGGGCGCCACGGTCGGGTTCGCTGCCCCGTTCTTGGCCTGACCGGTGGGAAATGTCGTCAGAGCCCAGGCCGTCACGCTGTACGAGCCATGCTTGGCATTGCCGCTCGCGATCCGCGCCTTCGCCAAGAACGAGAAATCGCCCCAGCCGTCCACTGCGGTGGTGTTGTGCTCAATGTAAGGCGGCAGGTTGATGTCGAACTCAAGGTTGCCGGGGGTGATGAAGCTGACGCCCTTGCTGTTGTCAAAGTTCCACGTATCCGTCCGCGCCGGCGCAATCTGGCGGACAATGTCTGTGCGCACGACCTGGAAGAGCTCAACGTAGGTGGTCACCAGCGGCGGAGGCCATGCCGGCTGCTTTGCCTGAATGGCGTTGGTCTGCGCCGACCAGCGGGCATAGAAATTGCCGGCCGGGGGAGTGGTCGTCCTGGTTGTGTCACTGGCGTTTTGCGCGCACACGCTGGCCGAAGCCAGCAAGAGAAACAGGGAAAGGGGAAGCGTCTTCATGGTGGTGCCTTGAGGATCAAGGTTGGGTACGGAAGCAGCAACCACCCATTGAAGGAGGCTTTTCTCCACCTTAAGGACTACCTGCCGGCGCTGAGCAGATTGGCCAGGATGCGATAGGAGCCGGGCACCAGTTCCGGCAGCTGGCGATAGAGCGCATAGGCCACATAGATGTAAGTGCCTTTGCCCACATGCGCCACCACCAGGCCGCCGCGCTGGGGGTCCTGGCCTGGGTCGGCGGTCTCGGTCAGCGCCGTGTAGGCCGGGTCCCACGACTCCAGGAACGAGTGCCCGCGCTCCTCTACCCAGCCGTCAAAGTCGGCAGGCGTGATGGCGTTCGGCGAAGTGAGCAGGGGATTGGCCGCGTCCAGTAGCTTGACTGGCGCGGCTTCATCCACAACCCGCTCGGAGTGTCCCAGGTTAAGCGGGACCGGAGCAGGGAAGTTGCCGCTCTGGTACTGCACAATGAGCGTTCCTCCGCGGCGCACAAACTCGTCCAGTCTGGCCTGGGCCGCCGCCAGCGGCCGTGCCGAGTAGGCGCGAATGCCCACCACCAGCACATTCCACGCCGACAGATCGGCAGACGCTACCTCGCTCGCCGTCAGCAGGTGCGGCGTCGCGCCGAGAGCCTCGATCGCATCCGGCACCTCGTCGCCCGTGCCCATGATGTAGCCGATGCGCAGTCCCGCAGCCAGCTTCACATCCACCCGGCGCGTAAGCAGTTGCGCTGGCAGATATAGGTTGTAGGGCCGCAGGCCGGCGTAGCCCACTGATTGCCAGCCTGTCTTGAAGCTGTGGCCGTCCGCATGCGCCACGGCCTCGATGGCGATCTGTCCGGCTGTGCCTGCGGGCGAATTCGCGTCCGGGGTCACCATGAACTGGATCGGCTCCGTATCGCCAGCCGCCGGCAGGTGGAAGGGCGCGGAAGCCGGATGCGATGTCCAGCCGGCGGGCAGCGTCAGGTCCACTGTGCCGTCCGCGGCCGCCTGCGCATGAACCGTCACCCGCACCGGCAGCGGCGAACCGTCCAGCGGCAGAATCCGTGCCGAGGGCTCCATGCGCACACCCAGCGCCGGCGTCACTACCAGAGGCTCATAGATGCCGCCCGGTCCCAGCACCCGCTCCATTGTCTCGACCACTTCGCCCACGTGGATCGGTTCATCGTCGAACGTGAACTCCGCCCACGCCGCCAGCGGCCACGGCGCAAACGACCGCTCGCGGTATTCAGGCTGCGTCAGGTCGTAATAAGGCTGCTCAATGTTCGGCCGCGTGAAGTAGGGCTCGGTCGGCTTGGCGTCTGCCGGCACCGTGACCGTGTAGATTGCGTCTGACGTGGTCGCCGTCGCTGTCGAGCTGATCGGCTCGCTGCCATACGGCCACGCGCTGCCCGTCTGCGTCACCAGCCAGGTCCGAGCCAGGTGCACGTCCTCGTTGGCGCGCGCCGTATGGATGCGCACGTTCAGCTTCTCGCCGGGCGTCGCGCTGCGCGGAGTCTCATCGGGACCGCCGCCGCGAAAGCCGCCGTCTTCAATCTTTGTCGCATGGGTCGTGAACGCCACCATGTCGATGCCCAGCAGATTCCTCAGCGCCGATTCGAACTGCTCGACCTTGGTGTCAAGCTCAAGAGCCACACCGGCTCTGGCCTGGTCATCGAGCGAACTCATCGACAACTGCTTGCGCAGCGCCAGCGCCTGGCCGTAGAGCGGCGCCAGCTTGTGCGCGGCATCGGGATTGCTCTCCCCCCGGCGCTCGGCCTGGAACTGCTTCACTCCGCGATCCAACTGGGCCAGGCTCTCAACCATCGCATGCGGCGCGCTCCCGATCGCCAGCCGCGCCAGCCCGGCAATCGAAGTGTCAATGTCCACCCTGCTGTTGTGGAACAGGCTGGTGTTGGTGGCAATCGCGCCCGCCTTCGCCGCGGCCTGCGGAGCCACGGCCCACAGGTGATAGCTGGTCGAAGCCGGCCCGCTCAGCGAGGGATTCGCTCCGCCGTTCTGCGACTTCTGCTGTCCCCACCCCTCGCGCGCAATCTGCGCATAGCTGCGGCCGAGCGCCGGGTCGCGCATGCCCACCTGCATGGTCACGTCGGCGGAGAGAATGCCGGTCGTGACTTCGCCGGTCACGTAATTCTTGAACTTAGCCGGCGCCCACTTTCCCGTTGCATAGTCGAACATGCCCTTGTCCGTGACCGGAGCAAACGGAACCATGCCATACACCGCCAGTGGCTGCCACACAGCGAGGCCGAGGCCGCCTTCGCTCACCGGCTTCAACTGCTCGGGGAAGACGCTCGGGTCAGCCGCAGCCTTGAAGGCCTCCTGCGCGATCTCGCCTGAGACCTGGTGGTGCCCGTGCCCGTCGGTCACTCCGCCGACAAAGGTCGACACGATTACCTGTGGCCGCTCCCGCCGCACCGCCAGGACCGCGTCATAGAGCACCCGCTCGTGGCCCCAGCGGCTGAAGGCTTCTTCCTGCGTCTTCGAAAAGCCAAAGTCGATCTCCGTGCCCCATAGCTGTTTCACGCCGTAGTATTCGCCGGCCTTCAACAGCTCGTTGGTCCGGATCAATCCGAGCCCGTCATAGGTCTCGGCCGACATGGCATTCTGTCCGCCCTCGCCGCGGGTCAGCGTCAGCAGCGTGCAGCGCGCGCCCAGTCCGCGCGACAGATAGGTCAGCAGCGCCCCGTCCTCGTCGTCCGGGTGAGCAACAATCATCAGCGCGCTGGCCGTCGTCCCCAGCCGGCGCAGCGACTGCTCCAGCCCCGCCGCTCCACGGTCCTCGCCCAGCGGCAGCGCAATGCTGGCCGGCTCCGGCAGCAGATACGAGGCTTCCCGCGCGGCCGCCGCCTGTGCCGTTGCGCGCGGGGAGAAAGCGCCTGCCATAAGAAGCCCGGCAACCGCCGCGCCTACTGCCGTGCTGCTCGCTGCCGTTTTAAGAGATGCGCCCATAAAAACCATACTTCTCGTCAGTGTACAATCCGTGGAGCGTGCGTGCGCCATGAGCGATCTCGAAGCCATCCCCGCGGACTCCACAGCTACCGCGACCGCGCCCGTCCTGGAGCGACGCATCGGCCTGCGCTCGGCGGTCCTCTTCAACATGTTGGAGATGATCGGCGTCGGCCCCTTCATCACGCTGCCATTGGTGATCGCTGCGGCCGGCTTCAAGCTCAGCGTGGGCGCATGGGTGCTCGGCGCAGTCATCGCCGTGGCCGATGGCCTGGTCTGGGCGGAACTGGGCGCAGCTTTTCCGCGCGCAGGCGGTTCCTACGCGTTTCTGCGCGAAATCTACGGCGTCCACGGAGCGGGCAACTGGCTCAGCTTTCTCTTTGTCTGGCAATTGAGCTTCTCCGCGCCGTTGTCGATTGCCTCCGGCTGCATCGGCCTGTCGAGCTTCCTTGCCTGGTTCTGGCCCAGCCTCGACACCGCGCCCTGGGCCGCGCTGCCGGCGCTGCACTACGCCAACTTTGCCGCCGCCGGCGCTTGCTTGCTGGTCACGGCGCTGCTCTATCGCAACATAAGCCAGGTAACGCGGCTGGCCTGGGTGCTGTTCGCCGGCGTCCTGGCGGCCATTGCAGGAGTCATCGTCTCCGGCTTTGTCCACGCATCGGCGCTGGGCGGATGGCACCTGCCGGCTGCGCCCGCTCTGGCCGTGCCCGCCGGCCTGCGCGTGCAGCTGCGCGGCCTGGCCCAGGGTACGCTGCTGGCTACCTACTGCTACTGGGGCTACTACAACATCTGCTTCCTGGGCGGCGAAGTGAAGCGCCCGGAGAAAACCATTCCGCGCTCCATTCTGTTGTCGGTCCTGTTTGTCGCGGCGTTTTATGTGGCTATGGACCTGGCCGTGCTGCCGTCGCTAGGCGCCGCCGTGGGTCATGTTGGCGCGGCAGCGCAGGCATCGGTGACCGCTCTAGTCCCCGTGCAGCTGGTGGCCGACATCGCCCGCTCCGCGCTCGGCTCCTGGGCCGGCTCCACCATCGCCGCCCTGGTCGTCTGGACCGCCTTCGCCAGCGTCTTCTCCCTGCTGCTCGGCTATTCGCGCGTGCCCTATGCCGCCGCTCGCGACGGCAACTACTTCCGCTTTCTGGCCGCCGTGCATCCGCGGCATGGAATTCCGCACAGGTCTCTGGTGGCGCTGGGGGTGGTGGCTTCGGCGTTTTGCTTCCTGACGCTCGCCCAGGTGATCACCTTGCTGGTGATCACCCGCATCGTGCTGCAGTTTTTCCCACAGCATGTGGGCGTCATGCTGCTGCGGGCGCAGCGGCCGCAGCTGGATAGGCCCTTCCGCATGCCCTGGTTCCCGCTGCCGCCGCTCATCGCCATGGCCGGATTCATCTTCGTCCTGGTCAATCGGGCCCACGCATTGCAAGGCCTGGGCGTTGCCGCATGCATCGCCGCGAGCGGTACCCTGATCTATCTGCTCAGGGCGAACAGCCTGCGCGAATGGCCTTTTTCGAATGAACAGGCCAGCCGGCGGCAGAGTGCAAGCGTTCGTCCCGGGCAATCCGATTGAAGCGCTGGCGCGTATCCTGTAACGTGAGAGCGATCATCCGTATCTAAGGATTCAGGTCGAGTTTCCCCGTCAAGAGGTCAAAAAACATGCTGATCAAGAAGCCAGCC
>Ga0302282_1001537_pt1 | contig 16204 bp, 18 predicted proteins | sample III_Fen_E1_3_FD_198763 | JGI IMG/M metagenome (GOLD analysis project Ga0302282, IMG submission 198763) | Peat permafrost microbial communities from Stordalen Mire near Abisko, Sweden - III_Fen_E1_3 | ecosystem: Environmental > Terrestrial > Soil > Wetlands > Permafrost | place: Sweden: Abisko... | reverse complement strand
CGAAGGAATTTTTGGCGCACTCCGGGTGCGTGGAAGACGACAGCGCAGAGCACGAACGCGCGAACGGGAATCATGATTGCGGCAGTGACGATGAGGATGTGAAGGACCAGGGCGGCATTGGGTAGCGGAGCGAAGAGTTCTTCAATCTCGGCCAGGTTTGCCAGCGCCCCGATGTAGAAGCCGAGATACATCAACTGCATCAGGGCGAAAAGTGTTTGCACGATCCGATGCGAGACATTCGGAAGCTCTTCCGATGTGGCCAGAATGCTCGGAAATCGGCTATCGGGCTGCGGCGGAATTGTCTGCGCTTCAGCCGAAGTTGGTGCCTGTTCCCGTGAGGCAGGATTCTCGGAATTTGAGCGCGGGCTCTCGTCGAGCGGAATCCGCTCAGCAGGTGCAACGAAGCGATATCCGCGGCGGGCCAGGGTTTCCACAAACCTGGGGCTTGCGGCCGTGTCTCCCAGCGCTTCGCGGATGCGATTGATTGCCGAGTTTACGCCGTGCTCGTAGTCAACAAACGTTCCGTCGGGCCATAGCTCGCGGCAGATTTCTTCGCGCGTGATTAACTCGCCGCGCTTCTCCAAAAGCATCAGGAGTACCTGAAACGGCTGCGCGTTGAGCTTGATGCGCAGTCCCTGCCGTCGAAGCTCGCCCGTGGCGGCGTCTGCTTCGAATGCTCCGAAGCGATAGCGCCGAGCTGGCTGTGGCTCGTTCATGTCTAACGGTCAAGTGTATCCGATTGCGAGCTGAATCTGGAGAAGATGCAGAATGTACAACTTAGCCGAAGTTCAATTTCTGCAACCACTTGCACGGTGAGAAACAATCTCGAGCAGATGAGGTTCCGTGCATTGCGTTGGCGGGCGAGTTTCGGGCAAGGTGCTGTTCATGAAGCAGCGACTAATCCCAACTTTGCAAACGCTCCCGAGCGTCTCCTCCCTATGCTGCCTGTCGGTCGGCCTGTTGATTCTTGCGAGCCCCGGCCACGCGATGGCAGAGCCCGCACCGTCCGCTGTTGCGACTTACAACTCGTATGTTGGCGCAGTTGAGACGAGGCTGGCCCAGCAGCATCGGTCACTGATCGGATTCCTCGCAGCCGGGGCGCTGATGCCGCAAGAGGCGCTGCGCCTGCACCGAGGCGAATCGATTGTGGAGCGATTGACGCCTCCAACGGGTGCGGATCTGCCGGGAGCCATGCTGCACCACTGGCGCGGCACGGCGTATGTGGCTGGCGCCCACGCTGCCGACTTCGAGCGGCTGATGCGGGATTTCGATGGCTATCCACGATCCTTCTCTCCGCAGGTGGTGGAAGCGAAGGTGCTTCGCGGGCAAGGCGACCATCTGGAGGCGACGATGCGGGTTCGCCAGCGGCATGTCGTCACGGTGGTGATGGATACGGCGTACGACATCGTTTTTGGGCGGCTCGACGCGCGGCATGGATATAGCATCTCGCGCAGCACGCGGATTGCGGAGATAGAGGGAGCCGGTACAAGCGACGAACGAGCCCTGAATTCGAGCCAGGAACACGGCTTCCTGTGGCGGCAGAACACCTATTGGAGCTACGAGGAGCGGGACGGCGGCCTCACCATGCAGATCGAATCTGTTTCGCTTACGCGCTCCATTCCAACCGGTCTGGGCTGGGCGGTTGGGCCTTTTGTGGAGAGCGTTCCGCGGGAGTCGCTGGAATTCACGTTGCGCTCAGTGTGCAATGCGTTGCGCAAATGATTCCGTCGAGGCAACCCAGACAGAGGGGAAAGCAGATATCAGAAAGGAAACGAGGATGAACACGAATTCGGCAACAACCAGTGATGCGGCCTTCGCCCCTGCGCGCAGGATCAACCAGGCGCTGACAGCCCAAATGGAGAAGCGCTTTTTACAGTGGATGGCCGAGCGAGCGCCGCGATGGGTGAGCTCAGACCAACTCACCGCACTCGGTTTGGGGGCGCAGATCGGCGCGGGAGTTTGCTATGCGCTGGCGCGGTACGATCGCCGTGCCTTGCTGCTGGTGATTCTGTGCCTGGCGCTGAACTGGTTTGGAGACAGCATGGATGGGACACTGGCGCGCGTTCGCCAACAGCAGCGTCCGCGCTACGGCTTCTATGTCGACCACATGGTGGACATCTTTGGATCGGTCGCCCTGATGTGCGGACTTGGATTCTCAGGACTTCTGCACTGGCAGACGGCGATGGCGATGCTGGTCGCGTTTCTGCTGCTGTCCGGTGAGAGCTACCTTGCAACCTATACGCTGTCGCGCTTTGAACTCTCGCAAGGCCTCTTCGGTCCAACGGAGATTCGGATTCTGCTCATCATCGGCAACCTGGCGCTACTGCACAGCCCGTACTCGACTCTGTTCGGTCATCGGATGCTGCTCTTCGACCTGGGAGGAACGATTGCTGCCGCGGGCATGTTCGGGATGGCGATCATGGTCGGCGCGCGGCATACGGCACAACTGTATTGCCAGGAGCCTTTGCATGGCGAGGGTCCGTTGCATGTCTTGGACCCTTTGCATGTTCAAGAGCCGTTGCCATGAACACTCTCATCCGCTGGGGCAAGTTCAACCTGGTGGGAGTTATGGGGATGGTTGTGCAGCTTGTCGCACTTGGCCTCATTGACCACTGCGTGCCGGGGCATTACTTCTTCTCGACGGCCGTAGCCATCGAGATCACGCTATTGCACAACTTTGTTTGGCACATTCATTACACGTGGCGCGACCGGCGCGATGGCTCCGCGCTTTGGATCCAATGTGTCCGGTTTCATCTGTCGAACGGGCTGGTTTCCATGCTGGGGAATCTCGCGATCATGCGCATTCTGGTGGATGGGGCGCATATGCTCTTGCTGCCGGCGAACATGATTGCGATTCTCGTCTGCTCGATTGTGAACTTCTCCCTCGGAGATCTTTGGGCGTTCGCGGGGAACGCGCAATCAAGTTCACCGGTCAGGCGTTGAGGTCGAGTTCGATGGCGTCGATGAGGGGAACCAGCCAGACGAGGAGCGCTTGGTGAGAGGGGTGCTTCACGTAGGCATCGAGGGCCGCCTGATCTGTGAAGCGCATGATTCCGCCAAAGGTGTAGCCCTTGCCACGCGGGGAGATGTTGGGGCCGACGTGGGTTTCAAGCAGGCCGGGGATCGTGCCCTGGAAGGCGCGAATATCATTGGTAGCTTTTTCCTTCTGCGCGTCCGTGGTATCGGGCTTCCACTGAAAGGCGAAGACGTGGAATACATTGTGGGCCGGGTCTGCGGAGGGAGTCGCGGCTTTCAGGCCGGCGGGCAGGAGCGTGGCGGAAGCGGTGAGTGCACTGTTGCGCATCAGGTTGCGGCGGGTGATTCCGGACATGCGGATCTCCAGACTTAGAGGATGGCATGGCGGAGGCGGCGGGACAAAATCCCGCGCTGAACCGGCCTTGAGATGAAGTGCGATTGCACAGTGAACAAAACCAACATAACTAATGCATTATCATCCACTTAAGCGTCTTTCTCCTGCAGAATCAGCGCGTTTCTCAATAATTTGACAATTTCTCTGCAACCCACTTGCTCGATTAATGAAACTCTCTGCAATCGAAACATCTCGGAAAGGCTGCCCGCAAGGTACGTGTCTCCGCGAGTCGCAACCACAGGTTCAACCCTTTCGCATGTTTTGTACCCACTTGAGCAGCCAATTCATCTAGGTCGCGCACCCCTCTGATCGAACTCTTCAGGCCCGCCAAATCAATGTTTGAGCACTTTTTGTGACATGTCAAAACAGTCGGGGAAGCTCCAAAAATGGTCAGCCCCGGTCGGGAATTTCCCGGCTGGGGCTGGTGATCGTGAAGCTTTCGGCAAAAGGACCTGTAAGCCGAATTCTGTCGTGTGCGGTCATTCCTCTAGGCGCCGCGTTGCCGCGGACACTCATCAGCGACCTACCCGGAGGTTTCGCCAAGTGCTTGAGCCGGCTGGACGTATCGGGCCGATACGCAGCGCCGCATGACTCTTTGCGAACGCTTCCCTCCCTATTTGGTCTTGCTCCGTGTGGGGTTTACCTTGCCCCCGGCGTTACCGCCGGAGCGGTGCGCTCTTACCGCACCATTTCACCCTTACCCCGGCGCTGGAGTTTCCGCAACGGCGGTCGTACCCGGCAAGCCGGGTCAACACGGGTATTGCGTTTCCAGGGAGGCCCTCCGGCCGTTTCCGAAGAAGCGGGGAGGGGTAGCCGAGGCGGTATCTTTTCTGTGGCACTGGCCGTCCGCGGGATTTAAAGCCCACGTCCCGGACGTTATCCGGCACACTGCCCTGCGGAGTTCGGACTTTCCTCCCCCGGTTGGCTTCGCTTGCGCGGAGCTTTCCGGCAGCGACCGCCCGGTCCTCCTGCCAGTAGGTAGTTTACCGCAGTTGTTGATTCACCATTCGCAAGCAATCAGATTTGCGGATTGAACTCCTTCAGAACTCTGACAATTTCCATGCGCAATGCTGGAACATCCACTTGCACGGAATCCCAGATCATGGCCGTACTAACCGCGAAATATCCGTGTGACACGCGGTTTCTCATTCCATATATTTGCGCAAAGGGAATCGAAGGATGCTTGGCGGCGAACTCGGGGCCGACCTCAAGCAGGTTGTTGGAGGCTTCACCAATGATCTCAATGTTACGGACTACTGCGTCCTGCAACATTTGATTGGCTACGAACTGCTCTTCGGTCACGCCCGCAGTGTATCCAAGAATCCGATCCGCAGCCTCCAGCATGTGGAGGAGATAGTCCTTAGCGCGGAATTCGTGCTTGTTCAAAGCGATGCGGCCTCGGCGAGAACCTTTTCGCGAAAGTGGGGATGAAGTTCGCCCGGGGTGCGGACGTCGACCTTGACTCCAAGCGCCTTTTCCAACTCGATCTGCAGGCCGGCCATATCCAGCAGGCTGGCACGAGGCGAGGGGTCAACGAGGATGTCGAGGTCGCTGTCTTCCTTGTCGTCGCCATGGAGCACCGAGCCGAAGACGCGCGGGTTCGCCATGCCCGCTTGAAGAACAAGCTGGCGGATGGTATCGCGATGCTGCGGCAACACTTCAGACGGTCTCATGGCAGTCAATCCCTCTGCTTGCTTCTAGTTTACCTGGAATCCGATAAGAGTGAAGATGCTTACTCGGGTCGGTCCTGCTTTGGATACGGGCGGCCTGTCTTGTTGCCGGGCTTGTTCTTCGACGGGCCTTCCCGAGCCGATTTGATATCGGTTTTCCGATCCAATTGCGTCAGTTCCCGCTGCATTTTGAGGTAATTTGCCAGGCGGGCGGGTTCAATGGACGCCGCTGTAACCGCGCAACCCGGCTCGGCTGTGTGCGAGCAATCTCGGAAGCGGCAATTCTGTGCCAGTTGCTGAATATCGTCGAAGGTATCCTTGAGCGCACCCGAGGACTGATTGGCTTCAGCCCACAACTGAATTTCGCGCAGGCCTGGGAGGTCCATAAGGAGCCAGCCGCCGGGCATGACGAAAAGCTGGCGGGTGGTGGTGGTGTGGCGTCCGCGGCTGTCAGATTCGCGAACGGCAGTGGTGGCCTGGCGGTTATCGCCCAGGAGACGGTTAAGGATGGTGGATTTGCCTACGCCGGAAGAGCCAATGAGGGCGGCAGTTTGGCCGGGTGCGAGCTGGGCGGGCAGGACGTCGAGTCCGTGATCGGAGATGGCGCTGATGGGAATGATGGTGGCAGCGGGACTGAGAAGCTGGGTGCTGGCGACGATGGCTTCGAGGTCGAGGGAAAGCTCGGCGGCAAGGTCGGATTTGTTGAGCAGGACGACGGGGCGCGCGCCGCTTTCCGCGGCCATGACCAGATAGCGCTCGATGCGGCGGGGGTTGTAGTCGCGATCGAGGCCGCTGACGATGAACAGGACGTCAATGTTTGCGGCAAGGACCTGCTCGCGGATCTCGCGCTCGGGCTGCTTTCGAGCTAACTTGGATTTGCGGGCGAGGACGCGGTGGATGACGGGGTCGCCGGGGCGGAGGAGGACCCAGTCGCCGACGGCGGGCCAGAGAGCGCCGGATTTGCGGAGCTGGCCGGTAACGCCGGCGTCGAGTTCTCCGGTTGCGGTCCAGATGAGGAAGCGGCCATGGTTGGCGGAGGCTACGCGGCCGGGAATGCCGTCGGCGGGGGTGAGCTGGGACTGGAAGAAGCTGGACCAGCCGATGGATTCGAGTGCGCTGGGGGCGGGGTCAGTCGCGTCGGGGTTAGTCTGGCCGGGGGTGTAGCGGTCTGAAGTCACTGGAGCTATCCTCTCGTGGATGAAGGAAGGAGACACACCTCAGCCAACCTCGGCCGGTGAGGCAGTGTGTGAGAGGGGCGAATTAGACAATGACGTTCAGCGGCGCTCCGTTTAGAGACACTTTACCAAATGCGCCGGACAGTCGGCAGCGCGAAGTGCGCTGTGGAGGAAGTGAAACGAATGGTTTGAATCGAGTTGCGGGGCCGGGCCATCTCGTTCTCTAATGACCGGATGCTTAACAACTCTTAATCGAGGAGAGTGCTTATGAGAATTGTTGCGGCGATTGCACGGTACCTGTTGGGACTGATGTTCGTGGTGTTTGGGTCGAACAGCTTCCTGCATTTCTTCCCTCCGCCGCCACCGATGCCTGGAAATGCAGGCATTTTTGTGAATGTGCTGATGGCGGCGCACTATTTTTACGCAGTTGGCGCGGTGATGGTGATCTCCGGACTGTTGCTGCTGATCGGCAGGTTTGTGGCGCTCGGGCTAACATTGCTTGGTCCCGTGTTATTCAACATTTTGCTGTTTCATCTTTGTATGGCACCCGACTCAATCTGGATGGGCGTGTTTGCGACTGTGCTCTGGTTCGTCGTGCTCTGGCGGTATCGGGCGGCGTTCGCGGGGCTGTTCCAAGCAAAACTTGCCGAATGAGGGCGCGCGACCTTTGAACCAGCAGGCTGACTACAATCAGAAGCAGCGATGATTCAGTATCTCTATCTCGGACGGGTGGCGTACGACGACGGGCTGCGGCTGCAGGCGGAGGTTTCCGCGCTGGTGGGTGCGGGTCGCCTGAAAAATGTCCTGCTGCTGCTGGAGCATCCGGCGGTGCTGACGCTGGGGCGGAATGCGAACCGGGCGAATGTACTGGCCAGCGATGAATTCCTCGCGGCGCGCGGGGTGACGCTGCACGAGATTAATCGCGGCGGGGACGTGACCTATCACGGGCCGGGACAGCTGGTGGGGTATCCGATCTTCAATTTACGCAGCATGAAGGGGCCGAGCGGCGGACGGATGGGGCCGGTGGACTTTGTGCGGGGAATGGAAGAGGCGCTGATTCGTCTGTGTGCGGGGTATGGGGTGCATGCGGGACGGGTGAAGGGGATGACGGGGGTGTGGACAGGACAGGGAACAGGGAATAGGGAACAGGGATCAGAAAAGCAGGGACCAGGGACCAGGGACCAGAGACCTGATGAGCACGGGGGGACTGGGACCGACGCTGGTTTGGAGCGGAAGATTGGGGCGATTGGGATTCATGTCGCGCGGGGGGTTACATCACATGGATTTGCATTCAACGTGACGACGGACCTGAGGGACTTTGAGCTGATTGTGCCTTGCGGGATCCGGGATCACGCGGTGACGAGCCTGGAGCGCGAGGTGGTTGCGGGCGTGGAGCTGCCGGCATTGGAAGCGGTGGCGGACGCGGCTGCTCGGCAGTTTGGGATGGTGTTCGGCGAGCAGGTTCTGGCTGCGGAGAGTGTTGACGCGCTGCGGGTGATGGCGGGGAGGGAGTTTCCGGCTGAGGATACGCCGGTGCGAGTTCCCGTTGACGTGGAACGTCTGTTGGGCGGGGTGGAGCGGCCGGTGCAGTCGTGAACGGGTTCGGATCAAGACCGGTAAAAGACAGGGACTGTAAAGGGCAAAGAAGCTATAGATAGGTGGAGCTATCCCACTTTAGGCACGATGGAACTGTGCCGAAAATGGGGCACCCGGCTGAATCTGCGCATCGGCCAAAGTGGGGCACGCGCTTTCTGGGTTATCCCGCGGTTCGCGCCGGACAACTGATGCATGTGGTGGGTTGAGATTTATAATCCGGCTGGAGCTGGGTGCGCTGTTTTGTCCCGAATGGCGAGAGAAAGGGATCAATGCCAACCGATGTAGTGATGCCGCAGATGGGCGAGTCAATCTTTGAGGGCACCATTACCCGGTGGCTCAAGAAGGCCGGAGATGCGGTGGAGAAGGACGAGCCACTGTTCGAGATTTCAACCGATAAGGTGGATGCGGAGATTCCGTCGCCGGTGGCGGGAATTCTGAGCGAGATCAAGGTGGCCGAAGGGGAGACGGTCCAGATCAATACAGTGGTTGCAGTGGTGGCGGAAGAACAGGGGCAAGGAACTGAGGGACTTGGGACTAACGTACAGGGAACAGGGAACAGGGAACAGGGATCAGATCCGGCAGCGGCGGGCGGCGTGGATGTGGTGATGCCGCAGATGGGCGAGTCCATCTTTGAGGGGACGATTACCCGGTGGCTGAAGAAGGCTGGGGATGCGGTGGAGAAGGACGAGCCGCTTTTTGAGATTTCGACCGATAAGGTGGATGCGGAGATTCCATCGCCGGTGGCGGGAGTCCTGACAGAGATCAAGGCGGCTGAGGGAGAGACGGTTCAGATCAATACCGTTGTGGCCGTGATCGGAGGACAGGGATCAGGGATTAGGGATCAGGGATCAGAAAAGGCCGACGCGGCGACCGACAGTCCGGCGATTGGCACTTCGGTTCAGGTCGCTCCTCCTGCAACAACTGGAGCGCCCGCGACCCCGGAACCGGAAGCGCCTGTGGCTGAGTTGAATGGGCGGGAGCGGGTTCGGTCGTCACCGCTGGTTAGGAAGATTGCGCAAGAGCACCAGCTCGACCTGCGTCGCGTGGCAGGGACAGGCTCCGAAGGGCGAATCACCAAGGAAGACATCCTGCGGCACCTGACACAGCATCGACCGGGAAGCGCTGCAGCACCGAAACCGGCGACGAGCGAGACCGCTGCCGCCGCGAAAGAGCGGACGGACACGGCGCAGGCGTCGAAACTGCCGGGGCAGGTGGTGCCCCTGAGCCGGATGCGGGCGATTATTGCCCAGCGGATGGTGGAGAGCGTGGCCATTGCCCCGCACGTGTACTCGGTTTACAAGATCGACATGACGCGGATTGCGCGGATAAGGGAACGGGAGAAAGCCCGGTTCGAGCAGAAGCACGGAGTGAAGCTAACATATATGCCGTTTATTGGGGCGGCGGCGACTGAGGCTTTGCGGCGGTATCCGATTGTGAATGCTTCGCTGAAGGATGGGTCGATCCATTATCACCAGCATGTGGATTTGGGGATCGCGGTGGCGCTGGAATGGGGTCTGATTGTGCCGGTGGTAAGGCAGGCCGAGACGCTGAGTTTTGTGGAACTGGCGAAGGCGATGGCTGATCTGGCGGAGCGGGCGCGGACGAAGAAGCTGAAGCCGGAAGAGGCGTCGGGTTCGACGTTTACGCTGACTAATTCGGGGGTGTTTGGCGGGGAGTTCGGGACGCCGATCATCAACCAGCCGGAGTCGGCGATTTTGGCGATTGGCGGGCTGAAGAAGGAAGCCGTGGTGCTGACGGACGCTGAAGGCAACGACACCATTGGCGTGCGCGCGATGCAGAGTTACTGCCTGGGATTTGACCATCGGCTGATTGATGGGGCGGATGGGGGCAAGTTTATGAGCGCGTTCAAGCGGACGCTGGAGGGGTGGGATCGGGAGATCGGGTAGGTTGGCTATTATCCGATCAAAGCATTTTTCTGAAGTCTTCTAGGCTTAACCCTGCATCGCGAACGATGCCGCCCATCGTGAATGCGTTCACTGGATTGTGGCGCGGAATCGTGAGAATTCGTGTTCCGTCCGTCATGACAATGTGAGCGCCTTGTCGAAGAATGCGGAATCCTGCTCTTTCCAGCGCGGCCACAGCTCGCAGATGGTTAATTCCAGGCAGCTTTGACACGTCTTACCTGATCCGATTGACAGAAATGTTTCTCATGCTACCGCGACTTCAACGATGCGGCTCTCATCATTTTGGGCCAGCTCTTCCGCGGCCTCGACGTATTCGCGGATGGCGATTTGGATGTTGGCCAGGGCTTCTTCTTCGGTGGTTCCCTGCGACCAGCAGCCCGGGAGACCAGGGCAGGAGACGCTATAGCCTTCTTCGGATTGGCGGAGAATCACGCGATAGTTTGCCATGGGAGTTATGGTACACCCGGAATCATCTGCCTGCGGCCCAGGCTATGCCGTCGGAGTTTTTGCCCGTTTCAATTTTTTGGGTGATTTGCCATGTGGCGAGGTCGAGCTGGGACTCTGTGTGGGAGGTGACGCTGGAGATCCAGGCGAATTGGTTGCCGGGCTGGGCCAGGACTTCTTCCGGGTCTGCGGGCGTGTCGATGGAGCGGACTATTTTCATGGTGGCGATGTCGACGATGGCGAGCTTGTTCAGAGCGGGAATGGTGACGAGGAGGAACTTGCCGTCGTTGGTGGGAGCGGTACCGTAGGCGATGCCTGGGAGCGAGACCCACTGGGCGACCTGGTTGGTGCGGGTGTCAATGGCGGCGAGGCGAGGCTGGGTCTGATCGGCGGTGAAGACCCAGCGGTCGTCGGGGGTGATGGAGATGCGCTGGGTGTTGTTGGAGATGGGGAGGATGGTGAGGAGCTTGCGGTTGGGAATATCGAGTACGGAGACGGTGCCGGGGCCGACGTTGGCGGTGTAGCCAAGCTGGCCGTCGTGCGAGAGTGCGAGCATGTGCGACTCGGGTTGGCCGGTGGAGATGGAGCCAACGATTTTGAGGGTCTTGGGATCGATGACGGAGATGGAGTGGTCGAGCTCAGTGGTGACGTAGAGCAGGCCGTCTTTGGGTCCGAAGATGGGCATGTGGGGGCGTACGCCGTGGCCGAAGTCGAGGCTGCCGACGATTTTCTGGGCTGCAATGTCGATGACGACGAGGCTAGTGCCGTTGGTGCCGGGCTTGCCGACGCCGGAGTCGCCGTAAATGGGCACGTAGGCGAGGCGGCCGTCGGGTGAGGCGATGACTTCATGGCCGGTGGTGCCACCTTCGGGGACTGAGGCGAGGACCGTGCCGGAGCTTGGATCGACAATGGCGAGGCTCTGCTCGCCCTTTTGCGCAACGAGGAGGCGCGGCTGCTGGGCGCGGGCTTCAATAGCGATGAAGGACAGGAGCAGAAGAGGTACGGCACATCGAATTGACTGCAAAAGAGCCTCCGCGAACAAGCAGTTGACAATCGGTGAATTACGGGAAGGGAAAATGTCTGCAGCGGCAGGATCCGCCGGCCTGGGTTAGCTCATCCCTTCATGTTTTGGATGACCGACGACTGGGTGTCGTCTAAAGATTTCAATAAGTTGGAAAGGATCTGCTCCATCTGGTTGTAATTCGACAATTGCGTTCGCACGCCCAACTGGCCGGTTTGTGATAAACCGCCTTCGTTGTTTGCTGATTGGAGCACTTGCTGGATCAGGACGGCGAGCAGCGCATCGATGGTCGCATTCCCGAGGCGGGAGGTGGCGAAGCGCTGACGGATGGTCGCACGCATGAAGGCGACGTTATGGACGGGCTGCTGAGCTTCAATCCTCGCCTGGTGTTCGATCCAGATTTGAATGGAGGGCGGTAGCGATCCCCGGAATGTTGCAAAGCGCTGAAGCGATTGCGGCGAGACAAACGGCGCGGCTAAGAAAGTGGTCTGTGGCAAAGGGGTCCCTCCAGAGGGTGGTCTATGGGGAAGATATACACGCGATTCGAACATTGTAAACAAGTTGAAAGGCTGGGGGGTCCTGCTCGCTCTTCGCGCGTCTGGAAGGCAGGGCTGCTGTGTGTTGACGGTTGAGCGGTGAGTGAGATCAGCAAGCGCCTGCAATACCGTGCGACTTCAAGGGAGCCTCTGGGAGCACGAAACGAATATATCGCAGGGAACGTTCGTGTAGCCGGAGGATTCGTACGTCCTGACGATCCGGGGAGATTGCGGCCGGTTTGCTGTGGCGAACAAGGAGGGCTTATGGAAAGATAGGGTGCAAGTATGCGGAGGATCTGCGATGGAGCCGGGGTTGGCGATTGATTCCATCAGCGTCACCTATACGAGCATCGCGGTGGGCATTGATGTTTCCTGGCTTAGGGGAAGCTCGTTCTGGCTGAATTGCTTCGCTGCGGTTCTCTTTGGGGCGGGCGTGTTCCTGGTGTTCAGGAAAGGCGCCGCGCGAACGGATTCGCTGGATCGACTGATTGCGTTTGGGCCGTTCTTCTTTGGGTGGCCGCTGGCGGTCTTTGGCGCGCAACATATTGTGTTTCTGCGCGACGTGGTGAATGGTGTGCCGGGATGGATGCCCTGGCATCTGTTCTGGGCCTTGGTTGTGGGCATTGCGCTGATTGCGGCTGCGTTGAGCCTGACAACTGGAATCATGGCGGACCGGGCGGCCCTGATGGTCGGCGTGATGCTGTTTTGCTTCGTGTTGATGATCTACGTGCCCAACCTGGTCGAGAATCCGGGAGACCTGGCGGTGACACAGTTGCTGCGGGACCTTTCGATGAGTGGAGCAGCACTCGCGCTGGCGGGAACGCTGGCGGAGAAAGGCGGATGGCGGCGATTCGGTTGGATTGCGGTTGTGGGCCGGTTCTTCTTTGCCGTTGGGATCGTGGACTTCGGCGTGGAGAACTTTGTGCATCCACAGTATGCGCCGGTGGTTCCGGAGCCGGATTTGTTTATGCCGGTATGGATTCCTGCGCATATTGTCTGGGCGTGGTTGACCGGGACGATTCTGCTTGTGTGTGGAGTGGCCATGATTCTGAACCGGCGAACGCGGTTGGCAGGAGCAGTGGCGGGGATTGCGTTCTTTGCGCTGACTATTTTCTTCTACCTGCCGATGGAGATTGTTCATCCGTCGATTGAGATCAGCGGCGAGTTGGATCAACTGGCACAGGCGCTGGCCATGAGCGGTGCGGCGTTGCTGGTTTCGGGGACGGGAAAAGCAGATTAAAGATGACAGGTTACAGATCAACCGATCCTGTCCGCATTTCCAATGCCTGATACCATTCCGCCCATCCCCTCTCTTCATGTCGATCATCGAAAACATCGACACGGTCAAAGCAAGAAGCCTGATCGCGCACACTGTCATCTGTAACCTGTCATCTTGATTCGGAGACGGATTGAATGAAATCTGCAATCGAAAACCAGAGTGCGATTGAAGCGGCGCTGGGTGAACTGCATATCCTGCTGGGCGAGCGGGTGACGGCGTCGCAGGTTGTGCGGGAGCATCACAGCCATGGGGAAAGTACGCATGCGCCGGGGCTGCCGGACCTGGTGTGTTTTCCGCAGAGCACTGAGGAAGTGAGCGCGATTGTGAAAGTGGGCGCGCGGCATGGGCTGGCGTTGGTGCCGTTTGGTGCGGGGACGTCGCTGGACGGACACGTGCACGCGCTGCGGGGCGGAATCTGTGTGGACATGCGGCAGATGAATCGGGTGCTGCGGGTAAGCGTTGAGGACATGGATGCGACCGTGGAGGCGGGGATTGGCAGGCTGGCATTGCAGAAGGCGCTCGAAAATACAGGTCTGACGTTCTTCATCGATCCCGGTGCGGATGCGACGATTGGGGGAATGGCGTCGACACGGGCCTCGGGGACGACGGCGGTGCGGTACGGGACGATGCGGGAGAACGTGCTGGGGTTGACGGTGGTGCTGGCGGCCGGGCGCGTCATCCATACAGGCGGCCGGGCGAGGAAATCAAGCGCGGGATATGACCTGACGCGGTTGTTTGTTGGCGCGGAGGGGACGCTGGGCGTGATTACCGAGGTGACGCTGCGGCTGCATACGCTGCCTGAAGCGGTGGGCGTGGCGGTTTGCCCCTTCGCGACGATAGAAGGCGCGGTGCGAACGGTGAGTGAGGCGATCCAACTGGGGCTGAACCCGGCGCGGATCGAGTTTATGGACGCTGCTCAAGTGGATGCGGTGAATCGGTATTCGCGGCTGGAATTGGCGGTGAAGCCGACCCTGCTGATTGAGTTTCATGGGCTGAGCGCGGCTAGCGTGGAAGAGACGGCAAAATTGGCTGAGGGGCTGGCCATGGAGCATGGGGCGCTGAGTTGGAATTGGCAAACGACCGCAGCGGAGCGCGAGAGGCTATGGAAGGCACGACACGATGTGTACTACGCTTCGCGGGCAATCCGGCCGGGGTCGAATGTGCTGACGACGGATGTGTGCGTGCCGATTTCGAGGCTGGCGGAGTGCATTGTGGCCACACGGGCCGATCTTGATGAGCGGAGTTTTCCGGCGGTGATGGTGGGGCATGTGGGGGATGGAAACTTCCACGTGCAATGTTTACTGGGGCCCGAGCAGGTGGCAGAGGCGGAAGAGTTTTCGGCGCGTCTTGTGGAGCGGGCGCAGGGGATGGGCGGTACCTGCACGGGTGAGCATGGAGTGGGCTCCGGGAAGATGAAGTATCTGAAGGCGGAGCACGGCGAGGGGCTGGAGGTGATGCGTATGCTGAAGCGGACGCTTGATCCGGATAACCGGATGAATCCGGGGAAGGTTGTGGATCTATAGCAGCTTCCGAAACTCTTCCAAACTCAACCCGGAATCCCGTACGATACCACCCATTGTGAAGGCGTTGACTGGATTGTGGCGGGGAATCGTTAGTATTCGCGATCCATCAGTCATAACGATGTGTGCGCCTTGACGGAGAATGCGAAAGCCGGCCTTTTCGAGTGCAGCAACAGCTCTGAGATGGTTGATTCCCGGAAGCTTGGACATCGATATCCTCCGCGGTTTTCTCAGCTCGTTTGAAATGCGACTGAAAAATGAAAAAGCTCGGAAGCTTTTTCGCTCCCGAGCCATGTCGCGTATCTCCAAGAGGAGCGCGAATCAGAATCGCGATGTTGAAGAGATGATGTGCCCAAAAGCATCCGACCGCAAATTTACGCGACCGCCACGTCAACCAAACGGCTCTCATCATTGCGAGCCAGTTCCTCCGCCGCCTCAATGTACTCGCGAATCGCGACCCGAATATTTGCCAAAGCCTCTTCTTCCGTTGCTCCTTGCGACCAGCAGCCCGGTAGGCCGGGGCAGGAGACGCTATAGCCTTCCTCGGAGTGACGAAGAGCAACGCGATATATTGCCATGCAAGTTATGGTACACCCGTTTCGAAAACGGCGACTGGCGCGGCGCGCAGTTGCACTTGGGAGGCCGGCGGGACACCCATGGCGAATGGATGGGGATCTCATCAGGTACATTTTGCTCAGCTTCTTGTGGTAACTGGATTTAGGCTGAGGGCAGGTTTGCCTGGGCGGGAACTGAAATGCAAAAGGAGATCGACATGTTGAATTTTGGTTTTGGGTCAGGTTCATGGAATTGCAAGGCAGGGATGGCACTGCTGTCGGTCGTGCTGGCGGCGGGAGCGCTGACGGGATGTGAATCGAAAGAACAAAAGGCGCTGGATCAGGCCAAGCAGCAAGCGGCGAAGACGGGCCAGCCGCAGCAAGTGGTATCCGTTGACAAGAGCGGGACGACGACGACCACAATTGTGCAGCCACCCGCGAGCGGGCAGACGAATCAGGCGGTCACGACGACGGTGACGCCGGTTGTGGCCGGAACTCCGGCTCCAGCGGCGTCAGAGCCTGTGGTTTCCGCGGTGCCGCAACCGCCGCCTCCGCCGGCGAACCTGACCATTCCGGCGGGAACGACGTTGGCCATCCGGGTGGACCAGCGCATCAGCGTAAAGACCAGCCACGCCGGTGACGCCTTTACCGGCGAGATTGTGGAACCGGTGCTCAATCCCGCGGACAACAGCGTGGTAATTCCGAAGCTGGCTCCAGTGGGCGGCGTGGTGGCGGAGTCGCATCGGCGGGGGCACTTCAAGGGCAGATCAATGCTGGAATTGCAGTTGACCTCACTGACGCTGAACGGGAAGCAGTATCAACTGACCACGAACGACCTTGTGGAAAGCAAGAAGGGCAAGGGAAAGCGCTCGGCGGCTTTGATTGGCGGCGGCGCGGGGTTGGGTATGCTGGTGGGCGGAGTGGCCACGGGTGGAGTGGGACTGGTGGTGGGCGGCCTGGTTGGCGGCGGCGCGGGAACGGCGGCGGCTGGACTGACGGGGAATCGGGATCTCGACATTCCAGCGGAGTCGATTGTGCACTTCAAGCTAGCCGAGGATTTGGTAGTGCAGCCAGCGCAGTAGTGCAAGCATCTGCTGAATTCGCATCTCCGCTA
>Ga0302282_1001528_pt1 | contig 16277 bp, 19 predicted proteins | sample III_Fen_E1_3_FD_198763 | JGI IMG/M metagenome (GOLD analysis project Ga0302282, IMG submission 198763) | Peat permafrost microbial communities from Stordalen Mire near Abisko, Sweden - III_Fen_E1_3 | ecosystem: Environmental > Terrestrial > Soil > Wetlands > Permafrost | place: Sweden: Abisko... | reverse complement strand
GGCTGCTGCCCTGCCGGCATACATTTCGGCATCCTTAGGTGTGAACACCGCATCCACGCCCGCTTCGCGGCAGAGTTTTAAATCTCGCTGCAAGTCGCGCGGATAATTTGCGAGGTCTTCCGTCGGCGCAAACTGGGTCGGATTAACATAAATGCTCACGACCACTTTGCCGTTGTTGCCGACGGCCTTCCGCGCACTTTTTACAAGGCTCAAATGGCCGGCGTGCAGATAGCCCATTGTCGGCACAAAGCCGATTCGCGTGCCAGCGCGCCGCCACTTTTTGGCGAGTCGTTGCATCGCTGCGATGGAACAAACGATTTGCATAAAGGGAATTTAACTGTGTAGCACAAAACAAACAAGCCGCGCGGATTGCTCCACGCGGCTTGTCTAAACAGAGTGATTTTTTAACGGCGTGCGGCAAAATTCAGCGGTGAACTTTGCGGCATTTCGTGGGCGCAAGGCTGATTGATCGGCGCGTCGGGGGTGCGGTCATTCTGCGTCACGACTCTGTTGGCAAGCATCCATGCTTCGACTTCCTCGCCGCTGATGTCGGGTAACATATGCCCATTGATCTCGACACAGGGACTCATCATTTGGCCGCTTTTCTCAATCATTTCCTGGCGCTGTAAAGGGTCGTTGATGATATCGCGGTCCTCAAACGGCAGATCGTATTTGCGCAAAACCGCACGGACGCCCTGGCTCCAGCCGCAGCTTGGTTTCAGATATGCAACAATTTTTGGCTTGCTCATGGCTAAATACTGCCACATCCAACAGCGCAGGGCAAATTATTCCGACGGGGTCACATTGCGTTTCGCCAAGATTGCCTCAACGATTTTCATGGCCAACGCGGGTTTTTCTGCCATCGCGTTTTGCGCGGCTTCCTTGCCTTGCCCGATCATTTCACCTTCGAATTGCAGCCATGCACCTTTTTTATCCACGACGCCGTCAGCGATACCCACTTCGAGTATGCAACCTTCTTTGTTGATGCCGTGATTATAGATAATGTCGAACTCCGCTTCGACGAACGGCGGCGCAACTTTGTTCTTAACAACTTTTACGCGGACGTGATTGCCAATGGCATTGCCGGCGGCGTCCTTGAGCGTATCTTTGCGGCGGATGTCGAGTCGGACACTCGCATAAAATTTCAGCGCCTTGCCGCCGGTCGTCGTTTCCGGGCTGCCGAACATGACGCCAACTTTTTCGCGCAATTGATTTGTGAAAACGCAGGTGGTCTTGGACTTGTTCAAAATCGCGGTGAGCTTGCGCAACGCCTGGCTCATCAATCGTGCCTGCATTCCCATCGTGGCCATGCCCATTTCGCCTTCGAGTTCGGCTTTTGGCACGAGCGCAGCGACGGAATCAATCACGATGACATCCAGTGCATTCGATCGGGCGAGTGTCTCGCAAATCGTCAACGCCTCTTCGCCGGAATCAGGCTGCGAAACGAGTAAATCGTCCAAATTAACGCCGAGTTTTTTTGCGTATGCCGGATCCAAGGCATGTTCCGCGTCAATGAACGCCGCAAGGCCGCCTGCCTTTTGCGCATTTGCAATAACGTGCAACATCAAAGTAGTTTTGCCGGAAGATTCCGGCCCGAAAATTTCCACAACTCGGCCACGTGGAATGCCGCCGACGCCCAGTGCGAGGTCGAGCGCGAGCGCCCCGGTCGGGATGACGCCGATCTTGACCTTTGACTGTGCATCACCCAGACGCATGATTGCACCCTCTCCATAGCTTTTGTGGATACTGGAAATGGCGGCTTCTAGTTCGCGTGTGTGCGACGTGGAGGACTTTGTTTCAACAGTAGATTTTTCGGCGGGTTTCTCAGATTTAGAGGCCATAAATTTTCAGGTTTGATTTATTTATTATTAGGAATACGACGGTAGTAAATTTGACCGGAATAGTCAAACGCGGGTTGTTCACCTAATTAAGATTTACCGCGCTGGTTTTTAATGGTTTAATCACTGGCCTCCGGCTGGAAGGGTGGCTGAGTGGTTAAAGGCACCTGACTCGAAATCAGGAGTAGTCGCAAGGCTACCGTGGGTTCGAATCCCACCCCTTCCGCCAGCCTGTCCGCTTTCATTGCCATAACGGCAACTAAATTGATTACAAAGCCTTGCTTTTAATTTGCATCATCAAGGGTACGGTAGGGTTACACCCCATGGTCTGAATTCGGCGCATGCATCATTGTGTGTCCAGTGTCAAAAACCAACAACGTAACAACCGAAAGAATTAAAATGAAATCCATGTTCCCCCTAACGCTCGCGGCAGTAGTGAGCACAATGTTAATTACCAGCGCGCCGCTGCGCGCCGCCAGCACGGACAGCCGTATCGAGTCGTCCGCAGCAGCGTCCTTCACATTCAAAACCACGCTCAAAGATGATTCCATCACGACCGATTCCAAGGACGGCGTCGTTACTCTGACCGGCACGGTCTCCGAGGCGTCTCACAAATCCCTGGCCGAAAACACCGTGGCGAGCCTGCCCGGCGTCAGGAGTGTGGACAACCAGCTCGTCGTCACCGGCGAACAGCCGGCTGAACATTCAGACGCATGGATCACCATGAAGGTGAAAACCGCGCTGTTATTCCATCGCAACGTGAGTGCGAGTGCGACCTCCGTTTATACGAAGGATGGCGTCGTGACCTTGCAGGGCGAGGCGACCAGCATGGCGCAAAAGGAGCTTACCACCGAATACGCCAAGGACATTGACAACGTGAAAGATGTCCAGAATAACATGACGGTTGCCGCAACCGCAGTCGCTCCCGACTCGACCGCCGGCGACAAGGTTGACGACGCGTCCATCACGGCGGAAGTCAAATCGTCGTTGTTCTCGCACAGCTCGACCAGCGCCCTGCACACCGGAGTCACGACGGCGGACGGCGTTGTCACATTGACCGGCATCGCCAAGAACGACGCTGAAAAAAGCCTCGTCACTAAGCTCGCCACCGACATCAACGGCGTGACCAGCGTGGTCAACAACATGACCGTCGCGGTGCCCGTGGCATCCAATTAAGCCGCCAACGGATTGCCGGCTGGCGCGATGGCGTGCCAGCCGACAAAACCGGCTGGAAGAAATTTTATGTTATACACCATTGCAATAATCCTGATCATCCTGTGGGTGCTCGGGCTCATCACCGGCACGGCGGGCGGTTTGATTCACATCCTGCTCGTCCTCGCCATCATCGCCGTTTTGCTCCGGGTTATCTCCGGAAGGAAACCGGTGCTTTGAAAAAATAAACCATCAAACAGCTTGAACATGAAAACCATCATCGCAGCCGTTCTGGTCGTCCTGGGAATTGTGGTGCTCGCCTATTCGGGCTTGAGCTTCACGACTTCGGGAAAGGAAATTAATTTCCTGGGGATGCACATTGCCACCACGGACAATCATTTCATTCCGCCCGTCGCAGGTGCGTTCATGCTCGTCGGCGGCATCATGTTGCTGCTCGTGAAACCCAAGAGCGTCTGACTGGCCGGGCCCAAAGCCTAGCCGCAACCGATCCGCAGCATGAACACGCTGAAACTCGTCTGGATGACTTTCGTGCAACTGGTCAGGCAAGTTTGCCAGTTGCCCCAGGAAATCGTGAAGGCCGTGAATCGCAGGCAGCAGAAGACCGTCATAGACAAACGTGAAGCCGAACGTATTGACCGGATTTGCAACCCGTTGAAATATCGGGGCAAGTAATTTCATCGGTTGTCGGCGGACATGAATTTGCACAGCCCGGACGAAATAAATTTTGTTCGGACCGGCATCACCCGGCGAACGCTTTTCCTCCTGTGTTCACCGGGCTTTCAAAATTTTAACCGGGGTAGGGTTTCACCCCATATACGAATCAAAGGATTCGGTGGATGCTGGCGTGGGCAGTGATTTATATTGAAAGAAAAAACTTTCCGCACGGCCTCGGCGAATCCAGCACGACACCATGGAAAAAAAACTGACAGGATTGTCACGGCGCTATGCGGCGGCTTTGGGCAAACACCTGAAGCAAGGCCCGCAGGCAAGCTTGTCGCCGGCACTGGGGCTCGGACGCCGGGCAGTTGGCCTTGGGCTGGAGACGCTGGATCTGGCACGGATTCACGAGCAGGCGCTCGCCACTTTTGAATTATCCAACATTAAGAATGGCTTCACCAAGCTAGCCACAGTTTTTTTTACCGCAGCCAACATTCCCATTGAGGAAACACATCGCGCCACGCGGCAGGGCAAGGCGGATATGAGCCGGATCAAGGAATCGCTGGGCCGGCGCACAGAGGAGCTGGCCGCCTCGCAACGTCGATTGCAGCACGGCGTCGCCCGGCGCAAGGTCATGGATGCCGCCGCTGCGAAGTGCGGCGAGGATCACAAGAAATCACTCGAAGAATCGCTCCAACTCCAGAAACGTCTGCGTCAGTTGACGCATCGCGTGATGGTGGCGCAGGAGGATGAACGCAAGAGCATCAGCCGCGAGCTTCAGGATGAGATCGCCCAGACTTTGCTCGGCATCAATGTCCGCCTCCTTTCGTTGAAACAACATGCCAGGAACAGCACCAATGGGTTCAAGGAAGAAATCGCCAGCACCCAGCGGTTGGTGTTAAAGTCGGCCCAGTCCGTGCGCCGGGTCGCGCGTGAGATTGGCTACCAACGCGAATCGCCGGACGGCGCGTCCGCATCGCCTTAACCCACGCCTTGTGCCCACTGCCATGAAGACGAAATTCAAAACGAAACGCAGGCTCACTTCCGCCGATGAACGGCTGAAGAGCGTGGATGCGTTTCGTGCGAGCGAAATCCGCTACCGCCGTCTCTTTGAAACGGCGCACGACGGTGTCCTGCTCGTTGATCCAAGCACGCGCAAAATCGTGGATGCCAACCCGTTCATGACCAAGCTGCTCGGCTATCCGCACGACCAGCTCGTCGGCAAGGAGCTGTTTCAGATCGGCCTGCTCAAGGATGAGGTCGCGAGCCGGGAAATGTTCCGCAAGCTCAAACGGCAGCACGAAGTCCGCTACGAGGATCTGCCGCTCGAAAGCCGGGGCGGCCGGCATCAGGAAGTCGAAGTGGTGGCCAATCTTTATCAGGAAGACGGCCATCCCATCATCCAATGCAACATCCGCGACATCACGGAACGAAAGGCGGCGGAAGCCGCGTTGCGCGCGAGCGAAGAGCGCTATCGCATCTTGTTCGACCTGGGGCCGGTGGCGGTTTATGCCTGCGATGTTTCAGGCGCGATTCAGAATTTCAACGCCCGCGCCGCCGAACTCTGGGGGCGCAAGCCGGTCATCGGAGAAGCCAGCGAACGTTTTTGCGGCTCGTTCAAGCTGTTCCATCCCGACGGCAGCGTGCTGCGCCACGAGGATTGCCCCATGGCTGGCGTGTTGCGCGGCAAAATCGCGCAGGCCTTGGATCAGGAAGTTGTCCTTGAACAACCCAACGGCACGCGGCTGACCTGCATCGTGAACATCCGCCCGTTGAAAAACCATCGCGGAGAGATCACGGGTGCCATCAATTGTTTTTACGACATCACCGAACGCAAGACGGCGGCGGAAGCCCGGCGCCGCAACGAGGTGCTGGCCATCTCGAACCAGGAATTGGTTCTGGAGATCGCCCAGCGCAAGGCGGTGGAGGTGGCGCTCAAAAAGAGCGAACGCCATTACTCCCAACTGCTGGGAAAATCGGATGCCATGCAGGAACAGTTGCGGCAGTTGTCCCGCCAGATTCTGCTCGCGCAGGAGGACGAGCGGAAACGCATCAGCCGCGAACTCCATGATGTCATCGCCCAGACTTTGACCGGCATCAATGTCCGGCTGGCCGCCTTGAAAAAGGAGGCTGCCCTCAACACGCGGCACCTCGACCGCGATATCGCCCGCACGCAGCGTCTCGTGGAAAAATCCGTGAACATCGTGCACGAATTCGCCCGCGAACTGCGCCCGGCGGTGCTGGACGACCTCGGCCTGATTCCCGCGCTGCATTCGTTCGTGAAACTGTTTTCCAAGCGGACGCACCTGCACGTCCACCTGACGGCCTTTGCGGGGGTGGAACAACTGGACATCGCCAAGCGGACCATCCTCTACCGCGTGGCGCAGGAGGCGCTCAACAACGTGTCCCGCCACGCGCACGCCAGCCGGGCCGATGTGAGCATCGAGAAACTGGCGCATGGCATCGGCATGAAAATCAAGGACGACGGCAAATCCTTTCACGTCGAACGCATTTTGAATTCCAAGGGGAGCCAGCGCCTGGGATTACTTGGCATGAGGGAACGCGTCGAGATGGTAGGCGGCACCTTCTGCGTGGAATCCGCGCCCGGCCAAGGCACCACCATCCAGGTGGAAATCCCATTCGCCACCGTGCAAAAAAAAATGCTTCACAAATCCGGTAAACAATCCACCTTGGAATGCCCATGAAAAGAACCACCGTCCTGCTCGCCGAAGACCACATGATCGTGCGCGAAGGTTTCCGCAAGATGCTCGAACTCGAGGACGATTTTGAAATCGTCGGCGAGGCGCAGGACGGCCGCGCCGCCGTCGCCCTCGTCAAAAAATTCCATCCCGAAGTCGTGCTGATGGACATCGCCATGCCGCTGCTCAACGGACTGGAGGCCACGCGGCAGGTTCTCAAGGCCGTCCCCACCACCAAGGTGATCATGCTCTCCGCGCACTGCGACGACGCCTATGTCAAAAACGCCACCGACTCCGGCGCGATGGGGTTCCTGCTCAAGCAGACCTCCGCCCACGAGGTGTGCCGCGCCATCCGCGAAGTGCAAAAAGGAAAAACATTTTTCAGCCTCTCAATTTCCAGGCGGCAGGATCGCATCTATCCAAAATCGTTCGACCGCACGGGAGTGCTCAAAAAGAAAATATCCGAACTCACCTCGCGCGAGATGGAGGTGCTGCAGCTCATCGCCGAGGGCAAGGCAAACAAAGAGACCGCGTCGGAACTCGGCATCGGCATCAAGACCGTCGAGAAGCACCGCGAGCATCTCATGGAGAAGCTGGACATCCACGACACCGCCGGCCTCACCCGCTACGCCATCAGCGCGGGCATCATCGAGAACAGCGTCCAGTTGACCATTGTCTGAACCGATGCGGCGTCCGGCCGGTGGCCGGAAATGATGACGGAAGAGCGAACCTATTGGGGCGCGGCCCCGGCCCTGCAACAATGAACACAAATATTCTCGCCTTCTGGATGACCCTGGCCGGCACCGTCTGCTGGGGTGTCTGTTTCTGGTGGATGCGCCGGATTTCAATCAAGCAGAACTTCCTCCTGGACCAGTTGCGCGAGCAGGGCAGGCGGATTGAAAAGCTTTCCAAGATCGAGCACGACCTCATCAAGGAGGTCCATCCGCAGGTCAACGAGATCAAGGAAGGCATGGAGGAGATGATCGCCGTGGTAAAGGAAAACACAAGTCCCCCGGCGCCCAGGAAGAAGGGTCATTAGTCCCAGGCAGGAACTTTTTAGATGAGCACGACGCGGTTGCCACCTGATTTAAGGAGCTTGGGAGATTGCACGACGCGGTCGTCGCCTCATAAAAAGAGCTTTTGGACGAGCACGACGACGTCGCCACCTGTTTTAAGGAGTCTGGAGGCTTGCATTACCCGGTCGTCGCCTCCCAAAAGGAGCTTTTGGGCGGGCACGACGCGGTCGCCACCTGTCAAAAGGAGTTTTTACATGAGCACGACGTCGTCGTCGCCTGTTTTAAGGAGCTTGGAGGATTGCACGACGCGGTCGTCGCCTTCCAAAAGGAGTTTTTGGGTGGGCACGACGCGGTCGTCGGCAGTTTTTAGGAGGCAAAATCAGGGCCGGAACGCGTCCTGCCCGTTCAAAACCAGCCATTTAAGACAGATTTGCCGGTGAATGGATTTTCAAGTGGACGGGGAGCGCGACCGTCCCGGTTGCACCGTCAGGCGTCCCGCCGGATGGAATGGCGGCGGGAATTGGTGGCACTCCGCAAGGAGTTCGGCGCGATGCCGAACACGGCAGGCGGGACGCCCGCGCTCCCCATTTCCAGAGCAGTTCGCTTTCCGGCAGGTGCAAACGCCGGGTAGTGTGCGGCCTCTGGCCGGATTTGTCGAGCCGCAGGCTCGACGCTACATCTTTGGCTTCTGATTTCTTTGCCATGCGCGGAGTTTGAAACAAGCGGATGGCGTCGGCAATGACGAGTTGGCTGAATTTGCCGCAAAATCTGTTGGACGAGAATTGGCGGGAGTGGCACGCTCGCGTCACATCTTCGGGACAAGGTTTATGGCGGCAAAAGCATCAAAGCTACGACGTAGCATCCGGGAGCCGAACAGTTACGCGCTGGGCGGCATCATCCGGGAATTGCGCGAACAACGCGGCTGGTCCTGGGGCCAGTTGTCCGACGCCTGCGGCCTCTCGCGGCAGGGTCTCATCTTCCTCGAATCCAATGAGCGGCTGGCCTCCGTGGAAACCGCAGAGCGGATCGCCAAGGCGTTCGGACTGAAAGGCAGCGAATTGCTGGCGCTGGCGGAGCAGCGGACGGCGCAATGGCCGGCCGGTTGCGAAAAGTGTAACTATTGTTGCGTGGAATTTGGAATGCCAAAGGATTTAGATGGCGCGCGTGGCTGCATCCGCCCGGTGCTTTGACCCGCAGTCTTCGTTCCGGGCGGGCGGCCCGCAACTCAACGAAAGAAAAAAATCATGAAAATTCCTGAATACTTCGATGCGCTGGTGCAGTTGCTGGAGAACGCCGCCGACGGTGCGGCCAAATACGGCGCGGACATCAAACTCAAACAAAACACGGAGCCGGACATCCGCGCGGATTTGACGGCGCTCATCGGCACGCCTGCCGGTCCCGGCGGTGTGCCGCCCGCCGTGCCGGGTTTGAAGACGCTGTGGAACACGGCCAAGGCCAACAAGACGCGCATGTCCACCAACCTCGCCATCGCCGAGGCAAACGGTCGCGCTCTGGCGACGACGTGCATCGCGTCGCTCAAGCCGGTGCTGGGCAAGCAGTGGAACAGCGCATGGAACGAGGCGGGGTTCGTTTCCGGTTCGCTCGCGGTGCCGCCGCATCCGCAGTCGTTGCTGCTCCTGTTGAGCGGCTATTATGCAAACAACCCGTCGCATGAAGTGAAGAATGTCAACGGGATTGACTGCACGGCGGCGGCGTGCAAGGCGTCGTCGGATGCCATCGTGGCGGCGCAAAAGGCGAGCAACCAGGCCAACACGGACGCGGGAACGGCGCAGTCGAATTTGCAGGATGGCATAGATGCGGGCCGGGCGCGGGCAATAGGATTGCAATCCGAGTTGGGCCAGTTGCTGGACGACAACGATCCGCGCTGGCTGGCGTTCGGCTTTGACCTGCCGGGCCACACGGCGGGGCCGGATGTGCCGCAGAATCTCACGGTCACGCCCGGGGCGGCGGGATCGCAGGCGTTGTATGCGCATAGCGGTGATTCACGCCGTGCGGACGGCTTCCGGTTCATTGTAAGAAATGCTGCGGATGGTTCGGATATTACGGAGTTGTTGACGACGGACCCTGAGGCGACGTTCACCGGGTTGGTGTCGGGCACCAAGGTCAGTGTGACCGTGACCGCGCGCAACTCGACGGGCGAGAGCCAGGAAAGTTCTCCGCCGGTTGTCGTGGTGGTGCCGTAGTTGGCGGGTGAGGTCGGCGCGCTGCGATCCTTGGGGAGCGCCGCCAGCGGCGGGAGCGGACTAAATCCCGTTCAAAACATTTCTCACTTTGACGAGCAATTCATTGGCGGTATAAGGCTTGAGCAGCGTGGCGGCGGGTTGGAGCCATGGGTAACGTTCGAATTCCTCCTCCGGCAAAACTCCCGTGGCCATGATGACCGGCAATGCCATGCGCGCGGCACGCATTTTCTTTAGCAGATCAATGCCGGTCAGCCTGGGCATGGTGTTGTCGGTGATCATCAGATCGAAGTAGTCTTCATTGAGCGCCTCCCAGGCGGCTGCGCCATCAATGGCGGAATCCACCTCGTAGCCTGAGCGGATCAGGAATTCAGTGCCAAGTTCGCGAATACGCTGGTCATCCTCCACCACGAGAATTCGATGAGGCAGATTTGTCCGGCTTTGAAGGGGAGGGCTGCCCGGCTCAACAACTTGTGAAAAGCTTTTAACTTCCATGACAGTCACTATAGGCAGAAAAAATTTCTCGGCTATAAGGTGATTACCCCATCAGGATTGTGTTGAGGCCGGCCTGGATTCGGCTTTGAATCCATTTTGCCATGCGCAGTGTTCGCGCAGAAAGAATTCGGGCAAAAAGCGTATGCGGGTAACACCCCATTTTATTCACCCGGCTGTCTTCCTATTATCAACCTCAATAGAGCGAACATCTCTTTACACAACGAAGAAATTTAACAAAAAAACCATATGAAACGGAAATATCAAATCATCATCAGCACATCAGCGGCCTCAGTCATGGCATTCACCGCGCTGGCCCAGGACAAAACAAACTATCCTCCAACAGATCAACCCGGAGACGTCCGTCAGGACAACACGGAGGTACGGGTGGACAAGTTGAATGACGCGCTTAAATCCAGCGATGTCATCGGGATGACGGTCAAAAATTATCAAGGCGAGACCATCGGCACCGTGCAAGACCTCGTGGTGGATGTGGAACACGGGCGGATTGTGCAGTTGATCCTTTCCACCGGTGAATATTCCGGCATTCACGGCCTGATGACGGCAGCGCCGCCGCGGGCCTTTCGTCACAATGCCGCTGACAACATCCTGGAACTTCACGCCAACAGGGAGAAACTCAAGATGGCCCCCACATTTGAACCCGGGACGTGGAACGAAGGGACGCAGACCAACCGGGAAGATGAAGTCTACGTTTATTACGGCGGCCTGCCCTCCTTTGTTTCCTCCAGCAACAACATTCCGATTACAAATTCGGATGGATGGCTCACCAGGACATTGCTCCGCAATGAGACCCTGACAAACCAGGCAGAGGGAAAGGAAAAAGCCCGCAAGGTGAACGGTACGCTCGTGGCGGGTGATGCCGAGAAGGCAAGCAGCCTCATGGGCATGACAGTGAACAACCTGCAGGGCGAGAAACTCGGCAAGGTAGAAAATCTGCTGATAGACTTTCCCACGGGCCGCATTGTTGCCGTCATCATTTCAACCGGCGGATTCCTTGGCATGGACGGCGAGTTAAGCCCCATTCCGCCGACAGCTCTCCGATTCACCGAGGTAAAGGACATGCTCAACCGCGGCACGGAATCATCTTTCAGCCCCATGAATTTGCCGCACACCGAGGATCAAAATGGCGTTCAGGTGGCTCATTCCTCTGCTTCCTCACCTGACAACGGTTTGGTGGATCAAAACACTTCGGATCACGAAATCCTGGTGCTGGACGCTTCGAAAAAGGCCATCGGTGACGCGCCGCATTTCAAGGCGGATCAATGGCCTGATTTCGGCCAGCCAACTTATGTCGGCGGAGTATATCGGGCCTATAACGTGCAACCTTTCTATAATACCAACGGGATTGTCGAACCGGTTAAAATTACTTCCAACCAATAGGTCGTCCCACATAAAGCCATGAAACATAATAACAATCATGACAACGCACAGAATGCCGGCCTTAAACTGACCCCCGTTCGCTTTGAATTCACCGACCCGACAGCCAGGACCGTCTGCATCGCGGGAACATTCAACCATTGGCAGCCCGAAGCCAAGGCGTTGCATTCCTCCGGTGTCGGCAACTGGTGGAAGGAAACCGCCCTCGCGCCCGGCACCTACGAATACTGCCTCGTCGTGGACGGCAAATGGATTCCTGATCCGGCGGCGCGCGAGACCGTGGCGAATCCGTTTGGCGGAAGAAATTCGGTTTTGCATGTGGCCAGTTCGCCGGCAGCCGCTCACCTGTCCGACGCGGAAAATTTGCCGTTGATAAACGACCGCTTTACCGAAGCCAGGTCTGGGGATCACCTTGCCGCCAAGGAAAATTTACCGTCAAACAAAGAAACAAACAAAAAAAAGAAAATATGAACAAAGAAACACACGCAACCCACAACGACATTGGATCACTGGCCGAAGACGCGCGAGCGTTGATGGCCGCCACCGCCGACGTGGCCGGTGAAAAAGTCGGGGCTGCCCGCAACCGTCTCGCCTCCGCGCTGGAACGCGCCAAGGAAATCGCCGGCAACGTCCGCGACAAGGCGGTCGCCGGTGCCAAGGTCACCGACCAGACCATCCGCGAGAATCCGTATCAGGCCATCGCCATCGGCGTCGGTGTTGGCGCAATCATCGGGTTTATGCTCGCCCGCCGCTGCTCCAGCCGCGACTGATCACATCATGGAAACATCCACCGTCAGCTTCAGGCAACTGGCCGCAACCTCGAAACATTTCGCGCGGCGGCTGCTGACCATCGGCGAAAACCGCCTCGAACTGCTGGCGGTGGAAGTGCAGGAGGAGCACGAGCGTCGCCTGCTCGCGTTTCTTCTGGCACTTGGCGTAGCTGCGTTTGGCCTGATAGCGAGTCTCACGCTCACGACGGCTATTGTAATTTTGCTTTGGTTCTGGTCGCCCGTAGCCGTGCTTCTGATATTGACCGCACTTTACGTCGCCGCAGGAATTTATCTTTATCGTCGGCTCATCGGACTGCTGCGCAACTGGCAGATGCTTTCCGCCACGCTTGATCAACTGCGAAAAGACCGCGAATGTCTGGAAAAAATCATCGCATGAATCCGCTCGCATCGCGTAAAAAACTTTTGATCGCGGAAAGCGAACTGAACCGCGCGCAACTTGTTCAGGAATTACAGACGATATCGGACAAAGTCCATTCGTTTGCAAATCAGGTGAGCACGGTCAGTTCGCTGGCAACCGCCGCCGCAACATTGATTGCCGGTCTCGCCACCCTCCGGCACAAAAAGGAGCCTGAGACCGCCGCTGAAAAACCTTCTTGGCTGAAAACCATTGTCAAAGGTGCAGGTCTGGTTTCCTCGGTGTGGCAGACATTTCGCGCACGGCCCAAATCTTAATCCGTCCCCCGCTACGCCCGCAAAACAGCTGCCAAAGCTGGCTGTAATTCCGTTTCGATTCCGACGTCTTATCCCTACACCGCTCACGTTTCATTTCTTGCATTTTTGAGTCCAGACTTTCAATTCGACGAAATGCTCGCGCTGGTCATCCACCAACGGAACGGTTTTCATCGTCAGCTTTTCACCGTCAAGAAAGAGTTGATTCTCCGCGGCAGCATCGGCCGGCAGACGGCTGATCGTGATATGATAAATTGTTTGGCGGAAGCGGTAATGGATTTTATAGGACGGCCAACTTGTCGGCAGCCGGGGAGTCAGGCGCAGTTGATCGCCTTCGCGGTTCACGCCCAGCAGGGTTTCCATCAGCAGCCGATACATCCAGCCGGCGGAACCAGTATACCACGTCCAGCCGCCCCGGCCGATGTGCGGCGCGACGGCATAGACATCGGCGGCTACGACGTAAGGCTCGACTTTATAGGTGGCGATTTGTGCGGGCGTCGCGCCGTGATGAATGGGATTGAGCAGCGCGAAGAGTTCCCACGCGCGGTCGTGGTCACCCATGAGCGCAAAGGCCATGGTGGTCCAGAGCGCGCCGTGGGTGTATTGACCGCCGTTCTCGCGCACGCCGGGAATGTAACCTTTGATGTAGCCGGGATTGAGCGACGACTTATCGAACGGCGGATCGAAGAGCTGAATTAATTTATCCTGGCGGCGAACGAGGCGCTGATCCACGGCGGTCATCGCCTGGCGGGAACGCTGCGGTTCGCCGGCGCCGCTGATCACCGACCAGCTTTGCGGGAGGGAATCTATCTGACATTCGGGATTGGTGGCGGAGCCGAGCGGTTCGCCGTTGTCGAAATAGGCGCGGCGATACCAGCCACCGTCCCACGCGTGCAGCTCGATGTTCGTTTGCAGCAATTCCGCCTGCGCATCGCAGCGGTCGGCGAAGGCGGTATCATTGCGCGAGCGCGCCAGCTCGGCAAATTGCGTGAGCACGTCGAAGAGAAAGAAGGCGAGCCAGACGCTTTCGCCGCGACCGCCCTTGCCGACGAGGTTCATGCCGTCGTTCCAGTCGCCACAGCCCATCAGCGGCAGGCCGTGTTCGCCGAATTTCAATCCGCGCTCGATGGCGCGCACGCAATGTTGATAAAGCGTAGCGGACTCTTCGGACTTGTTCGGCAAATCATAGTAGGATTCCTCGTCCGGCTTGACGAGGCGCGCTTCAAGGAAGGAAATTTTTTCATCCAGCACGCCGGTGTCCGCCACACACGCAACGTAGCGGCAGGTCACAAAGGGCAGCCAGAGAAAGTCGTCGGAAAAATGGGTGCGCACGCCGCGGCCGGAGGGCGGATGCCACCAGTGTTGGACATCGCCTTCGCGGAACTGGTGCGCGGCGGCGCGGAGTAAATGTTCGCGGGTCAGCGCCGGTTCGGCATGGACCAGCGCCATGACATCCTGCAACTGGTCGCGGAAACCATAAGCCCCGCCGGATTGATAAAAGCCGGTGCGGCCCCAGAGGCGGCAGCTCAAGGTTTGATAGAGCAGCCAGCCGTTCGCCAGCACATTGACGGCGGGATCGGGCGTGTCCACGTTCACCGCGCCGAGGGTGCGGTTCCAATAAGCCCAGACGCCTTCGAGCGCGGCGCGGCTGGCGTCCGCGCGACGAAAGCGCCGAATGAGAATCTGCACGTCTGCCGCGCTGCGGCCCACGCCGAGGCGGAAACTGGTTTCGCGTTCCTCGCCGTCCGACAAATTAAAACTGACCTGCACCGCGCCGCACGGGTCCAAACCCGCGCCCACTTTGCCGGACAACCGCGCGCGCCTCAGGGCCGCCGGCTGCGCCAGGCTGCCATTGCGACCGATGAATTCCTTGCGGTCGCCGGTGAATGTGCGCGAGGCGTCGTTCACATCGAGAAACACGGTGCGGTCGGGGAATTCGGTATTGTAATAATTGCGCGCGAGCAAAGCGCCGGTCTTAAGGTCCACTTCGGTTTGCACGTGCAGGAGGCTCTTGGAACGCAGGTCGCCCAGCACCCATTCCATATAGCCCGTTACGGACAGGCGGCGCGGCCGGCCGGAGACGTTGCGCAGTTTCAAAACGGAAAATTTTACCGGCGCATCCATCGCCACATAAACCCACAGCTCGGAGGCGATGCCGAATTCGGTATGCTCAAACACGGTGTAGCCGAAGCCGTGGCGGATGACATAAGGCGTCGCACCGCGCGCGGGCGCCGGCGTGGGCGACCAAAATTGCCCGGTCTGCTCATCCCGAATATAAAAGGCTTCGCCGGTGGTGTCCTGCACCGGATCGTCGCTCCAGGGCGTCAGGCGAAATTCGTGGGAGTTTTCCACCCAGGTGTAAGCCGCGCCGCTTTCGGAAATGACCGTGCCGAAAAACGGATTCGCCAGCACATTGACCCACGGCGCGGGCGTCACTTGGCCAGGCTGTAGGGTGATGACATATTCGTGACCGTCACGCGTGAAACCGCCGAGGCCGTTGTGGAAAATTAGGTCGCGCGGCGGCAGCGGCGCGGGAAAATCCGGTGCCCGGAAACGGCTGGTGCGCAGCGGCGGCACCAGCGGCTCCAAAACGCTGCGGTGTTCAAGCTGTTCTGCCAGCGAGCCTTTTTCATCGTCGAGGACAATGCGCGCTGCGGCCTGCAACAGCACGCGGTCGTCGTTGGGGATTTGTTCGAGCCGCCGGACAAAGATGCCGCCGGGCTTGTCGAGCATTTGCGCCTCGATGCCGGATGAGATCAGCGTGGTGATCTGATCCTGCAACGACTGGCGATAAACCGAAACATCTTCGTTCACGATGACGAGGTCAACGGTCAGTCCTTTCGTGCGCCAGTAGGAGTGCGCCTGAATAAGCTGCCGGACAATTTCGATTTTTTCCGTGTCGCTGATGCGCAGCAGGACGATGGGCGAATCGCCGGAAATGCCGTAGCTCCAAAGGCCATTTTGACCGCGCCGATTATTGAGCAGCACGCCCTGGTTGGCGCGTCGCGCGGGATCGGCATAGATGAGGGCACTGGCCAAACGACCATAGATTTGCGCTTCCGCCTCGGTCACGTCGAGCTGATGCAACGTCACCTGGCTGTGCGTCCACGCGAGATCAAAGACGCGGTCGGTCATGCGCGAGCTCTGATATTTTTCCACCTGCGCGAGCGCGGACTCCCGGCTCTCGGTCACGCCGACCACCAGATCAATGATGGCTGTGCCAAACGGCGGCAATGTAACCGCGCGCCGCAACGCCATGATGGGATCCAGCACCGAGCCGACAGTGTTCGACAGTGGCGAAAGGTTTTGCATCGCCGCCGGATTCGCGAGGCTGCCGCCGCGG
>Ga0302282_1001526_pt1 | contig 16286 bp, 16 predicted proteins | sample III_Fen_E1_3_FD_198763 | JGI IMG/M metagenome (GOLD analysis project Ga0302282, IMG submission 198763) | Peat permafrost microbial communities from Stordalen Mire near Abisko, Sweden - III_Fen_E1_3 | ecosystem: Environmental > Terrestrial > Soil > Wetlands > Permafrost | place: Sweden: Abisko... | reverse complement strand
GGCTATGTGGGGCTCGGCATCACCTACTGCATTCCGTGGGCGGTGCTGAACTGCATCGCCTCCGGCTTCGCGCTGTGGAGCTTCACCCTGCTGAGCATGGTGGTGCTGGCACGCGTTTCGGTGGCGTTGACGGTGGGTGTGGGCGTGCTGCGTGATGAACAGGTGCTGCGCGATATCTGGCTGTTGCCACTGCGCGACTTCTTCGGGCTGGCGTTCTGGGCCTGGAGCTTCGCATCGCACACGGTAGTCTGGCGCGGCGAACACTTCGAACTGACCAACGGCCGCATCGCGCGCGTGGCCTAAATCTGTCCTGCCGGACGATCCCACTACGCGTGGGGCGGTCACTTCGTGACTTGTATTGGGCTTCGCGTGGGTGCTCCCGATGGTCGCAAACAGAATTCCGTGTCGACCAACGGGAGAATCACGCGAAGAAGGCGTGCGAACGCCCGCCCCACGCGCAGTGGGCCCGTCCGGCAGGACTATCCCTCAATGTTCTTATTGACACGATCTCATAACCGTACTACTGTATGCATACAGTATGATCATCCGCGTACAACCCGGCCTGGGAACTCCCATCTATCTCCAGATTGAATCGCAGGTGAAGCATGCGATTGCCGCCGCCGCGCTAAAGCTGGATGACGCCTTGCCGTCGGTGCGCAAGCTGGCTGCCGAACTGCGCGTCAACCCCAATACCGTTGCCCGCGCGTATCAGAACCTGGAGCGCGACGGCATTCTGCGCACCGTCCCCGGCGGCGGCTGCTACGTCAACAGCCAGAGCCCCGGGCTGATGAAGTCGGAGAAGCTGCGCCGGCTGCGGCCGATGGCGATGCAACTGGCGGTCGAAGCGAAACAGCTCCGGCTGGCGCGCGCCGAGCTGCTGCAACTACTGGAAAACTCGTACGACAATCTGGAAGTGTCACAGTGACGGGAGAGGCACAATGAGCGATCTCGCAATTGAAACCCATGCGCTGCACAAACACTTCGGCGACATCCATGCCGTGGACGGGCTCGACCTGCATGTGCCGCGCGGCGCGGTCTACGGGTTTCTAGGCCGCAACGGCGCGGGCAAGACGACCACCATCCGCATGCTGGCAGGACTGGCCCAAGCGTCGGGCGGCGAGATGCGCGTGCTCGGCCTAGATCCGCGCACGCAAAGTCCCGCCATCCTCGAACGCACCGGCCTGGTCATCGACAAGATGCTGATCCCGTGGATGACGGGCAACGACCTGGTGCGCTTCAATCGCGGATTCTTTCCCCGCTGGTCGGACGAGCTCGCCACCAAGTACGCCGAGGTGCTTGAACTCGACATGAAGCGCAAGTTCAAGAAGCTCTCCACCGGCAATCGCACCAAGCTCTGCCTGCTGCTGGCGCTGGCCCAGGGAGCCGAGCTGATCATGCTCGACGAGCCGACCGCGGGCCTTGACCCGGTCGTCACCGACCAGCTTCTGCGCGTGATGGTCGAAGACTTCGCCAACGAGGGCCGCACGCTCTTCCTCTCGTCGCATCATCTCTCCGAAGTCGAGCGCATCGCCGAGTGGGTGGGCATCATCGATCACGGCAAACTGCTGCTGGAGGGCCGGCTCGACGACATGCGCACCAACTTCCGCCGCATTCGCGTAGTCGGCGAGGCACGTCCGCTGGCCGAGTGGCCGGACATCGTCAGCTCCAATACCGGCGAGGGCACGACGGAATATGTCGTCCGCGCCAATGCCGACGCGTTTGCGGCCCACCTGCAAAGTCAGGGCGCAACCGTGCTCGACGTCACGCCGTTGAACCTCTCGGAGATTTTTCTGGAAGTCGTTGGAAAGGGGAAGACCAATGTATCTGTGGAAGTATTGGCGTGAATCCCGCATCACCTTTGCCGTCGGCCTCGTGCTGGTCGGGCTACTATTTTGGGCTGTGCTCAAAATTCCTGTCGGTTCCCTGGTCGGAGGTAACCGCGACCCGGGCAATCCGTCCGAGATCTACCTGTTCGTGGCTGCGATTCTGATGCTTCCGCTGGCCTTCTTCGCATTGAAATTCGGCAGCTTCGGCGTGGGCCGCGATCTCGGCGCAGACAGTGGTTCGTTTCTCCTCAGCCGACCCCGCACCCGCGCCTTCTTTGTGTGGAGCGACTGGGGCTACGGTATGGCGCAATTGTTGCTTCTCATCGTCGCGGCGAACCTGGTGCTGGCGTTGGCAGTCCACCGCGCCGCCTCTGACAGCGGCCCCATTATTCTCTCCGGCGCGCCTGTCTCTTTCCTTTCCATCTTCTGCCTGCACTGCGCGTCTGGCCTGCTGCTCGCGGGGCTATTCTTCGGCCTCACGTACTTCGCCTCGGTACTGGCGCGGGGTCACGGTGTGCTGTTGGCGATTGGCGTTGTGCTGGTGTATCTCATCGCCAAAGAAGTGGTGAAGTACAAGTGGCCCTCGATCACACTTCCGGACCTTTCTCTGACCGAATTCTCCCTGACCCCCGAGGGACCACCGAGCTTTGCCGACCACCTCGGTCTCGAGATTGCGCTTCGCTCGGCGCTGGCCCTGGCCTTCCCCGTCGCAGCGCAGATGCTGCTGCAGCAGCGAGACATCGACTAGCAAAGGGGAGCACACCGAACCAACCGTAACGTCTCTGCGTATTTCTGTTTGCCATCCAGGAGCCTCCCGATGCGAATCCGTCCATGGAAATTGGCCGTAGCCGCCCTAACTCTCGCCGCGTCCGGTGCGCTCGCGCAGACGCCCACGCCGGTCAAGCCCATGGCCCCCGACGCGCATCCGTCGTTCGCGGTCGCCACCATCAAGCCCCACGATCCCGCTTCGAGCCGTCAGGGATTCGACGCCACCGGCGATCGCTTCATCATCCGCAATCAAAGCGTCGCCACTCTCATCATGTTTGCCTACTCCATTCACCCACGCCAGATCGTCGATGCGCCCGACTCGCTCTTCCACGACCGTTACGACATTGAGGGCACCACCGATACTCCCGGCGAGCCCAGCCTGCGCCAGCAGCAGGAGATGCTGCAGAAGCTCCTCGCCGAGCGCTTCCAGCTCAAGTTTCATCACGACCAGCGCGAGCTTTCCATCTATGCCATCCGCGTGATCAAAGGTGGTCCGAAACTCAAACCCGCCGCCAACCCCGACGCGCAGCCCGACCAGGAAGGCAACGGCCACGGCACCGAACAGACTGTTGCCTACACCAGCGCCGATATGGCCAACTTCATCCTCGGCGAACAGTTCTACCTCGACCGCCCGCTGGTCGACCAGACCGGACTCAAGGGCCGCTACGACTTTTCCATCCGCTACACCTTCGACGAGGCCAAATCAACCGACCCCAACGCGCCTCCGGGCCTCTTCACCGCCGTGCAGGAACAACTCGGGCTGAAGTTCGAACCTACCAAAGCTCCCGTCGACGTCTTTGTCATCGATCACGTCGAGCAGCCCTCGGCGAACTAAGAGTTCCGGCATCCAATCCTCGAAAACGCTTGAATCAGCATTCCGAGTAATTGGTTGTTATTCCGAGCGCAACGAAGAATCCCCATGTTTCGCTCCCGCTTCCGCTCAATATCAGGCTTCGCTCTCTAATCGTTTCAATCGGCGCTCATCGGTGTTAAGTATTTCGATGGCTATCAGCGGTTCGGCTGATTGCTGACGATCTCTTTGCCGCCGGATTTGGCGACGACGTAGACGGGCGCGAGCGATGCGGGCAGCGGGCTGGGCTCGCCTGCGAGGTCCTGCCAAAGGAAGATGCGCTGCGGGCCGGACCACTTCTGCGCGAGGGTTTGCGAGGTCTCGAAGATCGCCGGCGCGTCGGGGAAGAAGCTGCCGTACCAGAGGTTCGAGCTGCGGCCATACCTTGCGGTGCCGTTGTAGCTGGTGTCGGTAAGGATGTGGATCGGATTGATGGCGACGGGATGGAAGTCGACGCCGGCGAGTTCGTCAGGAGTAGGCGGTTCGATTGCTGCTCCAGCAACTGGCGCGGCGCGGCCGAGCAGCCCCGCGAAGTCGTAATGCGGGCGCTGCAAATAGAAGCCGAGCGTCGAGCCATACTCATATTCCTGGTGGATGACGACGAGGTCGTCCGCATGCACCTGCGGCGCGATGGCCTCCGCAAGCTGCGCAGAACTGAGCACCGGCGCGAAGGTTTGTAGGCCCAAATGCGCGGCGAGCAGGAATCCGAAGGCTCCGGCAGCCAGTGCAAGATTGGCGGCGTGCGGCTGCGCTCGCTTACGCAGTAGGAACGACGCGAGCGGGCCGAGGAAGAGGCTCGCGGCCGCCAGCGCGAGCGGCAGCCGGAACAGCCCAAGCGCCTGCGTGTTCAGATCCATAAAGTGACCCATGCTCATCGCGTAGTCGCCAGGGTTCTGCTGCAGAAGCGCAGCCAGGTCAGTGTTCGCCGCGGGCTTCTGCGTGTGCAGCAGGAACCAGATCGCCGCCGCAGCGAAGATCGCACAGAAGGCAAGCAGCACGGCGGTACAGCGGAGGTTGGCGCGACGAGTATTCTTCGCCCCCTGCGTAACCGGTTGCCATCGGATTCTGCTGTCGTCCGCCATCCAACCAGCGATCAAGATTGCTATTGGAGGTAGAGCGGGGAGCACGTAATACTCCTGGCGAGTGGAGAATCCAAAGAAGAGTAGAACAAAACCGGCCCAGGTGCAGAGCATCAACGGAGTTCGAAATGTCATTGCGAGGTCGCGATAGTAAGGCCGTAGAGAACTTAAGCTGGGGCTGTCCGGCTTGGTCTGGGTCAACGCGCGCAGACGACGCCTGCCCGCACGAGCATGGCGGAAGAAAACTCGAATCGGCGCCGCGGCTTTGAAGACGAATGCGGACCAGGGCATGAGCCAAATGAAGATCAGACCCCAGAAGAGGTAAAGCGGAACGGTGTCGTAGTCTCGCGGTACTCGCAGGTTGAGGTAGCGCAGCACCTGCTCGTTGACGAAGTAAAACCACGTCCAGCCGTGGACGTTTCCGTCCGTCGGCAGCGGCACTTGCCAGTGGCCGCCTGCGAAAGTGAGGCCGCCGGGATGGCCTTGCGTGGGGTTGGCGAGGGCGATCAGGATGTGCCACGGCACAGCGATGGCGAAGAAGACAGCCGCGCTCGTCAGCGGGTGAAGCTGGCGGATGCGGGTGAAGGCGCCGCGCAGGCCGCGGGTAAGCATTAGATAGACCGCGACAATGGCGATGGGAAAGACAAGGCCGATGAGGCCTTTGGTGAGAACGTTAAGCGCGCAGCAGGCAGCGAAGGCGTAACAGGCACTTCGTGCTGTCCTGGACGCGCTTGCGCGCGTGGATTCGGTAGGGCTTCGTTCCCCGTTCGCTGTTCCCTCTTCCCCTCGCCGCTGTTCCGTCAGCCAGAAGCAGAGCAGCCCGAGCGTGAGCCAGAGGCAGACCATGGCGTCGGGCAGGTTCATCCGGGTGAAGAGGAAGATGCCGGGCGAGGAGAGCAGGATCAGCGCGGCGTAGAGGCCTGCGCGCGCACTGCGAAAGGCTCGGCGGGCGAAGGTTTCGACGGCGAAGGCGAGCGCGAGGACGGTGAGCGCGAGCGGGATACGGGCGGCGACGGCGAGGCAGCTTGCCGATCCGTGGCCAAGCAGTTGCGAGACGCGCATGCACAGCGCCATCGACCAGTAGAGGAGAGGCGCTTTCTCCAGGTAGCGGATGCCGTTGGCGTAGAGCGTCACCCAATCGTGGCGCAGCAGCATCTCGCGGGCGACCTCGGCGTGGACGGAGTCGGCGTCGTCCAGCAGCGCGGGGCGGAAAAGGGTGAAGCTGGCGTAGAACGCGATCCAGAGCGCGACCAGCGTGAGCGTGGTGCTGAGCGGACGCTTCGGGATATGGTTTGCGGCGTTCGTCATGTGGAGGTGTCTGGGGTCTTCTAAGGGTACTGTTTCCTTCGCGACTATATTGGATAACGTGAGCGAATTGGTGGACATTGCGGCGGTTCCGGGACCTTCGGCGGAGCTGATCTTCGGCGACTGGTATCCGGCGCTGCGGGCGGACAAGCTGCCGCGGGGCAAGACGAAGACGGCGCTGCTGCTCGGGCATCCCTTGCTGCTTGGGCGAAAATCAGACGGCAGCATCTTTGCGATGCGCGACCTGTGTCCGCACCGCGGGATTCCGCTGTCGGCTGGCTGGTTCGACGGCGAGCGCGTGATCTGCAAGTACCACGGCTGGGAGTTCGAGCCATGTACTGGGCAGTGCCAACTGATTCCGTCGCTGACCGATGCGGACACGCTGGACGCGACCAAGATCTTTGCCAGCGCGTATGCGTGCGAGGAGCGCGACGGCTACGCCTGGGTTTACGTGCCAGAACCCGGAGCGGGAGTTCGCGGCTCGATCCCACCCAAGCGGAGCTTGGATGGGGCACCCAATTCAAATCCCAACTCGAACCTGCCGGCTGTGCCTGAGGTGCCGAAGTTTTCGGCGAAGTTCAAGAGCGCGCATCTGGCGGCCGATCTGCCGTGCAATGTCGACCACGGAATCATCGGGCTGATGGATCCTGCGCATGGCCCATTTGTTCACCAGTCGTGGTGGTGGCGGTCAAAGGGCAGCATTCACGCGAAGGAGAAGCAATTCGAACCGATTCTGGACGCTGAAAACAGCGGGCGGAACGCGGGCTTTCGCATGGCCGCTCACGCGCCTTCCAGCAACAGCCTGCCGTACAAGCTGCTGGGTGCGGACGGGCCGGTGACGACGACGATCGACTTTGTGCTGCCGAACCGGCGCTACGAGACGATTCGCGCGGGCAACAAATGGTTCGCCAGCCTGACCACGGTGACTCCGGTGACACCGTCGACTTGCCGGATCGACGTTTGCGCGGCTTGGAACGTGCTTGGCTGGGTGCCGTTCCTTACGCCGGTACTGAAGCACTTTGGAGCGATCTTCGTACGGCAGGACCAGGAAACCATGGTCGAGCAGGCGGCTGGACTGCGCTACGGTCCGGCGCTGATGCTGATCGACGATGCGGACAAGCCGGCGAAGTGGTACTTCGCGCTGAAGCAGGCTCGGCTGCGCGGGACGGGCGAGCATCCGATGGACGGGCCGGTGACGCTGCACTGGAGAAGCTGAGAAGGGCTGTTGCTAGTTGTCAGTTGCGGGTAGAAGTGCCTCCTGGGTATACACCCGAGATTTGTTGATAGTAAAGGGGTTGCGGCTGGGTATCTCCAAATGAGTGTTGATTCAAAATGGGTTACGGACACGTATATACGCCCGTATATACACTTTGACTCCCTTTCTGGTACTAAAGCGAAAAGCGGATTCCCTGCGGGAATGACAAACAAGTGGCGACGCGCTTAGGTTTGCGTCCCAGGGAGTTCCGGTAAGACCTGTTTCTACCTACTGCTTTAAGGATAACAGGTTGACCATAACTCATCTGCTATCTAATTTTGGGTGGGTTTTATGTTTAGTTTGTTGGGGTTAGGTCGGTTTTGGAGGGCTGGAGGGGCTTGACAGTGTTTTGGGGTGGGGGGAAAAGCGAATCAAGAGATCATAGACGAAAAAAGAGGACCACAGAGATTTCTGGGTACACGGTTCGGCTAGGGGGGCTCGTCGTGAGGGGCGAGGTGCAGCGACAGAAATTCTGACTCTTCTAGTCGGAATGACGCTTCAAAGGGGCGTGGTCAGTATGACGCAGGTGAGACGGCGCTATCGGCTGGGAGGGATGGGGGCGAGGATTAGGTCGCAGGCGCCGGAGTGGCAGTTGACGAAGCCGGTACGGATGAGGTGGGCCTTGCTGGCGGGCGGGAAGAGGGTGCGGAAGTCGGCTGCTTTGAGGTATTGGGCCGCGTTGGGCAGGGTCGTGGTGGAGGCGCTGGAGGAGGATTTGTCGGGGAGGCTCGATAAAACTTTGCCGTCGGCGATGAGGAGGGTGAAGGGAGCGACTCCCGGGTGGCCCCCGGCGGGGCCGAGGGAAAAGGTGCGGAGCTTCTGGTCGTCGGCGCGGAGGGCGGCGGTGGCGGTGGGGGAATGGATTACGGCGTTGATAGCGGCGAGGTGATCGCGGAATTCCTTGGCGTTGTTGGCGTGGAGATCCCAGTACTCATTGAATTGCTTCGTGGGATCCCTTGCCGTAGACGTTCTCGTCAAACATCGCCTTGATCTCTTCGCGGCGCTTCTTCCACTGCGCGGCCGTCTTCACCTTCGTCCCATCGTTCATCACCAGAAGCTCGGGGAGTTTGGGATACGGATTGGCTTTGGCCTCATCGAAGTTGACGTTACCCGGCTGGCCGATATTGCGGGGCGTAAGACTCGGCTGCAGCTCAGCGATGCCCAGCACCTTCATCTCGCGACTACGCTCCTCGGCCGACGCATCAGTCCGGGCGACCACCGGAGCCGCGGTTGTAGGCGCGGGAGTCTGCGCGGTTCCACATGGGATCAGCGTGAGCAGCGCGCCCGACGTAACCAGCGCCGTCACGAATCTCGAGATAAAGTTGGCCATCATAATTTCAGTTCGTCGTCAGAGTGACACTCACCGAATCGAGCAGGTTGCCATTGCTGTCTGTCAGGTTCACGTAGAACGGGCTGCTAGGGATCGGCGCCGACGCTGTCACAAACACGGCAAAGCTGTAATTGCCGCCTGAGTCGGTTACAAACTGAAAGGAAGGGACGGGCGCGCCCAGGCACTGCCCATTATTCGGATTCGTCTGGCATATCGTCGCGCTAACCGGAGTACCTGCGACGTCAGAGGTCGAGAGAAATAGATTCGTGCCGGCGGCAGAGGTCGTGTCCCCAACCGCAAGCGCAAACGCTCCCGATCCTTGCGATGAGAACGGAATATGCACAACCCCGTCACCGGTGGCTGTAGCTTCGAACATACTCACTCCCGGGGGAAAGAGCAGCGGAGGCGTGCCCTGCAGATAGGGCACATACGGAGGGTTGGCTGTAATCAGCATATAGAGATTCGTTCCATAGCTGAGATCCAGCTCTGAATTCTTTACTGTATAGATGACGTAATTCACCATCGCCTGCAGCGTATCCGTGGGGGTGGGCCCGGCTGGAACCGTTCGATTCGTGGTGGGATTCGTCCCGCCGGGGTAGGTTGTCTCGGCAAACAGATTGCCGCACGGGGTGTTGTCTCCGGAGAGCCCTCCGCCAGTATTGACGCAGGCCGCGAGAACGTCAGCCAGCGTATTAATGCCGGGAACATAGGTCTGCAGTCCTGCCGGCGCTGCCGGTCCGGGCACGACGCCTGTGCTCGGGTCGACGAACTCAAGCGCCTCGGAGAAAGCAGCGGTCAGCGATACTGCGTTGTCCAGTTGCGCGCCGGTGATGTTGTCATTGGCGTCAAAAGTGCCATCGGTGCTGCCGAGAACCACCTCGGCCGCGATCACCGTGGTCTCTTCATTGATAAAGATAAAGGTCGACGGAGTGAGCGAGCCGCACGATCCCAGTATCGACATCAGGACGGTCTGAGAATTGGCGCCGCCTCCCGCATTGCCTCCCCTGGCGGTGATATAGACCTGGGTGCCGGCAGACGGGCAATTATATTTGTTGGTGATGCTGAAGCTGCCGCTGGCGTCGGTGAAAACGGGGCCCAGCAGCAACGCGCTCGGCGGGGTCACATTGCCTGAGGGGTCAGTCGTGCCGGCAGCCCAGAGCTGCATGGCCGCGCCAACGATAGGCTGCTGGCCGCCATGCACCTTGCCCTGGAGCGCGACGCCCGCAACCGGAGCTGTGACGCTTGATGGAGGGACACCCAGATTACAGCCTGCTAAAGCAATCGCAACCGCGGATAGACCAAGAGAGGAAATCAAAGCAGAGAGACGCATCAGCTCACTCCAGAAGAGTTTTGAACTTACGCTTGCATAGTCGCAAGAGCAGGTGGCCGCATGCAGCATCTGGCCTCGACTCTGCTTGTTTCTATGCGCGTAATTGTACTCGAGGGCCCCGGATATGCAGCAATCATTCACGTCCTTCTTGCTGATTGCCCTCCGATCCGCATCACTCCTTTACACCCCCGAGTGGAGCGCATCATAATGGTTCTCCGATCCAGTCGCGTCTCTCACGTCGCAATCCCGCAACTTCATCCAGCTTTTCTCCATCGAGACCTAGTGAAAATCCTCCGCATCGCCGTCGCTCTCCTTCTAGCTCCGTCCCCCTCCATTCTCCTGGCACAGAAGCCTGTTCCCGCGAAGGCCCCAGCGCCACCGGTCTCAACCGAGCCCCTCGTCGTCGACGTCCACCCCGCGCCGTATCGCGGTTCGATCAACGTCAGCTTCAACATTGGCAACCCGTTGCGTTGGTGACCGACGCGATCAAGGACTGTACGGCCAGGGGCGACCTAGTTCTTGATCCGTTTCTGGGCTCGGGCACTGCCGTGATCGCTGCCGAACGGTCGGGGCGGCGATGCTATGGGTTTGAGCTTGATCCGCTCTACGTTGACACCATCATTCGCCGTTGGCAGAGGCTGACCAAGCTCGACGCGGTGCATTTAGATACTGGGGAAACATTCAACAGCAGGGATAACGAAAGGGCCAGCTAACTATGAGCAAAGAAGAACTCACAGACGATTACGAAGTTGGCTATGGAAAGCCTCCAAAGAACTCTCAGTTTCAGAGGGGAGTCACCGTTTCCACTGCTCGCGGCAGTCGGCGCGAGAACGAAAAAGATTGAGATTGGCACCGGCGTGATCGACATGCGGTATGAGAACCCTCATTACATGGCGGAGGACGCCGGTTCCGCCGATCTCATTGCAGGAGGACGTCTGCAGTTGGGAATCAGCCGCGGCTCAGCGGCGGCTGAAAACATCAGATGCCATTTGCAGTCCTACAGATTTCCCCCATAGCCGTTCTGCGACCAATTACTACTGGTTTTGAGAGTACTTCTGCAAGTCGCTGATTCTAAATGGCGGGCGAGGCGGGGCTTGAACCCACAACCACCGGCTTAGAAGCCGTGCGCGCCGGATGAACAGGCCGACGGCGCAGAGAATGCTGCCTGCAAAATTAGTTCGCATGGGTGAGGAACCCAGATTACACCTGACTATTAACATCCCCTCAAGGGGAGCTTGGATGGGGCACCCGGCGGATTCCATCCCACCCAAGCAAGACGAAATCCTCGCCAGAAATGGGCCAACGTTCGCGGTCCGACTGGCTGGATGGCAGGTCCTTCGACTCCGCCACTCGCGATACCGCTGCGAGAGGCTCCGCTCAGGATGACGGAGCCATAATAATCAATCACTTAGACATTAGATGTATGTAGATCCTGCGCTTACGGGGGGGAGATGCCTTCGTCGATTACTAGTTGGTCTACGCGGATGTAGAGGGCTTCGCCTAGTTTTTTGAAGGCGAGTTTCCACTCGGGGGACCAGTAGTTTTTGTCACTGCGGAGGAAGAGGTCGTTCCAGATGTTCTGCGCCTGCCAAAGGTTGACGTCGAAGGGCATGGTGCGTAGGCCGGTGGCGACGGCGACCGCGGTTCGCAGGGCGGCGATCATGGAGTTGTCGGAGGTGGCGGCGGCTTCGAGGGCGACCATGGCGCGCTTCATGCGTTCGGCGGCGGCGAAGGTGAGGACGGGGATGTCGAGGGTGATCTGGTCGGCGGTGGCTCGGATGAAGAGGGCTTCAATCTCGCCGGTATCGAAGTTGTCGGACTCGATGGCGCGGCGGAGGCTGGAGTTGATGGCGAAGTTGGCGGCGATGGCGAGCGCGGGGGGCGCGGACATGCCACTCTCGGTAAGGTAGCGGAGCAGCGAGGCGTGGTCGTCGTAGATTTTGCGAAGGGACTCTTCCATCTCGGCGAGGGTGCGGTCGAGGATGGTGCGGAGGATGCGGTGCTGCTCGTCGGCGAAGAGCGAGGTGAGCGAGTAGGCGAGGGTGCCGAAGAAGCGGTCGATGAGGCGGATGACTTCGGGGAGGTTGGCGCGGCGGATGGCAACGCCGACGTCGGCGGAGAAGGCGGCGAAGGCGGCGACGTCGTCGGGGGTTTGTTTGGAGTAGCGGCGGATGGCGGCGGAGAGGTTCTGGTCGCCGAGGTGGAGGACGGCGAAGAAGATGTCTTCCGCCTCCTCGGTGATGCGGGAGCGGATGTTGGCGCGGCCGAGGGCGACCTTGCCGCGGCCGGAGGTGAAGGACTGGTGGGCGTCGCGGTGGAGGTCGAAGCAGAAGAGCTCGCCATCCTCTGGGTAGCTGCGGAAGACGGAGCTGATGGCGTAGTGGGCGCCGACCTGGTCGAGGCCGATGCGGATGCCGGTGACGTATTTGCGATAGAGCTCGGCGCCGTCTCCGATTTCGGGGAGGTTGGATTTGGCGCGGGCGAGGATGGCGAGGAACTGGTCTTCGAGGGCGACGCCGGCGGGGCCGAAGAGCTTGGACGCGAGCTGGAGGACGCGGCCGGCATAGGCGATGATCTGGATGGTTTCGATGCCGGAGACTTCGTCGAAGAACCAGCCGCAGGAGGTGTACATGAGCTGGGTGTGGCGCTCGAGCTCCATCAGTTCGAGGGCGGCGACGCGCTCGTCGGGGGCGAGGACGTGGGTGGCGTGGCGAGCGAAGAAGCGGTCCTTGGACGGGGTGGAGCGGTCGAGGACGACTTCGATGTAGGCGTCGCGGGCGGTCCAGAGATCGGTGAGGAGGTTTGCGGCGAGCGCCTCGGCGAGCGGGGCGGTGGCGTCGCGGAGGAAGTCGAGAGCTTCGCGGAGGGGAGCGCGCCATTCCTGGTTCCAGCCGGGTTTGCCTCCGTTGCAGCCGCAGTTGGAGCGCCAGCGCTCGACGCCGTGGACGCAGGACCAGGAGGTGTCTTCGACGACCTCGGCCTCCCACTCGGGCGGGAACTTTGCCAGGAACTCACCATAGTTGGTGAGCTTGGCGTGTCCGTTGTCCTCGATCCAGTGCATGGCGTAGGAGAGGGCCATCTCGCCGTACTTGTGGTGGTGGCCGTAGGACTCGCCGTCGGTGGCGATGTGGGAGAGCTCGGCCTTGCCGGCGTCGTCTGCGGGGCGCGGGCGGAAGCCGCTGAGCAGGCGGCTGCCGAAGGATTCGCCGGAGTTGAGCAGGCCTTCGAACGCGACGGCGCGCGAGGAGGGGCCATCGTAGAAGAAGACGGCGATGGAGCGGCCTTCGTCGAGTGCGATGCGGTAGGGATGGGTGGTGTCGACGGTGGCGTTGGGGGTGGGAATCCAGGGGATGCCGGTTGCCGGTTGCGGGTTGTTGGTTATGGGCGCGTCGGCGGCTTCGGCGGATTCGGTGGGGAGCAGCGGGTCGGGTGCACCTGGTTGCGGCTGGGGGATGTTGCGGATGTGGGCGCATTGATGGGGCGCGAGGATGGTGTACTTGATGCCTTCGGCGGCCATCATGTCGAGCACGCTGCGGCTGACGGCGGTCTCGGCGAGCCACATACCTTCGGGTGGGCGGTTGAAGCGGTGTTCGAAGTCAGCGATGCCCCAGCGGATCTGGGTGAGGGCGTCGCGGCGGCTGGCGAGCGGCATGATGATGTGGTTGTAGACCTGTGCGACCGAGGAGCCGTGGCCGCCGTAGCGGTGTGCGCTGGCGATGTCGGCGTCGAGGATGCGGCGATAGGTGCGGGGAGCCTTGTCGGCGAGCCACTTGAGCAGAGTGGGGCCGAAGTTGAAGCTCATGCGGGCGTAGTTGTTGACGATGCGGACGATCTCGTTTTCGAGGTCGGTGATGCGGGAGGCGCCGTTGGGCGCGTAACACTCGGCGGCGATGCGGTCGTTCCAGTCGTGGTAAGGGGCAGCAGAGTCCTGCACTTCGACGGTTTCCAGCCAGGGATTCTCGCGCGGCGGTTGGTAGAAGTGGCCATGCACGCAGACGTAGCGGTTGGGGGGCGGGGCGACGGGCTTTGCGGGTTTTGGGGAGGGACGCTTAACCATGGACGTATATAAGGGTAACGCGATGAGCGCGATTGCGCAGAGGGAATGTAGAGACGAGTGGGATTTGTGACGGGCGGAGTTGCATATTTGGGATAGGGGGAATGGAGAGGCCGGAGTATAGTGCCACTTGAGGTGGGATGATGCGGGTGCTGGCGTTGGTTGTAGGGATGTTTTCGGTTTCGTTGCTGGCGCAGACGGGGACGGTTCCGATGATCAAGGAAGATGGTCCTCCGCCCGGGGTTTTGCAGGGGGCTACGGCGGAGACGATTCCGGTGTCGCAGGACGTGCTGCGGGGGATGGCGGAATTGGAGCCGGATATTGCTGCGCGGGATGCGGCGCCGCAGCCGGGGGTTGTGCTGGTGAAGGTTCTGGTGTCGAAGACGGGCACGGTGGAGGAGGCCGTCGCCATGTCGGGCCAGGGGGAATTGCCGCAGGTTGCAGTGGCTGGGGTGAAGGGTTGGAAGTATCGGCCGTACATGGTGGACGGGCAGCCGCGAGAGGTTCAGTCGACGGTTACCGTTATGTTCCGTGAGGGTGTGGGCAAGCGGGCGGCGATGGCTGGGATGGCAGGGATGGCACGGATGGGCGGGGTGGCAGGGATGAGCGGGATGACCGGCGCTGTCGGGCCGGGGCAGGGGGCGATGCGGGTTGGGGCGGGAGTGATCGCGGGCCTGATGGATCATGCGGTTGCGCCGGTGTATCCACCGATTGCGAAGGCGGCGCATGTGCAGGGGGTGGTGGTGCTGCACGCAATCATCTCCAAGGAGGGCGATATTGAGGACTTGCACGTGATCAGCGGGCCTCCGATGCTGGTGCCAGCGGCGATGGACGCGGTGAAGCAGTGGAAGTACAAGCCGTATCTATTGAAGGGCGAGCCCGTGGCGGTAGAGACGACGATCAATGTGAACTTCGCGTTTGGGGAAACGAAGAAGCCTGCGGCGGCGGGCGGGGAGCCCGGCAGTGCGACGCCTCCGGCAGAGGAGACCAGTCCGAAATAAATCTGCCCAAGGCTACGTTATAACTATGTTCCATAATATTGTTATGGAACTCAAGGTTCGCAAGATCGGCAACGGGTATGGGGTGCTTCTTCCTAAGCAGCTTCTGGAAGAGCTTGCGTTGGAAGAAGGATCGATGCTTGAGGTTGAGAAGGTGGATGGAGCGTACCGGATGGTGCCCGCCGATGCGGAATTCTCGCGCCAGGTGGAGGCGTTTCTGCGGACAGAGCCGATGCACAGGAACACGTATCGCGAGCTCGCGAAGTGAGCTTTGAGTTCGTCCGTGCGGATGTCCTGCGGAATGTGCAGGGCCGGTTGATCGAGCGCTATGGCGGTTCGCCCGGCGTGCTGCGGGCGGCTGCTAGCGAGATTACGGAAGAGGAATGGACGGCTTGGGTGGTGCGGAGTGTGGCGGCGAAGTGATGCTGTAACCACATCTCAAGAATCGAGATGTGAGGGAAAAGCTGTGCGGAGACTTGCCTATGGAAAGCATGTTTGAAGCGGCGAAGGTGGAAGAGCTGAAGGAGCGCCTGACGCGACTGCGGCCCGACAGCGAGCGGCAGTGGGGGACGATGACGGTGGCGCAGGCGGTGGCGCACTGCTCGTTAGGGATGGAGATGGCGGTAGGGGAGATTCGCCCGCCGCGGGCGCTGGCAGGACGTTTGCTTGGGCGGGTGGTGAAGCCCATGGCCCTGCGGGAGGGCGAGCCGATGCGGCGGAACTCGCCGACGGCGAAGGAACTGGTCGTTGGGGACGATCGGGACCTGGACGCGGAGCGTGAGCGGCTATGCAGCTTGATCGACCGGTTCGCGGTGGCCGGCCCAACGGGATGTACGACGCATCCGCATGCCTTCTTTGGGCGGCTGACTCCGGACGAGTGGGCGATGCTGATGTACAAGCATATGGACCACCATCTGCGGCAGTTTGGAGTTTAGCGGGCTGGCATCAACCGACATCGCAGAATCGAGATATGGGCACACGGCATATCCCCTCAATCATCAGGCGCGACCGGTGGCGTTGAGTTCTTTGTAGAAGCCAAGGTCGCGGGCCTGGAGCATCTTGGCGATGTAGCAGATCTGGCCGTAGTGCAGGCTAAAGTGTTCGACTACGTGGTAGATGGCCTCGAAGCCGGAGACGGAATAGCCCTGGATGTCGAGGGTGGCGGCGAGGTCGTCGGCGGTGAGGCGGTTGAGGACGGCGGCGGTTTCGTCGAGCGTGGCGCCGAGGCGGTCGAGCAGGACGCGCGCGGGGAGGTGGTCGCGTTCGTCGAACTCGGCCGAGCGGTGGCGGGCGTCGGGGTGCTGGTTGAAGGAGGTGACCAGCCACTGGCGGACATTGCCGTTAAGGTGCAGCAACAGATTGCCGATGCTGTTGCTGGCTTCGTTAGGGCGCCACCAGATTTGTTCGTCGGTGAGGGACTCGACAGTACTGCGCAGGCGCGGCCAGGACTGGTCGAGGAGCTTGGCGCGGGAGTAGTCGAGGAAGGTGGCG
>Ga0302282_1001503_pt1 | contig 16432 bp, 14 predicted proteins | sample III_Fen_E1_3_FD_198763 | JGI IMG/M metagenome (GOLD analysis project Ga0302282, IMG submission 198763) | Peat permafrost microbial communities from Stordalen Mire near Abisko, Sweden - III_Fen_E1_3 | ecosystem: Environmental > Terrestrial > Soil > Wetlands > Permafrost | place: Sweden: Abisko... | reverse complement strand
TCTCTCACGTAATCCAGCAGCTTTTGCGCAACTTTTATGGCTCGGTTTTCAGGATTGTACCTTTTGTCGGGGGCCAGTTTCCGTTGCGTTTTCTTCCCCAAATTCAGTTTCCTCAGTATTCCATCTTCATCGTCCGCTCTGATGGGATTTAACTTTTTATTAAGGGACTTTAAAAACGGCCAGTAGATTTGCTCGGTGGCGATCGGCTTAAAAATGTCGGGATTTTCAGCGACATATTTATTCACTACTTTGGTGGCCTCAATGGCCAAAGTAGCCAGACTCCTTAAAGCCGCGGCGAACGCTTTCGGCGCGTCATGCGCTTCCGGGCCCTCAATGGCGATTCGTTTCAGGCGCCAGAAATACTCATAAGCTTTTTCACTGAATGCCTGGCAGGCTTCGGCATCCCCATCCAGAGCCAACCGATAAAGCAATTCCGCTTGGTAGCAGCCAGCCCATTTAACCTCGTGGTTCAAACGTGTTATCCAACCGTCGGGTCTTTTCCCATCCGTTTTCTTCACCATTTCAAGGAGTCGAATCTTTTCGCGCAGTTCCCCGGCGGCCTCCCGCAGCACTCTGGCACGAGCATGATTTTTTTTGGGGATTGTAATTTCGACAAGGCGCGCTTTTAAACACTCAAGGTCGGCGTCATATTCTTCGAACACGCTTAAATCGTAATCAGGAAATTCGGGCTCCAGATGTTCGATCAGAGAAAATCGATGCCGCAGCTCCTTCGGATTTAATACAACCGTGGGGTGGTCGGTGGCGGGCGGGATAAGGGATCGCGCAGTTTTTTTAGTTTTCTTCATAACTCATATTCGCCTGAGTAAGTTGATTGTCCATCAGCTGGTCGCTGGTGGTGGCGTGGCTGTGCTGCCCGGGCCAAAGTTCATTCTCGCCGCCTGCTGCTGCGCGTGTTCATTGCTCAAATGTCCATACACTTTGCCGATGAGAATGCCGCCATCTTTGTGGCCGACCCAGCGGGCGATCGTCATGTAGTCGATTCCGCTCATCACGGCGTAGCTGATGAAATGATGTCGGCAGTCATGAAACCCGAAATGCTGTAACGGCGCGGGCAACACCGGCTCTTTATTTTCCAGCCGCGCACCGTGGCATTGCGGGCACTCCGGCGGAAGTTCGGCACCGAACATGATGTGCTGGCAGTCCAGGCACAGACGCCCGCCTGCGGCCCGGGTCAGCAACAGCGATTCGCGGAAGGTTTTGGCCCGGCTATCCTCCTTGCCGCGCTGCGGGCTGGGAAACAGCCACTTCGTATCCGGCGCACGCCGCGCGTGCATGGTCTTGAGGTGGGCTTCCAGTTCGGCGTTGAAGTCCACGCGCCGGGCTTCCCGGTTCTTGGTGTCGCCCTCCGCGCCGATGGTCAGCAGCTTGTGCGTGAAATCCACATCGGCCCAGCGAACCTTGATGGTTTCCTGCTCGCGGGCACCGCACAGCGCCAGCAGCCGGACGTAGTCCGCGAACTCGACCCCATTCCTGGAGGCGGACAGCGAAGCCCGGCAGAACAAGTCGATGTCTTCGCGCGTATAGAGATGGCGGGCTTTCTTCTCGCTGCGCTGCCACTCGATCCCATCCACCGGCAGGCTTTTGACATACCCATCAATCTTCGCGTTCTTGAAAACATTCCGGAGCACCACCAGCGCCAGATTGCAGGTGCGGTTTGCTTTGCCCAGCAGTTTGAGTTTCTGCAGGTGGCCGGTGATGTGGTGGGGGCGGATCTTGTCGAGGGTCAGGTGCCCGATGGATGCGCGCAGTTGTTTCAGGTGAACATGCTCCGTAACGAGCGTGCCCGGTTTCTTGCCGGCGGTGGCCAGCCGCTGCTCATACGTTTTATCGACGTAGTCGTCGAATTTCGGGCATCGGCCGACGTGACGCAACCGGTCCTCCTTCCGCTCCACGAGCACGGTCCGCAGTTCCTCTTGGGCCGCCGCGGCGGTGGCGGCTTGCAGCGGCACCCATTTGACCTGCTTGCGCCCGGTGTCATTCTCAACAGTGATCCGGGCCAGAAACTTATTGTTGCGGCGCCACAGGCCGCGAATTGCGTGCTTGCGATTGTCCAGCACCTTGGTGTATTTATAGCGGCGTGAGTTTGAACTTGAACCAGAACCATTGCCCGGGGTTGCATTACGTTTCATGGCGCAACACTGTCGCAATTTCTGTCGCAATTGTCAAACCCGACGTAAAAACTGTCGTAAGTTGTTTATAATCTGGTGGCCGATGTGGCGGAATTGGCAGACGCGCTAGACTCAAAATCTAGTATCCGTAAGGATGTGTGGGTTCGACCCCCTCCGTCGGCACCAACTTGGCAATACGCATGGCCTTCAACGACTTTTCCGCACACACGCAGAGCGTGCAGCTATTGCAGCGCTCGCTCGCCCGGGGCCGGCTCGGCCATGCCTACCTGTTTTCCGGCCACCAATTGGAGACGCTCGAAACACTCGCCCGCACGCTGGCCAAAACGCTCAACTGTCAGCACCCCGTCAGAACTGCGGGCGTCGCCACCGACTGCTGCGACCAATGTCCGACCTGCAAGTTGATCGACGGCGATAATTTTGCCGACCTTCACTGGGCACGGCCGGAATCCAAGTCGCGCATCATCTCCGTAGACCAGACGCGGGAGCTCACCCGCGAAATCCAGCTCAAATCTACCGAGGCCGGCTACAAGATCGCCATCATCTCGGGGGCCGACCGCCTGAACGCGCAGGCCGCGAACGCGTTTTTGAAGACGCTGGAAGAACCGCCGCCGAAATCCATCCTCATTTTGCTCACCACGGAGCCGTCGCGGATTCTGGAAACCATCCTGTCCCGCTGCCTGCGGCTGAATTTCTCCGCCGAAACCGCGCGCACACTGTCCGCCGAGCAGGCCATCTGGCTGCAACAATTCAGTTCTGCCGCCGCCGGCGAACAAAAAAGCTTGTTCGGCCGCTACCGCCTGCTGGATGCCCTGTTGCAATATCTGAACACCCTCCGCGCCCGCGTGGATGAAACGCTGAGCGCGCGTTCACCGCTGGAAAAGTACAGCGAGGCGGAAAAGGACCTGCGCGAAAAGTGGGAGGAAGAACTAAAGGCCGGCATTGAGGCCGAATACCGTCGGCAGCGGGCGGAGGTGCTGCTGCTGCTCCAGTGGTGGCTGCGCGATGTCTGGCTGTTCACTCTCGCCATAGGCGAGGAACTGCTGCATCTGCCGACGATTGCCGGCGCGGATGAAGTTGCCCGGCGCCTCAACTCGTGCCAGGCCCGGGAAAATTTGTCGGTGCTGGAGCAAACCCAGCGGTTGCTCCACACCAACGTACAGGAGGCGCTCGCCCTCGAAGTCGGTCTGCTGAAATTGCAGCTCTGACCCGATGAAGCCGTCCGTCCCGACGAAACTGTTCACGCTGGCGTTCGGACTTTTTCTCGGCCTCGGCCTCTGGAAATTTGGTAACCCCGTCATTCTCGACCACAAAATCTCCGCGCCCGTCACAGGAGTGGAATTTTTCTACCAGGCATGGCCGTTGCATTGGGCCAACTGGGTTTTCCTGCCATTGGCCGCCCTCGGCGCGCTGCTCATCTTCGCCAACCCGCCGGCGTGGCCGCGCCTGAAATGGCTTGGGCTCTGGCCGCTCGTCTGGCTGGGCTGGCAGTTCGTGGCCGCCACGCAAACGGTGGATGCCGATCTGACGCGCGCGACGCTCTGGCAATTCGCCGGCTGCGCCGCCGCGTATTTCCTGGGCGCGCTGTTTTTCGCCCGCGGGCGGTTGTGGCGCTGGCTGCTGCCCGGCCTGCTGGCGGCGTTCGGCTTCTGCCTGATCCGCGGGATCGACCAACGCGTTTACGAATTCCCGCAAAACTATCAGATGCTCGTGCAGGGCGAACGCGCCGGCTGGACGAATTTCCCGCCGGAATCCATCGCGCAGATGAAAACCGAACAAATCATCATCACCACGAACGGCGCGGAGATGGCCAATCCGGTCATCCTCGAGAAGTTTAAAAAGGGCCGCGTCGCCGGCCCGCTCGTTTATCCGAACGCGCTGGCCGGCCTCATCCTGCTGCTCTGGCCCCTATCGCTCACGCTGGCGTTGGGGGCAACGAAAACGCTGCGACCGCTGATCCGGCTGGCCGCCATCGCCCTTACGATATTTCTGGGCGGCGCGGCGTTTTTCTGGACCGGCTCGAAACTGGGCTGGCTCCTCGGCATCGCCCTCGCCGGACTATTTCTGCTGCGACGGGACTGGCCGGTAAAACTCAAGCGGGTCGCCGTCGCGCTCGTATTGATCGTCGGGCTGGGGATTTTTGCCGTCCGCTTTCACAGTTACTTCGCCGCCGGGGCCACGAGCGTCGGCGCGCGGTTAGATTATTGGCGGGCGGCAGTGCAGACGACGCTGGCCAGGCCCGTCTTTGGCACTGGCCCGGGTACTTTCCAGCGGCCATATGCGCAATTGAAAGCGCCGACAGCCGAGATGGCGCGCCTGACGCACAACGATTATCTGGAACAATTCTCGGATTCGGGCCTTGTCGGCGGACTGGCTTACAGCGCGTGGATTTTGCTCGCCCTGCTGACCGCCGGCCGGCGGATTTGGCGCGCGAATGATGCGCTGGCGTTTGCCCTGCTGGCCGGCTTGCTCGGCTGGTTTGCGCAGGGCTTTGGTGAGTTCGGGCTTTACATCCCGGGGCTGGCCTGGCCGGCGTTCACACTGCTCGGCTGCCTCGTTGGTTGGTGCCTTCCGGAATCCCCGCCCGCCCGGTCGGGAACCGGCGGTTGAGCCGACCCGCCGTCCTGAACCATCGCCGTAGTGGCTTATAGCTTCGCGGCGACGAACTGCGCCAACTTCTGCGCGTCGGCATTGAAAAGGCGTATGCCATCGGCGGTTTTCTCCGTGGCCATCGCGTTTTCGTTCAAGAGCCAGCGGTACTTCTTTTCGTCAAGCGGCAGTTTCTCAATCTGGCTGTCGCGCGCGATCTCGGGGCTAAGCTTGCGCGGCAACGGCGCGGTGCTTTGCTGGAGTTCCGCGAGCAGGTTCGGGCTGATGGTCAATAGGTCGCAGCCAGCGAGCTCCTGGATTTCGCCTACGTTGCGGAAACTCGCACCCATCACTTCCGTTGCGTGGCCGAACTTTTTAAAATAGGCATAAATCTCCTTCACGGAAATCACGCCAGGATCCGCCGCCGGGGCGAAATCCTTTTTCTCCTTCGCCTTGTACCAGTCCATGATGCGGCCGACGAACGGCGAGATCAGCGTCACCTTCGCCTCGGCGCACGCCACCGCCTGCACGAGCGAGAACAGCAGCGTGAGGTTGCAGTGTATGCCCTCGCGCTGGAGAATTTCCGCTGCGCGGATGCCTTCCCACGTCGAGGCGATCTTGATCAGGATGCGTTCGCGCCCGATGCCGTGCCGCTGGTAAAGCTCGATGAAGCGCCGCCCCTTGGCCACCAGCCCGGCGGTGTCAAAGGACAGATTCGCGTCCGTCTCGGTCGAGACCCGGCCGGGAACGATCTTCAGAATCTCCAGGCCGAAGAGAATCATCAAATCATCAAGGACGTGGGCCAGCAGTTCCGGGCCCTGGAACTGCGCCCGGTTGTCGGCAATGGCCTTGTCCACGAGGAACTGGTATTCCGGCTTCTGCGCCGCCTTGAGAATGAGCGACGGATTGGTCGTGGCGTCGCGCGGCGCGAACTGCTTGAGCGAGGCGAAATCGCCGGTGTCGGCGACGACGACGGTGAACTGCTTGAGTTGGTCGAGTTGGTGGCTCATAATAGTATTGTGCCAGAAAGTACGCCGCTCCGGCGTATTCGCAACTTGTTTGCGGAGTTTTTTTCGCCCGGAAATTTCCTTGGCCGGGGGGAGTCCGCGGCCGGGTGCGGTAACGTTTTGACACCACGCCGCCGGTGCGTAGAATAACAAAATTCTTTATGCCTACGCACTACCTCGCTTGTGACCTCGGGGCCGACAGCGGCCGTTTGATTCTCGGAACTCTCGACCAAGGCAAAGTCTCCCTTGAAGAGCTGCATCGCTTCCCCACCGGCGCGACCAAGGTCGCCGGAGCGCTGCACTGGGATTTTGACCGGCTGCTGAATGAACTCAAGAACGGCCTCAAAAAGGCCGCCGCCAAGAACGTCCCCATCGCCAGCATCAGCACGGATTCCTGGGGCGTGGACTACGTGGTCTATGATGACCGCGGCCTCCCCATGCTCCCGGTCTGGTGCTACCGCGATTCGCGCACTGCGCAGGGCGTCGGCAACGTCAAGGCCAAGGTCGAATGGCCCGTCATTTTCGCGGAGACCGGCATCCAGTTCATGGGACTGAACACGATCTATCAGATTGCCACCGAACCACCCGCACGCCTCGCCAAGGCCCGGCAAATCCTCCTCATTGGCGACGCCTTCAACTTCTACTGCTCCGGCGTCGCTCGCAACGAGGTGTCTCTCGCCAGCACCACCCAGCTCTACAACCCCGTCCAGCAGCGTTGGTCCAAGCGACTGTTCACCGCGCTCAATTTGCGCGAAGACCTCTTCGCCCCCATCTGCCCCTCCGGCACCAAGCTCGGGCCGATGAAGAAAAATCTCGCCATTGAAGTCGGCCTGCCACAGATCGAAGTCGTCGCCAGTTGCTCGCACGACACCGGCGCAGCCGTCGCCGCCGTGCCCGGCAGCGGCGAAAACTGGGCTTACCTCAGCTCCGGCACCTGGTCCCTCATGGGTGTCGAATGGCCCCAGCCCGTCATCAACGACCAGAGCCGCGCCTTGGGCTTTACCAACGAGATCGGTTACGGTGGCACCGTCCGCCTCCTCAAGAACATCGTCGGACTCTGGCTCATCCAGGAATCCCGCCGGCACTGGAACAAAACCGGCAAAAAGCTCGATTTCGCCGCCTTGGAACGGCTCGCCGCCTCCGCCCCGCCCTTCGTCTCCCTCATCAACCCTGACGACGCCCGCTTTCTCAGCCCTGACGACATGCCCGGGAAGATTGCCGATTTCTGCCGCGACACCAACCAGCCCGTGCCCGCCGACATCGGCGCCTGCGTGCGCTGCATCTACGAAAGCCTGGCCCTCTTCTACCGCGTCACCCTGCGGCGCACCGAACGGCTCATCGGCAAAAAAATCGAACGGCTGCACATCGTCGGCGGCGGCAGTAAGGACGCCACCCTGAACCAGTTCACCGCCAACGCCGTGAAAATCCCAGTGCTCGCCGGCCCCACCGAATGCGCCGCCCTGGGCAATATCCTCGTCCAGGCCATCGCCCTCGGCCATGTTGAATCGCACGCCGCCGCGCGCGAAATCGTGCGGAACTCCTTTGAACTTCAAACTTACACTCCGCAGGACGCCGCCCAATGGGATGCCGCCGCCGCCCGCTTCGAGAAATTCCTTGGCTGAACCGGAATTGCGGACTGGTAGTCAACAAAACTGGGATTTGAATGGGTTTTACTAGCGGTTTTGAACGTTGCTATGGGGCAACGCACTGTTCAATGACGTCCGCGTAGGCCGGTGCGGCTGGCAAATGCTCCAGCGGTCTTGATGCCAGCCCTCAGACACTTTGGCCATCTGCCGCCACCGGTTTGGCCACTGCGCAGCCGGCGGGAAAAACTATGCGCCCGCCAACGATCAGATGATTCAGACGTTGAACTTGAAGAGCAGGACGTCGCCGTCTTTCACGACGTATTCCTTGCCTTCCATCCGGTACAAGCCTTTTTCGCGCGCGGCGGCGACGGAGCCGAGCTTCACCAAATCGTCGTAGGCCACGGTCTCGGCCTTGATAAAGCCGCGCTCGAAGTCGGAGTGGATCACGCCCGCCGCCTTGGGCGCGGTGTCGCCGTTGTGAATGGTCCACGCGCGCACCTCTTTCTCGCCCGCCGTGAAATAAGTGCGCAAGCCGAGCAGATGATAGGTGGCGCGGATAAGGGCGCCGACGCCGGATTCGTTCACGCCCAGTTCCTTCAAAAACTCCCGGGCCTCCGCGTCGGTCAAATCAATCAGGTCGCTCTCGATCTGGGCGCTGATGACGACGGCTTCGCACGCGAAATGGTGCGCGGTGTATTCGCGCACCTTCAACACAAACGGATTTTTGTCCGCGCCGGCCAAATCGCTTTCCTTGACGTTGCAGGCGAAGATGGTGGGCTTGTCGGTCATCAGCCAGAAGAGGCGGGAGATGGCTTTTTCCTCCGGCGTGAGTTCGAGGGTGAGGGTGGGCTTGCCTTGGTTGAGGTGCGGCTCGATTTTCTTCAGGACATGTTCCTGCGCCAGGGCCTCCTTATCGCCGCGCTTGGCGTCCTTGGCGACACTGGCGAGCCGCTTTTGCACGGCGTCAAGGTCGGCGAGGACGAGTTCGGTGGTGATGACCTCGATGTCGCGCACCGGATCCACGCTGCCGGCGACGTGATGGATGTCGGCATCCTCAAAACAGCGCACGACCTGGACAATGGCATCGACTTCGCGGATGTGGGTGAGGAATTTGTTGCCCAAACCTTCGCCCTGGGACGCGCCCTTGACGAGGCCGGCGATGTCTACAAACTCGACCGCCGCCGGGATGACGACGCCGGTTTTGGCGATCTTCTGGAGGACGGCGAGGCGTTCGTCGGGGACGGTGACGATGCCGACGTTGGGGTCGATGGTGCAAAAGGGGTAGTTTGCGGCCTCGGCCTTGCGGGTGCGGGTGACGGCGTTGAAGAGGGTTGATTTGCCGACGTTGGGCAATCCGACGATTCCAGCTTTAAGCATAAATTAAGGGTGGTGTGAAAGGTTGTTGGTCGGCATGGGCACCAGCAAGTCCTCGGGCGGGCGATGGTGGCGGTTGTGTTTGGTCAGTTGCCACGCGATGTGCGTGCCCTGGATGAGGCCGAAAATGATCAGGCAGATGCCGGAAAAATGCTGGAGGCGCAGCAGGGTCTTCTCGCCCATCCGCCGATGCCCTTGGGAGACGCCGAAACTCAGGAGCGTGAACCAGGTGCTGGTGCCGGTCAGGACGCCGGCGACACAGGCGGCTTTGGCCGCGAAGGAATCGGCGTCCACCCAGTCGCGGGTCATGAGGTTGGCCGCGAGCACGATCCAAAACAGCAGCACGCCGAGGTTGCCGAGGACGCGGACGAAGCCGGTCATGTAGGCCGAGTGCGGATGGAATTTTTCCTCGAGGCGCGTCTCGATCTTTTCAGCGGCGGCGTTGAGTTTGGTCGGCACATGGACGGATTTGGCCAGCAGAAATTTGAAACCCAAGAATAGAATGAACACGAAGCTGAACACCTGCATGAATGCCTGCACAATGCCGTGGTCGAAGATTGACGAAAAGCCGGTGAAGGAAATGGAACAGTAGATGGTCTCCATCGTCGCCGCTCCGAGGCCAATGAGCAGCGCCCAGCGGAAGCCGCGCTGCGCACCCTCGTTGAGAATGGTGAGATTGACCGGCCCGAAGGGGATCGAGGAGAAAGTCAGGCTGCAAATGAAACCCGTGAGCGCCGCCAGCAGGATGGGATGGGTGTCGGCCATTTAGATCGGCGTCCCCGGCTCGTCGTCGTCCTCCTCGATTTCCCGGCGCCAGGCCCGGGACAGGCGCGGACGAATGAAGCCGTAAACCAGATACCCCGTGAAAAACAGCGGCAGCACGTAATACAAAATCTGCTCGCGCAGGATCAAGAGGCTGCCGACAAACAGAGCGGCAACGATCACCTTCAGAAAAGTCGTGGTCGAGCGCAGGCCGAGCGATTTGAAGCTGGGGTACCGCACTTCGCTCACCATCATCGCGGACAGGAACACCAGCACCACCGGCAGCAGATAACCCCAGTGGCCGAGGTCTTTTTCCTTTTCGTTCAGCTTGATGATGAACAGCGTGAGCGACGCCACCAGGCCGGCGGCGGAGGGAATCGGGAAGCCGAGGAAATCCTTGCCCGCGCCGGGCAGGTTCATTGCGGAGAGGCAGTTGAACCGCGCAAGCCGGAACGCGCCACAGATGAGGTAGATCGAGGCGATGAACCAGCCGAGTTCCGCGTATTGGTCTGGCAGCACCTGGCCCAGCACCACGCGATGCACGAGAAACGCCGGCGCCGCGCCGAAGGAGATCAGGTCCGCGAGCGAATCGAACTCGCGGCCAAACGGGCTTTCGTGCCCGCCCATGCGCGCGACTCGGCCGTCGAACAGATCGAAGATGCACGCGAGCAGAATGGCGGCGAGCGCAAACTTGATCGGGGCCCAGTTGACGAAGCCGGCGGCGTCCGGCGTGAGGTCGGCTTCGACAATTTTGGTCAGCGCCACGAAGCCGCAGAACAGATTTCCCGCCGTCAACAGGTTCGGCAGGAAATAGATCTTCAGCTTCGGCGTTTCAGCCGGAACAGGGGACGGAGTTTGGGGATCGTTTGCCATGGTTCAGGCAAAGGCCGCCAGCACGGTCAGGCCGCCGACCACGCGGTCGCCGAGGCGGACTTTCACTTGGGTATGCAGCGGCAGATAGACATCCACGCGCGAGCCGAACTGGATGAGGCTGATGCGCTCGCCGCGCAGGACGGGGTCGTTCTGCGCAATGAACGGCACGATGCGCCGCGCGATGAGCCCGGCGATGAGCCGCACGCCGACTTTTTCGCCGCGCGGGTCCATCGACTCCAGGCCAAGCAGGACGTTTTCGTTGTATTTCGCGCAGTCGACGCGCATGGCGTTGAGATACTGGCCGGGCGTGTGCTTGAAAAAAGCGACGCGGCCCGTGACGGGCGCGTTCTGGACGTGGACGTCGAACACGGACAGGAAAATGGAGATGCGCCGGCATTCGCCGCCCATGAATTCGGCCTCGGTCGTGGTGTCAATCGTGTCCACTTTGCCATGGCCGGGGGCGATGACCAGCCCCGCACCGGTCGGCGGCAGGGGATCGGGGTCGCGGAAAAAGTAGAATGTAAAAGCCACGAACAAAGCCCAGACAATCCCCAGCGCCACGGCCTGCGTCATGATGAAGTTGCCAATGTGCGCGGCTAGCCACGCGACCAGCAATAGCAACAGCACGGCGGCACCGGATAAAGCGATCAGCTTCAACGCGGCGGCGGCGGCTTTTCCAGAGTGTTTCACCCGGACAGGCTAAATTTTTCCGGTGCCACTTGCAATTCGGCATTTTCAGGGCAACTTGGGGACGGTCGCCAAACCACGCGACCAGCCAACTGAAACCAATATAAACACCATGTCACTCCACACCCCTGACCTTACGAAATTCCCGCCGCGCAGCCCGCGCGTGCGGCTCGGCGGCTACGTCATTCTGCCCCGCATGTTGGACAAAGGCCGCGCCACGCTGGCCGGCAAAAACGGCGAATATCATTACGCCTGCCCGCTGGACCAGCGCTTCTTGGAATTCGCGGGCATCGACCCCGAGGCGCTTAAAAAGGAATTGCCCAAGAGTGATACGGAAGTGCTCGCCTGGATCGAGCAGCACGCCAAGCACAAGCGGTTGGAACAAGAGATCGCCGCGTGGTCGGCCGCCGCCGAGCAACGGGCACCGGCAGATGTGGAATCGCGGGAGTTTTTCAACGGCCTCCACCAGGCCGCCGCCCCGAAGCGCGAAGATATCGTCACCTGGTTCGACCTGCTCGACGCGGACGACTTCGTGACCTTTGGCGGCAAAGCCTGAGAGTTTGCTCCATAAAACAAAAAGGCACCCTGTACCCACAGGGTGCCTTTGAAATTGAAACGGGAGATTACTTGGCCACCCCGAGGATCGCGTCTTTCGCAGCCTTGGCGACGCGGAACTTCACCACCTTCTTGGCCTTGATCTGGATGGTTTCACCCGTGGCCGGATTGCGACCGATGCGAGCCTTGCGATTCACGAGCACGAGCTTGCCGAGGCCGGGGAGCGTGAAGCTGTTCTTGGCGTTCTTGTAGGCGAGTTCCGCGATGAACTCGAGAATTTCAACGGCCTGCTTCTTGGAGAGGCTGTTCTTGGTCGCGATTTCAGCGGCGATTTGGGATTTGGTCAGGGCTTTTGCCATAATTTTAAACGGTATATTTTGGTTGATGGTTGTTGCTTACCGGGGCATTAAAGCGGTTTGAGCAGGGCCTGCCAAGATAAAACCGCGCGTTTATTGGGGAATGCCGGCCCTCCTGCGTCAGCCAGCTTGACAGGCCAAGAAAGCGGGCGATGTTGAACGTGGCTAGTGGACGCGAGTGTCGGTTGACGGTCTCCAGACGGCGCGAAACCCGTGAGGCCGTCGTTCGTGAAAGCTGGTCAGTTGGTAGATACGTCCATGCCAGCCGTTTAATTTTGACATCTACTTGGGGGACTTGATTACCAGATGCGGTTGTCCGGGGAAATTTTTAATGCTGACCGTTTTAGCAGCGACCGTTTGACGGTTTTTCTCTCAACCACCCCGTTTGCCCGATCCTGCGGAATTGTCTTTCCCATTTAATTTGAAGCTGGCCACAATTTTTGTCTGGACATTTGCAGGCAAAAAGCGGTTGATGGAATCATAATTCAGCCATGAGAACCTTAAATCGCTTTTTCAGCCGCAGCTGCGGCTGGGTAACGGATTTACCCAATCAGCGGGATCACGCCCGCGACGGCGTCGAGAGCGCGGCCAAAACGGGCAAATGCCGGGAGAGGGAATGGCCGTATTCCATCGCCAAGTTCAAAACCAAGCCAGCGGTGGCGGACGGGCTCGCCCTGGTTAGCATGGGATGCGTTGACCCAACCCAAAGATTCATCGTGCGGAATTCCGGGGGCGCACAATGGGGTCGCAAAGTGGGGGTTTTTAGGCTATTTCATACTGCCTTACGAGTATGGTTGCGGGGCAGTCTGGCCAGTGATTTTTGGACGATACGCATTCTGGAATGATGCGTATTAACCAAATTAGCAAATGGAAACAGAAACCAACCAAACCCAACTAATAACATGACCCTGACCAAACGCGACCTTGTCGTCCGCATTAGTGAAGAAACCGGGTTGATTCAGACCCAGGTTTTTGACGTGGTGCAAAAAACCCTGAATTACGTCACCGAAGCCCTGGCCAAGGGTGACAAGGTGGAACTTCGTAACTTTGGTGTATTCGACGTAAAAATCCGCAAGGCCCGGGTCGGCCGTAACCCGAACCGGCCGGAGAAAGATGTGCCGATTCCCGCCCGCGCCATGGTGAAGTTCAAGGCGGGCAAGGAAATGCGTGCCGAAGTCCTGAAGCTGACGCCGAAGGTTTGAGCCAGGCGGCAAAACCCGGCCACCAACTCTGCCAGGCGGTCTCACGGGTTAGGGGAACTCGCTTTCCTCAGCCGGACGGCTAAGGCGTTTTTTTGGGGGGGTAAGCTTTTTGGCTTTTCTCCCTTCCTGCTTTCCTAATTTATTTTTTTTCTTAAACTCCGGGGATGGAACGACTGCCCGGATTCCGCGATTTTTATCCCGAACCGCTGCCGCACACCGATGTGTGGAGCGCCGACGCGCGCCAATACATTTTTGACCAGTGGCGCACCATCGCCAAACGCTATGGCTTCCGCGAATACGACGGCCCGCCGCTCGAACCGTTGGAACTGTTTACCACCAAGTCCGGCGAGGAGATTGTCGGTCAGCTCTACAATTTCAAGGACAAGGGCGACCGCGACATCTCGCTGCGCCCCGAAATGACGCCGACGCTGGCGCGAATGGTTGCCGCCCACGAGCGGAATTACAAAAAACCCATCAAGTGGTTTGCCATCCCGCAACTCTTCCGGTATGAGCGCCAGCAAAAAGGCCGCCTGCGGGAGCACTTCCAGTTCAACGCCGACCTCATCGGCGAGACCGACCCGGCGGCCGACGCGGAATTGATCGCCCTGTTGATTGACACGCTGCGGATGTTCGGCCTGACGGCGGAAGATTTTGTCATCCGGTTGAGCAGCCGCAATGCCTGGCAGGATTTCTTCAAACTGGGCGGCGGCAACCACGCGCACGAATACGAATTTTTTCAAATCATCGACAAGCTGGAGCGCTCCTCGCCGGATGAATCCGAAAAGAAATTGTCGGCGCTGGGCTTTACGCTGGCGGGCGTCAATGCGTTCATTGCGTCAGGCCAGCCGACGGCGGAATTGCAAAGCATCTTGGACAATCTGGCGGCGCGTGGGCTGAAGGATTTTGTGAAGATCGATTATCAGGTCATCCGGGGCCTGGCGTATTACACCGGGGTGGTGTTCGAGGCGTTTGACCGCAAGGGCGAGTTTCGCGCCCTCGCCGGCGGCGGCCGCTACAACAACCTCGTCAAGCTCATCAGCGGCGGCAAGGTGGATCTGCCGGCGCTCGGCTTCGGCATGGGCGACGTGGTGCTGTTGGAACTGCTCAAGGCGCGCGACCGATTGCCGAAGTTTGATTCGCACATGGATGTGTTTGTGTTCATCGAGGACGAGGCGTTGCGACCGGATTCCTTGAAGCTGGTCCACAATTTGCGCGGGGCCGGATTTGCGGTGGAATACCCGCTCACGCCGGCAAAACCGGACAAGCAATTCAAGCGCGCCCAGGAACTGAAGGTGGCCCATACCGCGCGGTTGGAAAATGACGACTATGTGCGCATTCGTAATGTGAAGACGCGCAACGAAATCGTCACCGGCCTGGCCGGCGTGGCCAATCATCTTGGCTGAAAGCTCCGCAACCCGTTAAAAACTCAAACGGGCGTCTGCGGACGACCGTTTTCATTTCCCGGCTTTTGGTATCAAGCAGATGGATTTGATGTCCACCGGCGGTTCCTTCATGAGCAGGTGGATGGCGATGATTTCCCCGTTGGTCACCAACGCCACGATCGCGAGCGCAATGATCACCCAACTGCCGGCGTTGAAAACCAGCAGCGCGATGAGTCCGCCGAGCAGGCTGAGGCCGTAGAATTTTGCCAGCCAGGAATGCGTGGCGGGATGCTTCCCAAACTTCGCGTAAGCAACCACCATCACGACCGCTTCTGACAGCAGAATCAAACCCAGCCAAAGCAGATTATGCCAAATGACCGAACGGCAAATAAGCCACGCGGCGCCGAGGATGAACAGATAATAAATCACGTCGGTGAGGCTGTCGAAACGGCGCAGCGCCGGGGTGGCCACCCCCAGCCGTCGGGCCAGGATGCCGTCAAAAATATCCGAGAGCGTGCCCGCGACGAGCAGCGGTAGATAAATCCAGCGCGAGACATTCATCAGGGCACCCGCCAGGGCGACCGGACCGAGCAATAAACGCAACAGCGTGAGCGCGAACGGCAGATGTTTCATTTGCGCAACTTTGCGGCGGTGCGCCGGGGGAGTCGAGCCGGTTTTTTTCGGGGTCGAAAAAAATCTTGTTCACCACCGGTTTCCGAGCGGCGGTTTCCGGTGAATAACTGCGTCTAGTGAATTGACCTAAGCCTTGATTTCATTGGCGATTCCAGCTTGTTCACGATTTGTTCACCGCGCTTTTCCGGTGAATAAACAGTGCATATGAATTGGTGGGCGAAAATGAATTTTCTGCTAGAGTCTTTTCAGTTCATTGAAAGAACGAAGCGGGCCGCGGCGGGTAACAGCAAAGCGGTTCGTTTCAAGATAATCCCAGGCGACTGGGGAAAAGTCGGGTCAGGCTGGTTGACCCGGCTCCTCGGAACCGGAGCGCAAGTTCCGGCGAGGCAGAATTCACCAGTTCCTCGGGCGATGTTCGCACATCGTCCAATGCGAATGAGGGACTTGGCAGCAAGCCGCGATTAGAAACTGCGGCGAGTTGAGTCAAGTAGTCCGGAAAAGTTTCGGTTCCGGGCCAATCGCAGTCACCCCAAGGGTGAGTAGTTGCTACTGCGCATCAGCACGGTGCGGACGGCTCTGGCGGGTTTGAATCAAATTGAAACCGCCCAGCGAAAAACGCCGAAAGGCGGACAAAGGGAGCGCACGCATCGGGAAGAGCACGGGAACTCGGCAGGTTCCGTGAAAAACTTCCAAGCGCCGGCGATGTTAAAAACGACACCGCTGGACTGTGAGATCAAAGGCAACTTGAGAGCGAAGAGGCGAGACCCGTGGCCGCGGGCGAACGCACCGTCAAAAACGGTGGCTGACCCGGGGCCAGTGGTCAAGACGCGAACGAAATCGCAGTCGTGTCTTGACCTGGTTTGCCGGCCGGTGGCGCAACCACCAGCCGAAGCGAGCTGAAAAGCCTCACTCGAAATCCATCCGCCGCAAGGCGCTGGACGGCCCTGCTACGAGGCCGATAACTCCGCTTGCCGTGGAGAATGGCGTCGGGAAGCCGGCAGCCCCGCAAGGGCGCGCCTAATGCCGGCTCGGGAAAGAGAGAGTGGCGAACTCCCATCCCCCATTTGTCCCGGTTCGACCGCAAGGTTGGACCGGGACTTATTGTTTTCAGCCTCCCGCCCGCCAGCGCGATCAGGTTCGCCATCCCAACCGAAGGCCGAAGGCATGGGCGAGCCGGCTTGGGGTTAACCCGGAATTAAGACTTGCCCGGCAACCTCTTTTCGCCAAGATTTCTAAACGAAACAAAGTTAACCATCCAATCTAATATAATTATGGGCCG
>Ga0302282_1001500_pt1 | contig 16454 bp, 10 predicted proteins | sample III_Fen_E1_3_FD_198763 | JGI IMG/M metagenome (GOLD analysis project Ga0302282, IMG submission 198763) | Peat permafrost microbial communities from Stordalen Mire near Abisko, Sweden - III_Fen_E1_3 | ecosystem: Environmental > Terrestrial > Soil > Wetlands > Permafrost | place: Sweden: Abisko... | reverse complement strand
CACGCTGCTCCAACGTTATATAGCTGAACATCCCGTCCTGAACTCGCTCGTCTCCACGCATGTCTGTTAGACGAATGGAAGCCAGCCTCCGACCCACAACGGGTACCTATTTCAACAAGTTCCTAGAAGATCGTTGTGAGCTTGTTGAACGCGTCGAGCTCGAGCAGTTGCTGGCCTTCGGGCGCGGGCGCCAGGTCAGCGTGCTCCAGCACCCAGGTATCCGGATGGAAGAGGAAGACTGCATGCAGCCCTGCGGCGAGCGCTGGATTGATGTCGCTTTTGATGCTGTTGCCGATCATCCAACCGGTGTGCGGCGCGAGCTGGTGGCGCTCCATTACAGCGCGATATGTGGGCGGATCTTTTTCGGCGACGATCTCGACAGCAGTAAAGTGTTCGGCGAGCCCACTGCGTGCGAGCTTGTCGGCCTGCTCGGCCTGGTCGCCCTTGGTCATGAGGATGAGGCGATGCCGCGAGGCGAGTTCGTTGAGGGTCTCGGCCACACCCGGAAGCAGCTCGATCTCCTGCTCTGCAATCGCGCGCGCAAAGCCGCGAATGCGCTCGGCTGTTGCTTCGGTCACAGGCTCCGGGCTGAGGCGATGAAAGCAGGTGACGAGGGAGCGGGTGAAGCTGGTGAGCCCGTATCCGTGGGCGAGGATGGTTTCGCGCTCGACGGCGTTCAGCGCTTGCCTGACGTCGGCCGGCGAGTATTCGCGATGATTTAGATAGCTGGTGAACGCGGCGATGGCACGCTCAAAGTAGATGTTGTTTTCCCAGAGGGTGTCGTCAGCGTCGATGAGCAGGGTCTGGCCGGGAGGGAGTCTGGGCATAGAGGTATCTTAACGAATCCGCCGAATCTGCCTGAACAAAACGCGGACGCGGGCGGTCTGCAAAGCTGTCCGTCAGCTCTCGGCGGGCTTCTCTTGAGGCTTTGTCTCGAAGAACGAGCCGAGCAGCAGCAGGCATGCACCGGTTACGACGGAAGAGTCGGCCACGTTGAAGTCGGGCCAGTGGTAGCTAAAGATGTGGACTTCGATGAAGTCGACGACGGAGCCGTAGAGGACGCGGTCGTGTAGATTGCCGAGGGCTCCGGCAAGGATAAGGGCGAGGGCGACGGTGGTTGCGGTGAAGCGGCTTCCGAGGCGGACCAGCAGGAAGAGCACCACCAGTGCAGCGACGGCCGAGAAGCTCACCAGCACCCAGCGAACGAGATGGGGCGAAGCCGACTCGGCAAAGAGCGAGAAGGCCGCGCCTTCGTTGGTCCAGTGAGTGATGCGGAGGACGCGGGGGATGACGGGGATCGCGCCGCCCATGGGAATGTTCGCGGCGACCCAAATCTTGGTGAGGCGGTCGGCGAGGATGACCAGGGCGGAGATGAGCAGGAGCCAGGGGAGACGGCGGGGGATGGTGACGCTCATCGGGCGACGGCCTCTTGAACAGGTTTCCGGATGAGGTTTATGGTCTCCCACTCATCGCGATGAGGCCGCGATGAATGGGGCACGGAGCATTTGTTCATTGCGTGGCGTCCTCGGTGGGTTGGGGCGGGGCGATGTTCATTTCCTTGAGCGCGCCCTGGCAGCGGTCGCAGACGTTTTCCCATGTGCCGTAGTTCGAAACATGCGGCATGAAGTTCCAGCAGCGGGCGCACTTGGAGCCGGAAGCTGGAAGCGCCTTCACTGCCAGCGCCGCGCCGGGAACTACTGTCACGCGCGAAACGTTCACAATCTCCTTCAAGCCTGCAGCATGACGCTGGAGCAAGACAAGCTGTTCGCCGGAAGCGGAGATCTCAAGCTCGGCTTCAAGGCCTTTGCCGATGGTCTTGGCCTGGCGTGACTCTTCAAGCACAACCAGCGCAGCATCGCGCACGGCGAACAACTGCTTCCACTCTTCGAGGAGCGGCGTGGGGTCTTCGGAGAAGATCTCCGCCGGGGCAGGGAACTGTGCGAGATGGACGGAGGCTTCGCGGCCTTCGACCTTGGGTAGGTGCTCCCAGACCTCATCGGCGGTGAAGGTGAGGATGGGCGCGACGAGCCGAGTGAGTGCTTCGGTGATCTGCCAAAGCACGGTCTGCGCGGAGCGGCGTTCCTTGCTGGTGGGCGCGAAGGTGTACATGCGGTCTTTGAGCACGTCGAGATAGAACGAGCTCAGGTCCACAATGGCGAACTCGTTTACCGCGTGGTAGACGCGATGGAACTCGAATGCCTCGTACCAGCCGCGAATCTTCTCAGTCAGCTCGCGGGTGCGGGCCAGCATGTAGCGATCAAGCGGCAGCAGATCAGCTTCGGCGACGCGATGCTCGGCGGGAACAAATCCGTTGAGATTCCCCAACAGGAAGCGGAAGGTGTTGCGCAGCTTGCGATAGATGTCGGCGCAGCGCTGCATCAGGTTCTCGCTGGCGGCCATGTCTTCGCGGAAATCAATCGACGCCACCCACAGGCGGACGATTTCGCCGCCCAGCCGGTCGGCGATATCCACCGGGTCAACACCGTTGCCCAGGCTCTTGCTCATGGCACGGCCCTGCTCGTCGAGCGTCCAGCCAACTGTCGCCACGTGCGAGTAAGGCGCACGGCCACGCATCGCAACCGAGGTGAGCAGCGAAGAGTGGAACCAGCCGCGATGCTGATCGCCGCCCTCGAGATAGAGCACCTGCACGCCCTCATTGGTTTGGCACTTCGTGCCGTTCTCGTTTTGGAAGGCTGTGTACATGTCTTTCAAGTCGGGATCGGTTTCGCAAACCGCAAACCAACTGACGCCGGAGTCGAACCAGACGTCGAGAATGTCAGTCTCTTTGCGGAAGCTCTTGCCGCCGCAGCCAACGCACGTCGCGTCCTTGGGAAGCATTGCATCGCCCGCTGCCAGGTGCCATGCCTCGGCACCCTCGCGGTTGAAGAGGTCGACGATGGCGCGGTTCAGCTTCGCGTCCAGGATTGGCTGATTGCAGCCATCGCACAGGAACACAGCGATGGGCACGCCCCAGATGCGCTGGCGGCTGATACACCAGTCGGGGCGCGTGGCGATCATGTTGGTGATGCGCTCTTTGCCCCAGCTCGGATCCCAGATCACCTTGTCGATCTCTTCGATGGTGAGCTGGCGATAGGTGGTCTTCGAGCCATCCTGACGCTCGACCGGAGTCTCAAGATTGATGAACCACTGCTCGGTGGCGCGGAAGATGACGGGATGATGGCAGCGCCAGCAATGCGGATAGGAGTGTTTCAGGTCCGCCGAAGCCATCAGCGCGCCTGACTCCTCGAGCATGGCCACGAGGATGGGGTTTGCGGCCCACACCTTCTTGCCCTCAAACGGAGGCGGAGCGGAGAGCGGCCACGCATCGGGGTCCACGTGAATGTGCCCGCCTGCGTCGACGCGGCAAGTGGGATCGAGGCCATACTTCTGCCCTGTGTAAAAGTCGTCCGCGCCATGCGAGGGAGCAGTGTGAACCGCGCCGGTACCCGTGTCGGCCGTGACATAAGTGGCAAGCACGCCCAGGATGCTGCGATCGAGAAAGGGATGTTGGAATGTTTGCCGCTCAAGGATAGCGCCCTTGAAACGCGCTACTTCCTTCGCCTCGTTCAGGTCGCAGGCGGCCTTTACCGCGGCGGCGAGCGCCTCGGCCACGATGTACACCTTGCCGTCGATGTTTTCGAGCGCGACGTAGTCAAAGTCGGGATGAAAGGCGACTGCCAGCGACGCGGGAAGCGTCCACGGAGTGGTCGTCCAGATGATGGTGAAGACCTCGCGGCCAGCCAGGGCCGAACTGATCGTCTCTGGGTCCGAGGTCAGGCGGTAGCGCACATAAACCGACGGGCTGGTGTGCTCTTCATACTCCACCTCGGCCTCGGCCAGCGCCGTGCGGTCGTGGATGCACCAGTAAACCGGTTTGAGCCCGCGATAGACGAAGCCCTTCTCAAGGAAGCCATAGAAGACTTCGAGGGTGCGGGCTTCGTAGTCGCGCGCCATGGTTTTGTAAGGCTTTTGCCAGCGGCCAAAACAGCCGATGCGTTCAAACTGCGAGGTCTGCATGTCGACGTACTTCTGCGCATATTCGCGGCAGGCATCGAGGACTTCGGGGACTGGCATCTCGAGCTTCTTGCGGCCTAGCTGCTCGTCGACTTTTATCTCGATTGGCAGTCCATGGCAGTCGTATCCGGGGACGTAAGGAGCGTCGAAGCCGGACATGGTCTTTGACTTCACCACGAAGTCCTTCAAACCTTTGTTCAAAGCGTGGCCCAGGTGAATGGGTCCGTTGGCGTAGGGAGGGCCGTCGTGAAGCAGATAGGCGGGCCTGCCCCGGCCGGCTTTACGCAGCTCTTCATAGAGGCCGAGTTCGGCCCAGTGCTTCAGGCGAAGTGGCTCATTCTGGGGCAGATTGGCCTTCATTGGAAAGGCGGTCTGGGGCAGCGTAAGGGTCGCCTTCAATTCGGGCGCTACAGACATCTCATCTCCTGAGTTTCAAACAAAGTAGGTCATTTGTTAGTGTAAATGGAACAGCCGCAAAAACCGGGTAACCAGACCGCACTCAGGTCGTCTATTGTTTATGGGAACTCTCTTTCCGACGAAAGGGCTCAGCCTGGCAACTGACCCCACCACATCCGAGACAATCCCGGCCCCCGTCGCGCATAATGGGAGAACGGGTTCGGACGAAGGCAGGCTCCCTTCGGACAGGACTACCCTGCGGCACGAGGAGAATGAGCCAGCATCAACTATGGCAAACGATTTGCAAGTCTCCGAAACCGATTCTCAAGCTACAGCGGCTCTATCGAGCGGCCCCAGACTCGACGCTTTGCTCGGCAAGGCGTTTATAGAGAAACCCATCTGGGTTGACCTTTACGAGAACATTCACGACGTCTTCTTCCCGGTAAAGCTGCCGCCGCTTGAGCTTACTTCAAAGCCAATTCCCGTACCCGATCGGATGGCCGTCAAGGCCAACCCCTGGGCCATTGGCTTCTCCACCACCGTCAACGTTGCAGTCCTGCTTGCGCTGCTTTTCTTCGGCGTCAGGAAGATCATCGAAAAAGCCAAGGTGGTGGTTACTCCGATCGACATCAGCGAGATGGACTTGAAGGCGCCCAAGATGCCGAAAAACGCCGGTGGCGGCGGTGGTGGCGGCAACCAGAGCATCGTAGATCCAATGAAGGGCAAGCTTCCGCCCAAGATGAAGGATCCGATCACGCCTCCGAATCCGCCGGTGGAGCAGCCCAAGCTGGCTGCGCAGCCGGCCATCGACGTTCAGCAGAATATTCAGCTGCCTGACAATCCGCAGATGCAAAACATCGGCGTGAAGAACTCGGCCAACGTTTCGCTCTATACCGGCGGCCAGGGCTCGGGCGGCGGCATGGGCACAGGCCGCGGTGGCGGCATGGGCTCAGGCAACGGCAACGGATTTGGCCCCGGCGAGGGCGGCAACACCGGCGGCGGACTCTACAGGATCGGCGGCGGCGTCTCGGCGCCGGTTCCGCTCAATTCGGTTGAGGCCGAGTTCTCTGACGAAGCGCGCCGCGCCAAGTACCAGGGCGTCTGCCTTATCTCGCTCATCGTCGATGTCCACGGCGACCCGCAGAATCCGCGCGTTGTCCGCGCACTGGGCATGGGTCTGGATGAGAAGGCCCTGGAAGCGGTCAAGAAATACAAGTTCAAGCCGGCCATGAAGGACGGCAAGACACCTGTTCCGGTGATGATCACGGTCGAGGTCAACTTCCGGCTGTACTGATTTGGAATGGGTAGATATGAGAGGCGTCCGCTTGCGCGGGTGCCTTTTTCATTGGGGGCTTTCCAATCACGGCGGCCGCCCTAGCCCGTGATAGTCTTCTCTGTTTGAATATCCGGGAGGTACCGCATGGGCCTGCCTATGAAGGCAATTTCCTGCCTGCTTGCTGGGCTATTCACGGTTAGCTTGTCGCTGCATTCGCAAACTACGGTTCCCGACGCCAACACTCCAACATCCACATTGCAAATCAACAGCCGGGCTGTGCTTGTGGATGTGATTGTGACCGATCGAAGCGGTAAGCCGGTCACGGGCCTGAAGCAGGATGCCTTCACAGTGACTGAACAAGGCAAGCAGCAGACGATCAGCTTTTTTGAGGAGCATACCGGAGCGCCTGCGGCTGTGCCGAAGGAGATGCCGAAGCTACCGCCCGACGTATTCAGCAACTTCTCCCCTTTTCCCGCGCCGGCCGCGGTGAATGTGCTCCTGCTGGATTCGCTGAACACACGGATGGAGAACCAGCAGTTTGTTCACAAGCAGGCCTTGAAGTTTTTGAAGGATCTGAAGCCCGGTTCGCGCATGGCGATATTCACCATGGGCCTGGGACTGCATTTCATTCAGGGATTCACGGACGACCCTGCTTTGCTGTTTGCGGCCCTGAGCAACAAGAAGAACAACGAGGTGCAAGCCTCGGAGATGCTGAAGGGGCAGGAAGAAACGAATGCTCAGCAGAACCTGGTAGGGATGATGAGCCAGACAGCAGGCAATGGGTCCACGTTTGCGAATCCAGAGATGATCAAGGCGCTGCAGAAGTTCATGCAGGAAAATGACGATTCGCAGGATACGGATCGCGTACTTATTACGTTGAGGAATCTTGAGCGGCTGGCCACGTTTCTCAGCGGCTTTCCTGGGCGCAAGAACGTGATCTGGTTTTCGGAGTCGCCGTTGGTTGCCAAGCGCGTCGATCCACAGGTCGAAGAGGAGTGGGACAAGACGTTTAATATGCTGGCGGCCGCGCGGGTGGCTCTTTACCCGGTGGATGCGCGGGGAGTTGCGACCATCGGCTTCTACCAGGCGGACAGCAAATTGAATGGGTCGATTTCGGCGCCGTCGCAGATAATTGGCCCTCCCCCAGCCGGGAACTCCGCCGGGGGGGCGCAATCAACGGGGATAATGGCCGAATCTGAGCAGCGGGGTGCGGATCAGGCGAACATGCAGAGGATTGCGGACGATACCGGGGGCAGGGCTTTTGTGAATACGAATGGCCTTTCCGAGGTGATGGCGAAGATCAGCAATGAGAGCTCTGATTTCTACACCATTTCCTACACCCCTACCAATGGCAGGATGGACGGCATCTTTCGAAACATTGAGGTCAAGGTGGCTGGGGGCAAGTTCAATGTGTCGTATCGGCGGGGATATTTGGCTCGCGATACTGACATGCCAGGCGCCTCTTTGGAAACACGCGACGAAGCGATTCGTAAACTCGCGGAGCAGAACCAGGGGGCTGTGGATCCGTTGCTACCGTTCATGGACCTGGGTATGCCGCAGAGCGAGCAGATCCTTTACAAACTGAAGATTCAGGCAGCCCCGCCGAAGACGGAAGCTGCGGCCGCGGACCAGAACGGACAAAAGGTCAATGGGCAAAGCTACGCCGTGGACTTCGCCATCGATCTCAAGGATCTGGACCTGAAACTGGACCCCGGCGGTCTCCACACAGGAGCGGTAAGCGTTTCGCTGATTGCGTACGACCGCTACGGGAATATTGGCGCTCGCAAGGATTTTCTGGCGGCCCTGACAATCAGGCCCGATGTGTACGCGATCTACCAGCAGACGGGCGTTCAGTTGCATACGGAGATTGGAGTGCCGAAGGGCCAGTACTGGCTGCGCACGGGCGTGTTTGACCAGGGATCGCGCAAAGTGGGGACGATGGAGGTTGCGCTGAGTTCCGTGGTTCCGTTGCAGGTTGCGCCGGTGACAAAAGAAACGATAGGAAGTGAGAATGTGAAGGCACCTGCTCTTGTTCCTCCTCCTGCTGCGCCTGTTGCCGCCCGGGTTGCCAGGCAGGTAACGGTGGAGCAGTTGGAGCATACGATCGCAGACGCACACGCAAAGAAAGATCAGGACCTGGCAAAAAAGCTCGGCGAGATACAACTAAGCGAGCGTCTCAGCTCGCCCCGACTTGCAAAGATCGAGGCGAGCCTGCCGGGAGAGAAATCGCGGTTGGCGCTGCTGGCCATAGCGGACGCTTCGGCATTTCTTCAACTCCCCTCGGCGGAGGTTCCCGCAACCGCACCACCGGATCTCCCAACGCAAAGACTGATTCTCAACAAGGCCGCTGAGAATCTGGTGAGCGCCATCCATAAACTGCCGGACTTCTTTGCCCGGCAGACAACTACCCGCTTCCACGACTTGAAGGTTTCGTATTTGTCTCCGGCTTCTGCGCCTGTTGTTGTGGAGCATCAGGCATTTCAGCCTCTGGACAGCTTCAGCAGCACCGTCTATTACCGGGATGGCAAGGAAGTAGAAGAGCCAAACCAGAAACAGCAGAAGGACAAACCCATTTCCAGGGACGGTCTTGTGAATTGGGGCGTTTTCGGCCAGTTGCAGCGGGTTGTGGTGACGGATATTTACCTGGGCAAGATGGAATGGGGCCACTGGGAACAGGGCGAGGCTGGGCCATTGGCAGTATTTCGGTATTCCATTCCGAAGGAAAAATCAACGTATGTCGTGAATTACTGTTGCATCGGCGGGATGCCGAATCAGCCATCGCATAATTTTCAGTCGGTGCCGCCCTTTCACGGAGAGATCGCCATCGATCCGGACAGCGGGGCTGTCTACCGGCTGGTGATCATGACCGATCTGTCGCCAACGGACCCCATCGTTCAGGCGGAGGTCATGGTGGAGTACGAATCGGTGCAGATCGGCGGACAGACCTATGTGTGCCCAAGCAAGAGCGTCACCGTCAGCACTGCGGTCGCTCCGCTTTTTCGTCAACAGTGTTGGGGCGGCGTCAACTCGGCAAATGGCTGCAGCCCGTTCGCGGTCTCCAGGGCAAAAGACACAGCGATAAACGACACAGAATATGACTCCAGCTCCTATCATGTGTTTCGCTCTGAGGCGCGGATCCTGCCCGCGGAAGAGGCGGGGCAGGGGGACAAGGCTCCGTCCGAGGATCCGGCAGCGCCGTCGTCAACAGTCCCAGGGCGTCCGTGATACTCTTCGCTGTTCGAAAATTTCAGGAGTTGGTCATGATCAAAACACCGAAGCCGTTTCCGCTTGGAGCGTTCGTCGCGCTCACCGTTTTTGCTGCACTCTCTCGCTTTGCGCCTGCGCAATCGGCACCCGCGCAGGCAGCACCGACAGTTGCTGCTCAGGCGGAGTATCCATTCCGCGATGCAAAGCTGAGCGACGAGCAACGCATTGCCGACTTGCTCAGCCGTCTCACGCTCGAAGAGAAGGTGAGCCTCATGTCCGGTGCGCCCAAGGTGCCGCGACTTGGGCTGGCGCTATCGAGCCAGGTTGAAGGACTGCATGGCCTGGCGCTGGGCGGGCCTGGCGGATGGGGAGGTCGTGGCCGGCAGCCATTGCCTACCACTACTTTCCCGCAGGAGAAGGGCCTGGGCGCTACCTGGGATGCGGAGCTGATCCAGAAGATTGGCGCGCTTGAGGGCTACGAAGCGCGGTTCGACTACCAGAGCCCTGCCTACAGCCGCGGTGGCGTAGTGATTCGCGCTCCCAATGCCGACCTGAGCCGCGATCCGCGCTGGGGCCGCACCGAAGAGTCGATGGGCGAGGACCCTTACCTGGTTGGGACCCTGACGGTGGCTTTCGCGCGCGGGCTGCAGGGGCCCGATCCGAAGCATTGGCAGGCAGCTTCGCTGATGAAGCACTTCATGGCCAACGAGAATGAGGACGGCCGCACCCACACGTCTTCCGACTTCGATGAGCGGCTGTTTCGCGAGTACTACTCCGTGCCCTTCCGCATGGGCTTTATTCAGGGCGGTTCGCGCGCCGTGATGGCCTCGTACAACGCGTGGAACGGCACGCCGATGACCGTGAACCCCGTACTCAAAGACGTAATGATCAAAGAGTGGGGCAACGACGGCCTGATCTGCACCGACGGTGGCGCGCTCGGCCTGCTCGTAACCAGTCATCATGCCTTTCCTGACAAAGAGCATGCCGCTGCCGCAAGTGTGAAGGCGGGCATCAACTACTTCCTCGACACGTATCAGCCTGACCTGAATAGAGCGCTGAAGGACGGCCTGGTGAGCGAAGCGGAACTCGATGGCGTGCTCACGAACCTGCTGCGCATGTACCTGCGTCTTGGTGAACTCGATGGGCCTGGCGCGGATCCCTACGCCAACATCGGAGTGAAAACGGACGGCGAGTTGCCGCCCTGGGAGCGTGAGTCGAGCAGAGCCCTGGCGCGCCTCGCAACCGACGAATCCATCGTGCTCTTGAAGAACGAAGGCGGGCTGCTGCCGCTGGACCGGACCAAAGTGAAGACCATCGCTGTCATCGGCGACTGGACCGACGAGGTGCTCCAGGATTGGTACAGCGGGACCTATCCGTACGGAGTGAGCATCCTCGAAGGCGTCTCCGAGGCCGCAGGCAAGGGGGTGAAGATCCTCTTCACGGATGGTTCGAACGTGGCCGAAACGGCCGAACTTGCAAAGAAGGCCGATGTGGCGATTGTCGTGGTCGGGAACCATCCGACATGCAATGCCGGCTGGGATCAGTGCCCGGTGAAGTCCAACGGCAAAGAGGATGTAGACCGCAAGACCATCGTTCTCGAGCAGGAAGAACTGGTGAAGCGCGTATTTGCCGCCAATCCAAAGACGGTCGAGGTTCTGCGCTCGAGCTTTCCCTACGCTATTGTCTGGAGCCAGGAACACGTGCCCGCCATCGTCCACATGACTCACAACAGCCAGGAGGAGGGCCACGGACTGGCCGACGTGCTCTTCGGCGCCTACTCGCCTGCCGGCCGCCTGACGCAAACCTGGCCTACGGGAGACGACCAGTTGCTGCCCATCCTCGACTACAACCTGCTCCACGGACGGACCTATCTTTACTCCAAAGACAAGCCGCTGTACCCATTCGGATTTGGCCTGAGCTACACGACGTTCAAGTATGAGGGGCTGGCCCTGAGTGCGCCGAGTGTGAAGGCGGAGGGTACAGTGCAGGCCACGGTTCGCGTGCGCAACGCAGGAAAGCGGGCGAGCGACGAAGTGGTGCAGCTCTACGTGCAGCATCTTGGGTCGGCGGTTCAGCGGCCCATTGAAGAGCTGAAAGGCTTCAAGCGCGTGCACATCGCTGCCGGAGCGGAACAGGCCGTAACCTTCGACCTGAAGCCGCACGACCTTGCCTATTGGGACGCCGCCGCTCACGACTGGAAGATCGAAAAAGAGCAGGTGCGCGTGCTGGCTGGCGGCTCGAGCGACAATCTGCCTGTGCAGGCCGTCGTGCAGGTAGAGAGCGCGGGCGAATACAAGCCATAAGCGCCGCGCTTGGCCAATGAACGATCTGGCCACAAACTGAAAAAGCCATCCGCAGCGGCGGATGGCTTTTCAATTCATTTCGTATCTTTATGGTGCGCCCGGAGAGATTCGAACTCCCGGCCTTCTGGTTCGTAGCCAGACGCTCTATCCAGCTGAGCTACGGGCGCACAAGGATTTCCCTCGAAACCTCAACCAGATTAACAGGGTTTCAACGCGGTTGCAATCCGCGCAACGCCAAGGAGCCGACCGAATCCCCGGCTCATTCTTCAGACGCCGACCCATGGGCAGCGTCTGTCCACGAATAAAGCCACACGAATAAAGCCAAATGCTCCAATGCTCAGGCTGCCGGCGCTGCTTCAGGCTCGGGCTGCGGAGGAATCAGCGACAGCTCGTCCTCCACGTCCAGGCCCGACTCGCGAACCAGCTTGGCGACGGCCGCCGGCGTAAGCCGCGTTGCGTCGTATTCGATGAGAAGAGTGCGTGCCTCGCGGTCAAAGCTCAACCGACGGATGCCGTAAACGTCCTTGGTGCTGGCCAGCGCAAAGACCGCAGCCTCTGAGGGAGGTGTGGCGTACTTGAACAGAATATCCACCGTGGTCATAGCTTGATGATACCAATATTCCAGCGGGTTCTGCCCGCCGGAGTCGTCACCATGACACTTGCCGGGCTTTCAAGTCCAGGCCTCTCTAGTGAAGATGCGTTCAACCTGCGCCGTTCGATTGAGCTGGCCGCGGAGGCCCGTGGGGCTGGCCGGCATCCATTTGGCGCGCTTATCGTCAACGCTGCCGGCGAAGTGATTGTCGAAGCCCGCAACAACGCCGTCCGGCCCGCGGGTGAGCCTACGCAACACGCCGAGATGCTGGCCTGCTCTGCTGCGGGGAAGCTGGTTTCAGAGCAGGAGCTTGCCGGAGCCACGCTCTACACCAGCACCGAGCCATGTGCCATGTGCGCAGGAGCCATTTACTGGAGTGGGATTGGGCGGGTGGTTTATGCCCTACCCGAGCAAGGGCTGCTGCGCTACACAGGCAGTCACGAAGAGAACCCCACGCTGGACCTGCCATGCCGCGAAGTCTTCGCGAGGGGCCAGCGGACTGTGGTTGTCGAGGGTCCATTCATGGAGGAAGAAGCCGGAAAGGTCCACGAGGGGTTCTGGATCCGCGTCTGATTTCGCTCGTTCGGTATCCTGCGGGCGAGCATCCACAATGAGGGTTCATCGCTCCCCGATGCCAATTCATTTGCTGACAGATTCGAGAGGTGCTACTTGCTCGAAGCCTCCATATGGTGCAGAAGTTCGACCGAGCGTTTCGGGTTGAGGTTGTGGCGGCGTCCGTCAGCGCTGGGGGTTGCGCCTTCGACCATGAGGTGAATGGTCTGTTCCGGGGTGAGCTTCGGATCGAGGGCGATGAGCTTGGCTGCGAGGTTGACAGCGTTCGGAGAGGCCATCGAGGTGCCAGACATGCGGATTTTCGCTCCGCCCGGCACCACCGACTCCACCTGGTAGCCGTTCGCGTCCACCACCACGGTGGGCCCGTAGCTGGTAAAGCTGGCTTCGTCACCGGCCTGATCCACCGCGCCGACAACCAGCAGGTTGGGCAGGTTGAACGACGACGGAATCATCTCGTTGAATGAGCTGTCGCTGTCCGCGTTTCCAGCCGCACAGACGAACAGGATCTCCGGCGCGTTCTTCATCGCGTTGTACAAGCCTTCGCGCTCAATCGCAAACAACTTCGCCGCAATTGCCTTGCGATCTGCCGCGTCCTTGCCCATGCCGTTCTTTTCGAGTGCGGACTCATAGTCCTGCGGTCCGCCGCCCCAGCTCATGTTCACCACGCGAATGTGGTTCTTCTTGAACCAGTCGACATACTTCTGGTCGTCCTCGGCAGCGCGCCGCGAGAGCTCCTCGCTCGGTGGCAGCGGCACGTTGTGATAGTCAAAGGTGATTCTGCCCACCGCCAGCCGGATCGCCGAATTCCCCCGCGAAGCGATTCCCGCCACGTGCGTTCCGTGTGAGTAAATCGCAAACATCTCCAACTGCTCAATAAATGCAGGTACCTCAGCCGGAGCCATGTGTCCCAGCTTCCGCTTCAGCGCGGTTGCTTCCGGGCTGTCGATGGAAAGCTGCAGGTCCGAGAGTCCTTTCAACTCTTCGCGCATGCCTGGATACTGCTTCTGCTGGTCGTCAGTGAGCTTGAGCAGGTATCCGCGATCTGGAAAACCCTTCAGGTCGAAGGCGATGTCGTGCGGATCGGTGAGCGTTGTTGGGTGCGGATCGGTCAGGACACGGTCGCCAAACAGGGCCAGGTCCGAACCCGAGTCCCAGATGGCCACATTCACTGGAGTCAGCTTGTCGGCCGGCGTCAGGGTTACATCGCGCTCCGCCCAGATGTCGGGCTTCTGCACGTTATGGGCGGCCACCTCTGCCGTGAGCACCGCCACCGTTGCCTTTTGGAGCGGAAGTATGCGCTTAAGCTCGACCCGCGCACCGATCAATCCCCACGCCAGATCGTTGCTCAACTGGTGCGACTTTGCCACCGCCGGTTCCACGCTGGCCTGAATGCTGCCCAGAACAAGCGACGGAGTCACGATCTCCGCGCTGCTCTTCGATTCCTTGATCCGGTTGCCGACCACGTCCCATGGAAGTGGCTTCAACTCTGCCGAATAGTCCTTCTCATAAGCTGTGGCAAACTCCGGTCCTGAGCTCTCGCCGGTCTCCTTCGCGGCCTCGATCATCGCCGTCAACTGCATGCCGGTCGTCAGCTTTGCATCTGGCTTGTCCTGCAGTGCGCGGAGTTGCTCGATTGTCTTCAGTGCGGCTTCGTCGTCGCCGGCCAGCAACTCCAATTGCAGCTTGACTCCCACCAGGTCCCGCAGGGCAGCGTGATCCTGAACGTCATAGTCGTTCAGCACCGAATCGACGTCGGCACGAACCTTTGCGGCAAAGGCGTTGAAGGTCGCGTCGTCGGACTTCAGCAGCTCGGTGGCCGTGGTCGTCAGCGGATAGTTGAACCGCGGCAGATCGGCTTCGGTCTTGACCACCTTTTTTGCAGGAGCCTGAGCGAAGGCGCCGGAAAAGGATAGGACAGCAACCAGGGCAAACAGCGCTGGGATCGCCAGCGACCGGCCAGCAGTGTGAAAGAAACGAGTGGGCATTTGCAGAGTTCTCCTGTCCGATTCGGTTGATTCGTTGGATTCAGCTTTGCGGGGGACTACTCCCTTGAGAGCGCAGGCGATTCGTGTGCGTGGAATGAATGCGCCTTCATCGAAACCGTACTACATCCAATCCGGCCCGGCTGCGGATTGCAAGTGCAACAAGCTTTTCACAGGGATAGAAGGGCGCGCAAGGGTGACTTCAAGACAAAAGCCAGAGGCCTGACGGAAATTAAAGCGTCTTCAGATATTCGCGAATCTCTGGATTCGACCAATCCGGGTCGCCCACAATCTTGCGACGGATGATCCCCTGGCGATCGATGATGTAGGTCTCCGGCCATCCCTCGGTGTGGTAGAGCTTTGCCGCCGACTGGTCGGGATCGCGCACAGTGGTCAGGTCCACGTGACGCCGCTCAATGTATCTGGTGTATGCGTCCTCGTCTTCGTCGATACTGACTGCGAGGATGGCGAGATCTGGCCGGTCGTGGTGCAACTGGATCAGGCCCGGCATCTCCTGGACGCATGGCGGGCACCACGTCGCCCAGAAGTTGAGCAGTACCACCTGGCCACGATAGCTGGCGAGGTGAATCGTGGTCTTGCCGTCGGAGACGGTGAAATCGGGCGCGCGCCTTCCAGCATTTTCAGGGTGAGCGCCGCGGTCGCAACCAGGAACGGCAGCAAGCACAAGTACTGCGAGGAGGGAGATGAGTGGAGGAAACCGCACATACTTATAATACAAAGCCGAGGCCGGATAATACGAAGCGGCCGCGGCATGTGCAGAGCCGGACGAGCAGGGAAGGCGAAAGGATCCTGGGCAAGATGACCAACAACGATCTTCCAGCGGTAAGCGCAGAGCAATATACCAGCCCGTGGTGAAAGTCGCATTTTGAAAGGGCACGACTTCAGTCGTGCCGCAAGAAGCTGAAAAGAAAGACGGGCATTAGCCCCTGAGGGATGTTTTTATCGAACCCGGACTTTCACCACAGGCTTATAAGCCGGTGCTCGGCCTCTCAGAAGGCCCTCCCGCTCCGCGTCCGGTTGCCTGGGGAACCGTTTACGACCAGCCGGAGCCGGAGCAGCTCATCGAACTCACGGTCATCGTTCCCGCACGCAATGAAGAGGACTGCCTTGGCGCGTGCCTGGAATCGCTGACGGCCCAAAGTGAGGATATTTTCGAGCTTGGCAAGGATTGGGAACTGATCGTGGTCGACGACCATTCCACCGACCGGACTGCGGAGATAGCGCGCAGCTTTGCCGGCGTGACCCTGCTCAAGGGCGCCAAACTCGAGTCCGGCTGGACCGGCAAAAACAACGCCATCTGGACGGCTGCAAAGCGGGCCCGCGGCCGCTGGCTTCTGTTTACTGACGCGGACACGGTTCACGAACACGGGGACCTGCGCCGCGCCATCCACGAGGCCGGGCGCCACAAGGCCGGTGTGCTCAGCTACTCACCCCGCCAGATCGTTACTGGCTTTGCCCAGCGCAGCCTCATGCCGCTGGTCTTCTGTGAACTCGCCCTCGCCTACCCGCCCGCAAAGGTCAGCGATCCCGCTCAGCGCATCGCCGCCGCAAACGGCCAGTTTCTTCTGATCGAGCGCGAAGCCTACCGGCGCCTTGGCGGCCATGCGGCGGTTTCTGAAAAAGTGCTCGAAGACGTCGAGATCGCGTTTCTTGCCAAGCGCCGCAAGCTCGGCCTGCGCTTCCGCTACGCAAACGACGCGCTCTCGACCCGCATGTATCGCTCGACAGGAGCAATGATCGAGGGTTGGACAAAGAATCTTGCTTTGCTTTTTGACAACACCCTCGTGCTCTCCATCTGGCGCGCGATCGATGTTTTTCTGCTCTTCGGGCTGCCAGTTCTGACCGTCTGGCTCTGGAACGCCAAATTTGCCGCGCACTCCCTGCAGTGGCTGGGCGCGGGATGGGTTCTGCTCATCCTCTGGGCACGAACGATGGTCCGCTTCTATATGCGCGTCGCCAAGTCCAACTTCGGCTTCCTCAACTGCCTCATCTCGCCCCTCGGCCTGCCGCTCTTCTGCGTGCTGCTCTACCGGAGCTGGTTTCAGCATCGAATCCTCAAGCGGGTAAGCTGGAAGGGCCGGGACTACCCC
>Ga0302282_1001490_pt1 | contig 16548 bp, 12 predicted proteins | sample III_Fen_E1_3_FD_198763 | JGI IMG/M metagenome (GOLD analysis project Ga0302282, IMG submission 198763) | Peat permafrost microbial communities from Stordalen Mire near Abisko, Sweden - III_Fen_E1_3 | ecosystem: Environmental > Terrestrial > Soil > Wetlands > Permafrost | place: Sweden: Abisko... | reverse complement strand
CGGGAGTATTTGTCCAGCCCTCTTCGCGCTCATTCTGATACTGGCGTAGTCGATTGCGCCACCAAACCCGACAATCCCGCGCCGTAGGCGCAGTGTTGGTTAGCCCCGCGTTTCAACGTGGGGTAAACGCGACCAAAGAATAATTCCGCAGTCCCGTAGGGACCGCACGCAGACCTTTGATTCATTTCGCTGTTGCTTCACGCTTCCTGATTGAACCACTCCTCCGCTGAAGACCTGCACCAGGGCGGCCTGCCACCCAAACCACTCGGTTGGTGCCCATCTCCCCGCTCCTGATATCGTGAATAGAATTCGACCTTATGATAATCCATGCGTCAGCCATCACCTCCCGGTAAGCACACGTGAAAAATCGCGCCAAAGAGCCGATCGCGATCGTAGGAATTGGCTGCCGCTTTCCCGGCGGCGCAAACTCTCCCCAGGCCTTCTGGAAGATGCTCTGTGCGGGCGCCGACGCCATCCGTGAAGTTCCAGCCGACCGCTGGAGCATCGCTGCGTATTACGACCCCACCCCCGGCCATCCCGGCAAAACCTACTCCAAGTGGGGCGGATTCCTCGATCAAATTGATCACTTCGATCCCGGCTTCTTCGGCATCTCCGCCCGCGAAGCCGACGCCATCGACCCTCAGCAGCGCCTGCTGCTTGAGGCCAGTTGGGAAGCTTTTGAAGACGCGGGTTGCCCGCTCCACACCCTCCGAGGCTCCTCCACCGGCGTCTTCGTCGGCATCTCCACCACCGACTACACCGTTATGCAGCACCAGGACGTCGGTCCCGGCAACGCCGATGTCTACTCCGCCACCGGAACTGCATTCAGCATCGCCGCCAATCGCATCTCCTATTGCTTCGACCTGCGCGGTCCTAGTCTCGCCATCGACACCGCCTGTTCCTCTGCGCTTACTGCCTGCCACCTCGCCTGCCAGGCCCTTTGGCATGGCGACTGCGAACAGGCTCTCGTTGGTGGCGTCAATGCTCTCCTCAGTTCTGATACCTTCGTCGCCTTCAGCCGCATGTCCATGCTCTCCCACGATGGCCACTGCAAGGCCTTCGACGCCAGCGCCGATGGGTTTGTCCGCGCGGAAGGCGTCGGCAGTGTCCTGTTAAAGCCGCTCTCCGCTGCTCAGCGCGACGGGGATCGCATCTACGCGGTCATTCGCGCCACCGCCGCCAACCAGGATGGTCAGACCAACGGCATCACCGTTCCCAGCGCTTCAGCACAGCAAGCCCTGATTCTTGATGCATGCGCCTCAGCCGGCATCCAACCCAAAGACATAGGCTATGTCGAAGCACATGGCACTGGCACCCCCGTTGGCGACCCCATCGAAGCAAGCGCCCTCGGCGGTGCACTTGGGGCTGCGCGCAAGCACCCTTGCCTCATCGGTTCAGTCAAAACCAACATCGGCCACCTCGAAGCCGCCTCCGGCGTCGCCAGCCTGATTAAAGTCGCGCTTGTCCTCAAGCACCGCGCCATTCCGCCCACCCTGCACTTCATCACGCCCAATCCAAAAATCGACTTCGCTGCCCTCAACCTCCGCGTCGTTCAAGAGCTTCAGCCCTTCCCGCGCACCTCCGGCCCAATGCTCGCCGGCATCAACTCCTTCGGCTTCGGCGGCGCAAACGCTCACATCATCCTCGAAGCCCCCCCCGCACCCAATTCGGCCACCAAATCTGCGCAGACGATCACCGCGCCAATTGCAGCTCCAGCGCTCCCACCAGTCGCACCCGGTCAGAGCCCACTCATCCTTCCCATCTCAGCCCACACACGCGAAGCCCTGCGCACCCTGGCCGCCGGCTACCACAGCTTGCTCCAGCGAAACCCCGCTCCAGTCCGCGCCATCTGCGCTGCCGCCGCCACGCGACGCTCTCATCTCCCTCATCGCCTTTGCATCATCGGCGAATCACGGAAAACCCTCGTCGACAGTCTCGACGCATTCATCCGCGGCGAGCCCAGCCCGTCCGTTTTTTCAAGCGATGCCTGCACAGCCACCGCTCCAGTCTTCGTCTTCTCCGGCCAGGGACCGCAGTGGTGGGCCATGGGCCGCGAGTTGCTCCACTCAAGCCCCGCCTTCCGCGCAAAGATCGACGAATGCGACGCTCTCCTCCGCGAACTCGGAAATTGGTCGCTTGTCACGGAGCTCTCCCGTGACGAACAGTCCTCGCGAATCCAGCAGACCGAAATCGCACAGCCTGCCATCTTTGCTTTGCAGGTCGCGCTCGCCGCGCTTTGGGAATCCCTCGGCATCCGCCCCGCCGCTGTCGTCGGCCACAGCGTAGGCGAGGTCGCCGCTGCGCACATCGCCGGTGCACTCTCTCTTCGCGAAGCAGCCCGCGTCATCTTCCATCGGGGCCGCACCATGGGCGCCGCTCCTCACTCCGGCCGCATGCTCGCCGCCAACCTTAACGCCGACGATGCACGCCGCATCACCGCCCCATTCAAGGGACGAGTCGCAGTTGCCGCCTTAAACAGCCCCGCCTCCGTCACCCTCTCCGGAGAGCCCGAGCCGCTCCGCCAAATTGCCGCCGAACTCGAAACCCGAGGCATCTTCAACCGCCTTCTCCAGGTCAACTACGCCTTCCACAGCCCCCAGATGAACCCGGTCAAGCCCGACCTTTTCGATTCGCTCGGCAAGGTCGAGACTGCGCCAACTCACATCCCTCTTTACTCCACAGTCACCGGCAAGCCCATCGAAGGCCGAAAACTGACCGCGAACTACTGGTGGCGCAACGTCCGCGAGCCCGTCCTTTTCAGCACCACCATAGCCAACCTCGCCGCCGCGGGCCACCGCACGTTCCTTGAACTAGCCGCTCACCCCGCTCTCTCTGCGTTCGTCGCCGAAACGGTATCCGCCTGCGGCCATTCGGCCACTACCGCGTTCTCTCTCCGCCGCCGCGAACCCGACTTGCCCACTCTCTTCTCTAATCTCGCCGCGCTTCACGCCGCCGGCGTCCCTATCACATGGAAGAATCTCTACTCCGAGAACTGCACAGAGGTCGCACTCCCTCCCTACCCCTGGCAGCGCGAGCGCCACTGGTCGGAGTCCCCCTCCAGCCGCGCCACACGTCTCTCAAGCCCAATCCATCCCTTCCTCGCTGCAAGGCTATCTTCTGCGCAGCCCGTTTGGACCGCGTCCCTCGACCTCGCAACCCATCCATGGCTCAAGGATCACCGCGTGCAGGGGCACATCGTCTTCCCCGGCGCGGGATACATTGACGCCGCCCTCGCCGTCGGTGCATCGATCTACCCTTCGCGACAGGTCGAGCTTGAAGACTTCGAATTCCTCCGCGCCCTTCATCTGCCCGAGGACAACGAACCCGTCCAACTGCAAACCGCATTCGCCCCGCTCGACGCACGCCTCTCGTTCCTCAGCCGAGGAGCCGACCCCGAAGACAAATGGGTCCGCAACGCATCTGCCCGCGTCCGCGCCCACGCCGCCTTCCCGTCCGCGACCCTCGAACTCACTCGCCTGGAATCTTCGCTCTCCCATCAAGCCTCAAAGCCGGAGATCTACGCCGCCACTGCGCGCGCCGGCCTCAACTACGGTCCCGCATTCCAGGCTCTCGAATCCGTTCGCTATGGCGACGGCGAAGCTCTCGGACTGATCCATCTCCCCGCTGAACTCGCAGACCGCGCAGATCTCCACCGCATCCATCCATCCATCCTCGACGCCTGCTTTCAAGCCGCGCAGTTTGCGGCTCTCTCTCCCACCAACCGCGGAACCTTTCTTCCAGTCCGAATCGACCGCTTGGTGTTCGATCCCGCGAGCCTTGAGTCCCGGCCCAGCCAAACACTCTACTGCCACGCAAAACGCGTCCATCAGACTCTGCAATCGGTAACATGCAACCTGCGCCTCACTGACGCCGACGGCCGCATACTCCTCATCGCCGAAGGCTATCGCACGCAAGCCATTCGCGCTCACTCCGCGTCCCACCACGACTCTCCTGAAAACTGGCTCTACCAGACTCAGTGGATTCCAAAGCCTCTCCACTCAACCTCTACCCGCAAAACCACCGGCCGCTGGCTCATCTTCGCGGACCGCGCCGGACTCGGCTTCAAGCTTGCCTCCGCACTGAACCACCACGGCGATGAATCCCTACTCCTGCGGCAGAACGATTTCACCCACTCCGGAAAACCAAAAGGGAATGTCCACGAGTCGCTGCCCGCGCGCCTCGACCGCCTCTTCACCTCCGGGCAAGCCATCGCAGGCATCATTCATCTATCCAGTCTCGACGCGCCCTCCTCCATGGCCCTTGACGCGTCCACGCTCCGCCAGGCCGAGTCCGCAGCATGCCACAGCGCCCTCCAACTCGCACAGGCCATGGCCACACACAACTCCTCTGCGCCCGTCTTCCTCGTCACCGCCGGCGCGCAACCAGCTCTCCCCGCCGATCGCGTCAACCTCTTCCAATCCCCACTCATCGGCTTCGGCCGCACACTTCTCTCTGAGTTCCCTCGCATCGCCACTCGTCTGATCGACCTCGACCTGGCCCCATCCCAACGCAAGGCCAATATCCTCCTTAAAGAAATCCTCGCCACCGACGCCGAAACCGAAATCGCATGGCGCAACGGCAATCGCCTCGCCAGCCGCATCGTCCGCACTACGCTCGAACAACTTCCACCCAAAACGCCTTCCTCGCGGGCCGCCGCCTATCGTCTCAACCTCCCCGCCTCAGGCATCATGGACGAGCTCGCGCTCTATGCAACACCTCGCCACAAGCCCGGCCCAGACGAGATCGAAATCGAAATTCACGCCGCTGCCCTCAACTTTCGCGATGTGATGAAGCTGCTCCGCATCTACCCAATGGAATCCGACCGCGACTTCCTCCTCGGCGACGAGTGCTCTGGCCGCGTAGTCGCCGTCGGCAGCCGCGTCACCCGTTTCAAACTCGGCGATAACGTCCTCGCCTGCGGAACCGGCTGCTTCGCCTCGCACCTCACCATCCCCGCTGCCCTCGCCATGCGCAAACCCGCGCGTCTCACCCATGCACAGGCCGCCGCCATCCCCGTCGCCTTCATGACTGCCTGGTATGCGCTCCACACCCTCGGCCGCATGCAGCCCGGCGAACGCGTCCTCATCCACGCAGCTACCGGCGGCGTTGGGCTCGCTGCCATTCAAATCGCCCAGGCCGCGGGCGCCGAAGTCTTTGCCACCGCCGGCAGCGACTCCAAGCGCAGCTACCTGCGCAAGCTCGGCATCCATCACATCTTCGACTCGCGGTCCACGGCCTTCGCCAACCAGATTCGCCACATCACCCGCAAAGCAGGCCCGCGCGGCTCCGGCGTCGACCTAATCCTCAACTCCCTCGCCGGTGAAGCCATCGAGAAAGGTCTCTCCATCCTCGCGCCCGGCGGCCGTTTCCTCGAGATCGGCAAGCGCGACGTCTTTGCCGACTCGCCCATCGGCCTGCGCCATCTGCGCAGCAACGCGTCGATCCACGTCATCGACATGGGCAAGGTAATGGTTGAGCAGCCGCTCACCGTGCAGGCACTCCTTCACTCCCTCAGCAAGGAACTCCGCGCACGCCGCCTTTCCGCCCTCCCCTGCGAAACGCTTCCCATCTCTCGCGCCGCCGACGCCTTCCGTCTCATGGCTCAGGCGCGCCACATTGGCAAAATCGTCCTCAATACGCGTCAGGTCATATCTTCCGCAATCCGCAAACCCGCGCCCAGACCAGCAGCTCTCTCCCCGCGCGCCTCCTACCTCGTAACCGGCGGCCTTGCCGGCTTCGGCCTCGTCGTCGCCCAATCACTCGTCGCCGCCGGCGCACGCCACGTTGTCCTCGCAAGCCGCGGCGGAGCTGCTACCGCTGAAGCCAGGCAAGCCGTTGCATCACTTCGCCATCAGGGCGTGAAGGTCCTCGCCGTCAAAGCCGACGTTTCGCGTCAGCACGATGTAGCCCGTCTCCTCGCACGCATCGCACGCACCATGCCTCCCCTGCGCGGCGTCTTCCACGCGGCCAACGTCCTCGACGACGGCCTCATCGTCCAGCTCACCCCCGAACGCTTCGCTCGCGTCATGAACGCCAAGGCCATCGGCGCATGGAACCTCCACACCGCCCTCGCCAAAACGCATCTCGACCACTTCGTCCTCTTCTCTTCCATCAGTTCCATCCTCGGCTCCGCCGGCCAGGCAAACTACGCCGCCGCCAACAGCTTTCTCGATGCGCTCGCCCACCATCGCCATGTCCTTGGCCTTTCCGCGCTGAGCGTCAACTGGGGAGCCATCGGCAAGGTCGGCATCCTGGCGCGCAATCCTTCTGTTGCGGCACACCTTGAGGCCAACGGCGTTCACCCCATCGACCCCAAAGACGCCACGCGAATGCTCCGCCTGCTGCTCACACGCAACGTCGCGCAAATCGCCCTGGCCCATCTCGACTGGCAACGCATATTCGGCACGGACCGCGCCGCTGCAACTTCGCCGCGCTTTGAAGAAGTATTCGTCGCCCCCACGTCCAACCGCGCGGAATCAACCGGCGAGACAGTTGACCTCGCCTCCACGCCAGCCCCTGCGCGCCCCGCTCTCATCGCCTGTCTGGTTCGCGACTCCGTTGCCCGCGTCCTCCGCACCAGTGCCAAAAAGCTCGATAGCAATCGCCCTCTGCGTGAACTCGGTCTCGACTCGCTCATGGCCTTCGAGCTTCTCAACCGTTTGCAAACCAGGACCGGCGCTTCCCTGCCCACCAGCAAAATATCCGCCAACTCCACCATCCACAGCCTATGCGAACTCGTCGAAGAAAACCTCGCGTCTGCGACCTCCACCGCATCCGTGCTGGCAACCCATTCGCCCGCGGCGCAATCACCCGGCGAGTTCTCCACGCCTCCGTTGCGCTCCCGCGCCACTCACGCGGCTGCATCTCGCCAGCTTCTCCCGCTCCGCTCCTCAGGTTCCCTGGCCCCGCTCTTCTTCATTCACCCCTCCGGCGGACGCACCAACAACTACGATGCTCTCGCCCGCCACCTCGACGCCGATCTCCCTGTCTACGCAATGCAGTCGCGCGTTTTTGCCGGAACCTCCGATGAATGGCACTCTCTCGAAGATATGGCCCAGAGTTACGCAAACCTCATCTCCGAACGACAGCCCGAAGGACCAATCCACATTGCCGGATTCTCTGCAGGCGGCCTTTTCGCTCTCGCCACTGCGGGCCATCTCGAACGCGGCGGCCGCGGCGTCGCGCGCCTCATCATGATCGAGTCGCCAGTCACCATGCTCGATCCAACCGAATCCCGGCTCTCCATCATGGAGAATCTGATCCACGAGGTTTACGACTACGTCTCTGCAGCCCTGTTGCCCTCGCACAAGGCTCGGAACGGCCGCTCCGCCCCATCCCCGCTTCAGCTTGCGCACCGCATCCTTCGCGCAACATCCGAAGACGCCCAACTGCATCTCGTGATGGATTGGCTCGGCAGGCTTGGGCTCTCCGCCGCCGATTCCCACGACGAAGAAACACGCCGCTTCTTCCGCGCCTTCATCCGCCATGCCCAGATCATCGAGAACGCGCAAATCAACCCCATCTCTGCCGCTGTCCATTACTGGCGCGCAGAGCAATCCTGGCTCACCTCTGCGTCAATTTCCGCGAAACTTCGTTCGCGCATCACCCACGGCGATTTCCACCAGGCAATCATCGAAGGCCGGCACTTTGAAATCATGGATGAGCCGCGCGTCCGCGTATTAGCGGAACAAATCAACCCGCTCATGCGATCTACCCCGAACGCGAAGTCCGCCCCCGAGTCACCCGACCCGCCGCGCCTCGTTGCAGAGAAGTCAATCAAATCGCAGATAGCCGCCATGCGTCGGCACTGATCCTTCTACGATCATTTGCCTGCACCTCCGGTCGACTCTGCCCTGACCTGCAGTGCCCCAACGGTCGCCCTAAGCGCAGGAGTCGCCCGCTGCGCAAACGCCTATCTCCAGCGAAAGATCCGCAAAGACACCGCAAACGGCACCACGAACCACCCCAGCAAAATCAACACCTGCGGCATCATCAAATGCAACCCCGTCCCCTGCAGCATATTCCCGCGCAGCGCATCGATCGCCGCGGTCAGCGGCAGCGCTCTCACCACCGGCTGGATAATCGCGGGAAACCGCGACGCCGAAAAGAACACGCCAGAGAGAATCCACATCGGCAGCATCACCAGGTTCATCAGCCCTGATACCGCCTCCGTTGTCTTCGCGCGCGATGAAACCAGCAACCCCAGCGCCGAGAATGCCAGCGAAGTCATCAGGCAAAGCAGGCCAAGCTGCCACAGCGATCCGCGAAACGGCACCCCAAATGCCACTCTTGCGAAGCTTAAAAAAAAAGCGACTTCAATAATCAACATCGCCAGCCTCGACAGCAAAAACGACGCCAGGTACTGCGACTTCGGCATCGGCGATGCCACCAGCCGCTTGAGAAGCTTCTTCCGTCGTTCGTCGACAATTGCGAATCCCAGCCCCCACATCGCCGATCCCATCAGGTTCATCCCCAACAGACCCGGCACCGCAAAGTCGATGTACCGCGCTCCTACCTCGTGTACCAGCTCGTTCCCCGTCTGCACGGCATCCTTGCGCCCTGCGCTGCCCTGCACCGCCCCATCCGCCAACAACCGCGCCGTACGCGCATCCGGGTTCGTGTCGTCGTACTTGTACGCCACTCCATCCGCCCTCTGAATCGCCAACAGCACAATCTGCCCCGCCGCCAGTTCATGCGTACCCGACGCTTCATCCAGCGTCTTCGCCGTCAGCCCCTTATCTGCCGCCAAAGCCTGCGTCAGCTCTGCCGTCGTCGCGCCCACCGGCAACACATCCGCCGGCCGATTCCGAAACGCAATTCCCAATCCCACCGCCAACAAAATCGGAAAGATAAAAATCCAGAAGATCGCCTCCGGCTCGCGTAAGAACAGCCGAAACCGAACCAACGTCAGTTGATAGAGGCTGCTCAGTTTCAGGCTATTCATCGCGCAGATTCCTTCCTGTCAGCCCCACAAACACATCCTCCAGCGTCGCCGAATGCGTGCGAAACTCGCTCAGGTGCAGCCCCTGCTCCTTCAACACCGCAAATATCCGCGGAACCGCCACATGCAGCTCGCTCACTGAAAGCTGGTGCAGCCCCGCATCCACGCGATGCGATTGCACGCCCTCAATCTCCGTCAGCCGCCCCACTTCCACAACCCCATGCGAATGCGCGTCCGCTCCGCTCACCGCAAACTCCACAATGTCCTCCCCGCCGATACTTCCAATCAGTTGTTGCGGCGTCCCCAGCGCAATCACCTTCCCATGGTCCATAATCGCCACGCGATCGCACAGCCGCTCCGCCTCGTCCATATAATGCGTCGTCAAAATGATCGTCCGCCCCGCTTGCTTCAGCTCATCCACCAGATCCCACAAATGCCGCCGCGCCTGCGGATCAAGCCCAGTCGTCGGCTCATCCAGAAACAGCAACTCAGGATCGCCCACCAGCGCGCACGCCATCGCCAGCCGCTGCTTCTGTCCGCCGCTCAGCCCGCCCACCCGCGACCTTCGCTTCTCTTCAAGCTGCGCCGTCCTGATCGACTCATCCACTGAAATCCCGCGCTTGTAAAAGCTCCTGAACAGCGCCAGCGTCTCCTCCACAAGCAGCTTCTCCGGAAACTGTGTCTCCTGCAATTGAATCCCGATCCGCTGCCGCAACTCGTTCGCCGCCGTCTGCCAGTTGAGCCCCAGCAGCTCAACCGTTCCACCATCCGGCGTCGTCAGCCCCTCGCAAATCTCGATCGTCGTCGTCTTGCCCGCGCCGTTCGGCCCCAGCAGCCCAAAGCACTCGCCCCGCGCCACTTCCAGGTCCAGCCCATCCACCGCCACCACATCCGCATACACCTTCCGCAGCCCGCGAATCATCAGCGCAGGCCCCATCGCCCCGCTCGCCGCCACCTGCCCGCGTCCCAACTGTGCCTCATCCATCATCGACCCAGACTATCCGATTTCTATGACGATTCCATCAACTCATCATCCGCCCAGGGCCGTCGGTGCCTGCCACTGCACGGGGCAAAACTCCGCCAATCGCGCAAAGTCCCTCTGGTTTGAAGTCAAAACCAGAATGCCCATACGCGCAGCGCTCGCGGCAATCAAAGCGTCGTTGGTCAGTCTGGACCTGCCTATCTGCTCGTAACCGTACTTTTGCGCCAGACGCGCAAGAATCCTGCCGGCGTTCGCCCAATCGCCTAAGCTTGGCACCAGAGTTCGCCCCGCACGCTCGAAATCCCGCTCCAGCCGAACCAATTTGCGATGGTCATCCGTATTGGCCCCGGCATAGAGTTCTTCCAGCACCACGGCACTCAGCCAGAGCGGAGTCTTACGCGCCCAACGCTCAAGCAACAGTGCCCCATCTCCGCGCAATGCTTGGATGTACAAGGATGAGTCGAAGAGAACCGGCATCGCCTAATTCTCCATTGCACCAAAGACATCACGGATCGAAATGCCGCTCTTGAGGAACTTGCGGTTGGCCTCCTCGACTATCCGGTTCCGTTCGAATTCCAGAATCGCAAGATCCAGAGCGCGTTCCACTGTTTCCGTCTCTGTGGCCGCTTCCAGAACCTTCTGCGCCCGCTTAAGCTTCCCCTGATCCAGCCGGAAATGCTTGTGGATTGTCCCGGTACTTGTAGTGGGCATGGTTTCAACCTCTTTGTGAGGAGAATAGCACGGATGTGTACAAAGTAGCGATATATGAACATCGCCCGCCGGCCCATTCGCCCGCTCGCCGCCACCCGCCCACTACCCAACTGTGCCGTATCCGTCATCGCCCCAGCTTCTCCGGTCTTCGCGCCGTTTCCATCAAAAGCAGCCGACTCGCTGCCTTGCTGACCCGCTGACCGGCTAACCCGCTGACCTGCTGTCCCGCTGCTTCGCTGACTTGCATCCTCAAATCCGGTAAAATGGAACCATGGCGGAGATCAAGCGCAGAAAAACACCCACGGTCAAAATCGGCAACGTCCGCGTCGGCTGGGAGGTCCCGGTCCTCGTTCAATCCATGACCAACACCGACACGGCCGACATCCCCGGCACCATCGAACAGGTCGCCGCACTCGCCCTTGCCGGCTCTGAGATTGTCCGCGTCACCGTCAACAACGAAGACGCCGCTGCCGCCGTCCCCCATATCGTCGAAGGTCTCGACAAGCGCGGACTCCGCGTCCCCATCGTCGGCGACTTCCACTACAACGGCCATCTCCTCCTCAAAAAGTTTCCCGCCACCGCCCGCGCCCTCGCCAAGTACCGCATCAATCCCGGCAACGCCTCCATAGGCAAGAAGGACAACGACAACTTCCAGGTCATGGTCGAGTGCGCTGTCGAAAATCAAAAGCCCGTCCGCATCGGCGTCAATTGGGGCTCGCTCGATCAATCTCTCCTCACCCGCATGATGGACGCCAACTCCAAACTCGCCGAGCCGCTGCCCGCCCGCGACGTCATGATGGAGGCCATGGTGGTCTCCGCGCTCGACTCCGCCAAGGCCGCCGAACACTACGGCCTGCACCACGACCAGATCATCCTCTCCGCCAAGGTCTCCGGCGTCCGCGACCTCATCGACGTCTACACCAACCTCGCCGCCCGCTGCGACTATGCGCTCCACCTCGGCCTCACTGAAGCGGGTATGGGCGCGAAGGGCCTCATCGCCTCCACCGCCGGCCTCGCCCCGCTGCTTCTCGCCGGCATCGGAGACACCATCCGCGTCAGCCTCACCCCCAAGCCCGGCGGCGACCGCACCGAAGAGGTCCAGGCCGCGCAGCAGATTCTTCAGTCGCTTTCGATCCGCAGCTTCATGCCCCAGGTCACCAGTTGCCCCGGCTGCGGCCGCACCACCAGCACCTACTTTCAAGAATTAGCAGAGCAGATCCAGGGCTACCTCCGCGCCAGCATGCCCGAGTGGCGCAAGCGCTACCCCGGCGTTGAAGAGCTCAAGCTCGCCGTCATGGGCTGCGTCGTCAACGGCCCCGGCGAATCCAAGCACGCCAACCTCGGCATCAGCCTCCCCGGCACCTTCGAAGACCCCGTCGCCCCCGTCTACGTCGACGGCAAACTAGCCACCACCCTCCGCGGCGACACCATAGTCGCCGAGTTCAAGCAGATCCTCGACAAATACGTCGAGTCCCACTACGGCCAATCCGCCAAAACCGAACACCTCGTCGGCGTGCGATAGTCGGGAAGCGTCACCGGTCAGACTCAACCGAGCGCCCGCGGAAGAAGTCTCTTGAGAAGTCCAAGTGATGGTAGGTAAGTGAAAGGGTACCGACGAAAGGGGTGGGACATCGATGTGCCCGTCGAGAGTTGGGCATTTATATCCCACCCAGCCTCAATTAGATCCGACGTAGCAAAGACAAATTCTAGAGTGTCAGTGAAAAAGGTCACAGCATCAAAGTTTCTGTCATAGTCGAAGCGAGGCCTAGTCCCATGGACATAGTAGTTTCGGCAATTCACGGCTTCGCCGAGAACCCAAGATAACTCGGGGAACCGACTCCCAGCAATATCGATGAGGGCCATCGCTCTATAGCGAATCTTCTGCTTCAGGCTACTCTTTCCGACGCGACCTAACGCGCTCAAGATGCTATCGCGTTCAGGGGATTCCGGCAGGCCAGAGAAGAGTTCACTTGCGGCAGATCGAGCGGCATTAAGCTCCTGCGTCAACTCAAGGTCAGGCGGCACAGCTGAGTCCGGGAGGACATCGAACATATTTGCGGCGCCAATCAATCGGTCGATATCGTAATGCCTCTGTCGCCCGAAAGAGTTAAAGAATCGAAACCTAGCTCCAGTCCAATCCTTCTGGCGATCCAGCCACCGCCTCAAAACGTTCGAGAACTCTTGCGGCTTGCGTATCGGGTCCAGGAGCACATCAGAACAATGGGGTTTGGACACCTCATCAGACTTCTTTCGCTTCGGCGGCATACTCCAATAGACACCTAGCAGACGCGGCCCATCGGAGTTCGACTCCAAGCTCACCCTCAAATCGAGTAAGTTCTGAGGGCGGCCAACTAACATTCCAAAATACCGAACCAGAGTCGAGGCGCGGAAAATTGCCTCGGAAAAATCGACACCTTCCTCAAAGACAACTGAAGTGATGATTCGGTTTTTCAAGTAAACGCCGGCAGGGCCGCCTAGATTGAAGGTCGGACAATGTGACGCGGAGACTTTCCCGAAAATAGTATCTGTCTGAAAAATTTCGCTCTTTCCCGTGAAATACAGGATTCTCGGGTCGGGCCCGGTCTTTATTTCGCGATTGAAAGCATTGGCGTGAGCAATCTGTTCGATGAACGGCCGGGCGTCAATAACATGCCCAAATGCGTCAAAGTCATAAAACAGGGTGGCGGCATCGTCGATCAAAAAATGGACCGCAGTAATCACATTCTCATTGGGGCTGATGTGCGAATCACCAAATACTGCGAAATGGGGAAAAAGGGTCGAGAAATAATAGCCCTCAGCCCCACGAGTAGCCGACCCGGTCCCACTTGAAATGCAATCAATTAGAGTCACTCTCGTCAGATCATGCAGGACCCCTTTGACGCATAGACTTGGAACGCCGCGAAGTTCGAAGTAGTCTTCATCCTGAAGGTAGAGTGCCGTCTTGGATCCGGCGAGGGTTAGCTCTCCATGGAGGCTCTTATCGGGCGGCACGACAAAAGTTCCAGAGTGCGTTGATTTCTTGAATTTCTCTAAAATCATTGTCCAGACCTCGCCGAGGTGCCCAGGCCACTATCCAGTTACAGAGCGTCCTAACCCAATTATCTATTGCTCCAACACAGGATTCTCCTCCCTTACAGAGATGCCCGGCATCTGCACCGCCCCCACTCCCCCGATATAAACTCTCCACAGGCCCTAAACTCGCCCAACTCCGCCACCCATGCCCCCAGTCATCCAAGTCTCCTCCGTCCGCAAGACCTACGGCCGCACCATCGCCGTCGACGAAGCATCCTTCTCGGTCAACCAGGGCGAAATCTTCGGACTCATCGGCCCCAACGGCGCCGGAAAAACCACCACCATGGAGTGCATCGAAGGCCTCGGGCTATCGCTTCTCTGCGCCGCGCCCCATCACGCCGCAACCTCGCGCCGCCGTATCGTCCGCTTGATTTTTTCCCCCTCCTTCTGCTCTGCCAGCCGCAATTCATACAGCTTCTGAAGATTCATCCACATCTCCGCCGAGGTGCCCAGCCACTGACTCAGCCGCAACGCCGTCCCCGCGGTCAGGGCTCGCTGCCCGCGCAGAATCTGGTAGATCCGGTTCGCCGGAACATCCAGCGCCGCCGCCACTTGGGGCACGCTCATCTGCAAAGCCTCAATCTCGTCCGCAAGAAACTTCCCCGGATGAATCGGATCGCGCGCCATTGCTCTACCTCCTAGTGATAATCGGTAATTTCGATGTTGCTGGGTCTTGCCTGCCCCTCCGGCCACTCAAAACACACCCGCCACTGCCGGTTGATACGGATGCTGAACTGCCCAACCCGGTCGCCGCCCAATGCCTCAAAACGATTACTCGGCAGCCTCATCAGGTCGTGCAGGCTTACCGCAACCTCCAGAATGTCGAGCCGCCGCTCCGCCTGTTCCTTGAAGGCCTCGAACTCCTTCACCCGCTCACCGGCAGCAAACCGCTCCGTCCGCTTATCCCGGTACTTCGGCGGCTCGGCCTGCCCGGTCTCGTTCATGGCTCAATATCGCACGGTTTGACGCGATACGTCAAGCGTCACTCCTCGGCCTTAACCCACTCATATAAACTCCCCACAGGCCCTCAACTCGCCCAACTCCGCCACCCATGCCCCCAGTAATCCAAGTCTCCTCTGTCCGCAAGACCTACGGCCGCACCGTCGCCGTCGACGAAGCATCCTTCTCGGTCAACCAGGGCGAAATCTTCGGCCTCATCGGCCCCAACGGCGCAGGCAAAACCACCACCATGGAGTGCATCGAAGGCCTGCGCAAGCCCGACAGCGGCTCCATCGCCGTCCTCGGCCTCGATCCCTTCCGCCAGGTCTACAAGCTTCAGGACCGCATCGGCGTCCAGCTCCAGCAGGCCCAACTCCAGAAGCGAATCAAGGTCTGGGAAGCCATCGACCTCTGGGCCTCGCTCTACCGCAAAAAGCCCGCCGACGCCGAACATCTACTCGACCAACTCGGCCTCACCGACAAGCGCAACACCTGGTTCATGAATCTCTCCGGCGGCCAAAAGCAGCGCCTCTTCATCGCTCTCGCCCTCATCAACGACCCCGAAGTCGTCTTCCTCGACGAGCTCACCACCGGCCTCGATCCCCAAGCCCGCCACGCCATCTGGGGCCTCGTCCGCGGCATCCGCGACCGCGGCAAAACCGTATTCCTCACCACCCACCTCATGGAAGAAGCCGAGCGCCTCTGCGATCGCGTAGCCATCATGGAGCACGGCCGCATCATCGACATCGACACCCCCGCCGCCCTCGTCGCCCGCCACTGCCCCGAACGTACAGTCGTTCTCTCCACCGCCGGCCCCATCGACTTCGCACCTTTCCGCAACCTCCCCAATGTCGAATCCGTCGAATCCACGGGCCATGCAATCACCATCCGCGGCAGCGGCGACAACCTCGTCACCGCCGTCATTCACTGCCTGTCCGAGCACCACATCCGCGTCACCGACTTCCGCGCCATCCTCCCCAATCTCGAAGATGTCTTTCTCAAACTCACCGGTCGCTCCATTCGCGAATAGGTACATCGGCATGCTTCATGGCCTCGGCAAATTGACGTGGATTGAGATCAAGGTCTTCATGCGCGAACCCATGGGCGCATTCGGCACCATCGGCATACCCGTCCTGCTTTATCTGGTGCTGGGACACTTCCTCACTTCCAGGCCGCCATCGCCATCTTTCGCCGCCGCCGGCTATTCAGCGGTTCACCTCCCCGTTCTCGTCGCCCTTTTCATATCCATCAACACCGTGCTCTCCCTCATTACCATCATCTCCATCTATCGCGAGGGCGGCATCCTCAAGCGCCTCCGCGCCACTCCGCTGCGCCCGCAAACCATCCTCTCTGCCCACGTCATCGTCAAGCTACTCCTCACCGCGGCAACCCTCGCCTTGATGTTCCTCGTAGGCAAGCGCACCACTCTCGGCGCCCCTCTGCATCTTTTCTCCTTCACGCTCGCGCTCCTCATCAGCACCCTCAGCATCCTCTCCATAGGTTTTCTCATCGCCAGCATCGTGCCCACCGCCCGCTTTGCACAGCCCATCGGCGCGGTCATTCTCTATCCCATGGTGGGAATCTCCGGCCTATTCGTCCCAGTCGCTATGTATCCCCCAGCCCTCCAGGTTGTCGCGCGATTCATCCCTTTCACCTACGCAGTCAACCTGCTTCAAGGCATCTGGAATGGCGACCCCTGGCTGGCGCACATCGGCGACCTCGCCGCCCTGGCCTTTGTTTTTCTTATTTGCACCGCGCTCTCCGCCCGCGTCTTCCGCTGGGAGTAGTGAAGCACCATCTCGGCTCAGTTTTTAAAGTTCGCATCACAAAAATCTGTCTCTCTGTTTTTAAAGCTCGCATCACAAAAACCTGTCTCTCTGTTTTTAAAGCTCGCATCACAAAA